>Ga0302320_10004593_pt1 | contig 31305 bp, 27 predicted proteins | sample Bog_T0_3_FD_202130 | JGI IMG/M metagenome (GOLD analysis project Ga0302320, IMG submission 202130) | Peat permafrost microbial communities from Stordalen Mire near Abisko, Sweden - Bog_T0_3 | ecosystem: Environmental > Terrestrial > Soil > Wetlands > Peat | place: Sweden: Abisko, Stordalen Mire... | reverse complement strand
CTTTCGCGCGCACCCCCTCCGGTTCGCAAGCTCACCGACTCCCCTCGCGGAGGAGGGGAATTGGGTTTTCAGGGTGATTCCGTGTCGACTACCTTGTTCCACAGTAGGCCTGAAAGGCCTCGTTATGAAGCATTCTCAGCGAAAGCCCACAAAGTTAGCGCCAATGGAGGGTAGGGTGAGGGTTCTTCCGTATGTGCGCCCCTGGCGCCTTGTCTCCAGGATAACCTGTAGGTGAGGAAGAAGACGAGTCAGGTTCGCTGTTGACCCAAGGGGATACCCCGTTCCTATAGAAGCGGAGCCGATGCTGGAAAGTTTGGCGCGAAGGGCTGGATACCGTTTTGTCTTACGGTCCATATCCCACCCTCGGTTGGTCAGCCTTGGCAAGACGTTGCCGATCTCAATGAACTGGGAGAACGTCGGTGTGGGCAGACTGCTCCGGCATTTCGACCTGCAGATCAGGCTTCAAGATCCGGAAGGCAAGATCATCTTGACGCGCACCGCCTCTGACGCCCGAAAGTGGCTCCCTGGTCCCATGCCGATATCGAGCACGTTGAATGTCCCTGAACATCTCAATCCCGGAGTTTTCACACTCACGGTTGCCCTTGTCGATGCCAATCACTCCAGAGGCCCTCTCCATTTGGCGATCGATGTCCCGAGTAATGCGGGCTGGTACACAGTCAGTAAGATTTCGATCCAGCGTTTGGCGCACGGCCAACAAGCCTTAACAGAAGATACGATGGCCCCTTCACAACGGCCCGAGACGAGCAGTTTTGGCTAGCCCGTCGAATCGTTTTTCACTCCGTCGAGGAAATGCAGAAGGTCGGCACGATTAGGTTCGGGGCCGATGAAGTTCGCTCTCCAGTCTTCCATCGGCAATTCCTGCTGAGACTGACCGGAAGTTGACGCATCCAGAAGAGTTGAAGACAATTCCTGGGCAGTTCCTTCGTGAGGTAGAACGACGTGAAGCCTAATGGACACTTGGAGGCACAAGTCCCACTCGTAATCCGTACTCATCAAGGCTCCTTGAACGAGAAAGTCCTGAACAAGACCGTCGGCAACCGACGCCGATTACGGGTTATTGGATTCAATCAAGCGGAATGAAGCAACGGGGTGTCCCCTCGGCTAAAAAACGAACCTGATTCGCTGTCTTCCTTGTGAGGGTACGGCAGTGCCGACGCGATTCCTCAGCCGTTACGTGAAGACCGTGAGCCCCAGTAGCCGCCAAGTTACGCTTGAATTGTTATCCAATCGTGTGGACGTGATCGACGACTCCGCCCAATATCGCAACAGCACCTCGCTGCCAGTCGAACCTGTTCATTCTCCAATCAGTGCATAGACCGCGCTTTGGAACTCCTTTAGTGCGGGAATCATGAGTCCTTCGGCAAGTAGCGACTGTCCAGAAATGGCAGTACCTGCTGGAGCATCTGCCGACGAAGCATCCAATTCACAAACGCGGTACGCCAGCTCGGGGTCAAGCCCCCTTAGCTTCACCGTTCCTGCTCCTGCCTCGCCCAAGCTGTAGACGAACAGGACAGCATGGGGGCCCTTGACATATAGGATGCAAGCGCGGGGACCCTCGTAGGGGGATTCCAGCCGATATTGGTCACCAAGCTGGACCACTTCGCGGATTCGCTTATAAATCTCAATCGCCCGTTTAGCAATCTGCCGGTCGGCGGGAGGGAGGTTTTCTAGGTCGACGTCCATCCCGAGTCGTCCGCTCATTGCCACGTCGAATGCGAACTTCATGGAGTGGCCTCCTGCGAGAGTCACATGGCTCGCTATCGCGATCGCAGGGAAGAAGAATGAGTAGCCCCACTGGATGAAGATTCGACGGGCCGGGTCGGTCATGTCGCTTGGCCATAAGGTTTGCGAGTACTTCGACGCCTCATAATCCACTCGTCCCCCGCCACCGGAGCACATCATGATTTCCACGTTTGGATGTTTCTCCACAAGGCGTTGAAAGACGTCATACAAATTCCGCACATAGTCGATCCAAAGATGGGTCTGGGCGATAGGTCCAAGATAGGTCGAGCCAGGCTGAGTCACGTAGCGGTTGCAGTCCCACTTCACGAACGAAATGCTAGGGTTTTCGGTGAGAGTCCTATCCACCACGCCGAACACAAATTCTTTAATCTCAGGACGTGATAGATCCAAGACGAGCTGGTTTCGTTTTAAGTCCAGAGCCCGACAAGGTTGATTGATGACCCAATCGGGATGCTGTTCGTAAAGCTCGCTCCTAGGATTCACCATCTCCGGTTCGAGCCATATGCCGAATCGAAGCCCACGATCTTCCGCGGTCCGCGCCAGTGCCTCGAGACCGTTCGGGAGTTTCTTCAAGTCGGGCGCCCAATCGCCCAAGCCTTGAGAGTCGTCGTTGCGCGGATACTTATTCCCGAACCAACCGTCATCCAACAAGAAAAGCTCAAGTCCCAGTTCCGTGGCTCCATCGAGCAGAGACTTGATCTTGTCTTCGTCGAAGCTAAAGTAAGTGGCCTCCCAGTTATTCAGCAAGATCGGCTGCTGGACGTCACCTCCACGAAGCGCGTGATCACGGACCCATCGATGTAAATTGCGGCTTAGCTCTCCGGTTCCACAGCCGCTCCATCCCCAGACCATACGTGGGGTCTTAAAGACTTCATTGGGTTCCAAACGATATTGGGACGCGTAGGGGTTGATCCCGCACAGGGCACGGAGTTGTCCAAATGGGTCGATATCAAAATCAAAGGCAAAGCTGCCGGACCATGCAAGCGACCCTCCAAAAACCTCGCCAGAATCCTCCTTTGCCGGCCCACCCTTCGAAAGCAGGAACCACGGGGCCCGGAACTGATGAGCGCGAACCCCAAGTTTCGAGTCCAGCGTCTTGATGCCGTAAGAAAGCTTCTCTTCCGAGAGGTTTGCTTCGTTAGCCCAGTCTCCGTGAAACTGAGTGAGGTAAAAGTCGCCCTTTCCAAACGCAGGCGCCGACGAAGCAAACTGTTCCAGCGTCACTGGGCCCTCTTCGGTATGTCGAATCTCTGTCCACGTTTCGATCACGTCCTGATCGGAGTACGCTTGGAAATACAGGTCGACACACAGCGGGTATTGAGGATCCGTGAGCTCAATCTTGGTTCGATTGCCGGTCTTGGAGTACCTCACGACTCGGAGATCGGTTGACGTGTTTCCGTCGGAGTGGACAACCCTCAGAGCTGGTTCATCGATCCAACCGTCTCCCGCGCTTGGGTAAGCGGCATAACTCCCGTCCTCGTCAGCGAGATTGGAGCCAAAGCTCCTTTGCAGCAGTCGGCCGTCAAGGCCAACGACCATCCGAAGTGCTACATGGGCGGTTTCAATCGAAACTTCTTGAACCTGCCGACCTGCGTTTGGTGCCGTGCCGAAGGACGAAACGACTGGGCTCACTTGCTCTGCTTGAAAGTCAGGCGATTCTTCGTTAGTGTCGACGACGACCAACGAGACCGGACTCCCATCCGAAATATCAATGGGTACCACTTCGACCGGTTCTCCGCCGCTCATCACTTTACTTGTCCCATTTGAAAAGATTGCAAGGACGGCCTGCGGGAAGTGATGAAGTATCGGAGTGATGGGATCGGGATCTGAAATGGTTGAAAATGAGCCGGGTGATGGACTTTTGGCAGCAACTGAAGCGCCGTCGCCCTACTCTGTTTCCGATTCGCTTCGCTCACTCCCCTTCGGCGGGATCGGGAGACCCGAAAGGATGCGAGGGCAAAGGAACGCAACGCCCGGTTTACGGACCGTTTACAACTTGGATGCCTCGACTTTGCCGGGCGAAAGCCCGAAGGTGTCGAGGCTGGAGTGATGGGACACTCGAAATTAATCGTAGTCGTGGGATGGTTCTTGCCCACGTAGGGCCTTGATATCGAATGTTTCCCGGGAGACGCAGGCCCGCCTTGCGTCAGTAGGAATGGGGCTTGCACGTTAACCATCTGCCCATAAGACCGGGATTCTTGACTCGTGTTCATTGTGAGCATGGGGTTAAGATTTCTCCAGGCAGATGAGTTGGCAATCCATAGGAGGGATCGTCAATTTGAGGGCGCCTTCAAAACTCGAGCTGGATCCGGTCCATAAGTTGTGGACTTTGAACGGCTGCGACCTCAATCCGAGCCTGTCAACCGTTACGGACATGGATTTCGATGCTGTCTTGTCGAAGTTAAATGCTGCCACGTAAGTCCGACTTCCATCGTGCCACACGAATAAATCTCCTGCCCTTGTACCCGTCGTGCCGTCGACGGGCCAGAATTCCGGCGCGCAACGGGCGAGATCCAGAATTTCGCGATTGGAGAATAGCTTGCTTACGCGGTCCTTCGCGACAGGGCTGGTGAGGTCATCGCTCTGGATCATCATTCCACCCGAAATAGCGGATGCGGTAAACCTGGTTCGCGCTTCTGCTTCGGTAACTGGAGGCTCTCCGTTGGCTTGGTAGACACAGACGCTGTCTGCGTCGTCAAAGCGATAGAGCCGCTTCGCTGGCCACCATCCGTAGTTCGTTGAATTCAGCAGATACTCGCTTGCTCCAATATTGGCGAACACGTCGCAGGATATGCGACGACTGTCGGCATACCCGTGGGGGAACAGCGGCGCGATGCTCAGGCTGATGAAAACCTTCCGACCGATCCTCTTTGGAGAGAGGTCGTCCACGATCCGCTGCATTCCGAGGTTGTAAGCAGCGATTCCGGTTTCGATCTTCGGGTCAAAGTGTTTGCCCTCCAATGCTCCGTGGCTCATGAAATCCATCTTGATGTAGTCGAATCCCATGTCGACAATCTCCTTTAATTGATGGTCGATTCGTGAAAGAACGGTTGGGTGGGACAAGTCGAACGGATACGAGCCATCAAGCTTTGGTAGGGGTACGCCCTTGTCATCTTTGAGAACGATCTCGCGAAAGGTTCTGGGAGCATCGTCGCGGATTTGATCCAGTTCTCCCCAGCAGGCAAAGGGCGTCCAATACGTCCCCGCCTTGAGCCCGAGCAAATGGGCATGTTGGATAAATGCCTTCATCTGGTCCCGAGTCAGGTTTCCGTTACCCGCGTCAAAGTTAATTGTCGCCGTTCCGTTGCTTCGAAGGTACGGAAGGTGGTCGTGGATAAAATCTGTCGCGGCTCGAGCGTCCGCTGCATTCACAGACATCTTGTGAGCCGACCAAGAGTTCCAGCCAAACGGTGGGCTCTTCAACGACGGCAATGGCGGCTTTACAATTGCATTCAAGTCGCCGTATCTTTCCAATCCGCTTCTCCAGTCGCTGTACCATCCAATGACGTATCTTGGCGAAGCTAGGAGCGTTCCGCTTATCGATCCATGACCCTGTCTGTCGTGCGTGTACTTGCTCGTAACTCCGGCAAACGCGTGCAAATCCGCTAGCCTTCCGTTGGTATCCCGCTTGAACCGGATCGCAGATTTCCAGAGATCGTGGTCGATCGAACCTACAATCAGGCCATGGCGACTGATGTCGTCGTATACCGCGCCCACCTCGTAACTTCCGTCACCATCTCCTTCCCCTTCACCCCACCCGTCCGACCGGAATCGGAAGTAGTTGTCATTGTCCCAAGGGACGAAAAGCGCCTGCAAAGGGCTCCCATTCGGGAAGGCGAGTGAGGCAATTGACGCGAACGGGGCCAGATAATTGGACGAGATTTCTGATTTAGATCGAACTTCCACGCGCTCGATAACTTCTGGCCGGTCCGCATAGATCCAGAACATTTGGACGAGATCTGGCAAATCGGCTTTGTGATGCCGCCAAGTCACCTGGTACCCGCTTCCGAAACCGTCCCGAACGCGATGAACATCCTCCGGCGCTATCGAATGTTCGGCGTACTCACTCGCCTTGTGAACCCCGGTTTCTCCGATTCGAGCTTCTACAACTGCCCCGTCTATACTGGCTGAATGCCCCCAACTAACGTCGAAACATCCAACTTTCTTATCTAAAGTTAGCTGAATCTTGCCGTTATCGATGAACAGGTTATTCTGCTGATTCCGTATTTGGATCTGCGGAGCGCAGCAGAATACGGCTAGAGGGAGCAGCAATTATGGATCTCCTGGCGTTGGGTTGTCATGCTAAATCTGTCCTTTCAATCGGGATCGCTCTTGCGTATTTTTGTCGAAGAAGAAAAATGTACGCGCGATCATTATATCTTACAACAAGGGACTCCAACGCGTCGAAGTGCTGGAACCGTACCTATTCACCCTTTGGCCGGGTTGATTCACGGATAATGAGCTCGGGCACAAGGATGACTTGGCGTAATTCAGCCGACGGATTTTCCATCTGCGACTTCATGAAACTCCAAGCCAGCGAACACATCTCTTCGATGGGCTGTCGTACGGTGGTAATCGGCACGGGACAGTGTGCGGTTTCGTCAATACCGTCAAATCCAACTATGGCGATATCCTCACCAACCTTCACCCCATGGCCCTGCAGGATGGCCTCCGAAGCAACCGCAAGTTCGTCGTTCATGCATACGAGGGCATCGGGAATCTTCCCGCCAGCCATCATCTGGTCAAGTGCTACCTTGATGTGCTCATACGCGTCCGATTCGACTCCGATCGTCCGAGCCTCCAGCCCGGAAGCACAAGTCGCATCCCTATAAGATTCAAATCGGGGCCCTGAGTCGATGAGTTCGGACGTCCATGGAGCCACATAGGCGATTTCTCGGCGACCGATGGAGAGCAGATGATCCATGGCGATGTCGGCGCCCTTTCGAAGGTCGACACCCACGTAGCTCCGAAGTTCTGACCAATACGCTCCCATACTCACAAATGGAATGGCGGGGGCCAACTTTTCGTACTCTTGGGCGAAGACATGGACTGAAGCCGAGTTGTCGAATGCGATAATCCCATCAACCGGAACTCGGAGCGCCCGGTCGAAAGAGTGGAGATAACTGTACTCCTCATCCACGTCCGAAACCGCCATGGCGATCTCGGTACCGCGCAAAAGAAACCGCATGCGGTCGAGAACTCTTGCCCGGTACCGTGAATACTGAAGGCTCATCCAGAAGCCCACCACGCCTGTCTTTCCGCTGGTTAGTGCCCGCGCGGTGCTGTTCGGAACGTAGCCCAGTTGCTTCGCCGCCTCCAAAACCTTGGCTCGGGTAGCGTCGCTAATCGACAGATCGTCGCGCCCGCTTAGGACTCGAGAGACAGTCGCGCCCGAGATTTTTGCATACCGCGCCACATCATCCCTCGTGGGACGTCCGCTAGATTTCGACTGCGAGCGCGCCTTGTACACGCGTACGTTATACCGGTTCTCTCACCGTTTTGAGAGAGGCTGTTCAGGCATAGCCGTGAGATACGCAAGAATTTGAGCCACGTCGACCTAAACTTGCTTGACGTGGGTTGAACACTGTTTTTCACTCCACTTTGGAGTCCGTCACCCTAAGTACTGATCGGGATACGTCGGTCTCGCGAACTCCGCGATTTGCTATCCTATCTTGTGTCCCTAGCCCGTGAACTCGAAACGTATCTTCACCTTCACATCCCGATTAGCGCTTCGATGGGGGTATCGGTTTTGGAGGCGAGCTACGAGAGGGTTCGCCTGAGACTGCCTCTCGAACCAAATATCAATCATCGGCAATCCGTCTTTGGAGGCAGCGAATCTTCCGCTGCGATTTTGAGCGCTTGGTCCCTTCTTTGGGTAAGGCTCCAGAATTGCGATCCGATCCCAAGGCTAGTTATTCATTCGAATACGATGGATTACACGAGACCGATCGATACCCATTTCGATGCGATCACGATGCCGGTCGATCCGGACACGTGGCGCAGATTCTTGTCGGGACTGGAGCGCAGGGGTAAAAGCCGTATCCATATTCGAGCCGTCCTCCAAACGGGGGATCAAATCTGCGGCGAGTTCTCAGGGGCATTCGTGGCTTTGTCGAGCTAGCTTAAACAGGCGATTCTAGGGGGAATCACGATTCAAGAATTGTAGAGCGCCATTCTCTCTACTGATCCGCATCTTAAGTTATATGTCTGTAGATATTAAACTTCTTTAAATAGCAAAATATTCGGGATTATAAAATAGTAAACCCTGTTATTATTACTATATAATCAAGTCCATCTTGATAATTACTATCATCAGCCTAGGGTTCGTGTTGGTCGGATGTGGGGATCCAGTTCTTCCCCCTCTGTGACTTCCATTTCTGGCAACGATTCTCAATATACGGCGAGCCCGCCCGATGGATCACCGACTTTGGAGTCGTCACATTGAACTCGTTCTCAAGTCAGTTATCGATGTACAGTTCAACCGTCAAGACTCAGATCTAGTTCAAGACGTCCATCACTCTATCTCCATAGGTCGGCGACGTGCATCCCGAGGCAGGCCTGCCTTGGGATGCACGTTTGGTTTTCCCTCTCTGCCCAAGTTGAAGGGGAGTCGACGGCAACCCGACCCGGGCCGACGGTCATCCGCATCCCCTTCTTTAAGGGCATCTCGGGCTGGATAAGATTCCATGCTTGTGGCAAAGTAATCTGCCGTTCGTCGGGCCAGAACGAGCCAGACCCTGTTCGCGTCTAAGAGCGTCTGAGGTGTTCTCGCAGGCTGATGTGGTCGATCACTTTCAGCCCATGCCAGTCACGACCATGATTTGAAGAGATCCGGTAACGTAGGAAAGGCCGAGTTGTACGAATCGTCAGGATCCGAGCCCCACTACGTCGATCCCGTATTGAAACCCTTGACCAGGTCGGGCCTCCAAGGATGGCGCAATCGACTTGAGCAAGCCTGCAAAGTCGACTATCTGGCGGCCAAGCGTCTTCGTCTCGTATGCCGCACAATCGGTGCGAACAGGACCCGGAGTACCCAGCCTGCGTTTGTAATAAGAGCCGCCGCCAAAGACACGGCGATTACTCCGGGTGCTTGGAGTTGGACCGTCCACTCCAACCGATTCCACCATGGTGACTTGACGCTCCTGTACAAAGTTTGAATGTGATTCTCCTGCTCCCCAATGTCCCGGACCGAACGGATCATCCAAACTTCGGCCGCTGTCTTCCGGCCTGGGACTCCCTCGCTTTCGATGCTGTAAGGTCTCTGGTTCCACTCCCGAACCGCATCGTTCCAGAACCTAGCCGTCAAACTCGGTCCCGATCGCGCAGGAAGACCATGCCCTGCCTCACGGATGCCGTCGGGAAGCAGATAGGAACCGTCCGAGTTAGTCAAAAAGTCTGGCACCGGGCGTTTAGACGGGTCCGAGAAGAACTGTTGGCCAAACCTTAGCTCGCTGGCGACCAGACGATCCTGTCTGATCATCCGATTGGAAAAAGCCACATCCTTTGCTACCTCGTTACGCTTGACGAACTCCGCGAAGTGGTTTGGGACTGGATAGCAGGTGAACATGAGCCAGCAGACCCTCCCGATGAGGAGCCCCCCTGCCAAAACCAAGAATTGGCTGACCAACGGACGGCGAGCTTTATATCCGAGTGCGACAAGCCATAGGGCACAAAATGCTACGTAAAGGGTGCCGACCCAAATCTCTCGCCCAAATAGCGGAAGATGCAATTGCGAGTTGATCAGTGAAAAGAGGACGCATGCCGCAAGGACGAACAGTGCCGGCCAAACGTATCTTCGCCGGGATCTCGCGTAGGTGTACTCGCGGGCCAATGACTGTGCCATTGTCCGAGCGGCCCCAAACCCGTCAATGACCCCTCGTTCTTCGGCTTCATTCATAGGATCTGCCACGTCAAACGCGTCGACCAGATGGCTGTGAGCTTCGCTCACGATGGCGCCGCGCTCCGCTGTGTCGATCCCCTCGACCTCCAACTCCATGCGAAGCTCGATTAAAAACTGCCTGATCAGGTGATCACGCATGATTGCCTCCCAGTCCTAAGGCGATTCCGAAGTGCGTTGCATACTGCTTCCATTCGCGTTGCCTCTGCTCCAGCCGCGTGCGGCCTTCCGGGGTGAGCGCATACACTTTACGGGCCGGTTTCCCCTCTTGCTGATGCCACTCCGCATCGATTAGGCCTTCCAACTCCAAGCGGTGCAGGGTGGGATATATCTGGTTGTCACCAAGCTTAAGCAGTCCGCTGCTCCGACCCTTAATCACTTGCGTGATTCGGTAACCGTGCAAGGGACCATCGACAAGCGCGCCCAAAACAAGCGCCTCGATCTCCGGTTTATATGCCATGCCCTATTATATATCATTTTTTGAGTTATAGTTCGGTTCGGACACAGAGTTTTCCTGAAGCACTTTTGGGCACGTAATCGGCCCTCATGCCTTGAATCGACTATGCAAAGCTCGATCGGCCGAGATCCGTTACCAAGCGGTCCGTCCTGGTCGTTTTCCAGACTGCATCGATACGATGCGATTACACGGTCCGAACCGGCTCATTGCGTTTCCCCCAGCCAGGCATCCACATCTGCCGTCAAGTCTCCGGGTGCAGCACTCGTGCCCCGGAGGTTGCTCGTACCTACGGATGTGACTTACAAAAGTCAGCTTCGATGATCACGATGCGATTGCCTTCAGCGCTGCGTCGACCTCTGCCGTGTGTTGGCTCTGCGCCTTCATGCGCTGCAACTCGGGTTCCAACGCCTTCTCCTTCAACTGTCCGACAATGCTGATCGCGTCCGAGGCGATTCTGGAGTCTCGGCTAGCCAGCGCGCTCCGCAGCGAAGAGACGACGCGTGGGTCTTCATGCGGAAGCCTGGCCAACGCTCGCAGACCAACTTCGCGGATCAACGGCCGATGGTGTTCCGTTGCCGTATCAAGGATGGCCGCGTCCCATCCCGGCTCGTGGTGATCCGCAAGGACTTCTAGCGCCGCACGCCGCAGCGAGGGAAATGTCGCCTTCCCCGCTTGTGCCGTTGCGAAGTCGCGGATGGATGCGAAATCGAGCCCCGCCAGGCCTCGAAGCGCGGCAGCAACGACGTCGTAAGGCTGGTCTTCGCCGAGAAGTTGGTGCAGCCGCTGTCGGTCCGACGCTCCCGAGGCGCCCGATGCAAGCCGAGCCAACCCGCTCGCCGCGTTCGCTCGCCGATCGTAGTTCGGATGGCTGATTTCAGCGAGAAAAAAGTCGTGCAGGATGTCGCTCCCAAGTTTTGCGAGGCGCGACGTGTCCGGAATTGCCGGGAAGGGTTTGGTGTCTTGCCGCAGCCGGTCTGCGATCATCCGCAGCGTGTCATCCGTCGGCTTGCCGTCCAACAGTCGATTCATTGCCGCTTCCACATCGGTCGGGTTCGGCGCGTTGAGGAAAACGTAGGGCAATTCCTCTGCCGTCCACGGCTGCTTGGGAAGTTCGCGGAGAAACTCGTGGTCCGGGTCGAAGATCACCGCCTTCGGGGCGGACGCAGAAGCGACCTCGAAAGTCTGATCCGCAGAATTGAGGTGAATCGACGTCCGTCGCAGGCCATTACCGTCGATTAGTGCCACGTGCGTGGGTACATCGAAGATCGGTACCCCACGCGAGGTGTCCTGAGTCTGGCGAACGTGTACGACTGCCATCTTGCGCTCGGAGTCGTAGGACCAGTTCCAGTCGATCACCGGATGGCCAGGCTTATAGATCCACTGGTCAAACCATGGGTGTAGGTTGATACCGCTGGCTTCGCTCAACTCCTCGCACAAGTCGTTGGATTCCACATTCGAGAACTGGTGGCGGGTTAAATATCGGTTCAGGCCATGGTAAAAAACGTCATCCCCAAGCTGGCGACGCAATGAGTCGAGCACCGTTCCGCCCTTCATGTAAGTGGTCCATCCGCCCATGCCAAACGAGTCTGAGTAGTAATTGGTGGCCACCGGGCGAAAATCGGTCTTGCTACTGGCAAAGTAGCGCTGGCTGTAGGCCTCGAACTCCCGCAGCGACTCCAGGGAACCGCGACTGTGGAGCGTGTACATCATTTCCATGAAGGTCGCCATTCCTTCGTTCAGCCACGTGTCGTTCCAGTCCTTGCACGTCACCGTGTCGCCGAACCATTGGTGCGCCGTCTCGTGCGCAATGACCCAGGCGGTAGGATTCATGCCTTCGCGTGCATTCGACATAAAGTCGCCGTCTTGTCGCCAATAGATGGGATACTCCGTCGCGCTGACGTCCTCCTCCGCATAGCCCTCGTGCTCGTAAACCACCTCTTGGCCATACTTCGGCCATGGGTAAGGAAATCTGAGAACATCGGAATAAAAGCTAAGGATGTCTTTGGTCGGGGCAAAGGTCGACTGCAATCGGTCCCCCATTCCCTTGGGGCAGGTCATGATCAGTGGTTTGCCCTGCCAGGTGTCGTGGATCACGTCGAAGGGACCGGCGGCCAAGCAGTTGAGGTACCCCGCATGCGGTTGCTCGCACCTCCATATGACTGTGTGGCGGCCACCTGTGCCCGGCGTGTCGGAAATCAACGATCCATTGCTAATAACGGTCCAAGCGGACGGAACCGTGATCTGGATCTCCGTCGACGATAGGTCGTTTGGCGGCGCCCAACCGATCGGCTGCGCGGCTCCGCCCTCGGCCGAGAATCCGATCCTAGTCGGCTCCTCGGCCGTCGGCGACGTCCAACGGAAGAACCCGCCTTCTATATGGAAGTTCAGTTGATGGACGTCGCCCCTGCGTCCAGCGGAGAGATCGACCTCCAGGCCGCCCCCCGAACGAGTGAACTTAGCCGGCTTTCCGTCGACCCGAACGTCGCCAACCTGGTCGGCGCTCGTATCAAAATGCACGCTTGAGACTCCGTCGCGCAACATGAAGATTGTGGCGACTACCGATCCGCTCGCCCGATGATGATCGGCGTCAACGCTCAGCGCCGTGACAGTGCGCACCAGGTGGTAAGTCCGATCCGGCGCGTAGTGCAAGTGGGGCGGCGCGACTTGCGCCAAAGTGGGCCTCGACAAGGCGATTGCGAGAGCGGCGACGGGGAAAAACTTCACGAGTGCGAGGTTACCTGCCGTTGGCTAGGTGAAAATGCTCGGCATCGTCCAAAGCTGAGCTGTCCTCCCACGAGATGACCGGTCCATTTTCGATCCGAACGACCATCGATATCCTCTATAGTTTGATGTCCGGAACGAGCTTGTATTCAACCGCGCTCAATCTGACAGGGATTAGACGCCAGGAAGAAAGTTGCTCCGAGAAAACCTGAGCTAGCGATGTTCTTTGGTCTTTGGCTAACTTGAGATACCTTGAGTTTCCCGCTAAGGGCATCGACGTAAGGCAAAGACGGTGATGAATACCAGACCGATCCCAAACCCCAGCGATCCGATTCCAATGAGAAGTCCTGGCCTGACCGCGCAACCGGCACAAGGAACTATCCTGCCTGTCTCAGGGTCCGGCCCTTCGGGAAAGCTCAAGAGGATCCCAAGCCCTTTAGAGCAGATTCTCAAGCAAACGATCAACACTCCAAGCAAGACTCCCGCCACTTTGTTTATACAGTGAAGTCATCCGGTGTCTTGATCTTTCCTTGGCAACGAAGACCGCGAAACCAGAGGTCAGGAACGTTATGTGAGTGGCATGACTCGACGCCGCAACAGAACTTGGCAGTCGGACTTTGATTCAAGCGCATCGTTCAGACGCTCCGCGTAGAGGTTCTCTAAAGGGTCATTCGTCTGAATTCGATGCGTCCGATCGATGGTCAATTCAAGCTGCCATGGTCGGTTCCAGTCACCCCCAGAATGCTGGTGAACGTACGTGTCGCGCTTTCTCGCAAGCAGCATCCACGACTTATCTCTTATTCGGATTCGCGCCTCTCCCGAGACCCTCTCAGGTGCAAACCTTCACATTGGCGGACGCTCGTTGGGTGTCCTTCAAACGGCGCCAAGGTCTCCGCGGGAGATATTGATCGCACGATCGCAGGCAAGTCGCAACTCGAAGTAAAGCGCCAAACTCGACAGATATCGCACAAATGGTTCGATGGACGAAGACCGCTCTGGCTATACTGGCTCACGACCGCATGAAGACTCAGGATCCGTTTGCCACCATTCGATCTTGGGAGCGAGCCGTCGACAGTGCCCTCCATCGATTCGATAGTGCGGCCACGAAGCTCGAGACCACGCTGCCATCGCAGGTTCCGAAGTCGGTCCTTCGCGGAGTCAATCACACTCTAGAGTTCGTCGAAAGCAGGTTTCTCGTCGCTTTCCTCTTATTCCTGCTGCTCGCATCGAGTCGTGCAATTTACTGGCTGACGAACCCACAATTCTATATTGAGGATGGCCAAGAGTTCTACCTGTCGGCCTTAAATCAAGGGCTCCACAGCCTTCCCCGAGAGTATGCATCGTATTACCACGTGGTTCCGAGGATCCTTGCGTTACTGGCCACAGCGCTTCCACTTCGTTACGGGCCCCTAGTCCTTGAGATTGCCGCTCTCTGTGTTCAGGCGGGAGTGTCCGCATTCCTATTCTCCGGTCGGATGGCGAAGCAGTTGCCTTCCAAGGTCGTGCGATTTGGCTTGGCCTTCTTCGTCATTGCCGACCCAAACTCGACTGAACTATTTGCGAATGTCTCTCACAGCCAGTGGTACTTGGGGATCCTTAGCCTTGCGATCCTCTTTTCAGAGCCCGGCCGTCGGGTTGCCTCGACGCTGGGTGATGGTGTTCTGCTTTTGCTTACCGGTCTCACTGGGCCATTTGGTCCGGTCATGGCGATCTTCAGTTGGTCACCTCTCAGGCAGTTGCGATCTCGTTGGCTTATCTTGGCCATACCATCCCTCACCGCGGCAGTAACAGCCGCTTCGATGATCCAGCATCCTCGAAGCGGCGTCAACGACGATGCCGGCGCCACTCGGTTATGCCGATTGCTCTCGAACCAAATCCTCTACGGCTCCCTTCGTGGTTTTCACTACGCCTACCACACCATAAGCGACCCGATGTTCAACGTCCGCGAATTCGGGTGCGCAGTATTTAGCGTGGCCGTCATCATTGCCGGTCTTTGGAAGGCTCCATCTTTCCTTCGTGCTCTGGGCTGGCTTGGCCTTTACTGCTTGGTTACCAGCCTTGTCTCTGGAGCCTCCTGGAATTTGCTCGGTTGTCCTGGGGTGGGGGAGCGGTATTTCCTCTATTCGGACATTGTCTTCGCTTACGGGCTGTTTGCCCTGACCCGACAAGCTCGTAGCGCACTGGTCCGGTGGGGATTTCGCGCATTGCTGCTCATCATGGCGGTCGCCGTTGTCCAAGAATGGGTCTATGACCCTCCTTTTTCAAAATTCGACTTCGCTCCTCAGATCGCTGGGTACGACAGACTTCGTGCAGGCGAGACCAAGGAAGTCAGGACTCCGATTGATCGCAAATCGGCTTCCGCCTATTGGACCATCTCGATCCCCAAAAAGGACTGAAAGCGAGCACTCCGAGAGTGCCGGTAACAAACTGGACGCAACGTCCCATTGATCCCACTTGGCCGGGTAAGACGTTTCGAGAAATTGGATTGAGCAGGTCGAGGTCAGAACGCAACGAACGAGGCAAGAAAAGTTGGCGACGGCATGCAGTTGGGAGTCTCCATTGCACCATCGATGTCATCAAGTTTCAGTGCTTTATCCTGAACAAATTATGGCAGACCACCTTTACCTGCTTTCAGACGATGCGACAATACCCAGTTCTTATAGGATACGAAGCTCGGAGATGAAATTGCGAATTGGTTCAGGAATGATGAGCCGGAGTATGGAAAGTTGGATCAGCACCAAGAACACAAAGGTCGAGCGGTGAGTGAGGAAATGGGTGGAACCCCGACAAGCAGAAGCGGCCCCGTTTGGGCTGTTTTCAGCGCGGAGCTTCATTTGACGAAACCCGGTTCTGATTCTACTTGCGGGTCATGTAGTAGTAGGTGTTGGCGCCACTGCCTGTCCGAGCTACCAAGCTTCCATCGTCAAACAGAGCCATGACAGCTATTGATGGTCCCGGTGCGCTTGCGGCTATGCCGAAAGGTTGTTTGCCGAGGTCATACGGCTGGGAAGTACGTGTCGTCCAGAGGCAGGACCTTAAGTTCCCATCGGAACCGATGTAGGTCGCGGCGATCTTATTCTTGGCATTCACAAATACCTCCGTTGCTCGGAGCGATCCGGAAAACGATGGATCAGTGTAGGTTGGGAGCAGACTTGGTGAACTGGTAGACCCGCTTGGCCAATAGACGGGGGTTTCAGTCGAAGACAAGCCGTATACCGTGCCATCCGGTCCGACCGAAGTCGCTATCACGTTGGTTGATCCGACACCGTCAATCATGGCAGTGGGCTCTGAACCGCTTGACGGGACCAGATAGCTCTCCGTTTGGTTTGTAACGATAACGGCCACAAAGCTCCGCTTGCCGGGAAGAACCGAGTTGATCGTGCAGCCGCTTGGGAAGCTGCTTGAAACGAGAACAGGCTGTGAGGTCGGCGTTGGCCACTGATAGATTCCGAAACTTCCGCCTGTGTTGGATCCGGTGGTGTACCCATAAAGGGTCAAGCCCGAAATGGAAGCAATCATGCTTGGCAAACCATTCGGCAACGGCAAAGCCACCGCCTGCGACGAAGACGTGCTCCAATAGATCGGGACGTCCTGCGATTGTCCTGCCTGGTATGCATAACCGGCAATGGATCCGGTAGAACCGATACCGTAGGCCACGTTTTGGCTTGTGTTCCCACCAGAATATATGGGCAGGTTCTCGCTCGCAAAACTCGGGGCAACCTGGAAAGTAGCGGTTGCCCCATTCACGGAGCAAACTTCGCCGTTGCCCGCGCTTGCAGTCGGAATGACGGGTGTACTTAATGTCGTAACCTTGAAGGCCAGCGTCCCAGTATTCCCCCCCGGATTTGAATTGCCGCCTCCTCCACAGCCACACAACGAGACTGTCAACAGCGCCGGGCCAACCAGTAAGCGAACCTGTCTCATGCCGACATTCTACAGCAGGCCAAACGCAGATTGCCCCAAAATGTAGGTGTGCGACCTTATGCCTTGATCGGAACCTAGAATGCCCACTAAAGTGCCTGATACTTACCCCCATCTTAGGACAATCTCGCTGAGAGATAGAGCCTCATTTGCTCGTTGGCGGATCTCTCTACAGAAGTCGAATCTCCTCAAACAGCCATTCCTATGAGCAAGTCTTGCGCCATGGATAAGGATTCAGGCTCGGCATTGCGCGAACCGGATGCCGACATTACAAAAGCCCTATCATGTTGAAATGAACCTGCCTTGCGTGGTGGCATTCGCCTTCGGAACGGTCTTGGTGTCATTCGTCATGGGGCAGAAGGTCTTTCCGGACATCCCGGATAACCACTGGGCTAATGAATCCCTGCGGACATTGAAAAAAGACGGGTTAATGGCCGGTTATCCAGATACGCAGGTCCGTTACTATCGGAGTCCAACCCGAATCGAGATTGCTTCCGCCATTCAGCTTTGCTTCAAGATTGCTTGAGTAGGATCTGCGCAGGGATGGGCCACCTTCAAGTTAGCAAACTAGGCTCGGCGCTTGTTCAGTTCCGCGATATCCCGCCGGACCACTGGTCAGCAAAACAGGTCCTTGACCTTCGACGATTGGGAATCCTCGAAGGTTATCCGCCAACAAACACGACCGCATCCCAATTCAACTCCCCTTAGTCGGAAAAGCGCTGCTGAAGGCCTCATTAGCGCTTCCGCTTCCGATTCTCGTGGATCGCCAACGGAACCGCAGTGAGGGTAATCACCAGCATCACGCAAAAAGGAAAAAGTCCGATTTGCGCATTCCGGGCGCGACTGCCTGAGATTCAAACTCGACCATCAGTATCTTATCCTGACTCCGGTTCGCTGACCATGTTTAACAATCATGTCTGGGTTTGCTTGTCCGATTTCCGCTTTCGCAGTAGATCACTTTTTAGGCTGAAAGACTTTTACAAGAACGACACCCAGACCAAGAAGGATGAGAGTGAATGGAACCGTGAATTGCCAGTAGTACCTCTCAACGTTCGATAGGTCGATCAGAAGCTTCATCGTGGCGCTCAAGTCGTCTGATTTGAGCCCCTGATCCGTAAGTCGCTTGATCCAAGCTGGAACGGCAAAGACCTCTAACAACTCAAAGATGAAGATTGCAATCCCAAAAGCGAGACAACCGAAACGCGCGCATCCTTGTTTCACATCTTAGTTTAGCGCTGATGCAGACATCAACGACTGACCTGACCACCCTATCTCCCACGTTAGACATCAAGTTCGGCACGAAGAACTCGATCAGCGAAAGAGCAAAAGAAAGGGCATTTCGACCTCCATCTGGCATAGAGGCTGGTTGCCAAATCCGGACGCAAGATGCGGGAGGGACTTGTGCTTTCGGAGAAATCGTGACTCCGTAACGACGCGCGCACTGCCTGCGTCTCATCCAACATGCATAGTTGGTTTCTTCCGAAACGCGTTTCCCGCAGTGTTCTCGCGCTATGGACGATTATGGCGCTCACCCAATTCGCCTCAGGTCAAATGGGAGGAGGTGCGGTTTACAATGGCCAGCAGGGCAACCCCGCGGACATCCTGCGGCAGCAGCGCGCCCTCAGCGATCAGGAGATTCCGCCAACTTTGAACAGCGTGTTCTTGGACGCTTTGGTCCTGACGAATATTCATGCTGATGCCTACGTGGCCTTATTCGGGATCAGTGAAGAAGGGGTGACCTTGAGCGATGCACGGGCCAAGGTCCATGAAAAACTGGCGAAATTCAAAAGGGACTTGCAGAGCACAGGTGCGAGCGCAAAAAACACGACTGTAGACTTCGTGGCTCAGAACCGGATTTACGGCTTTCATGTCGACGGTTCGATAGCCACGGAGCAGGTCGCCGGATTCGAGCTAAAGGAGAATATATCGATCAAATGCCGATCGCAATCCGAAGTGGACTCCCTGATCGCAATCGCCGCCAAAGACGGGATTTTTGATTTGATCAAGGTCGACTATGTCTTGATCGACCTGGATGCCGTTAGAGCCAAGCTCGTCGAAGCGGCGTCGCAGGTGATTCGTCAAAAGAAGAGGGATTACCAGAAACTGCTAGGGGTTTCGTTTCACACATCGCCGCAACTCTATTTAGACAAGTTCAACGCCTTCTTTCCGACCGAAATGTACGCGTCTTACCAAGCTGCCGAAGGCGACAGCGTGAATCCTGGGTACGAGATGCGGAACTACGTCATCCACGGAGCCCGGAAGATGCGGACGTTCTACTACAATCCCATGAGCGCTAAGAATTTCGACAAGGTTGTGAATCCAATCGTAACCGATCCGGTCGTGCAATGCACTCTGTATATCAAGCTGAGATTCGAAGCAGGCGACGACAGGCGGATGACTGTGCCAACGAAGCTCATCCGCTAGCGCTATGAGTCTTCTTCGAGAGGACAGGCGGCTAAATGGACCGCCTCAGCAAAGACTATCCTTCACAATTCAAGTAAGTCGTGAAGAATCGTCGAGAATTCCAAGACATTGGGAAGCGAAGCAGTGCAAGTTGCTTCGGCGTTATAAGCAATGGATGCCACTACCGTCTCAATCGCCTTCAAGAACCGAGAGGGAGTATTTATAAGGTGACGATCAAAAGAACAGGGTCGAAGCTTTCCCTTCTGGTGCTCGCCTTCGCTTTGCTCCCCGTCGCCCAAGCGCGGGAAAACACAAAAGCCGAGACGTGCGTCAAGGCCGTATTGCCTCAATTGGAGCAGTCTGGAGGACGACTGACGCACGAAGTCCGAAGCGCCTATTTGGCATGGGCTGAAGTCAAAGTGCTTCAAGGAATCCTTGATGCAGGTCTGAAGATTCCGTCGGAATGCCTTGTCGAAGTGCGAGCCGATCCCATTCTCCGCGACGCAATGTTCGGATCGATTTTCCCGCCGGATCCAAGTGTGTTCCAAAACTACGCTCGGTTGCGACGTGAGTTGAGCCCCTCCGTTTTAAGAACCTACCGCTCGTTGGTTATCGCCGTCGCCATCGCACATCGCACAAAGGGCGTAGAATCGGCCCCCATGTTCGAATCGAACGACGTTTGGCAAGACAACATACCTGCAGACTGGGGCGACCACATGCTCGAATCACCGCCGCAAGCAGATGAGGAAGGAGCGATCCGCGCAATGTCCGACTTCATGAAAGCGAACAATGTATCGGCGCTGGAACTTTATTCCAACCGCTCGCTGCAAGTCCGGCTTGCCGCATATCTGCGCGCAATCGGCATCCCCCAGCACTTCATCGACGAAACCCATCAGGGATTTCAGTTCGGCCAGCGTCTCAAGTATGCGATGGTGGCGCTCGGTCAGCGGCCGGCCGCCCGCCAGCCGAATCCAACACCCGCAAATTGGATCGCTCACTTGGCCCAGATACTGGACACGACGCCTCCCTCGACTCCAATCCAAGACGGACGCCCCATGCCGTGGCCACTGTTTCCGGTGAAATCGGCGCCTTGGCCCCTGCTTTTACCCCTTGCGCATGAGGTCCCCATGAGTGAGGCGGAGTATATTTGGAGTAAGTTTCTCGGCGCAGACGGCACTGACCGCTTCCACACCTACGGGCCCTACCGCATGCCCGACGACGTCATGCCGGACATGCTCAGGCCATCGAAGTGGTTTTGGACATCGTATCCCGACCAAATCGTCCATGGCGGTACCTGTATTCCCATTTCGGACGGGACCATCGACCTATACGCGGCACTCGGACAGCCGGCTGTTGGCGCCGGCCAACCCGCCCACGCGAATTTGATCTCCTACCAAAACGTCGGAGGAATGTGGAAAGCCGAAATCGAGCAGGCATTTGCCGGCGGACCGGATGTGACTTGCGCGCAATGGTGGTTCAACGATGAGCCCCTGAGCGAACTGCGCTTTTACGCCTCGCATCATTGGCCGATGGCAGAGTACAACCTTGGGCTCCCACTTGGGATGAATCCGGGGCTGGACAGCTACATCGATTCTCGGATCGGCTTCGCCATCTTCGAGGCGCTGCCGTACGAGCAACGAAAAGCCCTTGGGCTAACGTTGCTTGAAAGCGTTCTTCAGAAGAACCCCTTCAACCCTGCGATCTGGTATCGGCTCGCCGCTCTGCCTGCCTCGCCGGATGAGACATGCAACCTCATTCAAGCACTTGTCGAACGCAATCCTGCTTGTTTCGGCGGAGAAGGAAACAGCGTTGCCCTTGATCGATTCAGCAAGAATGGGACCTCCATACGAGGGGCCCTTGACCAATATTGGAATACCCTGTCACCCGTCGTTGCCGCCAACGCAATGGCAACAAGAAGCGCCCCGCTACAAGAGCGGGATCGAAGCAAGTTGTTTACGTTACTCGAACAGGTGCCCGGCTTAGCTGCAGACGCGATCGCGAACTATGCCGAGAAGTTTGCCGACGGCGCGGACACAGCCGAAAGTCTCAAGCTTGATGAAGACCTGGCCGCCAAAGGAGACTCCTTTGGCTTGCTGCGAATGGGACAGCGTTACCGGGATGGAGACGGAGTCCAAGCGGACGACCTCAAGTCGAACTACATGTTCCTCAGGGCCACTCAGCAAGGCGATGCAGCCTCTGTCGTCCTACTCGACCGCCTGAACCCGCTCATACCTATGGACGGTATTGCGGTTACCGCTTCCAGCACTGGCAGCCCAACTCAGAATGTCAAGCACCTCGTTGATGGCTCAGGAATGGCGGGAGGATTACATGACAACAGTGTCCCGGCCGCCACGATGTGGCATACGTACGGGCATTCGAATCTGACCGCTCCCGCGCCCGGCATCGCACCTTCTCCCGCGTGGGTCCGCTTCGATTTTCCTCACCCGGTGACGTTCGATGCAGTCAAGATCTGGAACCACAACCAAGCCAACCTGACGAATCGCGGTATGAAGAACATCCAAATCTATGGTTCTGCCGGTGATTCAAAATGGTTCTATCTCGCGGCAAGCGTGAGACTGACTCAGGCGAGCGGATCGCCGCACGAACCGGGTTATCTCATTCCCTCGCTGCATCCGGAACGATTGATCAAAACGGTGATCATCGCCGCCGACCCAGTAAACGGCAATTACGGAGGCGACGTTTACGGTCTAAGCGCGGTCCGGTTTACGCACAAGACAGCGCCAACCATTCCCCCGCAGAACATCCAGGTCAGCGCGTCTTCAACCGGCAGTCCGGCCCAAGACGTACGACATCTGGTGGATGGCCAGGGAATGACTGGCCCCTACCACGACAACAAGCCAGGCGCCGAAACGATGTGGCACTCGCTAGGCGCCCACGACTTGACCCATCCCGCGCCTACACTTGCCCTTTCGCCAGCATGGGTTCGATTCGACTTCAGCCAACCGCGTAGATTCGCCACGATCCAAATTTGGAACCATAACCAGGCCAATCTGACAAACCGAGGAATGCGGAAGGTCCGGATCTATGGCAGCCAAGACGGTTCGACGTGGTCCTCTGTGACCTATGCCGACGTTACTGTATTGCCAGAAGCCCCCGGAACCGAAGCATCCATTGCCGTTTCGATTCCTAACTCCCAGCCCACCCGCCCCCTGAAGTCCGTAATCATCGCTGCCGAGCAGGTTGATGGAAACTATGGCGGCAACGTCTACGGCCTAAGCGCCGTCCGTTTCGTCCTGCATGATTGAGTAATGGTTGTCTCAGCTTGGTTCATTCAAGAATGGGTTTACATCGATTGTCTCCACGCGTTGAATTCATCCATCTGAAACACCATCGTCGTACCTGCGACATCCATCGAATTATCGCCAGACCGACGTTTACTCTCGTAATTGCATGCCTATGCCGAATGAGTTCCTACAAATCGGCAACGGATGTACACTGGCCATGCCCCTTCCTCTGGCGAGAGGCAATGGAGTTACTTGAGTTGATCATGAAAGATTCTGTAATCCTGCTTGTCGTAGGTTCGACCGTCTGTACTGCCCTTTTCATCACGTTGCGGGAGCGACAAATAGCTGATCCGCATTCCGTTCCATACGGTAAGCCGGTGGTTGAGAGAATTGACTTTGGTGGTGGGCACAAACGCTCGCGGGTGAAGTCAGTTCCGGCCCGCATGAGTTTTACCCTTGTCGCGCTGCCCGCAAAGTCAGGGTTAACACCGTTGGAAACCCAGATTTGGCAGCTTCCCCACACGAACCGACGCCCGGCTTTCTGCGTCGTTGGCACTTACTATCGGGATTCGACATTCCCTTCTGCCCGGGTGCTGGTTTTGGAATGGAAGCACGTTCCTGGAATGACGGCCCTTTCGGCCTCAGGTGTCTCGGAGATTCCATTTAACCCATTCAATTGGCAAAAAGCGGGCTATCCGGCCTGCGCATTAGGAAGTATCAGTGGTACGGACGTGGCTTTTTTCAGCGCCGGATTATCCTTCGAGCGCGCGAAATATGTTGCTCTATGGGTATCGAGGCCTTCCCCAAGTGCTCCTGTGGACACAGAAATCTTGAAGATGCGTGGGCTAGCCGACTCAAATGCAAGAGCCATTGCTACGGCCGTTGAAGCCCGGGCCATTTCAGCCCTTTCCTATGACGGAAACCTAGCCAGCTATGCGATTGATTTAGGCGGCACGGTCCCCGTGAATCCATGCACTGGCACCGTTACCGGCTATTTGATTAGAGTACAAGGTCACACCGCAACCGTTACCGCCAGTGCAGGAAACAAGTGCGGCGATTGGATGCCGCAAGTTTTCAGCCTCACTCTGTAGACGCCTGAATCTGCCGTCGAAAACCACCGCGAGAATGAAAGCAATCTCGAACGGTCGAATATCAGATCCAGAGTCGAGAAGCGCGCGTACGAAAACATGCGACGTTGGCTTGACGCGTTTGGAGCTTTACGCTCTGGTCGGATGGCCAGATTGAGTTAAAGTCAGCTCCAAGACGGAGCGGGGCGCCATGGAATGGGTTTACTTGGTCGATCCTATTCGCCATAGGACTTTTTGTATGGACTGACGTTTGGCACTTGTCTGCGTCCACCTTCCATGGTCTGCCGCGCCACATAGGCAATGGGTGGCTCTAGCTCGCAAACTGATTGGGGCGACCTGACAGATTTGCAGCATGCAAGTCCCTGCTTACTCAGATCGGGAGTTGTGATACGCTCTCGAGCCTAATGGTAGGATCGACTCTGGACTGACCCTGCTGGGTTTCTAAGGAAAAATACGACATTATCAGGCGATCACGCCTGCATGTATGCTGCTAAAATGGGCTCATGAAGCGTTTGACGTTCCTCAGTCTTGCCCTGTTCGCTCTGATGGCGGTCGCCTCGGGCGAGGAGCATCGCCTCAAAATCCGGCTCGCGGTCGCCCCGATCGACTGGTCGGCAGCGGAAGCTTGGAAGATGCCGGAGGGATTTCAAGCTGGGATCTACGAAAAGCTTGTAAAGAAGCTCGTCGACACCGGCCGTTTCACCGTGCTTGAGCGGGAGGCACTTAACGCGCTTCTTAAGGAGCAGGCGATCAAAGAAGCCAATACTGGCCAACCTCAGCACGGCAAGCTCGTACCGGCCCAGGCGCTGCTTCAAGGCAAGATCACCGACTTCGAGGTCGCCGAACGCGGAGGCGGCGCCGGGATCACTGTGAGCGGAATCACCCTTGGCGGTAGTTCGAAACAAGCGACCGTCAGTATCAACGTTCGGCTCTTCGATGTGGATACGAGCGAAGTGCTTGCCACGGAAACGTCGACCGGAAAGTCGAGTGCCGGCGGGTTGAGCGTCGGCCTGAATATTGGAAGCACTTATTCAGACTTTAACGCCTTCCAAAGTTCGCCGCTCGGCAAGGCAACGTCCACCGCGATCGACCGGACCGTGGAATTGGTCATGAAGAAGATGGAACGGCAGCCTTGGTCCTGCAAGGTCGCCGACTTTGACGCATCCGATAAGGAAGTCGCGATCAATGCGGGCATTGAGGCTGGGGTCCGTGTTGGCGACCGATTCGAGGTTGACCGCGTATCCAAGGTCATCAAGGATCCCGACACCGGGCAAATCATCGGGCGCCGGACGCATCGAGTCGGTTCCGTGATCGTCTCCCGGGTCGAGAAGAATATCGCCTTTTGCGCGCTCGCCGATGGCGACGCCCCGGAAGTAGGCGACTCGGTCACCGAACCGGCGAAGCCCTAGCCAGCGCATCCCTATGGTGGGCCAATGGGACGGGACCATCTTCAGGTTCAAGTTCTATACCCGCTCCTCGTCGGGTAAGCGGCGCAACGCACGGCAAGTCTGGTCTTCAGGACACCGCAGATCCAACCCAGAAGTGGGTTGTCTTTACCCACATTTGTCCAGGGAACTGACGACGAGCTTGACTCTCGGCCTAGCCGCCAAAAATGTAACTCTATCGGCCCTGACCGCGGACTAGGTCAAAGCATTTAGCCTGGGGTCGCGAAGCGCCCCCAGGCTAAATGGAGCCGGTGCGATTTCGACAACGGAATTGATCGCCGACCGTTATTCTCAGATTGCCATGGCACGTTCTTACCAGGCCCTCTACGTTCATCGCGTATTCGACACGAAAAATCGGCAACGATTCCTATCGGACCCAATCGTAAGACCATAGCATCGCAAATACTTGGGTCGGACAGGCAAACGAACCTCTGACCCAACCTTCGCAGTTGGCCACATTAAGGATCATGTCGAGGTTCCCGCGAGCCAAGGCCGGAGGATGTCGCATTAAAACAGGCATCCACTGATTGGCAAGTAGCTTTTGGAGCGTTTTCATTCACAAAGGCGGACATCCCCGTCTCGTAAAGTGGGTCGCCAATCAAAAAGAGAACCTCCGGACAGCCACACTCGAGGACGAGTACAAGCCGATTCTCATCAAGGCTGACATTCAATTCGATGAATGGTCTCTGCAGGACTAGCCCTCAGAGGGAATTGCCAGGTATGTCGCTGCGACCGCCTCCTCCTTCGAGACCTGCTCGGCGTCCCGAGGCTCGATGATTAGACCATCTCCGGGGGAGAGAGCCGGACTGAAAGGCTGGGTGTCTTTCGATTGGGCTCTAAAATCCAAGAAACGCAGGTAACGACAAGCCTGGGGAGGTTTTGCCACCAAATGATAGGTTTGAGCCCGACAGACAAGTCGTGAACTAGCGCCAAGGTCGACACAGGTCCCGAGCTTCTGGCTTTCAGGGTCGGGCGGGCTTGAATTCTCGGCAATCTTCCTATAAGATGAAGCTCGTGCGAACCGCGTGGAACTATTTATTCGTTGGATTCGGCGTCCTGGGTGCATCGTATGCTGGAGTCGCCCCGACAACGACACGTCATTCTGATGCCAAGACCGTCTTTCAAGCCCAATGTGCAAGGTGCCATAGCGGAGCGACTCCGGCAGGGGGCGTCGATTTGTCTGGCGACTTGGCAGACATCGCCGGGGTCAAACAGGTAGTTCGGGGGCGGCCTCACTCCAGTGTTCTTTTCAAGGTTATCCGAGACGGATCCATGCCGAAGGGCGGAACGAAGCTCGGAGACGACGACATCGCCACGATCCGCGACTGGATCTTGAGCATTCGGCCTGATCCGCGTCCTCTGTTTGCTTCCCGCTGCGTGAGTTGCCACAGCGGCCCAAGTCCGGTGGGCTCCTTGAATCTGACCGGCAACCTCGAAGCATTGGCCAAGCTCCCAGAAACGAAGTTCGGCGACGAAGGCGCGACATCGGCGGTGCTATACAAGCGGCTCGCAGACGGCTCGATGCCCAAGAACGGAGTCAAACTAACCGAAGACGAACTCTCCTATGTAAAGGATTGGCTAAACAGCCTTCACCCCGACCCGCGCCCTGTATTTGTCGCAAGCTGTGTGAAGTGTCATGGTGGGGCAACGCCCGCCGCCGGTCTGGATTTAACCGGAGACCTCAATTCCCTCGCCGGGCTCAAGCAAGTAGTCAAAGGCAAGGCAGGCGATAGCGCGCTCTACAAGCGAATTGCTGACGGCACCATGCCGAGGGGCGGCCAACCGCTTTCGGATAGCGAGGCCGGCCTTGTTTGGGACTGGATCGATTCTCTTACGCCGCGTAACTAGTCGGACCGGGGGAATTGCCGGACGGGGGTTCATCGGCGCAGATCAAAGTAGATGCTGAGCCAACCATGGCGGAACGGCCTGTCATTCCTTGGGTCCATCACCATTCCGGTCAATGAAGCAAACACAAAGGCAGCTTGCTTCCCTTGGGCCATGCACCAGCAGGACGGGCAGCAAGAAAGACCATGACATCTTCTGGTCCCCTTTTCCGGTTTATGAGACGCCCCGATATGCCGACAACCTGAGTTCTGATATTCCAAAGCCGCATATTCCCGGCAATAGCCCTGAGGCTCAGTTGATTGGGGCCACTATCAGCGTGACCGCACGGCGCCTGAGAAAGGAGTTCGCCACGCCCTCAGAGGTTCAGGCTCAGCAACCGATCACACCCACCAACGCAGTCCTGGCTGGACGACGGTTTTTCAACCGCTCGGAAGACGTACCCGCCTGAAAGCAGCGGTCTCCTTCGATTACGTCAGAACATCGCCGACCATCAATTTGTACGGCTAGCCACTCGTGCCGACAGTCATCTTCGATGCTGGCATCCATTCGGAATGCCTGAAGAGCATTAACCAAAACGTGGTCTGCCTCAGCACAACCTGCGCCCACGAACACACACGATTCAGATTCTCCCGCGTGACCTTGAGATAATTCGGGGCCCGCGCGAGTGGACCGGTGTCAAGTCCGAAATCACCGCAGGAACTGCCGATGCGTCCATATCGGAGAGCGGGTTCTGCGACGCGTCCTCTTTCGTGACGCGATGTCGCTTGATTCCCAAATTGTCCTCTCGAGCCGGCGCTGAGATAAGGGCCAGGCGATTGAGGGTCAAGAGGGACGCGATTAAATGAGCGAGCGTCACGGTTCCGACGGGCGAACAGGCGAAGGGCTTCTAGGTTTGTACTGCCGAGGTAAAGAGCTAGAAGCCCTGTAATATCATGGGTTTGCTGCAACCAGGAGGATATTATTCATGAAAGTACCTCGTTGTTCGGCGCAGTCGCGGTTAGTGCGTTCCATGCCGCGAGAGAGTCCATATAGTCTCTCCAATGCACGACTTTCCGGTCTTTGAGCTTAATGATTGAGCAGAATCTGTTGTTGTACGAAACACCAGTCGCGAGAACGGTTCCATGGACTTCATATTCGATCACGACGACCCGGCCGTCATCCGCCCGGTATGTAATCAACGCATCGGCAGACTGAAGCGCAATAACATCTCCGTATCCGGTGAACATGGCCATCAAGTCGGCGAGCCCTTGGATGACGCGAGGCCAACCCGGAAAGTCATAGAGGACCTCGTAGATGACGTCATCGGTAACGGTCTCAAAGAAATGCTCGCCATCGACCAAGTCGCCAAGTGCCCCGCGAACCAAGTCAAAGTAAGGCCTAGAAGACTCGTAACCAGCGAATTTAGGATCTGTCAATCTGGATCTCCTCGATATCTGTTTGGCAAGGGATTTTAATAGTCGGAACGAGTTTGGAAACCAACCTTGCCGTCTGGAGTCAGTTTGAATGTGATGATGAGAGTGGTTTTTCGCATCGTCAGACGGTAGATGTAGGTTTCAGTGACGATCTCTCCGGTGTCGGAGGTTTTGGGCGCGTACTTTTCGTGGGCAACCAATTCGAATTGGACCATTTCGCGCAAGCGCGATTTCCAATCCGCTCTTGAGGCCGCGTTGTAACGCCCCATCATCTTGGGGGAGAAATATGTGGAAGTCGTGAACCCTGACGCAACGTCCTTCATGGCTGCCAGCAACCTCGTCCGCACCGCCGCATCGCCTTCTGGAATCGATGGGGACGCAAGATAGGATATTCCGGGTTGGATCGTATCGACGGCCCGGATTTGGTAGTTGCCGACATTGGTGCCGTATAAGTTACTGAACACGATCGCCGAAATGCCAGGGTCAGTGAACCTACGATAATCACACGAGAAGCCGGCCGTTCCCCCAGAATGCTCCACGCTCGGGTAGCCATGCCAGGGAGAGATGAACCAGCCAAATCCATATTCGACTCTGCTTCCGTCCTGTAACTCTGTCGCCGTCCACATCATGTTTTGAGATTCCCGACTCAAGATCGTGTGACGGTTGATCGCCGCATCCCATTTTGCCATGTCCCCAACGGTTGAAATGATCGTTCCCGCCCCCAGACAAGCGGAGGGTTGCATCGCGTCTCGATTCACGATTTCACCCTTGTCAGTAAACATGTATCCCGACGCCCGATTCGGAATGACCGCCCACGGGTCGCTCTCCCTCGTTTGCGTCATACCCAGGGGGCCAAAGATTCGATCTTGCAGCGACTGGCTATAGGCCTTATGTTCGACAGTCTGGATAGCGATTGCTAAGAGGTAGTAGTTTGTGTTCGAATAGTGAAACTTCGCCCCGGGAGCGAACTCCACTGGCCGGGAGCTTGCCACCTTAAGAATCTGCTCTTCCGTGTATTGGTTTCGATAAGAGTCGTATCCGAAAATGTCCTCGATATCGGGAATGCCCGATGTGTTATTTAGCAGGTTCCGAAGTTTGATCTCTCGCCACTCGTCCGGAAGCGCATCCACGAACCGGCCAATCGGCTCGTCCAAACTCAGTTTGCCCTCCTCCATAAGCTTGAGGATAAGGGTGGCGGTGAATTGCTTTGTCACCGAACCGATTTCAAATACCGTTTCCGCCGTCGCCCGTACGCCGAGCTCAAGGTTGGAAAAGCCGTACGCTCCGGTTCTCAGAATCTGCCCATCCTTGAACACTCCCAACACCACCGCCGGGATATGGCGGGCTTTCATGTCCGCGAGGATGTATCGGTCCAACGAGTCAGACTTTGCCCTCTGTGTCGATTGAGTTCGCGAGTCATCCGATCCGCGAAGTTTCTTGCCTGCGACTTGGGAAACGTTTATCTGGGGTTTCTGCAACTGAATCTGAGTCCTCACTTCTACTCTGTCGGGCGGATCTTGTGGGCGCAACCTTCCGCCCACAAGGTTACCGGCGTGACCGGCCGGAGCCGCGTCGTGATCGTTGGTTCCCTCAACGAATTGCTGACCGCCTTCCTCGCCAGACCATCACTCTAAGTAGCTTCTTCAATAAGAATCCGGATCGGTACAAACGGCCTGCTTCGCTCATCAAGCTCCTTACCGCGCCGCATCACGCAACGCCAAGATCGGACCGGCGCGAGATTCATCCTCGGCAACGCCCTCGCCAACTATCCGATGCTTCCTCCGATACGATCGACTTGACCGGTATATTCGCCCGCATACCGATCGCCGCAGCGAGGTGGCAGGCCTACACTGGTTAGTGGCTGGCTGGGTCAGAACTCCCGCGAAAGCGTGCTAATCCCAGAAAACTTGCCCTGAGGAGGGGCCGACATAAATCTGGACGCTTTCTCACGGGATGGCTGGACCATCTCCCCAATCGTCCAAAGAGCGTTCTCTACTCGACATGTCATCGAGTGTGTCGCAGGCGAATGGGCCAAGGTTTTCTCTAACTCTACCGCTACAGAATGTTTAGATGCGCTTAAGGGAAAAGCGCATGGGTTGGAAGCTGTCCACGTGACAACCACCACAGCAACCGATACAATGGGTTAGACGTCCAACAAGTTTAACTATTCGCCTTGAAATCATCATCCCAGACAGCGCCCGCCCAGACCTCAAGGCCAGGCTCACCAGCTTGACACAGCGCCTTAGCGCGCACCCGGAGCTGGTATAAGAACTTCACCTAATCGGCGATGATGAAGACCTAGCCATTCAAAGCATGTTTACGCCAGAACTTTTGGCCGAGATCGAAGCCGCAGACGCGGAAATCGACTCCGGAAACTTCTTCACCGCCGATCAGATCGACGAACACTTTAAGCAGAAGAGTGCTGAATGGGGCATCCAACACCAGTATTAACAATCATCTATTCCGCCACTTCGAAAAGAGAACTTGATGGGATCTGGGATTGCAACGCTGACTTCTACAACAGTGCCCAACATGCAAACGAGAACGTTGATTTTCTGAAATCGGAAATTCACGCGCTTGCCGCCGATCCTGAAAAAGGCAAGGGGATTGAAAACAATCCCAAGTTTCGCTATCAATTGATGAAGTGGAGCACCGACGGCTACGGACTCATCGCGGTCTATCGCGTCACCAAAACCGCTATCCGCGTCTCACGCATCTTTCACGCCGTCCAAGATTGGCAAAAAAGATGAAACCACGCCGCAAAAAATGACCTCGACCGACGTTTCAGAATTTCCAGCCATGGCCCGAGCTGCTGAAATATTGGACACCCTCGGCGGCCACCGCTAGGCGTTCGCCTTTTCGGAGGAGCGGTACGGCTGGAATTTGCACCTGGTAGAGAAGAAAACCACCCCTGCGCAGTATGATGACAACGCCTATGATTCTGCGTCCAGGTTGACCTTAATGGTAAGTTTGGCGATCCCTAGTGTATTGTCTCATTAATTACTCAGGCATATGTGCTTTCTGGTTCGTCCTTATACTATGGGGATCGAACTTACGGAAAAGGATCGTCAGACGTTGTCGGGCTGGGTGCGCAAATCGAGCGGCGA
>Ga0302320_10004590_pt1 | contig 31330 bp, 28 predicted proteins | sample Bog_T0_3_FD_202130 | JGI IMG/M metagenome (GOLD analysis project Ga0302320, IMG submission 202130) | Peat permafrost microbial communities from Stordalen Mire near Abisko, Sweden - Bog_T0_3 | ecosystem: Environmental > Terrestrial > Soil > Wetlands > Peat | place: Sweden: Abisko, Stordalen Mire... | reverse complement strand
GGCACCCGCAGCATGTCGCCGTAGCTCACCAGCGTCACATTCGGTCGGAGCGCGAGCTCAATCGCGGTATCGAGCCGCGGAACCGCCATCACACAGACCGGGCAGCCCGGGCCATGTATCAGGTGAATGTTGTCCGGAAGCAGATCCTCGACGCCATAGCGAAAGATGGCATGGGTATGGCCACCGCAAAACTCCATCAGGTGATATTCCCGCGTCGGATCTACCCGTTCGGCGAGCACCTGTGCCAGTGCGGCCGCCGCGGCGCCGTCACGGAAGCCGCGGATGTAGCGCATCGCCGGCCTCGCGCAAGTGGGCGGCAATCTCATCGAACAACGCCAGCGTGCGGTCAGCCTCCTCCACATCGAGGCGCGCTATCGCAAAGCCCGCGTGCACGATGACATAGTCGCCGACCACGACCTCATCGATCAGTGCAATCGATATACGAGTGTGAATCCCGCCCACCTCAATCTCAATCCATTGGTTGTCCAGCAGTGCCGCGACGCGTACCGGTACAGCCAGGCACATGGCTCAGGCCAATTCCGCGGGGACAACCGCCCGCCGTTCCGCCAGCTGCTCCTCGAGCCAGTTCAGCCAGGGGGCAAGCGCCGGGACGCGCCGAGCCGCCGTTTGAATCAGCGGGGTATCGCGGCCGAGCGCGCGCAGTGACGCGGCTGCGCGCTCGGGATCGAAATCGTCCAGCACGCCGAGCAGATCGGCCTTGCTCAACACCACCAGATCGGAAGCGCGGAACATGACCGGGTATTTTTCGGGCTTGTCGTCGCCTTCCGTGACGCTGAGCAGGGTGACGTTGCGATGCTGGCCAAGATCGAAGCTGGCAGGACACACCAGATTGCCCACGTTTTCGATGAACAGCAGATCGAGCCCGGAAAGCGGCAGATCGTGCAGCGCGCGATGCACCAGCTGCGCATCGAGGTGACAGGCGGTTCCTGTCGTGATCTGCAATGCCGGCACTCCGAGCGCGCGGATGCGCACGGCATCATTGTCGGTTTCCAGGTCGCCCTCGATGACGGCGATGCGATAGCGGTCGCGGAGCGTGGCTATCGTAGCTTCCAACAACGCCGTTTTGCCCGCACCCGGCGAAGACATGAGATTGATGGCGAGTACCCCGTGTTCGTCGAAGTGCTCCCGGTTATGTACCGCGACGCGATCGTTGGCGGCGAGCAGATCCTGCATTACCTCGATCACCGTGTTTCGGCCGCGCTGTTGTTCCAATCCTTCTCGAGCGACGTCGGCTTTGAGGCTGCAACCACAGGCTTGGCACATACGGTCCTCCTATCCGGTGACTCTGGCATTCGCAACTCGACGCGACGCAGGCGCAATTCATCCCCTGCCACGACGCGTGTGCGAAATTCGCCACACAGGGGGCACACGAGGCGATTCGGCGTCGTTGGCGACTCCATGCTGCAACCGGTGCAGCGAATGATCACCGCGGGCGATTCGATGGACAGCAATGCCTGGGCGGTCGCGCGGCTGCCGGCTCGCAGGATCCCAAATGCACGGGCCAGCAAGTCGGGCTCAATGCCACTGAGCGGTCCCGCTTCGATCGTAATGTGTTCCACGACGCCGGCGCCGCGGTCCATCGCGATGTCGGTGACCTGTCTTAACAGGGCTTGGCAGACGGACAGCTCGTGCACCGGCCGAGCCTAGCGCATCCGCGCATGCCCCTTATGTACGTTGCCGCACAGACGCGCCGCCGGCCGAGTGCTGTCATTTTGGAAACGCAGCGAGGTTGTCGGTGACACTACGGTCAGGGCAAGATGCGAATGGAGGCCGCCCGACCGGATACGGCGCGGTTGCGGCTGCTCGGACCCTACGCCCGGGACCGGTCGCGCTGGTACTCGGATTCGGCAATGTACTGCTGAGCGACGACGGCGCTGGGGTGAAATTGATTGAACGGTTGCGCAGCGAACTCGGCCCTGATGCCGCGGACTTCGTGGACGGCGGCACGCTGAGCTTCAGCTTGTTGCCCTATCTTGAGGCAACCGACTCGATGCTGGTGATCGATGCCGCCGACCTCAATCGCGCAGCGGGTGCCGTCGGGCTGTTCGAGGGCGCCGCCATGGACGGGTTCCTGACGAGCACGCGTCGGCGGAGCGTGCACGAAGTGGGTCTGATCGATCTGTTGGATATGGCGCGGCTCCAGGGCTGCCTGCCGGCACGGCGCGCCCTGCTGTGCATTCAGCCCTGTCGCATCGACTGGAGCGAGACGCTGTCGACGTCCGTGGCTGAGGCGTTGCCCGAGGCAGCACGGCAAGCGCAGGTACTGCTGCAACGCTGGGCGCTGCTGTGAGTCGTCTCAGCGAGATCCCGATCCGGATCGAGCCGCCGCCCGCACTCGGCGGCTTGGGTGGTGGCGTCACGGCGATTCTCAGCGAGTTGATCTCCCTGCTGGAACGGCTTACCAACAGCCAGGAGTCCGCTGCCATCGACTTGCGAAGCCTGCCGATGAATGTGGATGACCTGGCGGAATTGCGGCGTGCGTTGGGAGAAGGCGAAGTGCGGGCGACCCTCGATGCGGAAGGTATATCGGCCATTCGGGAGACGAAAGTGCCGGGCGTCTGGTGGGTGGAGCACCGGGACCGCCATGGGGAACTGATGGCCGAGTTGATCGAAGTGACCCGTATGCCGCAGATCCTCATGACTGCGTCCGAGGAAATTGCTACGGGAGCGCGTCTGCTGCGTGAGCAGATCGCGCTCCGATCTGTTGCCCGCCGCCCGCTTACGGTGTGAACGATGCCCCACAGTGACGCAGAGGTGACGGTTGGTGAGATGTTGCGGCGGCACGGCATCAGCCGGCGGGGCTTCATCAAGTTCTGTACAGCCGCGGCATCGGCCATGGCGCTGCCGCCTGCGATGGGAGTGGCGATGGCCGATCAGTTGGCACACGCGCTCAGACCATCGGTCCTGTACCTGTCATTCCAGGAATGTACCGGGTGCCTGGAATCGCTGACCCGATCCTTTGCCCCCACCATCGAGAATCTGATCTTCAATGTCATCTCACTCGACTATGACGACACCCTCATGGCCGCGGCCGGGGAGGCCGCCGAGTCGGCTCGCACCAAGGCCATGCAGGATAACTTCGGCAAATATGTCTTGATCGTGGACGGCTCGGTGCCCACCGGTGCCGGTGGCGCCTACTGCACCGCCGGGGGCCACAGCGCCGTCGAGACCTTACGCGAGGCGGCGAAGGGCGCGGCCGCCATCGTCTGTGTCGGGACATGCTCGGCATTTGGAGGAATTCCGTTCGCCGATCCGAACCCTACCGGGGCGTGGCCGGTCACGGCGATCGTCGGCGACAAGCCGATCATCAATGTCTCCGGATGCCCACCCATTCCGGAAGTGATCACCGGAACGCTGTTGCAATTCGTCACCACCGGTAAGGTACCGGAGCTGGACGAACACCTGCGCCCAAAGGTCTTCTTCGGCAATACTATTCACGACCGCTGCTATAGGCGCCCGTTCTACGACGAAGGCAAGTTCGCCAAGTCCTTTGACGATGAAGGTGCGCGCAACGGTTGGTGCCTGTATGAGCTCGGTTGCAAAGGGCCGACGACCTACAACGCCTGCGCCACGGTCAAGTGGAACGGTGGCACGAGCTTCCCGATCGAATCGGGACATGGCTGCCTCGGCTGTTCGGAACCGGGATTCTGGGATAAGGGCAGCTTTTACGCTGCACAGTCCACGGCCCTCTGGGGCAAGGCGGGCGAGAGCTCGCCGCGCGAGGTGCTGGAACTCACCGCGTCCGCCGTAGCGGCCGGTGCCGTGATCGGGGTGGCCTCTGCCGGCGTCAGTCGGCTGCGCCAGCACCGCAGCGAGCAAAATGCCGACGAACGCGAATCCAACGGAGACAACTAACCATGGACCTATTGGGGTTCGCGCGCGGACCGGCGCTCAAGGTCGCACTGGCGATTTTCTGTCTGGGTGTGGCCTGGCGCATCGCCGGCTTTGCGCTGCTGCGAATTCGGCGGGATTTGAATAAGCCGCGCGCATCGCCCCCGAGATTCCTGACCGAGGGCCTGATCGCGGTCGGCACGCGCTCCTGGCCTCATCCGGAATTTATCGCTCGAACTGGCGCCGGCGAGGCCCTTGGCTACAGTTATCACCTCGGCTTGTTTGCGCTGGTGCTGCTGTTCGGACCACACATCGCATTTCTGGGCAGCCTGTTTGGCATCAGCTGGCCCGGGTTGCCGAGCAGCCTGATCACCGTCATCTCGGTCTTGACCCTGGCACTGTTCCTGGCGGTACTGTTCCGGCGCGTTACCAATCCGGTGATGCGCATGCTGTCCAACTTCGACGATTACTTCAGCTGGTTCATCACCATGCTGGTGTTGGTCACCGGACTCGCCGCCACCGCGCACATTGGCGCGCCCTATCAGACCCTGCTTGCGCTGCACATCCTGAGCTTCGATGTGCTGTTGGTGTGGTTTCCCTTCGGCAAACTGATGCACGCGTTCTATATCTTTCCGTCCCGTGCCATCAACGGCGCCCTGCTTGCCCGCAAAGGAGCTACCTCATGAGCGCTCCCGCCGGATTGCTCGGCGCCAGTCTGGCGCCTGCGGAACAACGCAGCGGCGAGGCACGTGTCGCCGGGGCCATGAGCGGGTTCGCGCGCGAAGTCGGCGCTCTCAGCGCCTTCCGCCTGGAATCCTGCATTCACTGCGGCATCTGCGCGGACGCCTGCCACTTCTATATAGCCACCGAGGATCCGCAGTACACGCCGATCTGGAAAGTGGAACCATTCAAGCAAGCCTACAAGCGCGAATCCAGTCCATTCGCTCCACTATTCCGGCTGCTCGGCCTGAAGCGTGAAGTAACGGCCGACCAGTTGGCGCAGTGGCAGCACCTGCTGTTCGACAGCTGCAATATGTGCGGTCGTTGCAGCCTGATCTGCCCGATGGGCATCGACGTGGCCGCGCTCATCGAACAGGCGCGCCATGCGATGTTCGAAGCAGGGCTCGCGCCGAAGGAGCTCTATCAGAAGGCCGCGCACCAGCAGCGCACCGGTCAGCCCGAGCCGAGCGCCGAGCCCTATGCAGCCAAACTGATTGCAATCGGCGAGCGATTCGGCGTCGACATACCTCTCGACAAGCCGGAAGCAGAGGTCATGTTATGCGTGCCCCGGACCGACATCGAGCACTATCCCCACGCCGTGGCTGCATTGGCGCGTGTGATGAAGCATCTGGACGTGTCCTGCACCTTTCGCAGCGACGGCCTGGTGGCTGAGAACTACGGTTATTACGCCGGCGGCAAGGACTGGCAGCGCCAGATCAGCCGACGCCTCATCGATCAGGCCATTGCCTGCAACGCCAAGACACTGCTCGTCCCGGAGTGCGGTCATGCCTATGCCGCGCTGCGCTGGGAGGGGGCCGATCTCTATGGTAAGCCGCTGCCGTTCAAGGTTCTTCAGGTGACCGAATACCTGGCGGAGCAGCTACAGCTGGGACGACTGCGGCTGGCGGCTGCGGTCACGGGCCCGACCACCTTTCAGGATCCGTGCGAATCGGTCCGCAAGGGCGGGATCAACCATGCGCCGCGCACGCTCATGAAGGCCATGGGAATCGATTTGCACGAAATGAAGAATCACGGCGGTTTCAGCTTCTGCTGCGGCGGCGGCGGCGGTGTGATCGACATCGAGCGTGCGGCGCCGCTGCGTTATCGCACGATGGAGAATAAGTTGCGCGAGATCGACGACACCGGCGCCCAGACCTTTGTGACCAGCTGCTCGGACTGCCGGCGCACCTTCGACGATGCGCAGGCTCACTTCAATTGGCCGAAGAAGCCGCAAAGTCTGCTGGAACTGGTGGCCGACAACCTGACTGGAGCGGGGAGCACTGAATGAGTGCGCAGACCATCGTCGTCGATCCAGTCACGCGGATCGAAGGGCATTTGCGCATCGAGGCGGAATTCGACGGTTCGGTGATCACACAGGCCTCGAGTTCCGGCACCATGGTGCGCGGCATCGAAATAATCCTGCAGGGCCGTGACCCGCGAGACGCCTGGGCCTTCGCGCAACGCATCTGCGGCGTCTGCACGCTCGTCCATGGGATTGCCTCCGTGCGCGCGGTCGAAAATGCTTTGCAATACGAGATTCCCGCCAATGCGCAGCTGATACGCAATCTGATGATCGGCACGCAATTCGTGCACGACCACGTCATGCACTTCTATCACCTGCACGCACTCGATTGGGTTGATGTCGTCTCCGCGCTGAAAGCCGACCCGAAGGCGACGTCGGCTCTGGCACAGTCGATCTCGACCTACGCGCGATCATCGCCCGGCTATTTCTCCGATGTACAGGCTCGCGTCAGAAAATTAGTTGAATCCGGACAGCTGGGCATATTTGCCAATGCCTACTGGGGCAATCCACTTTACAAGCTGCCGCCAGAGGCGAACCTCATGGCGGTGGCGCATTATCTCGATGCGCTGGCCTGGCAGCGGCAAGTCGTGCAATTGCAGACCATCTTCGGCGGCAAGAATCCGCACCCGAATGTTCTCGTTGGCGGCACGCCTTCGGCCATCAGCGTTCACGCCGGTGCCGGCACCGGATCCACCGCGGTCAATGTGGTCGGACTACAGAAGGTGGCCGGGATCATCGATCAGATGCGCGAGTTCGTCGATCAGGTCTATGTGCCGGACGTGCTGGCAATCGCATCCTTCTACAAGGATTGGTTCAAGACCGGCTACGGCGAGGGTACCGGCAATTTCCTCACCTACGGGGATTTCCCGGCGGGCGGTAGTCAGGATCCGAAGACCTTTATGGTGCCGCGCGGGGCGATTCTCAATCGTGACCTCTCTCACATACAGGAAGTTGACCTGACCGCTGCAGCGGACATTCAGGAATTTGTCGCACACTCGTGGTACGACTACGCCGGCGGCAAGAACTTGGGCTTGCATCCCTACCAGGGCGAGACCCGACTGAACTATTCGGGGCCCGCCCCTCCCTACCAGCATCTGGATACCTCGGCCAGTTACTCCTGGCTGAAGTCGCCGCGCTGGAAGGGCCACGCCATGGAGACAGGTCCCCTGGCACGGGTTCTCATGCTCTACGCCAGCGGTCACGAGCCGACCCGGGATCTGGCCAACAAGGCGCTGGCGCAGCTCAATCTACCGCTGGAAGCCTTGTTTTCCACGATGGGTCGCACCGCGGCGCGCGCCCTCGAATGCAAGATCTTCGCCGATGCCATGCCGCAGTGGTACGAGAGCCTGATGGCCAACATCGCGGCCGGCGACGTCAGTACCTTCAATTCGAAACTCTGGGAGCCAGCCACCTGGCCGCGGCGTAGTCAGGGCGTGGGCTTTGTCGAGGCCCCTCGAGGCTCCCTGGCTCACTGGATCGTCATCGAGGATGGCAAGATCTCCAATTACCAGGCCGTAGTACCGACCACCTGGAACGCCGGTCCGCGCGATGCGGCCGGAACAGAAGGCCCCTATGAGGCGGCATTGAAGGGCCACCATCTTCTGGATCCCAAGCAACCGCTCGAGATCCTGCGCACGATCCACAGCTTTGATCCATGCCTGGCATGCGCGGTTCACGTCATAGACCCGGACGGGGAGGAGTTGATTCGGGTACGGGTGCAATGACGGATCTTCTGCTGCTGCATCCCCCAAGCGTCTACGATTTCCGCAAGCGGGCCATTCTCTACGGTCCGGTCAGCGACATGATCCCCTCCTCGACCGTGTTCGAGATGTACCCGCTGGGATTCCTGACCATCGCCAGCTATCTGCACGATCGCGGCATGAAGGTGCGGATCGTCAATCTCGCGCTGCGCATGATGAATAGTCGGCGCTTCGATGTTCCGCGCTTCCTGGCGCGCAACAAGCCCAAGGCGGTCGGCATCGACTTGCATTGGCTGCCGCATGCTCACGGGGCACTGGAAATCGCTCGTATTGTGAAGGAGTTATACCCGGACGTTCCGGTCATCATGGGCGGCTTGTCCTCTTCGTATTTTCACCGCGAACTGATCACCTATCCGCAGGTAGACTTCGTGCTGCGCGGCGACAGCACCGAGTTGCCGCTGCATCAACTGCTTCTGGCGCTGCAAAGCGGCGCGCCGGTCGACAAAGTATCCAACCTGACATGGAAGGATGCCCTCGGCGTCCACGCCAATCCGCTCACGTTTGTGCCGCTGAGCCTGGATTACGTCGATCTTCGGCCCGACCTGATGGTCGAGATGGTGATGCGGTACGGCGACCTGGAAAGCACTCTACCCTTCAACGGCTGGTGGAATAATCCGATCACGACGGTGTTCACGGTTAAGGGCTGCGCGTTCGAATGTGTCACCTGCGGCAGCTCGCACACCAGCTGCACGCAGCTCACGAAGCGGCAACAGCCCGTGTATCGCAGCCCCGCCAGCCTCATCGCCAATATGGAGGCGATCTGCCGTCTCTCGCATGGTCCCATTATCCTGGTCGGCGACCTGCTCATGGCGAGCCCTGAGCACGCGGCAGAGATCCTCGAACGGCTGCACAAGGCCGACCTGCCGAACATGATCGTGTTCGAGTTCTTCGCCTTGCCACCGGCGACATTTCTGCGGGCGATCGATCGCAGCGTGCGCAATTGGAGCATCGAGTTCAGTCCTGAGAGTCATGAGCAGCAGGTTCGCGACGCCCAGGAAGGCGAGTCGGGTTACACCACCGAGGACATGGAATCGCTCTTCAAGGAGGCACTGCGGCTGCGTTGCCAGCGGATCGATGTCTTCTTCATGATCGGACTGCCGGCGCAGACCATTGCATCGGTTCGCGACACCGTCGAGTATTGCGGACATCTGTTTGAGCTTGGCGACAAGCGGCTGTCCTGCTTCATTTCCCCCATGGGTCCCTTCATAGATCCGGGCAGTCGCGGGTTCGAGGAACCCGACCGCTTTGGCTACCGCCTGTTCGCCCGGACGCTCGAGGAACATCGGCAACTGCTGATCCAGCCGAGCTGGGAGCAGATACTGAACTATGAGACCAAGTGGATGACTCGTCGCCAGCTGGTGGATGCCACGTACGATGCGGCCGAGCGTCTCAACGAGCTGAAAGTGAAGCATGGCCGCCTATCGGCGCGGCGTGGCCGCCGGGTCGCCAACAACATCGCCGCTGCGCGTTCGCTGCGCTCCCGGCTGGATGCCGGGATCGAGCGCCACGATGCACAGGCTACGGTCGCGGCGCTCAAAGGCGAGATCTCCCGCTTCAGCATCTCCACGGTCTGCGACAAGCGCGAGCTATTCTGGCCGCGGCGAGTGTTCAATTTCAGAATTGCCGAGATCACCCGCATCCTGGTTCGATACTTCCGGGGCGGAGGCTGGCGCGCCGCCGCACCGGCCGTTCAACCACCCTGAGGCAGCGAATGCGCCACGCCTCTGTGGCAATCGATGCAGGTCATGCCGCTCTTGGCCAGCGATTGGTGCGCACTGGCGGCCGCCGCCGGTTGCTGCGCGAACGCCATTGCGGCAGGCGTATGGCAGCTGCGGCATTCGGCGGAGTCATTCGCCTTCAGTTCCGTCCAGATTTTCTGCGCCAGTTGCAGGCGATGAGCTTCGTACTTCGCCGGCGTGTCGAGCTCGCCAGTCACGTGCCCCCAAACCTCGAAGGACGCCTCGATGTGCCGCACCAGGCCCGGCAGGAATGCCGGCGGCACGTGACAATTGCCGCAGCTGGCTTGAATACCGAACGGATTCGAGTAATGCGCGCTATGCGTGTATTCCTGGAACGGCGTGTTCATTTCGTGACAGGAAGTGCAGAACTTGTCGGTTTCGGCATATTTCAGCCCGGCGACGAAGCTACCCGAGAAGCCGATGCCGATGATGAAGGCGAGCAGCCCACCGGCCGGTATGCCGAGCAGAAACCAGCGCTGCGGACGCCGCCAGAGCCACTGCGCGAACCGCCGATGCGATGGCTCAGTCGAGTTCACCAGGCACCTTGAATACAGCCATGCACCATAAAATAACCGCTGACATGTCCGGGTCTCTGTGCGCTGGCGTACATACCCTCAATGATTCCGGTGCCCGTAGAGGCTGTGGGCGCGCTGCCCGAAGGCCGCGAGGATGTCATCGATCGAAGTGGCCGGAACGCGCTGCATGATTTGCTGAAGAATGAACGAACGCATCCCCGCGACGCGAACTGAATGCGCACCGGTCCGATATCGGCCACAAGGTCAAAGATCAGCGCGGGAGTAAAGGGCACAGCACACCGATGGCCTCTGTTCGATACCGCACAGAGGGAGCATGGACAACCGCATAGCATAAAGAGCGGACTTTTCTGGCAGAGCATACGCCTGGGTCTGCGCGTCTCTTGATCGTCGAGTGCATCGGGGAGAGTTCTATGGCCTGCACGATCATTAGTCCCCACTGGCAGCCCGGCCGTTGGCGCACTGATATCGCTGGCGCCGTGATGCTCAGTGTGTTATTGGCCGCTTGCAGCGGTACCACGGGTCCGGCGGGCCCGGCAGGTTCCACTGGCACAACTGGCTCGCAGGGACCACCAGCGAGCGGGTCGGCACTCAACATCAGCGCCGCAACCGCAATCACCGGTACCATCACGAGCGTCGCGATCGATGGGCCCCCGGTGGTGAAATTCGAGCTCGTCGATCAGACCGGTGCGCCCATTCAGGGTTTGCCGGCCAGCGACTTGGGATTCGCGATCGCGCAACTCGTTCCGGGTGAAAATGGCTCGGCGAGCCAGTGGAACTCCTACATTTACAGCACGGTTGCGCCCGCTGGCTGTGCGACGGGAGTCGCCGCCTGCGCGAAAGTGCCAAAGACGCAGGCGAGCGTCGAAAGTGCCAGCAGCGGCACTTTTGTCGACCACGGCGACGGCACGTACCAATACACCTTCGCCAAGGACATCACCAAAGATCCCAACGTGATATACGACGCGACCTTGACGCATCGGGTCGGCTTTGAGATCCGCGGCCTGGCCCAGGCAAACAACGCCGCCTATACCTTCCAGCCCTCCACCGGCGCCACCACCGGGATCTTCAGCCGCGAGATCGTCGACACGGCGACTTGCAATGGCTGTCATACCTCCCTCACCGCGCATGGCGGCGCCCGCGTCGAGGTGCAGTACTGCGTGATGTGCCACAACCCGGGAACCACCGATCCTTACAGCGGCAATACGCTCGACATGAAGGTGATGGTCCACAAAATCCATACAGGGAACAGCCTGCCAAGTATCCAGTCGGCCAGCGGCAACGCCGTTACCACACCAGCTCTCGGCTCGGGCTACTGGATCGTCGGCTACATGAAGTCGTTGTCAAACTTCAATACCGTGGTCTTCCCACAGGACACCCGCAACTGTACGACCTGCCACAACCAGAAACATCCTGATTTGACTGAGGCTGCCAACTACAAGACCGTGCCGACCATGGAGGCCTGCGGTGCCTGCCATGACAACATCAATTTTGCCACAGGGGCGAATCACAGTTCTGGCATCGTCGCCAATGACACGCAATGCGCCACCTGCCACGGACCGAGCTCGACGATCGACAACAGCCAGCTGCAGGTAGTCGCGGCACACGTGATTCCGGAAATGGTATTCCAGTCCCAGATTGCCTATAACATCATCAAAGCCACCAACACCGGACCCGGCCAGCTGCCGGTGATCCAGTTTTCGGTCACGGATCCAACCAACGGCAACAAACCGTGGAACCTGGTGACGGATGAGCCGTTCGCCTACTGCTCCGGGCAGTCGGTTGCTAATTTGAATCTCGCGGTGGCCTGGAGCACGACCGATTACACCAACGTCGGCAGCGGAGTCACCAGCGAGGCGGCACAACCCTTCAGCCTGCCTGTCACCTGCGCCGCAGTGCCGCCGACCGCGAACAGCGATGGCAGCTATACCATCACGTCCCCCACCGCGATCCCGGCCAACATCAAGGGATCAGCAGGCATTCTGTTCGAGGGTCATCCGGCCCACGACTTCAATGACGGCAACGGCGCGCAGGAAATCCCGGTGCCCAATACGGTGGCCTATGCGCCGATCACTGACGCGGTTGCCGTCCCGCGCCGCGAAGTCACTGCCGTTGCAAACTGCGACGTCTGCCACCAGCAGTTGAACGGTCATGGCAACAATCGCGTGGAGAGCGTTGAAGCCTGCTCGTTCTGCCATAACCCCAATGCCACCGACGTTGTGGCGCGGATCGGCGCCGGGATCACACCGGCGAATCCTGATCCGACTGACGGACTGGCGGAACAGACCATCGATCTTAAGGTCCTGATCCATGCCATCCATGCCAGTGCATTGCGAGCCACCGATCTGGCGGTGCCTTACATTGTGTACCACAGGGGCAGCGCGAATAACTTCGGCACACTGCAATTCTCTGGCCTGATTAATGACTGCGTGGCCTGTCACGACGCGGGTACTTACTACCCGCCGGACCCGAATACTTCGACGGTACTGGCCACAACCATCAGTACTTACGTTAATGGCGTCGGCAACAGCGCGCCCGCCGGTCAGATAGCGGTGACCCCTGCGACCGCCGCCTGTTCGGCTTGTCACCAGGGGGCGACCGAGAAGACGCACATGCTCCAGAACGGTGGCAGTTTTACGGCGCTTAAGGATGCCAACAGCCACGTACCGCCCACCGAGACGTGTGTCATCTGCCACGGTCCGGGTGGGGTGGCCGACGTTAAGGTCGTGCACAATTTGGCTCTGTATCAACAATAAGCCGTGATCGAATGCAGCCGCATGCGCGCCGTGAGCTCAATAGCGGCATCCTGCATACGCGCCGTGGCGCGATGCACTCTTTTGCTTTGGATGATGCTCGCCGCCACGGCGATAATGGCCACCGCGCGCGCCGCTGACGCACCCGCACCCGCATCTGCATCTGCATCTGCACCCGCACCCGCACCCGTACCGGCACCGGCACCGGCGGCCGCACCGGCGGCCGACTTGTCGGCCTACAGCCCGCAGGGCGCCGATACCTGTCTCGGCTGCCATAACAACGCGGCGATCACGGGCATTTTCCGTACCAAGCACGCGCGTCCGAACGATCCCCGCGGCCCCTTCGGTCACGGCGGGCTGCAATGCGAGGCCTGCCACGGACCGGGCGGTGCGCATGTTCGAGCCGGCGGCGGGCCGCCCGCGGGACTGATCGTATTTGGCTCAAAATCCTCCTCGCCGGCCACCCAGCAGAACACCAAGTGCCTGGCCTGCCACCAGTCAAATGCAGCGCACGACTGGTCCACGAGCGCACACGCAGCCAGCGATGTGCCGTGCGCGGGTTGCCATACCCTGCACGTAGAGAAGGATCCGGTGCAGACAAAGGCAACCCAGATCGAGGTCTGCACGAGTTGCCATCAGGCGCAGCACACCGATCTGTTCAAGCCCTCACATCATCCAATGCGCGAGGGCCAGATGGCCTGCACAGACTGTCATTCACCCCACGGTTCAACGGCTCCGGCACAGTTGGTCAAGAACACCGTGAATGAGACCTGCACGAGCTGTCATGCCGAATACCGCGGACCGTTTCTTTGGGAGCACCAGCCGGTGACGGAGGACTGCAGCACCTGTCACGAACCGCACGGATCGGCACAGCCGGCGCTGCTGAAGATGCGCGCTCCATTCCTGTGCCAGACCTGTCACGAAGGCGCCGGCCATCCCTCCATTGCCAATACGCCCAAGGGACTGACCGGTGGCATGCCGAGCGCGTACCTGCTTGGTGGCGGCTGCACCAATTGTCACTCGCAGGTGCACGGCTCGAATTCACCCTCGGGCCGGGCGTTGATGCGCTAGGCGGTAGCGATGACACGGAACGATCTCCACCCTTACGCTCTGTCGGCACTCGGACTTGCCGCCACGCTGGCCGCCGCGACCGCGCTGGCGGGTGCGGCGAGTCCGGACACCAGTGGCTGGACTTGCGCGAAGTGCCCCTTCTTTGAAGGCTACCAGGGAGAAGCGGATGTAGGCGCACTGGCAGCAAGCGGCGCGAACGCGAACTATGGTCGCTACACCGGGGTAGATCGCAGTACCGCCTATGTCGACGCCGGGGCCGATGGACAATGGCACAGCGATGACGGCTCCTATGCGAACTATGAGCTCGAGCGCCTGGGACTGGCTTCGCGCGAGGGCATCGTGGAAGGTGGCCGCGATGGCCGCTACGACCTGCGCCTGAGTTACGACGGCCAGCCGAGCGATCTGTACGATACGGGCTCCACGCCATTCCGAAACAATGGCGGCCGTCTCGGATTGCCCTCCGATTGGGTGGCAGCGGGCGCGACCCCCGGTATGAGCGCGCTCAATTCCAGTCTCGAGCCGGTCAACATCGGCTATCAGCGCCGCACTGTGGCTTTGCTCGGGCAATTTTTTGCCAGCCCCAGCTGGACCATATTCAGTGAGTTCCGTCGCCAGGAGAAGATCGGCACCGACCTCACCAGCGCGAGCTTTCTGACCGAAGCGCTGCAACTGGCCCAACCGATCGATTACATCACCAACTCCTTTAGCGCCGGCGCAGCCTGGTCTGGCAGCAAAGCGAGCTTGCGACTGACTTACACCGGCTCCTGGTTCGAGGACAACAACGATTCGCTGAGTTTTTCGAACCCCTACTCGCCGCTCGCAGCCGGCTCCACGGAAGGACGCCTCGGCGTTCCGCCCAGCAACACACTGCAGCAGTTCGCGGCCACGGGAAATGTCCAGTTGCCGTGGTTCGCCACGACACTCACGTACACCGCCTCGCTCGGCAGCCTTCGCCAGAACGCTCCTTTCCTCCCCGTGAGTGTCTTGCCTGACGCCACCATACCGGCGCCGGGTTCGCTCGATGGCGATGTGCGCCTGTCGCACTATGCGCTGGGTCTCGCCTCAAGGCCGCTACCGAAGCTCAGCCTGCGTGGCAATGCCACCTATGACGGACGAAATGATCAAACCACGCCGCTTGCCATCGCTTATGTCGTAACCGACACATTCCCGGGTGGCACCGCGGTGACGCCCCGCTATGGCGAGGATCGCGTGCGCCTCGATGGCGGCGCCGATTATGCGCTGCTGCGTTGGCTGCGCGTCGGCATCGGCGGGCAATTCCTCGATGTGCATTACTCGCCTGACCAGGTATTCACACATACTCAAGACGTCGAGAGCTGGGTGCGCCTCGCGATCACTCCAATCGAGGATTTGAGCTTCACGCTCAAATACGGCGATGGGCTGCGCAAATCCTCATCGCTGGATTTAGCGGCATTGCCAGTCGCCGAAAACCCACTCGTGCTCGATTACAACTACGCACCGCGGGATCGCGTTTTCTCCACAGCCACCGGATCATGGGCCGTCACGCGGACGATAACCTGGGCACTCGAGGGCTATTTGGCGAAGGACGACTACCGCTCCTCGCTCTTGGGCCTGCAGGCCTCGCACGAGCAGCGCGGATCTACAACCTTGACCTGGATCCCACGCGAAACTCTCAGCGCCTATCTCGATATTGGTTACCAGCGCCTGTACAGCGCGCAGAACGGTTTCACCGATGCCACCACGGCGCCCTGGGTCATCTCGGACACGGAGCGCTATTGGAACATGAGCCTTGGTGGGCAGTGGACACCCAGTCGGCGCTGGGGATTCACCTTCGACTACGCGCACGCCCCTTCCTATGCGGACACGAACTCCGTATTGGGCGGCCTGTCACAAGCGTTTCCGCAGAACTGGACCAAACTCGATTCCGCGCGCCTGGGAGTCACGTATCGATGGACTCCCGCACTGCAGCTGCATCTGCGCTATGAGCACGAAAGCTACAACAGCAATGATTGGGCCCTCGACGGGGTGGACCCCGCCACCGTGCCGAATCTATTGGCCATGGGAATCCAGCCCTATCGCGACAATGTGAATTTGATTGGTATTACTGTGCGCTATCAATATGAGCGCGGCGGGGAGAGCGGGCACCAGCCGCCATGATCGCGGCCTCAGGATGGTGCGTTAAAGAGCGGCGAGTTATCAATGTAAATGCGGTACGCGGCGATTTTTTCTCCCCGCAGTTCGAACACATTGGCGAACGGCACCGATATGGCAGAGCCATCGTGGCGCCTGTAGGTCACTATTCCCTCGCAGGCTATCGTCGCGCTTGCGCTGCCAGTCAGCGTGCGCAGCAAACGGTGCCGGCACGAGGCGATCGCCGCGAAAAACTGTTCCGCTGCGATGCCGATTGCCTCGGAGCCGATGACCGTCGGGGCATTGCCGAACGTGAACTGCGCATCGGGAGTCAGGCGGTCAACGAATGCGGCCGCGTCGCGAGCATCGATGGCCGCAAACAGCCGTTGCCACCAGGCCTCATCAGGCTCAAAAATACGCTCTGCTGCGACTGCCACCTACAAAGCATACTCGACCCGATCTCCACGTGCCTGTTCAAAGATAGGTGAACAATATGTACCAAACCCAACAGCCACTCGACCGGCCATCGCCTTCACTGGCTGGACCTGGTCCGGCAGCAGCTGTACGTCGCGCCTTCCTCGCTACCCGTCCCGCATTTTTCACCGCGGCGGTGCTCCCGGTGCTGGTTGGCACCGCCTGGGGTATTGCGACCCTTCATCGCTTTAACGGCGTACTCTTAACACTCGCTCTGGCCGCCATGGTGCTCGCGCACGCCGCGGCCAACGTCTACAACGACGTCGGCGATGATCAAATCGGCGCCGATGGCGACAATACAAACCACATCTACCCCTACACCGGTGGTTCGCGATTTATTCAGTCGGGCCTCCTATCGCGGCGCGAGATGACGTGGCTGGCACTGGGTTTGGCAGTCGGAGCATTGGCAATTGGGTTTGTTCTATCGCTAATCAGAGGTCCGGGTGTAATCCTGTTCGGCGTCGCAGGCCTGGGGCTTGGACTGCTCTATTCGTTGCCCGGTGCCCAGCTGTCTGCGCGCGGTATTGGCGAGGCGGCGGTGGCGATCGGCTTCGGCGCCCTGCCGGTTATCGGTGCCGCCTGGCTGCAGACCGGACGATTTGATTTCGGCGCCGCACTAATCAGCCTGCCAGTCAGCGCGTGGGCGGCGGCTATTCTGATCATCAACGAAGTCCCTGATGTCGACTCGGACCGGCGCGTGCGTAAGCGCACACTCGTGGTTCGATGGGGCGCACGCGGGGCACAATGGATCTATGGTGGCCTTACCGCGATTGCCTTGGCGGCCTCGGCAATCGCCATCCTGCGTCGCGCGTTGCCGATCTGGTACGCGATTCCGGCAGTGGTACTGGCGGTCGTCGGTATCTCAGCGTTAGCTGGCATATCGTTCAAGCCGAGCGGGCGACGACGGCTCAAGCAGAGCATCGAGCTGACCCTGGTGACCCACATCGTCGGCTGCCTGGCAATTGTCATCGCACTTCTTGGTGAGCGGATAATTCCCTGATCTACGCGACAACGTTAGTCCCAGCTCTCCGATGGCTGGCGCTGAACGATAACGCCTACTTCGGCAACTTATTGCCGTTGTCCTTGAATTTCTGACCTAAAGGTGTGAGCGGACCGCCACCGGCCGCATTCGTGTGGCAGTCTCCGCAAGACTTTCCGGTTTCGGTGGCGAATTGTACTGTCGCCCCCGCAGGTTGGACGAGCACCAGGGAGACCAGGGCCGCCCCCAGGACCGCAGATGCCATCGCGAAAGCGAACAACAGCCGCCCTCTTCTCCTGATAGTCATAGAGGCATTCTCCTGTAGGCATGTTGATGCCAAGTTACGGCGCAGCTCACTGGTGCACAAGTCCGCCAGCAGACACTAAAGGCAAGCTCTGCGCCGAGTCTGTGCGCTGTCATACACACCGAATGTACGATGCAATGGTGCAGCACGGGAAAACGAGGACTTTACTCCGATAAATCGGAATCCGAAGCACATTTTCTTGCATATGTGTACGCTAGCGTACGGACAGACGCTCCGATGTCAATCCGCTGTTAACGATGTCGAAGTAACGCCCCCTCGCCGGGTCACCTTGGGAGATATCGCGTTGGTCTTGCCGCTACACGCTAGAAGGAATCATCTGCTGGCAGCAGTGCCCGGCCTCGAGAAGTCTCCATTGTTGACGCATTTGGAGCGCGTCGATCTGCCGCTTGGCAAAGTTCTGTATGAGCCTGGCGCCAATCTTACCCACGCGTATTTTCCGACCACCTCGATAATCTCGTTGCTCTATGTCATGGAGAACGGCGCGTCGGCCGAGATCGCAGTCGTCGGCAATGAAGGCCTGGTCGGTATTTCACTCTTTATGGGCGGTGGGTCGACCCCCAGCCGCGCCGTGGTGCAAAGCGGGGGCGAGGGCCTACGACTTAAGGCGAAGGTGGTGATGACGGAGTTCAACCGTGCCGGGCCGCTGCTGCACCTGCTGCTGCGCTACACCCAGGCACTCATCACGCAAATGGCACAGACCGCGGTCTGCAATCGTCACCATTCCCTGGATCAGCAGCTCTGTCGCTGGTTGCTGCTCAGTCTGGACCGATTGTATTCCAATGAGCTTGTGATGACGCAGGAACTTATTGCCGATATGCTCGGTGTGCGCCGAGAAGGCGTTACCGAGGCAGCCGGGAAACTGCATAAAGCCAAGCTCATTGACTATCGACGCGGCCACATCACCGTGCTCGATCGACGCGGCCTCGAAAGGCGCACGTGCGAATGCTATATTGTGGTGAAGAGGGAATACGATCGTCTGCTGCCGCCAACAATGGCAACTTGATCCTCGTTATCTCGTCGGCGCACCGAAGAGATAAGGATCACCGATCAGCCCGTCTCCGGCGAGCGCGCTTCTGCCCGTAGTCGCTCCAGATCGTGCCGATAGGCGTCGCCGTCACCAAAGTCCACGAAGCTGCCATAGCGCGAATGTACCCCAAGCACACGCCGCGCGTGCTTGATGGGGCACCAATATTCTTCCGTACGGGAAGCAACCTCGCGAACGTATGCCAGGATGCCGTTGGCGTACGCGCAGTACTCGCAGTTAAGTTTCTCCAGGGCATTGAGATATGCAAGCTGCCCTCGGTCGAACGCCAAATAATCTGCGCGGCGCACGCGCGGAATTCCGTACACGGGGAAGCATGCCACCTGGTACAGGCCGACAAACAGGTCGAGCAGCACCAACGGAATGATCAGCGCATAGATAGCCGGTGCACTGAGGATCATCGTCATGCGTGCACCCATGACGTAGTCGAGGAGGCGCTTCTTCAGCAGACGGTGCCTTGCAACTACCACTTGTTCGAAGCGAACGACGCCGTCGTGCACGTCATAGTTCAGCTCGATACGCCGCTTCGCCAACGCTACTTCGAGTTGTCGTTCGAGAGCACGAATTGATGCGGCAAGATGGGTTATCTCTTCACCAACGGTCTCAACCATGTCAAATGATCCTCGGCTCGGCGGGTCGAGCGGTAACTGCTGAACCGTTCGTCCGAGGAACGGGACTTGCGAATGCATCCGATCATCTGCCTTGAAGTACTTGCGCGCAAGAGCCACCGGCAGCCCATCGCTCGGATGAGCGTGTTGCGTGTTGCATGAAGTAGAATACAAGACAGGGGCGAAGCCCAGACAAAGGCCGGGTGAATACGTGGTAGCACGCGCGACATGGATAATCTGCAGCCTGGTCGCACTGTTCGCCTCAGGCTGTGCCGGATCAATCCGTAGAGATGCTCCGCATGTCGGCGAGGTCGATGCGGTGCCTGTCGGCTTTCCAAACACGGTTCGCATCAGCAACGATTCGCGAAGCGCATTCGAGGCGCGGTCCCCGAAGATTCTCGAGCAGATCCGGACGGCTGCAGGGGGAAGTCCGGTCAACATACTTGCACTGTCCGGAGGTGGTGTCGGCGCTGCCTTCGGTGCTGGTGCGCTCGTGGGATGGACCCGTTCAGCCACGCGGCCGGACTTTCAGGTGGTCACTGGCGTGAGTGCCGGCGCTCTGATTGCCCCGTTCGCATTTCTCGGTCCTGGCTGGGACGACAAGCTGGCCGATATCTTCTCTGGCTCGCGCACGCAACACCTGCTGCAATCGCATTGGACGGGCGTCTTGTTCGGGGCGAGCGTTTACCGGGGCAAGCCGCTCTTTGATCTCGTGGATCGTTATGTGACGGTCGATCTGCTGCGGGCTGTCGCTGAGGAGGCGGCGAAGGGACGTCTGCTGATGATAGCCACCACCGATCTGGATAAGGAGCAGACGGTGATCTGGAACCTGGGCATCATTGCCGCACAAGGCGGGGAGAGTGCCCGCAGGCTGTTTCGCGATGTGATCATTGCCTCGTGCAGCATTCCCGGTCTATATCCACCGGTCCTGATTCGAGTCACACAATCAGGCACGCTCCACGACGAAATGCATGTGGATGGCGGCACCACCTCCGCACTTTTCATTGCGCCCGAACTGGCCAACCTGATTCCCCTGGATAGCGCTCGACTCGAGGGGGCCAACACCTTTGTGATCGTTAACGGTCCGCTCGGCGCGCCATCGCAGACAACCCCCCTCCGCACGACATCTATCCTGGAGCGAAGCATCATCGCAACATTACACACCAGTTCACTGGAAGGCGTAGAGCTCGCCTTAGCGCTCGCCCAGCGCGCCGGTATGCAGCTACGGATAACCGAGATTCCCAACGACTACCCGTATGTCGGGCCCCTCGATGTGGAGCCCGCGCGGATGAAGGCGCTCTACGATTTCGGCATGCGGTGTGCGCAGCAGCAACAGCTCTGGGCGACAGCGGTTGAGTTGCTTGATCGAGTCGAGCGCGCTCGGTTGACTTCGGCAGCCGCACCGACTGAGTGCCCAGGACCCACGCAAGTCCAGAGGGCCGGTGATTGATCGGATCCCATTCTGCGTAAGTACTTGTCGTCATCGCATCCTGCGCACGAGGTCTGTACTCTGTCCGAATGAATCTGTGCGCGGATGACACGTGTTTCTTTGCCCTGAATGAGAGCCGCACTCTGGCGTTGGCGGTTGCCCAGGAAGCTGGTTTGGTCCTGGCACCGTTGGAAGAGCGGCTCTATGCGGGCGGCGAATTCAAATTGCGCCCGCTCGAATCGGTTCATAATCGTCCGGCCTTTGTGCTCCAGTCACTCGCGGGATCCGCCGATGCACCACTGTCGGAGCGTCTGCTTCGAGTTCTGTTCCTGCTGAGTGCACTGCGCGATGCGGGTGCAACCCCGCGCGTCCTGCTGCTGCCCTACCTGGCATTTGCGCGTCAGGAGCGCCGGACACAACCGCGAGATTCGGTCAACACCCGCTATGTGGCGCAGCTGCTCGAGGCCGCGGGCGCTGATCAGATCATCGCGCTCGATGTCCACAGTCCCACGGCTCTCGAAAACGCCTTTCGCATACCAGTCGATCACTTGAGCGCCCTGCCGCTCATGGCCAATCACTACACATCGCATCTGGCTCACGCCGCCCTCACAGTGCTGTCGCCCGATATCGGCGGAATCAAGCCGGCGCAGCTCTTTCGCGAAATGCTTGCCGCGCGCATGGGGCTGGAGGTCGAGCTCGCCTTCATTGAGAAGCGCCGCACTGAGGTCGGCGTCTCGAACGGCCGGCTCGTCGGCAATGCGAGCGGTCGGGATGTCATCGTGCTCGACGACCTGTGCGCCACGGGGGAGACCCTGCTGCGCGCCGCCACCGCGTGTCGCCGCGCGGGCGCCGCGGCGGTTCACATCGCCGTGACCCACATGCCCCTCGTGGCGGGGTTTGAGGCGCTCATGGCTTCGGATCAGATCGATAGCATCCTGACCACAGACAGCGTCGGATTCTCCTTTGCCTCCTCCGCTGCGCCACCCTCGCCGGACAGACTCTCGATCCTGTCGATTGCGCCGCTGCTCGGCCGGGCGGTCCAACGCCGGCTCGCCGGCAAGTCCCTGGCGCCGCTGCTCAGCCGTTGGCCGGTGAATCCCGAGGATTGATGCGCCCGGCCGTGATCGCGTTCTTGCGCGCGACGCAGCAAGCTGGCGCAATTGCGAACCACCTGCGGCACCGCGCTGCTTTTGATGCGATACTCACACCCATGCGCTACTGGATCGCCATTGGGGTCGCTGTATGGGCCCTTGCCGCGGCAGGCACCAGTGCGGTTGCCGTCGCAGGAGTGGGTCCATGCCTGGATTCCCTGGCGCAGAAGATCCCTGCACGCTCCGCCACTGCACCCGACGGGCGGGCCTTTACCCAGCAGATTCGGGATCTGACCGGCGATGAACGGGAAGCGCGCATTCAGCATGAGCTGCTGAACGGAAACATCCCCAACTTCCTGCGGCGACTGGTTCCGGTCACCATGCCGCAGTCGGGTACAAACCGGCCTGCGGTTGACATCGTCTTGTGCGTCGCCCCCGACTATCTCGCCATCGGTTCGGATGAAGATTTCCTGCTGATTCCCATGCGGCTCGGCACCGCACTGATGATGGCAGAGGCGTATGGTTTCATGCTGCCGACTCCGCGGATTGCCGATGCGGTCTATGCGCAAGCCCGCGCGCACTTTGTGCCGCAACCGCTGCCAGCCAGCGATCAGATGCGCTCAACCGATTACTACTCGCGCCACAACGAGTTGATCAGCCAACAGCGCACTGCCCTCGGAATCGTGCCAGGAACCCTGAGCGCTGGGGATAAGAAGGATATGGTCCTGACCAACCGCTTGTGGAGCCACCTGGACCGCGTGGCGATCTATGGCTGGCATCGTTCCGATGGTACGCCAATCCAGACGCTCAGTACCGTCCATGGCTGGCATTACGCGGACTACAGTCACGGCGCGCGACTGATCAGTACGCAGGTCTTTGTCAATGGCCAGTCGGCATCGATCTTCGATGTGCTGCAGAATCCGCGCCTGGCCGGCAGCCTGAGCGATGACGGTGTCATGCTTCACGCGGTCGACCTGATCGACACGCTGAGCGCACGGGCTCAGGCTGCGATCGCCACAGTCTCACCCGGATTGCTGCGAGCTCTGCCGTAGGTACTGCCTGTCGGCGGCGGCAGATCCCCGCCTTAGGGTCGCGGCTCGAGGGTTTTACAGCAGCGAAACCCAAGGTGATAGTTCGCGTGGCTGTGCGGGTCCATCACGCGCGTGCCGTGCCAGAACGGGGCGCGCCAGCGACACCAGTCCTCGTGGGCACGATAGCTGTCGAAAATAAACCAGCTACCCTTCATTTCGGTGACGCCCAGCTCAGTACTACCCAGGCTCGCCATCTGGCTGGGGTCCAGCGGCAGATTCATGTGCTCGGCGGCGTTTCCGTTCAGATCGTAGACATCCAGCGCGCTATGACAGGCGGGAAAATCTCCGCTCGGATACGTATTGGAGCCGCATAGATTCCAGCCGCCGCCAGGGCAGCCGGGCGTCTTGTGGCTGCCCGTGGCGCAGATGCCTTGCCGGTATTCGGGCCCATAGCTCCAGCTTTTGCTGGCTTGAAAGGTTCGATTGTGCGCGGCGCGCATGCGCTCGACGGCCTCATTGGCACTGAGCCCCTGCACCAGCTCAAACCGATAGTCCGGCTCGTCCAACTCTCCGGCGCACGCTCCTTCCCACTCGTGCGCATCGCAGATCCGCTTGCCCTCGGCCTCACAGGTTTGCGCCGCTTCACGCGCCTTGACCCACACTACGGGAAAGGCGCACGGCATGTCGGGGTACTCGAACTGGTCGATGCAGACCTTGGCCTGCTCGGGCTTCAATTTCCTCGGATCGTAGAGCGGCGCCATATATTTGGCACCGCAGATCTTTTCATACTGGGCATCCTCGTAATGAATCCCCTGTTGCTGCAGCTTCTTCTGGCAGTTCTCCGGGCTGTCCGCGTGCTCGCTGATCGCCGGGTTGCCCTGGCCCATGAATCCCGAATGCACGAAGATCGCACGGACGGCTTGCATCTGCTCCGCGCTGAGGTGGCGCTGCTGCTGCATCTGTTGAAACATCCACTCATTCTGCTGCGCCAGCGCGCCCTGCGCTGCGACGGCGCCGGACAGCGCTGTGCTGCCGAGCAGCGCCCAACTGATGCGCCAGTTCATGGGAGACCCTCCCGACGTGTCAGGTAGAAGAAGTCGCGGTCATCGGGAAAGCCCAGGAATCGTGGTGCGAGCCGCTCGTTCCCCTTTCGATCCACGACCGCCATACCCTGCACCAGGTGCTCCACTGTGAAGCGTCCCTGTTCGTACACGTAGAGTGCGAAGTAGGTGTGCTCGAGCGCGTTCATGTCCAGCAGCATCGCATACTTGCATCCGTAGGCTTGAAAGACGCGGGCCATCGCGGACGGCGTTGCCGTGGAGAAATAGCCAAAAATCAGAAAGCGCGCCGCCGCGGATTCCTGCAGGCAGGCGCCCGCGCGCAGTGTACGCAGTTGCTCGGACTCCGAGCCCGACCAGTTGCCCGGGCCCCACTGATTGACCAGGGCGCCGGGTGCAGACTGCTGTGTCTGCGGATCGATATCAATCAGCGCGACCCCGTTCTGACGCGCATCCTCGATGTCGCCCTGCTGGCTTTGGTCCGCCGCCGTCCAGGTCTTCATGTCCACGAATCCGCCAATCCGCACATAGAGTGTCGCCAGACCCGGCTGCAGCTTGCTGAACGTCGCCCCGCGCTGCATGAACCCGTAGTGACTGCCATGATTCTGCTCGGCGAGGACTCCATAACGAAATGCGCCGTGCTCGCGTTTGAAGCCGGCGGCGAAAGCCGCAACGGTGGTATTGATGTCCGCCGGACTGACCATGCCGTCGACCACGACTGGCGCGACGCTGCCGATCCCATCGGGTCCGGAAAGATGCGGATCGCGCTCCTGCGGGAGGATGCGCTCGGACCAGCCCACGCGCGGATGATCGGTACCGAGCGCGTAGTGCAGATCGAACTGCGAGAGGTCCATGGCCACCAGATAGTCGAGCGCCTCTGCTTCGGCGCCGTCCAGGCTATTGACGCGGTTGCGGTAGCTCTCGAGAATGCGCTCGGAAACTGCGCTGGGCCGCATGAGGCTCAAGAATACGCCCGGCGTATGATTGACCGCGTACCAGCCGCCGAGTTGAAGCTCCGCCGGCGCGCTCTTGACGTCGATTCCGAGGTCGGGGGGATCGAGACACGTGCCCAGGTCCGCGTCGCGGACCTGCGCCGAACGCGGCATGGATGCCGAGGCTTCAGGTTCACGCACTTCCGCGCCCGCGCGGCAGGTCTCGGCGAAGGCGTCGCGGAAAGCGTGCTCGCGCACGAACGTGACAATCTGATCACCGCCCCAGACATGATCGCGCAGCACATCGGTCACGCGCTCGATCAGAGTGAAGGTTCCGGCCACCTGGTTGCGCAGGTAGAGCCGCTCGCCACACAGAGGCGCATACGGCAGGCCGGATTCCCGGGCGCGGCGCAAAACGCCAGGCTCGCGGTCCGACCAGAGCCCACAGGCAATCGCCTTGCCCTGCGCTGAGACCTCCAGGTCTCCGCCACTCGTCAAGACCAGCGTCTGCGCGCGGGGTCGGATGTTCTCGAGATGAAAATCCTCGCTGCGATCCGACTCGCTCCAGTGAAGCCGGAGCAGGAACCAGGCGTTGACGCGCGGATTCAGATCGATCAGCGTCGCGGTACCCTGCCGTCCCGAGCCGTCCCGAATCGCCACACTGGCCGTCTCCCGGAAGGGCTGCAGCTCAACGATGGTCTTGTTGCTTTCAGCCTCGTACTCCGCCAGTTGCCGTGCCAGCGTGGCGGGGCCAGGACCACCGGTTGGTGGCAACCGATCCGCTGGCGTTGCAGCGGAAATGGACGGCGTCTGGGAGCACGCCAGGCTAGAAACGCCCAGAACCGCCGTCAGCAACACTGCAAGCGCCGCGACTTTCATAGCGCGCACAGGATGGTCACTCCCATCGCCACGATCAGCCATCGGCTCGTGCGGTCCTTCAGTGCAAAGACGACCGGATCGTGGGGCAGCTTTGCACGCCGCGCCATGAGCCACAAATAGTTGATCCAATAGAGCAGCAGCAGACAGATCACCCAGAACAGTCCATGCCGGGCATAGAGCTGCTCTGCCATCGGCGAATTGGTATAGAGAGCGAGCACGAGCACCGCGACATACCCGCTGGCAATCCCCTCGCTGGCAATCAGGGAGGCATCGGATGTCAGATAGCCGCGCACCGGGACATCCCCTGGTGCGCTCGATTGCACCAAGACCAACTCCGCATAACGCTTGATCAATGCCAAACTCAGGAATAGAAACACGCACAGCGCGATCAGCCACGCCGAAGGGGTAATGCCCACGACATAGGACCCGGCCACGACTCGCAACACGTAGCCCGAGGCCAGGGCCAGCACATCCAGCACCGGCACCTGCTTCCATCGGATGGAATAGAGGCAATTGAGCACATAGTAGGCCGCCATGGCGCCCGTGAACCCCAACGGCAATTGAGAGCCGAGCGCGAAGGCTGCCAACAGCAGGACAGTCAGGCTAATCAGCGCAACGACGGGCCGGATCCGACCGCTCGCGAGCGGCCGTTCTTTGGTATCGGGACGTCGTCGATCACTTTGGAGATCGAACAGATCGTTGAGCAGATAGATGCTCGAGCAGCATAGCGAGAAGGCAAGCCAGGCGAGCAGCAATTCAGCCGCCAATTTCGCATCAGGCAGACGGTGCGCCGCACCGATGGGCACTAACAGCAGCAGGTTCTTGATCCAATGTAGCGGGCGCAGGGATTGAAGATAGTCGCTCAGCTTTCCCGTGCGCCGAGCGAAAATTCTCGTGACGGTCGCGCGGGCAGCCAGACGGCGCAGGAGTGCCCGCGATGGCGCGACCGGCAATACCGAACGCGCATTGCCCCATACACCGCTGTCGCCGCGGCATGTACCCAGGTAATCATAGCCGCGCACTCCGAATTTGATTAACGGCGCCTCGCATTCGGGGACGAGGTCATCGCTCCCGGAGTTGCCGTCGGCGCGAAATAGTGCCTTCAAGAAGCCGACATCCCCGACAACGGCTGGCGGGGCACCGCTCCCCCGGGACGCACGCAGCACTAGCTGACGTCCCTGACGTTTCTGGTCCTGCAGATATGCCAGCAGGTCGGGCGAGTCGCAACGGAAATCCCCCGACGTGCGTTCATGCGCCAGTCCCTGACCGACGCCCACGCGGCCCCGCGCGAGCCAGCGCGGCAGATGCAGGAGCATCCGCGGACTTTCCCGCACCAGCGACATTACCGATTCAACTATGACATCGATGCCAAAGAACGCATCGATATCAACGACCAGGGGGATGGGATCCGTAACCTCCGCCGCTGCGTCTGGCAACGGTGAGATCGTCATCGATAAGCGCCGGGATTGCCGTCTGGGCGCACGTGCGAACCTTTAGAAGAACCACTTGGCGACGCGCAACGCGCCGGCCTTCCAAGGCACGCGATGGGTCACTCCCGTTGTGCCCACGAACTCATGGCAATGAGCTATGTACCACTCATAATTGCGAAGCAGCGCCGCCTCGGTGGAATATTGCGGCCGGAAACCCTGGAGCCGCTCGAGTCGTTCGATCGACACATAGCTTTCCTTGCTCGCGGTCTGGTAAATCCACTGGTACAGGGGCGACAGGTGCAGGAGCTCGAGCATTCGAAGCGCAGCAATTGCCGGTCGCTCCGGGAGCGATATGATGCGTTTGCCATGGCCGGCGCGGTTCAGAACGCTCTGAAAACTCGCCCGTAAAGTACCGAACTGTTCCGCCCCGACATTGAAAATGTCGTTGGCAACTTTTGCCTCGATGGTCGCGCTAGCGTGGATGACGCTGCACAGATCCTCTACATCGAGCAACTGATAGCGATTCTCCCCCGAGCCGAGTACCGGGAAATTGTGGCCGCTGTAGGCCCAGTTATAGAGCAACTCGAAGGCGCCGAGCCGCTCAGGCCCCACAAAGGTCTTGGGTCGGAGGATCGGGATACAAAGATCTCGCTGCTGGTACTCGCGGCAAAGCCCTTCGGCCCGTATCTTGGACTCGCCATACGGACCCACACCTTGCAGCCGGTCTTGCTCGACGATCGGATGATGATCGGGAATGCCGTATACCGCGGTCGATGAAATGTAAATGAAACGCCGCACCGTATGACGCAGCGCGGCCTCAAGCAAGAGATGCGTGCCGTCCACGTTGGTGGAGAAAATCTCCCGCGCATTGCTACGGGGCAACGCCGCGGCGCAGTGGACCACATGCGTCACTCCGCTCATCGCCGCCTCCACCGCAATGGGATCACGGATATCCGCTTGCACTGCTTCGATGGCACCGCGTTCGGGGTAGTCAAATGGTGCGATATCGATCGAGCGCACGGCGGCGCCGCGTGCAATCAGGTAGCGACAAAGGTTAATGCCGAGAAACCCGGCACCGCCCGTAATCAGAAATAAGTCCGGCGTCAGCTTTGCGTCCTCACGCCCGCGCGATACCGAGGCGGTGCGTCCATCGCCGACAGTCAAGGCGACAGCCGGGAGAGGTAGTCCGCCACGCCGTCGATGTCGTCCCGATCGAAGCGCGAAAGCAACCGAACGTGCGCTCGCGAGAAGTTGGGTCGCCGACCCTCCAGGGCGTCGTGCATCTGGCGCACAAGGTAGGGGTAATGCTGGCCGGCCAGCCGGGGATAGCCCTTATTGTCGCTGCCTTCGCCGTGGGCGCCATGACAGGATGCGCAGCGCCGGGCGTAGAGTTCAGCGCCGTGGTCGAGATAGCCCCCCTCTCCCTGTGCCCGAGGCCCGACGCGCTCGAGCCCCGTGATGTAGCCGGCCACGTCGGCAACATCCTGGGCGAAGATCAGGGACGGGAAGTCTGCGAAGTGCTCCATGTACACGTCCCAGCGCTGGTCATGGCGGTAATCGGTGAGTTGCCGCGCAATCACACGAAAGTGCTGTCCGGCTATGGCCGGCACACTGCCGTCGCTCTGGCCGGCTCCGCTTGGGCCGTGACAGCGCGCACAGGCTTCGAACAGGATCCGGCCATGAGAGGCATCGATATCCGCCTTGAGGATGGCACGATATTCGTCCTCGGCCTCAGATGTAGCGAACGCCTGCGGAGCCAGGAGGAGTGCGCACAGCACTGCCGATAAAAACCGACACGGGGCCATCATTGTCATGGTTGCCAGTGTCGCGTGGCGGTGTCGGCTTGTATATACGCAGAATCCGCTACTGGGCGGAGGCCGCGATGCGGCACAGGACTTCAGCAGCGCGGTGCACTGTGGATCCTGATTTTCGCTGGGCATTAACGGAGCCATCCAGCGCGTCGAGGCGTAGAATTGCTGGCTGGGAGAGCGCATGTCCGACACCTTTCCGAACGAGTTGAAGGCCCTGCTCAATGCGCGCGCCTACCCTCATCCGACCGATTCCGTCACTCTGCTCGAGACTCACATTTCCTGGGTGCTTCTGGCGGGAAAGTTTGCCTATAAGATCAAGCGTCCGGTATGCCTGGCATTCGTGGACCAGCGTTCGCTCGAGCGCCGCCATTTTCTCTGCCTGGAAGAGCTCCGGCTGAATCGGCGCTTCGCACCGACGCTATATCTTGAGGTGGTCGGGATCACGCTAAGGAGTGGAGAGGCTCGAATCGGCGGAACGGGCCACGCAGTTGAATACGCGGTGCGCATGCGCCGCTTTGACCGCGCGCAGGAACTGGATCAACTGCTCGCAAACCGGGGCATTGAACCGGTGGAACTCGCGCGCTTCGGGCGCCGCGTGGCGCAACTGCATGCCGGGCTACCGCAGGCATCCTCGACCAATTCCTGGGGCAATCCGGCGGCAGTTCGCGAGTTAATTCTCGGGAACTTCGAAGAAACGCTTCGGGCAGCAGGCCCGATCGGTAGTGCCAGGGAGGTCGAGGCCCTGCGCGCGCCGCTATCGCACAAGCTCGACTCGAGCGAAGCGTGGCTGCGACAGCGGCGTGAGGCTGGGTTCGTGCGGGAGGCTCATGGCGATCTACACAGTCGCAACATCGCGCGCGTCGATGGCGAACTTCTGGCTTTCGACTGCCTCGAGTTCGAACCTTCCTTTCGCTGGATAGACGTAGCCGACGAGACATCGCTTTTGATCGTGGATCTGGAGGCGCGCGGCTGGCCACTGCACGCGCATGCCTTTTGGAGCGGCTACCTGGATCAAAGTGGTGATTACGGCGGTCATCGGGTACTTGATCTATATAAGGCACACCGTGCGCTCGTGCGCGCCAAGGTCGCGGCGTTGACAATGGGTCGTTCCACGGCGTCAGAAGATCAGATGCTGCTGGAGGAGTACCGTGCGCTGCTGCGCAGCGCCGGCTTGGCGCTGGCTCCTCGTGAAGCGCTGCTGCTCATGATTGGTGGCGTCTCGGGCTCGGGCAAGACCTGGCTTGCGCGGCACCTCGCCCCGGCATTGCAGATGACCCACGTGCGCTCGGATGTGGAGCGCAAGCGCCTGGGAGGACTCGATCTTTCTGCTCGCTCGGACTCGAACCTGGGGCAGAACCTCTACTCGCCCGTCATGAACGATGCCGTCTATGCACGGCTGTGCGAGTGTGCCGAGGCGATTCTTTCCGGCGGACATATCGCTCTCATCGATGCGACCTTTTCTCGGCGGGCGACGCGCCGGCGGTTCATCGCGCTGGCTGCGCGGCTCGGTGTTCGCGTTGCCATGATTCATTGCCAGGCCGAGCTTCCGATCCTGCGGGCGCGCCTCGCTGAGCGGGGACGTATCGGACGAGACGTCTCTGAAGCCGACGAACGCGTGCTCGATTGGCAGTTACAGAGGTTCGAACCGGGGGAGCCGGACGAGGGGATGGAGATCATCGAAGTTGATACAACACGTCCAGATGCGGTGGCCTGTGCGGAGGCACAAATCCGCAAGGCCTTCCTGGCTTAGCGGGCGCTCGGTTCGGTGTCACTTCATTTGCGACCGAATCGGACCGCCATGCTCTTGCAGTTGTTGCGCAAACGCCGACGGTTTGGTTCGAAAGAGCGCGACTGCATGATGATCGACACGGCTCTGCAACCGCTCACGCGCGTTGCGTAGATATTCGAGAACGCCGGCGGCGCCTGCACTTGCCTCGACGGTCCTGTGACGGATGTCGCTCGCCAGCAGAGCGAGATCCCGCTGCTTTCCGAGCGTCGATTCCAGAACGCGGGTCTGTTGGAGTGTTCCGCGAAGTTTCCGCGACGCGTCCGTAAAGGCTAATTGGTAGTAAAGATACTTGGTCTGTTTCCGGCATTTGTGCCATGCCCGCTTAGACTGCGTTCGTGCCGCGCGCCGATAGGCGTGATACGCCTTGCGGTACGTCCTGGCGACCGCCGACAGGAGTTCCTCATCTCGCCATCGTAGTGATAATCCGCATACCAACGTCGCGGCCTGACCGAGTTCGATGCGGACTCGCCGGCAGTCGCGCGGGGTTAGCGGCGCGTGGCCAGCGTCTTCGTGGCGTCGCCAGGACTGCTCAAGCGCCTGGATTGCTGGCTTCATATGGAGCGTGCGCCGAGCAATGCTTGCAAGGGTTTCATCGGCAACCGCGCTATCGCG
>Ga0302320_10004589_pt1 | contig 31334 bp, 31 predicted proteins | sample Bog_T0_3_FD_202130 | JGI IMG/M metagenome (GOLD analysis project Ga0302320, IMG submission 202130) | Peat permafrost microbial communities from Stordalen Mire near Abisko, Sweden - Bog_T0_3 | ecosystem: Environmental > Terrestrial > Soil > Wetlands > Peat | place: Sweden: Abisko, Stordalen Mire... | reverse complement strand
GCCGAGCGTTCGCCGCCGTTCTTGAACTTGCTCAACAGCGCCAGGATCGCCGCCGGATCGGTCTTCTCGCCCTTGGCGGAAATGCCGCTCAAGATTTTCTTCACCGCGCCGAGCTGCTCCGACTCGTCGTAGATGACGAAGTTGCGCTTGTAACCGAGCCGTTCAATGTGCGCGCGCAAAATCCGGACGCAGAGCGAATGGAACGTGCAGATGGTCGGACGTTTCGGCGGTTCCGCGTCGCCTTTCTTGAATTTCAGGTTCGGCAGCAGTTTGTTGATGCGCTCCTGCATTTCGCGCGCGGCCTTGTTCGTGAACGTGACGGCAAGGATGTTTTCCGGCGCGACGCCCTTGTCAATCAGGTGCGCGATGCGATAGGTGATGACACGCGTCTTGCCCGTGCCCGCGCCGGCCAGAATGAGCACCGGGCCGTTGATGGTTTCAGCGGCCTGACGCTGCTGCGGGTTGAGTGAACTCAAGTTTGCCATAGGCGCGCGGAGTTTAGTTTCCAAGCCGTGCAATGCAAGCGCGACTGTAAAGTTTCAGCTTCGCGCGACCAAATTGCGTTCTTCAGGTGAAAGAATCTTCCAGTTTCCAACCGCCAAGTCGCTCAGTTTCAAGCCGCCAATTCGCACCCGCAGCAGGCGCAGCGTCGGATGCCCGATGGCCGCCGTCATCCGCCGCACCTGTCGGTTTTTACCCTCAATTAATTCCAGGCCAATCCAGCAATCCGGCACGCTTTTGCGAAATCGGATCGGCGGGATGCGCGGCGGAATTCGTGGCGGCGACGCCCCGTCGCCGGAGGGTGCCATCGCCGCCTCGACGATGTGCGGGGCTGGCGACGAGGGCGTCGTCGCCACTACTTCCGGCTTAGGCTCCAGCAGCCAAGCGCGGCAGGGCAGCGTTTTCCGACCTTGAATCGAAATGCCAAGACCAAGCTGCTGCAAACTTTCCGCTGACGGAATTTTTTCGACCTGCGCCCAATATTCGCGTTCGTGGGCGTGGCGTGGATGGAGGAGTCGTTCGTTCCAGGCCGGTTCGTCGCTCAAGAGCAGCAAGCCTTCGGAATCCGCGTCGAGCCGGCCGATGGGATAGACATTTTTCGGAAACTGGAATTCCGCCAGCGCGCGATTCGGCGAGCCGTCGCCGGTGAATTGCGAAAGCACGCCGAACGGCTTGTTGAAGGCGATGAGCATGGCGCGGGAATTTTGCCACAGAGTCAGGGAGCCGCAGAGAAAATTTTTGTTTGTCTTGGCGTCTTGGCGTCTTGGCGGTTAGATTCTTTCCGTGATCCGCAACATCATCTTCGACTGGTCCGGGACGCTGGTGGACGATCTGCCCGCCGTGCTGAAGGCCTCCAATTTTGTTTTGACGCAGGCGGGCAAGGAGGAGATGTCGCTCGAACAGTTCCGCGCGGAATTTTCCCTGCCGTTCACCAAGTTCTACGACCGGCACACGCCAGACTTGCCGATGGCAAAGCTGGAAGCCTGGTTTCACGGCAGCTTCAAGCAGGCGCAGGCTTCCGTGGTGGCGCTGCCGCACGCACGCGGTTTTCTTGAATTCTGCCGCGCGGGAAAAATCCGCATGTTTCTGCTGAGCACCATCCATACCGATCATTTTGCCGTGCAATGCCGCGTGATTGGTTTCGATGCCTTTCTGGAGCAGGCCTACACCGATGTCTGGGACAAGCGCAAAAAAATCCACGACATTCTCCGCGAAAATGACCTCCGGCCGGACGAAACTCTGTTCATCGGTGACATGGAGCATGACATTGAGACCGCCAAACATGGTGGTGTTCATTCCTGCGCCGTGCTGACCGGTTACAACACGCTGGCCCAATTACGCGCGGCCAAGCCGGATTTGATCGTCGAGCATCTCGGCGAACTGCGCCGCGTGCTGGAGCAAAACAACTGGCAGCTCAAGCCAATCGCAAAAAATGAAGTCGAATCGCCGCCGCTGGCCACCGTCGGCGCGTTGATTTTCAACGGCGCGGGCGAAGTGCTGCTGATCCGCACGCACAAATGGTCGAACAAGTGGGGGATTCCCGGCGGCAAGATCAAGTGGGGTGAAACCTCCATCACTGCGCTGCGCCGCGAAATCAAGGAGGAGACGGGGCTCAAAGTGACGGACATCAAATTCCTGCTGGTACAGGATTGCATCCACTCGAAGGAGTTTTATCGCGACGCACATTTTGTGCTGCTGAACTACACCTGCCGCTGCGCCGGAAAAAATCCGCGCGTGACCTTGAACGACGAAGGCCAGGAATTCCGCTGGCTGGCGCTGGCGGAGGCGAAAGGCTTGAAATTGAACCGGCCGACGAAGATTCTACTGCAAGCCGCCATTAAAAATCAGAAATCCAAAACTGGAAGACGCCGTGGCTAAAATTTCCATCGTTGACCTTGAGGTGCGTTATCGCGTCGGCGTGCCGGACGCGGAGCGTGCGCAGCCGCAGCGCCTGCTGTTGACCGTTGAACTGGAAGCTGATTTTTCCGCCGCTGCCAATGGCGACAGCATCGCCGACACAATTGATTACTTTGCCGTTTCGCAGCGGCTGTTGAAATTCGGCGACGGCAAAAGCTGGAAGCTGATTGAAAAACTCGCCACCGACATCGTGGACACCATTTTAACCGAGTTTAAGCCGCAAAGCGTTTCTGTCGAGGTGAAGAAATTCATAATACCGCAGACGCGATATGTTTCCGTCACTTTGACGAAGCGCCTGATTTGAAAATTTGTCCGTCCAAGGTCTGCAATTTCCAGCCGGATTGGTCCGTGTAAATTTTCACTGCCCCGGATTCACGGGTCTAAATCACGGAAATCTTTGTCTGTGCCAGTCGTTTCTTCAATGTGTCCCCCGCGCGGCGGTTCACGGGGAAATCCGAGTCGGCGACGACGATGACTTTCGGCTGGACCGCTTCCAGCACCGCGTCACAAAGCGGTTCGCGTTCGGTCGGCAGGCCGGCGACAACGTTGTCCGCGCGTAAATTGTTTGTACATTCGAGCAGGGCGCTCTGTCCGCCGCGCCCCAAATCCGAAAGCAGCAAAAGTTTCGTGCGATGAAAAGTGCCGAGCAGCACGAGCGCGTTGTCGTCGGCTCTTGAAAAACTGTTCGTCGCGCACGGATGCAAAACCCGCCAGCTGCCAATGGTGTCGCCGCGCTGAATGGTCTTATGCTGCGCCGGCGGCTTGTCAAAATTCGCGACGGTTTCGCGATACGCGGTGGAGCGAAAACGGATTGGGCTGGTGACGAGTTCGCCGACGCCAAAAAGTTGGTCGAGCGATTCTGCACCACCGACGTTTCGCAGGTCGCCTTCGGTCAAAATGAGCCGGGGAATGCTGTTCACGCCTTGCGCCCGGAGAAATGATTTGAGCGTGAGTTCTACGGCATTTTCGCTGCCGCAGTTCACGAGCCAGTCGTTTTCCCGTCCAGCGGCGTCCACGAAAACGGCGTGGCCGCGTTGAGGGGCATCACGGTAATTTCGGTTTCGCCGCGCGACTTTTCCCAATTAAAAAAATAAACACCTGCAATCAAAATTAAAATCATCGCGCTCCAGATTCGCTGGCGTGGCGCGAACAACCAGCCGCTCAACGCGCCGACGAGCACTGCGTAATAAAGGGCAATCGTCCACCAAGACGGTGCGGGCCCGTAAAAAAACAAGCTTGGAAGTTTGTAAACCATTCACTCACGTCGGTCATCGCCGACATGAAAAACCACGCGGCGTTCTTGAAAAGCCCGGAAGCAGGTGGAAACCAAGCTCCGCAGATGAGCACGCCCAGATTGCTGGTCAACGCGAGCGTGCCGAGCGGCACGGCAATTATGTTGGCGAAGGTCGAAACCGGGCTGAACAGATGAAAATATTTTGCTGAAAGCGGAATGGAGCCAATCCACGCGACGAACGAAAGTAAACAATAACGCGCCAGCAGCCGCATAAGGAAATTGAGCGAGCGCCGCCATTGTGGAAGCAGTTCGTTTGGCAGCAGCGGATCAGCTTTTAACAGTCGGTCGGAAATCTTGTTCAGCGGCGGCGTCACCAGGCCGATGATCAGCACGACGAAGAAGGAAAGCTGGAAGCTGGCTTCAAACAGTTGGCGCGGTTCCCAAAGCAAAATAATGAACGCGGCGGCGGCCAGAGAATTGATCAAATCGGTCGGACGTTTCAACGCCCAGCCGCCGATGACGACGGTCATCATCACCGACGCGCGGATAGCGGAGGGTTTCCACCCGGTCGCGGCGGTGTAAAACCAGATCGCGGGAACGGCGATGAGGCCGCACCAGGCGCGGGAGATTTGGAGCACGCGCAGCAGCGCGACGAGTATGCCCGAATTCAGCGCGATGCGCAGGCCGTCAATGGCGAAGAGGTGCATTCTCGCCAACTCGCAAAAACGGTTCACTGATGTTGCCGGTAAACGCCGCGCGCCATCCGAGCGTCATCGCCCAAAGCAGTCGCAGCGGTTCATCCTCCGCCGGCAGGCCGAGCGCGAGCGTCCGCTTCGACCAGTTTAAAAAACGGTCGGTCAGCGGCGGCGAAGCCAGACTGGGTTCGCGCAACTGCCAGTCGTTTGTGGAATTGGTTTTGAGTTCGTAATAAATGCCGCGCGTTTGGAGATAGTTGCGGTAATCAAAAAGCCCTTCGGCCAGCGGCGCGGCCGGGCGGGCGATGACGCCGGAAATTTCGACGGCTTGTCCGGCGAAAAAAGTTTCAGCCAGCGGGGCCGGGGTTGAAACGACGATTCCGCCAAGGGCAGGCAGCCGGTTTTCACCAAGTTGCAATGTGTTGACGCGCACTTGGGCAAGCGAGTGTTCGGATTGTTCCCCTTCGCGCTCGGTAATTTTTATATGCGGTGTCTCCGCCAGCGTGCCGCGCACGGCGGCAATGGCAGTTGCATTTCCAATCAAAGCCCGCAAATCGTCCGGCGAAATAACCGCGGTGCGGCTGGCCAGATTGGTCCAGCCAATGAGCGCCAGCAGCGGCCAGATCATAAATGATCGGAGCTTTTCGCGGAGGAGGAGCAGGACGAGCAGGACAAAGGTGGCGGCAAACAGCGCGGCGGGCCGCGGTTGGAAAATTTCGGCGAGCAGCAGTCCGGCGGTATATCCGGCAACGACGGCGACAAACGGACGCTTTATGGCTGCTTTTTTTGCAGGCGACGACGAAAATGATGAACAAACCACAGGAACAGCAGGCCGGTGGCGCCGCCCGCCGTGTCAATGAAAACGTCGGAGACAAGCGGTGTGCGCGTCGGCACGAAGCTTTGGTGGAATTCATCGCTCGCCGCGTAAAGAAACACAATCAGCAGAGTGCCGCCGACTTTCGGCCACGACCATGCGGGCAGGTGGTTTTTTGACTGGTGCAGCGCGCGCCACACCAGCAGCGCAAAAACGGCATATTCGGTCAGGTGACCGCATTTGCGGATCAGGTGATGGATTTCATCTATGTTGCCCGGGGACATTTTGGGAAAGAGCCAGTGCAAGATCGGCACCACGAAGCGCGAGGAATGTTCGGCGGAATGCGCGTCGGCGGATGCGGAAAAAATCACCGTCATCCACAGCAGGACGGGCAGCCAAAATTTTAGGAAAACGTGAGGTTTGCGCATGGCGGATGAAAACCGAAACCGGGGCGGTGGCGCAATCAGAATGTGATTGAATTTGCCAAACCCCCTGGCATTTGGCACAGAAAAGCCCGCGATGGAAACCTTACTTTTAGTTTATGCTCAAGCTTGGTGTCAACATTGACCACGTCGCCACATTGCGCGAGGCGCGGTATTGCGGACGTGGTTTTGGCGAACCAAGCCCGGTCGAGGCCGCGCGAATATGCGAGGCGGCTGGGTGCCATGGCATCACCGCGCATCTGCGCGAAGACCGGCGGCACATCCAGGACCGCGACGTCTGGGAACTGCGCGAAAAAATCGAAACGCGGCTGAACCTGGAAATGGCCAACATTCCGGAAATCGTCGGCATCGCGCTGAAGGTGCGGCCGGCCATCGTCTGCATCGTGCCCGAACGGCGGCTGGAAGTGACGACCGAAGGCGGTCTGGACGCTGTGGCCGACGAGAAATCTCTGACCGAGACCCGCTTGAAAATGAACGACGCGGACATCGAGGTGAGCCTGTTCATTGCGCCGGATGAAAACCAGATTGCGGCGGCGGCGCGGACGGGCAGCCAGTTCATTGAACTGCACACCGGCCAGTTTGCGGAAAGTTTCAGTGACGAACGGAAGCGTGGGACAGAACTGCAACGCCTGATTGCCGGCGCGCAGCAGGCAACTACGCTCGGCTTGAAGGTGAACGCGGGGCACGGTTTGAACTATGAAAATTTGCCGGCGTTGTTCCGCGTGCCGCACCTGGCGGAATTGAACATTGGCCACAGCCTTGTCAGCCGCGCGCTGTTCGTGGGTCTTGAAACTGCCGTCCAGGAAATGCTGCGCTTGATGGAAATGTATCGCGGGTAAAACCCATGGAACATTTGTCGCGCCTATTTTCATTTTTGTTATTAGAGACAGACGCGATGCCTGTATTGCGCGAGTTTGCTTGCGCGGCAATCGCAAATCGTAAATCGTCAATCCCATGATTCTCGGCACGGGCATTGACATCATCGAAGTGGCGCGCATCGCGGCCTCGTTGGAAAAATTCGGCGAACGGTTTGTCAACCGCATCCTGCTGCCGGACGAAATCGCCTACTGCCAGCTGCACAAAAATCCCGCGCCGTTTCTCGCCGCGCGGTTTGCGGCCAAGGAGGCGGTCTCCAAGGCGTTCGGCACGGGCATCGGCGTGGCGCTTGGCTGGCGGGACATGGAAATTTGCCGCAAGGAAACGGGCGAGCCGTTTGTGGTGCTGCACGGCAAGGGAAAAACACTTTTTGAATCGCGCGGCGCAAAGCAGCTGCACATCAGCCTGAGCCATGCGGATAATTACGCGGCGGCTATGGCGATCCTGGAAAAATAAAAGCCCTGATTCCAACGTCCAAAAGTCACGGCGACTTGGCGTCATTTGGATTGGACATTGGACTTCGGACTTTGGACTCATTAGAATCCGCGTGTGGAGCTGGCGATAACGGCGATCTTGATTTTCGCGGGCGCGAGTTTCTTTTTCGCGCTGGCGGAAACGGCGTTGTTTTCCCTCGGCCAATGGCAGCTGCGGCAGCTGGTGGAGCGGCATCCGGTTGGGGGTAAGGTCGTATCGCAACTGCTCGAACGGCCGCAGGACCTGCTGGCGACGCTGGCGTTGGGCAACACGTTCGCCAACGCGGCGATGCTCGCGGTCGCCCTGCGGATGGTTTTCGATTCGGGCTGGGCGCTGACGCTGACGGTGATTGCGTTGGTGGCATTCGTGCTGATCGGTTGCGAAGTTTTCCCCAAAACCCTGGCCGTGCGCCGGCCGGAACGCTGGGCGTTGCGGGTCGGCTGGCTGATGTTGATTTTTCAAACCGGCAGCAAGCCGTTCTACCGCGCGGCGCAGTGGCTGAACTCGGTGTTTTTGAAACCATCCGCGCTGCCGGCACCCACCCTGGCACCGGCGCTGACGGACGCCGAATATCTTGAGCTGCTCGACATGGCTTTGCGGCAGGGCACGCTCGCCGAGTCGGAGAGGGAAATCATCCTACAGATCATCAGCCTCGACCAGCGCATGGCGCGCGATGTGATGCGGCCGCGCGCGGGCCTCGCGTGCCTTTCCGACGACGCGACGGTCGGGGAAATGATTTCCGCCGCAAAGAAATTCAAGCATCGCCGTCTGCCAATCTACGACGAAACGCCGGACACAATCGTGGGCGTCCTCAACGCGCGGGCGTTGCTGCTTGATCCGACAGTTGACCTGTCGGAAGTCATCGAATTTCCATCGTTTGTTCCAGAGACGATGAATCTGCTCCAGCTTTTCCAGAGTTTGCAGAAGCAGCATCGCGGGCTGGCCATTGTGCTGGATGAATTCGGCGGGGTGTCGGGCATTGTGACGATGGAGGACATTCTCGGCGAACTCGTCGGCAAAATTCACACCGCCGCGCAGCCGGAGGGTTTTGTGATGGAAAAACTCGCGCCGGGCCGGTGGCGCGTCAGCGGCACGATGCGGCTGGACGATTTCCGCCGGGAATTTCCCGCGTTGCCGGAGGTGCCGGAGGTCGAAACCATGGGCGGCATGCTGGCGCATCTGTTGGGCATCGTGCCCGCTGCCGGTGAATCGGCCACCTTCCAGGATTTGAAGCTTACCGCGCAAATCGTGGACGAACGGCGAGTGCGCGAACTGCGCGTCCAGCGGCTCAAATAAATGGACACGAACACTTTCAACTGGCTGGTGCTGGTCCTGTGCCTGCCGCTGTCGTTTCTGTTGTCCGGCATGGAAGCCGGCGTGTTCGCGCTGAACCGGCTGCGCGTGCGGCGGCTGGCGCGCGCGGGCCGGCCGTCGGCGAAGCTGCTGCACCGCTTCCTTGAAAATCCGGAACGCTTTCTGTGGACGATTCTTGTTGGCAACACGCTGGCGAACTTTTTGATTCTCGGCTGGACGCTGGCCAAGCTGCATGAATGGCTGCCCGGCCAGCGCGCTTGGATCGTCGCGATTTTCGCGGCGGTGGTCTTTCTGTTCTACACCTTTTTTGACCTGCTGCCGAAAATGCTGTTCCGCGCGCACCCGAATTCGCTGTGTCTTTCGGCGGCGAACGTCTTCCGGCCAGTAAATTTTGCGTTGAGCCCGCTGGTGGCGATTGTGGCGGACATCTCCGGCTTGATTTTGGGGTGGACTGGCGGACGGGTGTTCACGGGGCGGCTGTTCGGTAGCCGCGAGGAGATGCGCGTGGTGATGCAGGAATCGGCGCAGGCCTTCACCAGCGACGAGCGCGTCATGATCAACCGCGTGCTCGACCTGCAAAATTACACCGTTGGCCAGATTGCCATCCCGCTTGCAAAAACGGTGACGGTTGAAAAGGACACGCCGGTCGGGGAAGTCTTGAAGCTCGCGCAGGAACGAAATCTTTCGCGTCTGCCGGTCTGGGAGTTGCGCGACGGCCGCCGCATCGCCGGACTGCTCGCGGTCAACGCCCTGCTGTTCAGTGATGCGCTGGACCTGCAAAGTCCCGCCGCGCTGCACGTGACCCCCGCGCTGTTTATGGAGGAGGATGTGCGGTTGGAGGTTGCCCTGCGCCGGATGCAACGCGCGGGCCAGCGGCTCGCCATCGTGCTGGCGCGTGATGGCAGCGAAGCCGGCATCGTGACCCTGGAGGACATTTTGAAGCTGATGTTCGGCGAGGTGAAATTGTGAACGAAGTTGAACTCATCCATGACGGCCTGAAGCTGCTGGCGGTTTTTTTGCTCGTGCTGCTGAACGCTTTTTTTGTCGCGGCCGAACTGGCGCTCGTCCGCATCCGCGACACGCAGCTGGAGGCGCTCGTGGCGAAGGGCAATCGCCGGGCCAAGATGGCACGGCACATCGTCACGCACATAGATTCCTACATCAGCACGACACAATTCGGCATCACGCTCGCCAGCATGGGTCTCGGCGTGCTGGTCGAGCCGGTGTTCCGGGATTTGCTGAATCCGCTTTTTGCACTGTTAAAGATCACGGCGGAAAACATGCAGAGCGGCATCGCCATCGGCGTCGGCTTTTTCGTGAATTGCTACCTGTTGATCGTCATCGGCGAGCTGGTGCCGAAGGCGATCGCCATCCGGCGCACGTTACATACTTCACTGTGGGTCGCCAGCCCCTTGAACTGGTTTTACCGGATTTCCTACCCGTTTATCTGGCTGCTGCACCGCTCCTCCCAGTTAGTTTTGCGCCGGCTGGGATTTTCCACGGCGGAATTTAAGAGCGTGCAGTCCGAGGAGGAGCTGCGGCTGGTGCTTTCCGCGTCGCAAAGCGCGGCGGGCGGCACGGCGGCGGGGCGCAACATCATTTTGAACGCGCTCGATCTCCGCCATCGCACTGCACGTGAAGTCATGCGTCCGCGCCATGAGATTGTCGCGTTCAACACCGCCGCGACGATCGCCGAATGCCTCGCGCTCGCGGAGAAGACGCGCTACTCGCGCTTTCCGCTCTGCGAAGGCGGCGACCTGGACCGGACGCCGGGCGTCGTCCACATCAAGGACCTTTACGCGTTGCGCGATCAGGCGCGAATGGCGGCGGACCTGCTGCCGGTGGCGCGCAAGTTGATTTACATTCCTGAAACGGCGCGGCTGGAGAAGCTGCTGCAGTTGTTTCTGGAACGGCGGTCCCATTTTGCCGCCGTGGTGGACGAATATGGCGGCACCACCGGCATCGTGACCTTGGAAAACGTGCTCGAAACGCTTGTCGGCCAGATCCAGGATGAATTCGATTCGGAAAAATCCGATCTGGTGCGGGCCGGCGAAAATGTCTGGGAGGCGGCGGGCACCCTGGCGTTGCATGATCTGGAAAAAATAATTGGCCCGGTTGAGCATGACGAAGGGGTCGCCACCGTGAGCGGCTGGGTGACGCAGAAGCTCGGCGGTTTTCCAAAATCCGGCGACACGCTGACGGTTGGCGCGTGTGAATTGCGGGTGGAAGACATGGACGGCCCGCGCGTGGCGCGGCTGAAGATCACAAGAGGCGTCGTGCTGGAAAAATCCGCTGAATGACGCGGGCCGACCGGTTCACCATCTCGCCCCGCGAACCGCAAACCCCGTGACAACGCCGCCGATGACCGCATCCACGGCTGCCGCAAGCCAAAACCCGTGCAATGCCACCGCCAGCCCGGAAATCAAAATTGCGCCCAGCCAGACCGCGAGCGGATGGAAATCTGGCCTGCTGCGTTTGCTCAATTGCTTGTTGATCAGCACGGGCGTGACGAAGGCGAGCATCAGCAGCGTTACCACGAACCAGCCCACGGAATTCGAGATCGGCCCGTTTTGTGGCGTCAGCGGGAAGCCGGTTGACGTCCAAATCCAATAATGTTTCACATGCGTGGCGAACGGCTCGAGCGCGCAGTCCAATAGCATTGTTAACAACGCCGTCAGCCCAATCAGCCAGAACCCGTAGGTGCGGGTCTTCCGCCATGGCCGCAGGACGAGCCGCCCCACACCGCGCGAATTCAGGACCATCACCAGCCAGAGCAGCGGCAGGGCCCAGGGCAGGGTGCCGAATAATTTATGGCCGGCTTCGGAACCAAACATGAACGGGCCGAAGGGGATTCCGCCCCGGGCACCGATCGTGTGTGCCACGCCGCCGACGATGGCGATGATGAACGCGGCGAGCAGGACATTCTGCAGCGGCAATTGACGGGTGGCGGCGACCAGCGTGCTGACCGCCGCCAGCAGGAGCAGCAGGGTTTCCGGCCAGTTGGCAGCCGATCTTGTAACGACCATGACCAGCGTGAACAAAAATCCGGTCGCCAGCAGAAAAGTGGACAACGGATATGTCCACGCCTGAAATTTCCCCCGGGCAACGGGCGCAGATCGATTTGTCATCGTCAGTGGAGGCATGATTACAATCAAAACATGAGCTTGCCTTTTTTGAAAGCTATGAGCACGTCATTTTTTAGAATTCCCTTGTCTCATGGCGGCAAAACTGCTTCCCTCGGAAAAATAATATGACGTTGGACGAGGTAAAAAATCTCATCAAGGCCTGCGCCGCCCAGATGGACGCGCACTACGGCAAAACCGTTTTTGACGAGTGGGCGATCATCTCGCTTGCCGAAAACAAGGCGCGCGTGCTGGCCTATGTCGGCCCGCGCAACGACGACTTCCTGAAAAACTTCGCGAACGACCTGGGTTCCCTGCGTTCCGAGCTGCTGGGTGCAAGCTACGGCGTCGGCGATTTTGCGTTCGCGCGGCACGGCACCGGCACGCACTTTGAGGCATTCATGGTCCTGGCCTCGGCGATTTATCTGATCTGCAACAACACCAGCGAGTCCATGGACACGATTGCCAAGAACCCGCGCTGGCTCAAGGCGCAGGTGCCGTTCGCGGAAATCGGCGACAAGCTGCGAATGAACCCGCTGGTGATCACCACGGACACGCAGTTCTTCAAAAAAACCTCCTGACCGGCCCGCTGGATTTTAGCCGAGCAGGCCCTTCCACAGGAACAAGCCGTAAGCGGCGACCAGCACCCAGCCCACGGCGCGCGGCAGCTGGCCGAAGACGGCTACGCAGAAAAAATGCACCAGCGTCGCGGCGAGCAGGATAAACATCGCCACATGAAAGAATGGTCCGATGACCATCGTGTGATACAACGCGTAAATGCCGATGCACAGCGGAATGGAAACGTGCGAATCGCCGACCTGCGAGGCATAGACCGTCTCAGGCTGGCCGCGCCAGCTGTAATACACCGCCAGCAGCGCGTTCGGCAGCACCATCAGCCAGCCGCTCAACCAGCCCATGTACTTCGCGCTGATGAAACCGGTGTGGATGTTCGAAATCCAGTTCACCAGCCAGTCCGTGCTCAGATAAATTCCATACGCCCCGACCGCTAGCAGCGCCAGGTCCACCGGCAGCATCCAGCCGAAAACCGATTTGCCCTGCCGCACATTGTTCTTGAGCACGTCAAAAATATGGAAGCATTGCCAGAACAGAAACAGTCCGACCAGCACCAACCCTTCGTTGAAGTTGATTTGTCCGTCGCGGCCAAACGCCCAGACCGCGCCGGTGAAAAACAGGATCGCCGTGAGCGTGAGCAGCAACGACAGCCGGTTCAGCTCGTGCGTCTTCCCGGCGGCGCTGGGTTTTTTCTTGAGGGCCACGGCCACGTTCATTTTGACGGTCTTGCGCGGCTTGTTTTTTTTTGGCAGCACACGAATACCCCACAGGATGGCCGGCAAACCGAGCACCAGCGTCATGTTCGTGACATTGTTCACGAGCGAATTCGTCATCACGTCCGCGCCGTTGCCGCCGTTGCGGCCGAGGATGAAGGCGAAGATCAGATTGCCGAGGCCGGAACAGTAGGGCATCACCAGCGTGCCCAGCACCGTGCCCTCGAAGCCGCTGGCGCTCATCGCCTCCAGCCGCCAGATCATCAGGAATGACGCCACCACGAACAGCGCGAGGAACAGCCACGGCGTAAAATTTCCCCTGGCTTCAATCGTTTGAATGATGGCGTGCTGCACTCGGGAAGTTTAATGAAAAGATTGTCCAGCGCGACATTGAAGTTGGGAATCGGCACGAATTTTTACGAATTGAATCCTCATGATAAGGCTTACCACAATCCCCGCCGGTATATGTATGGCGGGTGGTTGATTGGCCGCAAGGACAGGAGTAACCCTATCATTATTATCGGGCCGAGTTGAAAGACCATCTTACCAAAGCGCGGTGTTGAAAGCGATTCGCCCATCGCTGGTGAGATCAACCGGCTGCGGCAATTGCTGCGACAGTACCACTTAAGATTATTATTCTAGTTGAACCGCGAATTCGCAGTTTGATCCTCGCCGATCAGAGGGCGAAGAGTGCGTGGAAAAGTTTCTGGCCGCCAAACAGCCAGAAGACCGCCGCCAGCGCGATGTAGGGACCATAAGGCATCCGCGACGACCATTCGCGGCGGCGCAGCAGGATCAGGAGGACTCCCACCACCGCGCCAATCATCGAACTCACCATCAACGAGAACAGCGCGCCCTGCCAGCCGATGAACGCGCCGATGGCTCCCATGAATTTCACGTCGCCCAGCCCCATCGCCTCGCGCGGCAACATGATTTCTGAGGTTACCGCTTCCAGACAGGCCACGTCGTCTGGGTTGATCCGCTCATCGCCAATCAGGAGGGCCGACGGCGACAGACGCACGGTCACGTCCCAATACGAGCGATCCACCAGCTCGACCGTGCGCGCCTGCAGGACAATCACGTCCGACTTTCGATAAAATAATTCGTCAAAGGGAATCACCAGGTCCGGCAGGCACACGGCGGTTTCGGTGAAATAAATCTGGGTATTCGGCGGCAGCTTCACCTTCTGGCGGCCAAAGAGCAGTTTGCCCAGCCGCAGAACTGCATAAATGATTCCCGCCCCGACGAGAACGCCGAGCGCACCGCGCCAGAATCCGGTTTTAAATGAATGCGCCTGATGCAGCGACGGCAGCAACGCCGACACCGCCAAGCCGGCACAGATGCCGCCAAGGGTGATTTCGTCAGGAATGATGAAATGTTCAAAGTCAATGAACGTCGCGCAGATGAGGCCGGCAAGGAAGACGGCATAGACCAGCGCAAGAAGGAGCGACGGCAGCGGATGCAGGGGGACGCCGAACACCAGCCAGCAGCCGAGGAACGCCACGCCCGTGAGCAGTTCCACGACGAAATAGCGCGGTGAAATCGGCGCACCACAGTTTTTGCAGCGACCGCGCAAGGCGAGCCAGGTCACCAGCGGGATGTTCAGGTAAAATGGGATTGCATACTTGCAGTGCGGACAGTGCGACGGCGGCGAAGCGACACTCAAATCCAGCGGCATCCGGTAGATGCACACGTTCAGGAAGCTGCCCACGATGCAGCCCAGTGCAAAAAATGCGAGTGACCAGAAATGAAAAGGCACGACCTCCCAGTTATGCGCGTTGAAAATGGCGTCAATGCCCATAAATATTTTGTTCCAGCGCGCGACGCATCACGTCCAGCGGCGCGGGCCGGCCGGTCCAGATTTCAAACGCCTTCGCCCCCTGATGCAACAACATGCCCAGACCATTTGCAGTCCGGCAGCCGGCAGCCTCGGCGGCGGCAAGCAATTTTGTCTCCACCGGACGATAAATCATGTCATAAACCGCCCGTACTTGCTTCAACGAAAATTGTTGTTCATCCAGCGGCGAGCTGTCGTCTGCCTTCAATCCGAGTGACGTGGCGTTGACCAGCAGGTCCACCGCCGTTCTTGGGTAACCGACGCTGACGCGCACGGAAGGAAAACGTCGTGTGATTTCGCCCGCGATCTGCTCGGCCTTGCTTGAAGTGCGGTTGGCGAGAAAAAGTTCTGCCACATTCTCTGCGGCGAGCTTCAATGCTGCCGTCCTTCCCGCCCCGCCTGCGCCGAGCAGCAAAACTTTCGCACCGCGCAAACTCATCGCCAAATCTTCATGTAAAGCAGTGACAATTGCATCCGCATCGGTGTTGAAGCCGACCGCGCCCTCCGGGCCGAAACGGATCGTGTTCACCGCGCCCCAGGTTTTGGCCGATTCATCAAGCTTGTCCACCATGTCCACCGCCAGCAGCTTGTGCGGCACGGTTAAATTGATTCCAGCAAAGCCCATTACTTTCGCACCTTCAATTGCGGCGCGGAGATTTTTCGGGTCCACTTCGAACGCGAGATAACGCCAGTTGAGCCCGAGTGCGGCGAAGGCGGCGTTGTGCATCGCCGGCGAGGCGGAATGCGCGATGGGCGAGCCATAGACCGCGCACAGGCGCGTGGCGGCGTTGATGGCGGGCTGAACCGGCTGTGACACGCGTAATTTATATGCGGCAACGGCGCGAGTTCAAAGCGCAAAGTCTACAGCCGGCCACCTCTTGGATTGCCCAAAGCCGCCGTTCGCTTAAAGTATGCGCGTGAAATCCAAAGGCATGGTTTATCTGGTGGGCGCGGGACCGGGCGACGCGGGCCTGCTCACGCTGCGCGGGGCGGAGCTGCTCCGGCGTGCGGAAGTTGTCATTTGCGACGTGCTGGTCAACCCAGAACTGCTCCGGCTGGCGCCCGCCACCGCCGAGGTCATTTCGCGCGGCAACCACAAGCGCGACGGCGGCCTCTCGCAGGAACAGCTCACCGAACTCATGCTCGCCCGCGCCCGCGAGGGCAAAACCGTCGTGCGGCTCAAGGGCGGCGACCCGTATGTTTTCGGCCGTGGTGGCGAGGAGGCGGAAACGCTGGCGGCGGAAAAAATTTCGTTCGAGGTCGTGCCCGGCGTGTCGTCCATTGTCGCGGCAGCCAATTATGCGGGCATTCCGCTTACCCACCGCGACCATTGCTCCAGCTTCACTGTCTTCACCGGCCACATCGATTCGGCGGACGCGTCCACCGCCCTGCGCTACGAACAGATCGCGAAAATTCCCGGCACCAAGGTGGTGCTGATGGGCATGGACAATCTCGCCGACTGGACAAAATCTCTCATCACGCACGGTCTGGCGCCGGAAACCCCGGTGGCCGTCGTCCATCGCGGCACGACCGGCCGGCAGAAATCCGTCGCCGGCACGCTGGCGACCATCGCGAAACTGGCGGCTCAGGAAAACATTTCTCCGCCCGCCATCATTATCGTCGGCGAGGTGGTGAAACTGCGCGGAAAACTCAACTGGTTCGAGCAGCGACCCCTATTCGGACAGCGCATCGTGGTCACCCGGCGCACGGAACAGGCGACCGGGTTCGCGCAGCGGCTCACGGAACTCGGCGCGGACGTGCTGGAGGTCCCGACGATCAAGATCACGCACCCGACGGAACGCGACGCGATCATTGACTGCCTGTTGGCATTGAATTCCTACGACTGGTTTGTCTTCACCAGCGTGAATGGCGTGACGGCATTCTTTGACATGTTCTTCAAACGGTTTCAGGATTTGCGCGACATCGGCGGCGCACGCATCGCGGCGGTCGGCCCGGCCACGGCGGCCAAACTGCGCGAATTGCACTTGCAGGTGGATTTGACGCCGGAAGGATTTACCGGCCGGAAAATCGCCGAGGCGTTTAAGAAATATCAGGACATCGAAAACGTGAAGATGTGCCTGCTGCGCGCCGAGGTGGCGAACCGGGATTTGCCCGACGCGCTCCAGGAACTCGGCGCCATCGTTGACGACATCGCTATCTACCGGACCGTTTCCGAAACGGGAGACCCCACCGGCGCGGGCGAACGACTGCTGGCCGACGGCGCGGATTGGGTGACGTTCACCAGCAGTTCGACGGTGGAACATTTCCACGCACGTTTTGATCTGCCGAAGCTGGTGAAGATGTTTCCCGGACTAAAGCTCGCGTCCATCGGCCCGGAAACGACCAAGGCCATCTCTGCCTTGGGAATAAAACCGGCGCTCGAAGCGAAAGAACACACCACGGACGGGTTGATTACAGCTTTATTGAAAGCGGCGAAACGGTGATTCCACCGGCGCGAATCAGTTCGCCATGACATTTTCGGCTGCCGGCTGCGCCGGCTCGTCCGTCTTGTGAAATTTCACGCTGACGATCTTGCTGATGCCGTGTTCCTGCATCGTCACGCCGTAAAGCACGTCCGCCATCGCGATGGTGCGCTTGTTGTGGGTGATGATGATGAACTGCGAGTGCGCGAGGAACCGCTGCAAAATTTTCACGAAACGCACAACATTTGATTCGTCGAGCGGCGCGTCCAATTCGTCTAGCACGCAGAACGGACTGGGTTTGACCTGATAAATCGAGAACAACAGCGACACGGCGGTCATCGTCTGTTCGCCGCCGGACAAGAGGGAAATGCTTTGCAGCTGTTTTCCGGGCGGACGCGCGACGATGTCAATGCCGCTTTCGAGCACGTCGTTTTCATCCGACAAAACCAGGTCCGCCTTGCCGCCGCCAAAAACCTCGGTGAACATCAGCCGGAAATTGTCACGGATCTTCTCAAACGTCTCCACGAACATCTGCCGCGTCTGGGTGTTGATGCGGTTGATGACCTCAAGCAGCTGGACCTTGGCGTGGACCAGATCGTCGTGTTGGGTGGACAGAAATTGGTGCCGCTGCTCGGTTTCCTCGTATTCCTCGATGGCGACGAGATTGACCGGTCCCATTTCATCAATCTTCTGCTGTAGCGCCTCGACTTGCTGCTGCACCGAATTCCAATCGGTTGCCACGCCGCTGGCCGCCATCTGTTCGGGTGTGAGCGTCTCGACCTTGGCGGGACCTTCGTCCGCGTAGATGATGGTAATGCACTCACTGCGGATGTCGTCCAGGTTGAGGTGGTATTTCTGCTGCACCTTCTCGCGCAGGTTTTGCACGGACATGTTTTTCTGCGCCAGTTCGATTTCGATGCCTCCGCGCTGGCCTTGCAATTCGGTCAACCGGCCGCGCTGGGAACGCAAGTTTTCCTCGCGCGCGGAAATCTCGCCGTCCTGGGAATTTTTCCGGCCAATCAATTCGGCGGTCTGCGCGCTCACCTGCTCGCGCTCGTGCTGCAGCCGTTCGATCTGGCCGCGTGATTCCTGGATCTCAGACTGCGCCTGTTGCTGACGCGAAACGAACGAGGAACATTCGCCGCGACGCTGCTCGACCACCTGCGTGAGTTCACGGATGCGCTGTTCCAGCGCGGTGCCCTGCTGGCGGAATGATGAGGCGAGCTGCTCGTCCGACGCGAGGGCAACCTTGCTCTCGGTCAACGCCGTGTTCGCCGCATCGCGAACCTGCCGGAGATTTTCCAGCTCGGCGGTCAGGGCGACCACCGCTTCCTGGCCGGCGCGTTCGCGGGCTTCGAGTTCATTTAATTTGGCGGTGAGCCCCTGACGTTTCTGCAGGCCCTCCTGTTCCTGCGCGGCGAGGTTTTGCACCTCGAACACCACCGTCTCGATCTTCTGGTGGAGCAGGCGGTTGGAATTTTGCAGTGCCTTGAACTCGCCCTCGCGCGTGGCGATCGCGACTTCCTGCTGGCGCAATTCCGTCTGCGCCTGCTGCAGGCTGGCCTGAAGTTCCGTCTGCTCGCTCAACAGTTCGCCGCGCTTGCGGCTCGCGTCCTCAACGAGTTTTTGCAATTCGGCAAGTTCGGCCTGCAATTCGGTAATTTGGTTTTTGCGGCCGAGAATCGAGCTGGGTGCCTTGCCGTTGCTGCCCTTGCTCAAATAGCCGCCGGTGTAGATGCCGTGACGGTTCAACAATTCGCCGCCGAGCGTGACAAAATCGCACCCGGCATGGCCATTCTGGATTTGCGACGTCGCCGTGCCGAGATCGGATGCGATGAACGTGCGGCCCAACAGCGATTTCAACAGCGGCTCCACCGACGGCTCGGCGTAAATAACGCTCATCGCGTGGACGATCTGGCCGTTCTGCAAGCCGGCCTGCGCCGCCTCGCTCTTTTCGCCCGGAGCCATTTCACCGACAAATGAAAGCTGCTTTTCGTCCTGATATTGCTGGATGGCCAGCGCCGCGACGCTCGCGCGGCCGGATTTGTTTGTGGTCAGTTCCGCAATGATTTCCTGCGCGGACGACGGCTGCTCGGTGAGCACTAGTTGCAGGTTGTGACCGAGCGCATTCTCCACAGCGGTGACAAATTGATCCGGCACGCGAATGCGGTCCGCCAGCGAGCCGATGACCGAGCGCGACTGGCGCAGGGCGGCCACCGCGCCGGCGTCAAAACCTTCGTGCGAACCTTCCAGCTGCTCCAGCACCGTCAGCCGCGAACGCTTGTCGGATTGCTGGTGCAAAAATTTATCCTGCTCTGTGGATGCCGTCTGCAATTCCGTTTGCAGTTCACGCAGCCGGTTCTGCCGCTGCTCGACGGAACCGCGCGTGGTGGCGACGTTGAGTTTTTCCACCTCGACGCTCGCGGTGAATTCCTGCAGGCGCGATTCCAGACCGGTGCGTTCGACTTCCAATTGGATTTTTTCGGCGGAAAGCTTTTCGAGCCGGACGACGTTGCCCTGCTTTTGCAGGTCGAGCGCGGTGATTTCGTTGCGGAGGCGCGACAAGTCTTGCGCGGCGGCAAACGCGGCGGACTGCGCCTGGCGCAATTGTTCTTGCCGGTCGCGCAAGTCATTTTCCACCTGCGACAGCGCCTCACGCTTCGTCTGCAAACTTTCCAGGTGCCGGAGCAGCGCCGATTCGGCGGCCGTGAGCCGTTCCGTGACGGTGAGCAGTTCGCTCGAAGCCGCATGACAGCGTTCCTCGGCCTGCGTGATTTCCGCGAGCGCCTTGGAATTTTGCGATTCGATTTCGCGCAGCCGTTCCTCGTTGAACTGGATGCGGCTGGCGTGGCGGTCAACCTCCGCCTTCAGTTCCAAACCGCGCTGCTGCTGCGCTGCAACCTCGTGTTCCAGCTCGGAAAGCAGTTCGCGCAGTTGGGTGATTTCATTTTCCAGGCGCAAGATGTCGTTCGAACCGGCCTCGATCTCGTTCCGCAAATTTTCAACGGTGGTGTGACGTTTGGAAATTTCCCCTTGCAGCACGTCGAACTGATGCCGCGCGAGCTGGGTTTCCAAGTGCTGCAACTCCTGCGAAATTTGTTTGTAGCGGCGTGCCTTGCCGGCCTGGCGCTGCAGCGAACCGATCTGCCGCTTCACTTCCTTGATGGTGTCGGCGATGCGCAACAGGTTTTGCTCGGTGTATTCGAGCTTGCGGAGCGACTCTTTTTTCTGCGACTTGAATTTCGTGATGCCGGCGGCCTCCTCGAAAATCATCCGGCGGTCTTCGGGCTTGCTGGAGAGAATTTGCGTGATGTGACCTTGCGCGAGGATGCTGTAGCTTGTCCGCCCGATGCCCGTGCCCATGAACAGTTGCTGGATGTCCTTGAGCCGGCATGGCGTGCGGTTCAGAAAATATTCACTGCCGCCATCCCGATAAATCCGGCGCGTCAGGGTGACTTCGTCATAGGCCACCTCGACCCCGGCGGCGCGCAGATTCTCCCCGTCCACGCCGCCGAGCGTGAGCGACACTTCGCCCATGCCCATCGGCTTGCGCCCGTCCGTGCCGTTGAAGATCACGTCGGCCATTTCGCCGCCGCGCAGCGCCTTGGCCGACTGCTCGCCCAGCACCCAGCGGATGGCATCGGAGACGTTGGACTTGCCGCAGCCGTTCGGCCCGACGATGGCCGTGACGCCGGGTTGAAAGTTCAACGCCGTCTTGTCGGCGAAGGATTTAAAGCCGAAAACCGTTAAATTTTTGAGATACATTGCTCGCGTTTAGACAACCAGAATTACCGGGCCAAGTAAAGGAAAAACCACCATATAATGGACACAATCGCACTTGCGGCACAACTAATTGGTGAAGAGCCGAAAATTGCTTTGTGCCAAAAAAGGCCGTTTTTACGATGAATACGCTTGAATTTTTAAGCCCGAACATTGGTCCCGTCAAATAATTTTTAAGTTTAAAATCGCCAATGGAAAAAATATTTTTTGACAGTGCGAGTACTTTGCATCAATCTATCCGCATCCGTTGATTTGACGGACTCATGACGAGTGGTCGAGGGACTGGCCCGATGACACCACGGCAACCGATTGAACTTTGGTTTCAATGACAGGTGCCAATTCCAGCTCAGGCATCATCAGCCTGGGAAAAATGAGAAGTGTAGCGCAGCCGTTTTGTCGCCCCTTCTCGTCCTGAGTCGGGGCTTTTTTATTGCCCGGATCAAAAGCGGTAGGGCCGGGTTGCTGCTCGGCCTTCGTAGAAAAGTTCGGGCGGCACAGCAACGCCGTTCTACCAGATAATTATTTTATGAGTGAACATCACGGTTTCATGAAGGCGCTCAAGTGTCGCGAATGCGCACGCGAATATCCGCTCGAAGCGACGCACGTCTGCGAATTCGACTTCGGCCCGCTTGAAGTCGCCTACGACTATGACCGCATTAAAAAGTCGCTGACCAAGGCGGCCATCGAGTCGCGACCGAAGACAATGTGGCGTTACCGCGAGCTTTTGCCCGTGGCCACGGAGCCGACCGTTGGCAAGCAGGTCGGTTTCACCCCGCTCATCAAGGCCGACCGTTTGGCGAAGGCGCTCGGCATCCGCGAACTTTACATCAAGAACGACGCTGTGAATTATCCGACGCTTTCGTTCAAGGATCGCGTCGTCAGCGTTGCGTTGAGCCGCGCGAAGGAACTTGGCTTTGAAACCGTTGCGTGCGCGTCCACGGGAAATTTGGCAAATTCCGTCGCCGCTCAGGCCGCCAGCGCCGGATTGAAATCTTACGTTTTCATCCCGTCGGATTTGGAGCATGGAAAGATTGTAAACTCGCTCATTTACGGCTCCAATGTCATTGGCATCAAGGGCCATTACGACGAAGTGAATCGTCTTTGCGCCGAGATCGCCGGCAAGTTCGGCTGGGCGTTTGTGAACGTCAATATGCGCCCGTATTACGCCGAAGGCTCCAAGAGCATGGCGTATGAAATCGCCGAACAACTCGGCTGGCGACTGCCGCAGCACACCGTGGTGCCGATGGCGTCCGGTTCGTTGCTGACGAAAATCCACAAGGGCTATCAGGAATTTGTGAAGCTTGGCCTCGTTGGGAATTCCGACACGCACATCCACGGCGCGCAGGCCACGGGTTGCTCGCCGATTTCCGTCGCGCAAAAGGCCGGACTCGATTTCTTCAAGCCGGTGAAGCCCGACACGATTGCGAAGTCGCTCGCCATCGGCACGCCGGCGGACGGTTTCTACGCGCTCAAAGTGATGCGCGAGACCAGCGCTGCGGCCGACGACGTGACCGACGATGAAATCCGCGACGCGATTAAGCTGCTCGCCGAAACGGAAGGCATTTTTGCCGAGACCGCCGGTGGCGTGACCGTGGGCGTGGCAAAGAAGCTTATTGCATCCGGCAAGATTCCGAAGGATTCTTCCGCCGTCATCTGTGTCACCGGCAACGGACTGAAGACACTCGACGCCGTGCAAGGTCATTGCGGCAAAGCCCGCGAAATCAAGCCGAGCTTGCGCGAATTCGAGGCGCTGCTGGCGCAAGAGGAAAAAGTGAATGCGTAAATGATTAAGCCGCCTGAAAGCATGGTTTCAGAGTTGTCCGCTTGGAATAACGGAAAAGGAATCAGCTTGGAATCGTGGACTGAATGTAGCGGCAATTTCAAATTAGCTGTCGGTTATGCAGCTCTTTTTTGGCCTAGATTTGTTTTGTTTGAAGATTACATCTTTAGAGAAAACTTCACCGTGGACACAGTTCGAGGATTTGAAAAGCAAAACAATGGAAACAAGCAATGTGTTGAATGGGTAATAAACCATTTACATCTTGACGGCATTCAATACCACAGTTGCGAAGACATTTCCGAAGAGAAAATTGCTTTTATTGGCCGGACATTAAAAGAGATTTGGGAAGCAAGGTTGCTTTGGCAATTTCCTGACAGACCGTGCCAAGTGGGATTTTACGAACCCGAAGACAAAAAGAATTTAGTCGAATATCAGTTGAGTTTCTGGCAGAAGAAACACCAGCAAAAGGTTTAAAAAATTATGTCAAAGAAAGTCCGCATCCCCACGCCGCTCCGCAAGTTGACCAACAACGAGGAGTTGGTCGAAGTCAACGCCGCCACCATCGGCGAGGCGCTCGTCGAATTGCAGACGCGCTTCCCCGGCATCCAGGAACGTCTCGTGGATGAAAAAGGCGAGGTGCGCCGCTTCGTCAACGTCTATGTCAACGAGGAGGACATCCGCTTCCTCAAAAACCGCGAGACGCCGCTGAAAGACGGCGACGAAATTAGCATCATCCCCGCCATCGCCGGCGGCTAGAATAGTTTTGAGTTTTTAATTTTAAGTTTCACATTATGGCCACGCCCAAGAAAAAGATCACGGCAACGAAATCGAACGCACCCACACAACAGCGCCTGTGGCTGATGTATCCGCCGAAGCTCATCAAGAAGCCGTTCATCTATGAGGTCGGCCGCAAATTCAAGGTGGTGACCAACATCCGCCAGGCCAGCGTGACGGACGAGATCGGCATCGTATGCCTCGAACTCGACGGCGCGCGCGATGAGGTGAAAACCGCCATCAAATGGCTGGAGAAACAAGGCGTCAATGTCGAGCCGGTTGAAATCGGCGTGATCGCCGGTTGAAATTTTGTGGGGAGACAAAAACGGCGCGATGTCCTCATCGCACCGTTGTCAGTTTTAGGTTCAAGACCGCCTACGCCGGCCCTGGATTATCAAATCAGCTTTTGTGTCGCTGCTTCACCTTCAACTGCGTCGCCAAGTGAACCAGTGAGGCATGAACGGTGGCGGCTTCCTCGTCGCTCAACTTCTGCGAAAGACGGGCCTCGGCTTTTTTTTGCGCTTCTTCGGCGGCGGCCTCGTCAATGTTCTCGGCCCGGACGGCCATGTCGGTCAGGATGGCGACGCGTCCGCCGGTGATCTGCACAAAGCCGTCGCCCACGGCGAGCACGATGGTCTGCTCGCCCTTGCGTGCATTGATTTCACCCGCGACCAGCTGGGTCATCAACGGCATGTGCTGCGGATAGATGCCCATCTCGCCTTCGATGCCGGTGAGCGTGACCATGTCCACGTCGTCGGAGAATGTCTTCGCCTCCGGCGTGACAATTTCAAGTTTGATCGTGGCCATTTTTTAAAATTGTAGGTCGCTTCAGCGGTTCACGAATCAAGCTTCCTTGATTTCGTCAATGCCGCCCTTCATGTAAAAGTTCTGTTCGGCCACGCCGTCGTGCTTGCCGTCGAGAATTTCCTTGAACGCGCGGACGGTTTCCGCGACCGGCACCTGTTTGCCTTCGCGGCCGGTGAAAACCTGCGCGACGGTGAACGGCTGGCTCAGGAAACGCTGGATCTTGCGGGCGCGGAACACGGTTGTCTTGTCCTCGGGCGACAGTTCGTCCATGCCGAGAATCGCAATGATGTCCTGCAAATCCTTGTAGCGCTGCAAAACCTTCTGCACGCCGCGCGCAACATCGTAATGTTCCCGCCCGACGATTTCCGGCGCGAGCGCGCGGGAGCTTGAAGCCAGCGGATCCACGGCGGGAAAAATACCGAGCTCGGCAATGGAGCGTTCCAGCACGATGGTCGCATCCAAGTGCGCGAACGTCGTGGCCGGCGCGGGGTCGGTCAAGTCGTCCGCCGGCACATACACGGCCTGGAACGAAGTGATGGAACCCTTCTTGGTCGAAGTGATGCGTTCCTGCAGGTCGCCCATTTCGGCGGCAAGCGTGGGCTGGTAACCGACCGCGCTCGGCGTGCGGCCCAGCAGCGCGGACACCTCGGAACCGGCCTGCGAGAAACGGAAAATGTTGTCCACGAACAGGAGCACGTCCTGGTTTTTTTCGTCGCGGAAATATTCGGTCACGGCGAGCGCCGAAAGCGCCACGCGCAGGCGCGCGCCGGGCGGTTCATTCATCTGGCCGTAAACCAGGCCGATCTTGGAACCTTCCTGGATGATCGGCAGCCCGTTTTCCCCGAGAACCGGATGCCCCTTGTCATCCTTCTTTACCTTGATGACGCCCGCCTCGATCATTTCGTTGTAAAGATCGTTGCCCTCGCGCGTGCGCTCGCCAACACCCGCGAACATCGAAACGCCGCCGTGCAGTTTGGCGATGTTGTTGATGAGCTCCATGATGACGACCGTCTTGCCGACGCCGGCGCCGCCGAACGCACCGACCTTGCCGCCCTTCAAGAAGGGGCAGATCAAGTCAATGACCTTGATTCCGGTGGTCAAAATCTGCGGCGAAGTGGATTGATCCACGAGCGCGGGGGCGGGGCGGTGGATCGGGCAGAATTTGTCGGCCTTCACCGGGCCTTGTTCGTCCACGGCGTCGCCGGTGACGTTGAACACGCGGCCCATGACGCCTTCGCCAACCGGCATGGAAATCGGGTTGCCAGAATCTGCCACTTCGTAACCGCGCTTGAGACCCTCGGTGCTGGACATGGCGACTGTGCGCACCCAGTTGTCGCCGAGATGCTGCTGCACTTCGAGGGTCAGCTTGACGGCCTGCCCCAGCACGGTGAAATTCACCGTCAACGCGTTGTAGATCGCGGGAAGCTGGCCGTCGGAAAACTCGACGTCCACGACCGGACCGATGATTTGAACGATTTTGCCTTTGTTCATTTGCATTAAAATTTGTTTGGGTTTCAACCGACGGCCATCTGCGCGGTGGTTATTTCCAGGAGTTCCTTCGTGATGTTCGACTGGCGCAATTTGTTATATTCGAGCGTCAGATCCTTGATGATCTGCTTGGCATTGTCCGTCGCATTTTTCATCGCCACCATGCGCGCGCTCTGCTCGCTCGCCTTGGCCTCGAGCAAAATCTGGTGCACCTGAAAATTCAAACTGTGCGGCAGCAGCTCGCCCAGCACGGATTCCGCGTCCGGCTCGAAATCAAAAATATCCGTGCGCCCGCCCGCTGGCACTGCTTCTTCCGGCGCCGTTTCCTTCGGCGGATTCACCCCCGCCGTCGCCGTTATCGGAACTTTGGCGATGGGCAGAAACGGCGTGATCTGTGGCTGCTGGCTCAAGGTGTTGATGAACCGGGAATATAAAATATCCACCGCGTCCACGTCGCCCTTCAAAAACAAATCCTGCGCAAACTTTGAAATCGCCCGGCCCTCGGCAAACGTCGGCGCGTCCTTGTAGCTGAACTCCGCCGCGAGCTGCCGTTTCGTGCGGGCGACGAACTGCGCGGCCTTTTTTCCCGCCGTGATAAACACGGTGCTGCCGGCGTCCAGCCGGGCGGCCTCGCGAAACAGGTTGCTGTTCAAGGCCCCGCACAAACCACGGTCGGTGCCGACCAGGATCACCAGCCGCTTGGCCGTTGGGCGCGCCACCATGAGCGGATGCATGAAACCGACCATGCGCGACGAAGCTTCGGTCATAATTTCGTTCAGTAATTCCGCGTAGGGACGGCCGACCACCGCCGCCTGCTGCGCCCGGCGCATCTTGGCCGACGCCACCATCTGCATCGCCTTGGTGATCTGGGCGGTGTTCTTGACCGACTTGATGCGCCGGCGTATGTCGCGCGTGCTGGGCATGAAAAATTATAAACGGTAAGACGACTTAAATTCCGTGGCCGCCGTTTTCAAGTCCGCCGCAATGGCATCGCTGATGGCTTTTTCCTTTAAAATTTTGGCGAGCAACTCCGGCTTGCGCGTGTGGAAAAACTGGGAAAGCTTCTGCTGAAAGTCCTTCACCTTGTCCACCGGCACGTCGTCAAAAAAATTGTTTTGCACCGCCCAGAGCACCACCGCCTGCGCCTCGACGGAAATCGGGTCGTATTGCTGCTGCTTGAAAATTTCCACGACGCGCTTGCCGCGTTCGAGAATCGCCTGCGTCTTCGTGTCGAGGTCGGAGCCGAACTGCGCGAACGCCGCCAGCTCGCGGAACTGCGCCAGGTCGCCCTTGATGCGGCCGGCCACCTGTTTCATTGCCTTGATCTGCGCGGCGGAACCAACGCGGCTCACCGACAGACCGACGGACACCGCCGGGCGCACACCCTGATAGAACAAATCCGTCTCCAGATAAATCTGACCGTCCGTGATCGAAATAACATTCGTCGGAATGTAGGCCGAGACGTCGCCCGCCTGCGTCTCGATGATCGGCAGCGCGGTCAGCGAGCCATTGCCATATTTTTCGCCGACGCGCGCGCTGCGTTCCAGCAGACGGCTGTGCAGATAAAACACGTCGCCCGGATACGCCTCGCGACCCGACGGACGTTTCAAGATGAGTGAAACTTGGCGGTAGGCCACGGCGTGCTTCGACAAGTCGTCGTAAATGATCAGCGCGTCCATGCCGTTGTCCATGAACCATTCGCCGATCGCCGCGCCGGTGAACGGCACAAGATACTGGTTGGTGGCAGAATCCGAAGCGGAAGCCACGACGACAATCGTGTAGGGCATCGCGCCGGCCTCCTCCAAAACGCCGATGACACGCGCAATGTTCGACTGCTTCTGGCCGATGGCGACGTAAATGTTGTAAATCGGACGGCAATCCTTGTCCCCGGCGTCGGCCGCCGCCTTGTTGATGCGCGCCTGGTTGATCATCGTGTCCACGCCGATCGTGGTCTTGCCCGTCGAACGGTCGCCAATGATGAGTTCGCGCTGGCCGCGGCCGATTGGGATCATCGCGTCAATTGCCATGATGCCGGTCTGCAACGGCTGGCTGACCGGCCGGCGCCGGATGATGCCGGGCGCAATTTTTTCGACGGGATAAAAGGCGGTTTCCTTGATCGGCCCCTTCCCGTCAAGCGGCTGGCCCAGCACGTTGACCACGCGGCCCAGCAGGCCTTTGCCGACCGGCACCTGCAGAAGTTTGCCGGTGGTGCGGACTTCGCCGCCCTCCTTGACCTTGGTGTAATCGCCGAGAATGATCGCGCCGACCTCGGTTTCCTCGAGGTTGAGCGCGAGGCCGGTGATACCGTTGCAAAAATCCAGCATCTCGTTGAGCATCGTGTCGGTGAGGCCTTCGATTTTCGCGACGCCATCGCCGATTTCGCGGACGGTGCCGACATTCTGTTTGGCGGTCGCGGTCTTGGCGCCCGCGATCTGGGCTTCAATTTCCTTTAACAAATTACTCATAAATTACGGTTAAAAACTTTGCTTCAATCTTTCCAGTTTCGCGCGCACGCTGCCGTCATAAAGGTCGCTGCCCACTTGGATTCGCAGGCCGCCCAGCAGCGCCGGATTCTCGCTGAACGAAATGTTAACGCCTGCGCCATAAATTCTGCCGAGCCGGGCGGAAATTTCCGCGCTGAAATCAGCGGCCAGCGGCCCGGCGCTCACCACGGACGCCGCATGGCGTTCCACGTCCAGTTTCACTAACCGGTGCAGCCGCGACAAAATCGCGACATAGCCGCGAGGTTTTTGCGAAAGCAGCAGCGAGACCGCCTGACGTATGCGGCCTTCGTCCAGCAGGCCGTTGACCTGACAACTGCGGAACAGTTGCCGGGCGTCGCGCTGGGCTTGCTTGGAAATTTTCATTCCGATTTTTGGCAGGGACGCGCTGCCGCGCGTCCGGCTGACCACCGGGTCAGCCCTGCCGATTTTTATGCGGCCAGTTGTTTTTCAGTTTCCTCGGCGAGCCGGCGCTGGTCTTCCGCCGTCAGAATCTTGCCGGTAACAGTGGCCGTGGTCTGCACCACCAGCCGCCCGACTTCACGTTTCAGTTCGGCAAGCATCCGCACGCGATCCTGCGCAGCGGCCTCGCGCGCCTTGATGGTGATTTGCTCGGCGGCGGCAATGGCTTTTTGCACCTCCACCTCGCGCACGCGCGTGGCGGCGGTGCGCGCATCTTCGATCAGCTGGTTCGCCTGATCCCCGGCCTGGGCCAGGATCCGCTTGCGGTCGGCCTCGGTCGCGGCGAGTTCCGCCTTGATTTTCTCGGCGTTGGTGACGCTATCGGCGATCTTCTGGCGGCGGGCTTCCAGCAGTTTGAACACCGGCCGGTAGGCGAATTGCCACAGCACGAAAAGCACGAAGGAAAAGCTGATCGTCTGTGCGAGCAGCTCCACCCAGCGGATGCCAAGGGTCTCAATCATAAACGATGATTACTTGATGACGATCCAGGCGAGAATCGCCAGTCCTTCGGCGAGCGCCATGCCAATCAACATGGTCGTGAAGACCTTGCCGAACGCGCCGGGATTGCGGCCGATGGCCATGACGCCGCCGGCGGCGGCAATGCCGATGCCAATGGCCGCGCCACCGAAGGCCAGACCGATGTGAATATTTCCTGTCAATTCTGCGAGCATATGTTTTTCGTTGTTAGGTTTCAGTTTCTCGCAACCGTTTGCCACAAGGTCTTCCGGCTGCAAATTGTTTAAAATATCAATGTCCGTGTTCCTCATCGGCGTGCGTACACAACGTGCCGACAAACGCCACCACCAGCATCGTGAACACAAACGCCTGCAACAGGCAGACGACCACTTCAAAAAAGTAGCCCGGTATCGCCACGAGCACCGCGAAATACCAAGGTTTCTGCGAGAGCGCCATGGTCAGCATCGTTTCACCGCCGAAGATGTTTCCATAAAGACGCAGGGCCAGCGCCACTGGCCGGATGAACAAAATGGAAAATGATTCCATCACGCCGATGAAAATGAACAGCAACAGCAACAGCGGATACAACCACTTGGTCGTTTCCACTTTCACGCCAAAAACGTGTTTGACCAGGCCAAACGGGCCGTTGTATTTCAGCGCCCAATACAGCCCCATCACAAAAAATATCCCGGCCATCGCCACAGTCAGGTTCGCGTCCGTTGTCGGCGGCCGGAAAAACGGCCGGGTCACATGTTCAATCGCAAATGGCAGCGGGCTGCCTTTGTCCGCCGGTCCGATGCCGATGCTGCCGACCCCCGGCAACAAATCCGTCAGATTGGAGATGACGATGAAAATAAAAAACGACATCGCAAAGGGGAAAACCCATTTGACCACTTTCGGCTCCAGCACGTTGCCCATCAAATCTTCCCAGCCTTCGATGAGCGCCTCCATCACATTCTGGCCGCGACCCGGCACCTCCTTCAGATTCCAGGTGGTCAGCCGCACGATGGCCACGATCAACAGCGCCACGATCCAGGTGCAAACCATCGAGTTCGTTATGGGGATTGGGCCGATGTTAAACAACGTCGGCGCGATCTGCGGAACCAAAACCGCTTCCGCGTCAACCTTGACCGGTGCCATTGCCGGAACGACTGCGGCCGGGGCGGCAGGCTGGGCGTTCGCGCCCGCCACAAAAACCGTGGCAAGCAACGCGACCAGCAGAGCTAATTTGCATAATGACAGCTTCACCAGAAAAAATAATCCATGACGACACCGCAACCCGACTCAAGGAACCGGAGGTGCGCCACAGTCTCTAAATTTGACTCATCGTGAAAATTTTCACAAGCATTTTCTGAAATTTATTGGTTAAGTTTTACTCATGTTTTACTCATAATTCAGGGTTCAGGGCAAAGCCGGATGGTCGCAGGGATTCCGGCGCGATCCCGCGCCCGCGCAGCCCCCGCAGGCTCAAGGCATCATGCCGTTTGGCGAGCCGTCGGCCGTGTTCATCGCACAGCAGCTCACAATGAAAAAAAACCGGCGGCGGCAGGCCCAGCGCGTGATACAGCAAAATCTGCCGCGCGGTGCTGACAAGCAGGTCGGCGCCGCGCACGACTTCCGTGATTTGCATGGCTGCGTCGTCCACCACGCACGCAAGCTGATACGCCGGGACGTTGTCGCCTCGCCAAACGATGAAATCACCAAAATCCTTCCCGGCTTTAATTTTTTGTTCGCCATAATTTCCGTCCGTGAAGGAAATGGTTTCGCCGTCGGAAACGCGGAAACGCCAGGAGAATTTGCGGTTGGCGATTGCGGAATTGCGATTTTGACGGCAAGTCCCCGGATAAACCACCTCCTCATCTTCAGCGTGCGGCGCACGGACGGCCTGCTGGATGTCCTTGCGCGAACAGGTGCAGGGATAAATGAAATTCCCGGCCCGCAATTTTTCCAGCGCGGCACGGTAAAATTCCATCCGTTCGCTTTGATTGTAGGGGGCAAAGGGTCCGCCGCAGTCCGGCCCTTCGCTCCATTCAAACCCAAACCAGCGCAGGTCTTCCAGCATGGCGGCGACAAAATCCATCTTGAAGCGCGTGGCATCCAGATTTTCGTTCCGCAAAACCAAAACGCCGCCGTTTGCCCGCGCGCGTTCCTGCGCAACCCAGAATGTCCGCGCGTGGCCCAGGTGCAAATAGCCCGTCGGCGACGGGGCGAGCCGGCCCCGATATTTCGGATTTATGACTGCGGGTTGCAGATTCACGGCAGTAGGAAATTAACAATAATGGTATCCGGCAACCAAGTCTCTCTTTCTGCCGGCGTTGCCAGGTTTCAAAAATTTTCGTTCGGGTTTGCC
>Ga0302320_10004587_pt1 | contig 31346 bp, 25 predicted proteins | sample Bog_T0_3_FD_202130 | JGI IMG/M metagenome (GOLD analysis project Ga0302320, IMG submission 202130) | Peat permafrost microbial communities from Stordalen Mire near Abisko, Sweden - Bog_T0_3 | ecosystem: Environmental > Terrestrial > Soil > Wetlands > Peat | place: Sweden: Abisko, Stordalen Mire... | reverse complement strand
CGCGCGCCGGCATCGTATACAAAGTGCTGGCCTATGCGCAATGCCCGGTGATCACGCTCTCGCCCGTTGTGCTCTCCGTCTGCGGCGCCAGAGGCGACCAGCCGCGCCCGTCGGAACTGTCCCTGGCTGGAGTCTTTTAGAGAGCCTCTCGGCTTCGTGGCCGATCATAATCACGCTTACGCTGCATCGCGCTCACTTGCGACGCCACTCATCTGGCGCGCTTTGATGTCGCGCATCGGCGGCTGGCCAAAGAAACGGCTATACTCCCGGCTGAACTGGCTCGGACTTTCGTAGCCGACCTCGAATGCCGCGCTCGCCGCATCCATCCCGTCCGTAAGCATGCGCACGCGCGCCGTGTGCAGTCTGAGTTGCTTCTGGTATTGCAGCGGGCTCATGGCGGTCAGCGTGCGGAAGTGATGGTGCAGCGTGGAAACGCCCATCTGCGCAACCGACGCAAGATCCTCCACGCGCAGCGGCTTGGCGTAGTTCTCTCTCAGCCATGCAACGGCCTTCGCCGTCCGGTTGCTCTGTTCGCCCAGCGTGGCAATGGCGCGCAGGTTCTCGCCTCGCGGCCCGCGCAGCAAGCGATAGATGACCTCACGCTGGATCAGGTTGCTCAGGAATGGAATATCCTGAGGCGCGTCCAGCAGATCGAGCAATCGGGAACACGCATCCAGCATCTCGACCGACGTCTCGCCCACGGCCATACCGCGCGTGCCTGAAACCGCTTCGGAAATACCAAACTCCTCTTGGCTGAGAATCTCCCGAACCGCCGGCATCTCGAGCTTGAGCAGCAATGCCAGAATCGGTTCTTCCCGCGTTGCCTTTGTCACCTGGCTGACCACCGGCATATCGATCGAGGTCAACAGGAATGTGGACTCGTTGACCTCCAGCGTCGTTCCGCCAACATTGATACGTTTTTCTCCCTGAACGAAGACAATCAGCTCAGGCTCGTAGGCTGCGGAAGTGCATTGCGTTGGAGCGCTTTTGCGGTAGAGGCTCAGGCCCGGCACCGCGGTAGCCTCTTTGCCATCCTCTCGAATATGCGCTGCAATCTTGCGCGCCAAATCCCTCCGCATCGCAACAGCGCGTGACGGCAGTTTCCCGTTTGCATCTTTATCTCTGGCCATAAGGCTTCCGTGCCCCTCTCAAATTGAGCTTACCGCTGAACCTGTCGCGGTGTGCACAAAATACTGCGAGTCCAGAGGAATAGGCAATAAATCGGAAGAATTGTGATACCGCTCAAAGAACCGCGCATCCTATCCTTGGGACTGAAAAGGAAGCGCGGGGCAACGCTGTTCGCCCTGCGTCTCAAACACAGGCCCCGAATGCCAGGAGGTTACTTGATGTACAACGCCAAAGCTTATTCCGCCGCCAGCGCGACTTCGCGGCTTGCTTCCACCACCATCGCCCGCCGCGAACCAACCGAAACCGATGTGCAGATAGAAATCCTTTTCTGCGGCATCTGCCACTCCGATCTTCACCAGGTTCGCAACGAGTGGAGCGGCGTAATGCCCACCGTTTATCCCTGCGTCCCCGGCCATGAGATTGTCGGGCGCGTCACGAAGGTTGGCTCCTCTGTCACCAGATTCAAGTCCGGCGACCTGGCAGCGGTTGGCTGTCTGGTGGACTCTGACGGCACATGCCCCGCCTGCAAGAAGGGACTCGAACAGTTCTGCCCCAATCCGACCTTTACCTACAACTTCCCCGACAAACACGTGGGAGGGGTCACCTTCGGTGGCTACTCGGAGAGCATTGTCGTCACCGAGCACTTTGCCCTCAGCGTTCCCTCTAACCTCGACCTTGCCGGAACCGCGCCTCTGCTCTGCGCCGGAATCACAACTTACTCTCCCATGCGCCACTGGGGCGTGACCAAAGGCAAAAAAGTAGGCGTGGTCGGCCTCGGCGGACTCGGTCACATGGGCGTGAAGTTTGCTCATGCGCTCGGCGCACACACCGTTGTCTTCACCACTTCCCCCAGCAAGAAGGAAGACGCGCTTCGCCTCGGAGCGGATGAAGTCGTCCTTTCCCGCGACGCGAACGAAATGGCGAAGCACGCCGGCAGCTTTGACTTCATCCTCGACGCCGTCGCCGCGGATCACGACATCAACGCCTACATCAATCTGCTCGGCATCGACGGCAATATCACTCAGGTTGGCGCGCCGGAAAATCCGCTCGCCGTCTCCGTATTCGGCCTTCTGATGGGCCGCCGCAGCTTATCCGGGTCACTCATCGGCGGCATCCCCGAAACCCAGGAGATGCTCGACTTCTGCGGCAAGCACAACATCACCGCCGACGTCGAAGTTATCCCCATCCAAAAGGTCAACGAAGCCTACGAGAGAATGTTGAAGTCCGATGTGAAGTACCGCTTCTCCATCGACATGGCTTCTCTCAGGGCCGAGTGAAGGGACCCGTTATGGCAAACAAAACACATCCAACCGGAGCAGAAAAAGCTATTGGCAGCTTCTCTCCCAAACTCGTGAGCCTTACAGACGATGTTCTGTTTGGCGATGTCTGGGAGAGAAGCGCGCTTTCCAAGCGTGATCGCAGTCTTGCCACAATCACCGCTTTGATAGCTCTCCGCGCGTCAGAACAGCTTCGATTCCATCTGAAGGAAGGCATCAAGAATGGTCTGACGCAAGCGGAAATCGTGGAGCTCATCACGCACATGGCCTTCTACTCCGGATGGCCGAGCGCCATGTCGGCAATCGCTGTTGCGAAGAAAGTATTCGAAGAAGACAAGCAGTAGGAGACACAATGCAAAAGCGCAAATTGGGAAACAGTAATCTGGAAGTATCGGCGATCGGGCTCGGCTGCATGAGGATGAGCGAAGGCCATGGCCCGGTCGCTGGCACCAAGGAAGAGATGATCGCTGTGATGCGCGGCGCGGCTGAGCGCGGCGTAACCTTCTTCGATACCGCCCAGGTTTATGGCCCGTTCGTCAATGAAGAGGTAGTTGGCGAAGGGCTTGCTCCGGTGCGCGATCAGGTGGTCATCGCCACAAAATTTGGTTTCTCCCGCACTCCGCATGGCAGGCCCGATCCCGGTGTCGACAGTCGCCCCGACTACATCAAGGAAAGCGTCGAAGGTTCGCTGAGAAGGCTCCGTCTCGACACCATCGATCTTCTCTACCAGCACCGCGTCGACCCCGACGTGCCGATTGAAGACGTCGCTGGAGCGGTGAAGGACCTGATCCAGCAGGGGAAGGTTCGCCACTTCGGCCTCTCCGAAGCCGCCGCAAACACCATCCGCCGCGCCCACGCCGTCCAGCCGGTCACTGCCGTCCAGAGTGAGTACTCAATCTGGTGGAGACGCCCTGAAGAGGAAGTGTTGCCCACCCTCGAAGAACTCGGCATCGGCTTCGTTGCCTTCAGCCCGCTCGGCAGGGGCTTTCTCGCCGGGTCAATCAACGAAAACACTCAATTTCACAAGGAAGATAACCGCAGCAGTCTCCCGCGCTTCGCCCCGGAAGCGCTCAAAGCAAATCTCGCTCTGGTCGAACTCCTTCAAGCCTTCGCGGCCGGCAAGGGTGCAACCATCGCTCAGCTCGCCCTCGCCTGGGTGCTTGCGCAGAAGCCCTGGATCGTTCCCATCCCGGGCACCACCAAACTGAAGCGGGTCGAAGAGAACATTGGCGCGCTTGCCCTCGACCCTTCTTCTGACGACCTCCGCGAGATCGACCGCATCACCTCACAAGTCACCGTGCAAGGCGCGCGCTATCCGGAACAGATTGAAATGATGACCAATCGCTGAGAGTTGCCAACACTCTCTCAAAAAAAGGAGAAACATGCAGAAACGCAAATTGGGGAAAAGCAATCTGGAAGTATCGGCTCTTGGCCTGGGCTGCATGGGCCTGAGCTTCGGGCTTGGCCCGGCAACGGAAAAGCAGCAGGCAATCGCGCTGATCCGTGCTGCCGTCGAGCGCGGCGTCACATTCTTCGATACCGCCGAAGTCTACGGCCCCTTCCTGAACGAAGAACTTGTCGGTGAGGCTCTCGCTCCGTTTCGCGGGAAGGTAGTGATCGCAACGAAGTTCGGGTGGAAAGGCAATCCCGATGACGGCGGCAAATGGAACGCTCTGGACAGCCGTCCAGAGCACATCAAGCAAGTCGCGGAAGACTCGCTCAAGCGGCTGAAGATCGATGCCATCGACTTGTTCTATCAACATCGCGTCGACCTGAATGTTCCCATCGAGGATGTTGCGGGTGCTGTGAAAGACCTGATTCAAGCGGGCAAGGTGAAGCACTTCGGCATGTCCGAAGCTGCCGCAAAGACCATCCGCCGCGCGCACGCGGTTCAGCCCGTCACCGCGCTCCAAAGCGAGTACTCGCTTTTCTGGCGAGAGCCGGAAGAGACCGTGATGCCCACCCTGGAAGAGCTTGGAATTGGCTTCGTTCCGTTCAGCCCGCTGGGCAAAGGCTTCCTGACCGGCAAGATCAATGCGGATACAAAGTTCGACAGCACGGATTTCCGCAATATCGTTCCGCGGTTCAGTCCGGAGAATCGCAAGGCGAATCAGGCACTTGTTGATTTGGTGAGTTCATTCGCAATACGGAAGAAGGCAACTCCCGCGCAAATCGCGCTTGCCTGGCTGCTTGCGAAGAAACCGTGGATCGTTCCGATTCCCGGCACAACGAAGCTGGCTCGGCTGGAAGAAAATCTCGGAGCGGCAAAAGTCGAACTAACCGCTGACGATGTGCGTGACCTCGAAGACGCCTCCTCAGAGATCAAGCTCGAAGGCGCTCGTTATCCGGCGTCCCACGCGCAGTTGGTGGGTCGGTAGCTGGCGGAAAGCGCAGCCATGACCACCGCTGGGACTCCGTCTCTGCTGACCGCAAAGACGGGGTCTCACTCGGAAGTTGAAAGGAATGGAATGAGCAAGAAAGTTCTGATTTTATCTTCAAGCCCAAGAAAACTTGGAAACTCGAATGAGTTATGCGACCGGTTCATGGAAGGCGCAGTCGAAGCCAATCATCAGGTCGAAAAAGTCGTGTTGGCTGAGAAGAAAATCAATTACTGCACCGGCTGTTATGCCTGCAAAAAGAATGGGCGATGCGCACAGAAAGACGACATGGCGCAGATTCTTGACAGCATGATCGCGGCGGACGTCATCGTTCTGGCGACGCCTGTCTATTTCTACACCATGTGCGCCCAGATGAAGACCGCGATTGACCGGACCGTTGCACGGTACACAAAAATCACCAACAAGGATTTCTATTTCATCGTGACCGCGGCGGACAGCAACAAAGCCGCACTGGAACGAACCGTCGAGGGCTTCCGTGGATTCACTTCCTGTTTGCCGGGAGCAAAAGAAAAAGGCGTCGTGTATGGCGCGGGCGCATGGCAGATCGGCGATATTCTCACAAGCCGCGCCATGAAACAAGCGTTTGAAATGGGCAAGGCGCTGTAGGCGGCGGAAGGGAATTCAAAATGGAGATCAAGCGAGTTGGTTCCGAGCCTTCGGGCAAAGGACAGGCGGAATATTTCACCGGCACTGTGCACGTTGACAAACTTTTTGATGCGCCCGACCCAGCGCGCGTCGTGGGCGCAAGCGTCACCTTCGAGCCAGGCGCGCGCACCGCATGGCATACCCATCCGCTTGGTCAGACGCTGATCGTCACCTCCGGCTGTGGACGTGCACAGCGCTGGGGAGGCTCCATCGAGGAGATTCGCCCCGGCGATGTAATCTGGTTCGCTCCCGGCGAAAAGCATTGGCACGGCGCAGCGCCAACCACAGCGATGACCCACATTGCCATTCAGGAAAAGCTCAACGGCAAAACCGTAGATTGGATGGAACACGTAAGCGACGAGCAGTATCAGGCGTAGAACCGCCGCGTTTTTCGCGGCTCCAAGTTGCAGAAGCCAACCCTCAACCCCGCTAATCGATTATCCTGATACTTGCAGCCTGACGCACATTCGGAACGCTCTTCGCCCAGCAACCTCGCCGTGGCCGCTGTCACTCTGTGCGGAGTGTGCGCGTTTCTCGAGCTTTACATCACGCAGCCGCTGCTGCCGCTGCTCACGCATCTTTTTCATGCCTCCAAAACCGGCGTTGCGCTCACCGTTTCCGCCGCTACGCTGGGCGCGGCCGTCACGGCTCCCATCGTGGGCGCGCTCACGGAGCGGTTGCCCCGCAAGCGCGTCATCGTTGCCTGGATGATCGCCATCGCCGTGCCCACACTGCTGGCCGCGACTTCAACCTCGCTGGCCCAGCTCATCTTCTGGCGTTTTCTTCAGGGCATCGCGGTGCCCGGCATCGTGGCCGTGGTGGTCACCTACATTGGCGAAGAGTGGCCGCCCAACCGCGTCGCTTTCATCATGAGCTTCTACATCAGCGGAACCGCGTTGGGCGGCTTCCTGAGCCGGTATCTCGCAGGCATTTTGGCCGATTGGTTCAATTGGCGTGTGAGCTTTCTCGTGCTGGGGGCGGTCGCGCTGGTCGGGGCGGCAGCCGTGTACGCATGGCTTCCTCACGGATGCCGCCGCGAGCCGGTGGCGCTCACCGATGCGCGCCCTTCGTTCTTTGCGCAGGTGCGGGATCTGTTTCGACATCGCCGTCTCGTGGCCACTTACGCCGTGGGCTTCGATGTTCTCTTCACGCTGGTGGGCGTCTTTACGTGGATTACGTTCCATCTGAGCGCCGCGCCTTTCAGCCTGTCAACAGCCGCCATCAGCTCGCTGTTTTTCGTTTACCTGGTTGGCCTTGTGGTCACGCCCACCGCCGGCTACATCATCACCCGCGTAGGATTGCGCGCGGGTATCAGCGGGGCAATTGTCTGCACCATGTTCGGCGCGCTGATTACTCTCGCTCCGTCGCTGCCCATCATCATCCTGGGACTGGCGATGGTTTCTACAGGCACCTTCATCGCGCAAACCGCCGCGCAGAGCCATCTGCGCGTGGCCGCGCCCGCTGAAGCGCGCGTGACCGCTGCCGGGGTCTACCTCACCTGCTACTATTTTGGAGGCACCGCCGCCGGAGTTGTCCCCGGAGCATTCTGGGCGCTGGGCAAGTGGCCGGCCTGCGTGGCCCTTATTGTAGCCATGCAGGTTGTGGCTCTGGCCATCGCTCTGGTGGGTTGGCGCAGGCCCAAAGGCGGCGGCGAAGAAGATCTAGCGCACGCGGCGGGCCTTCACCTTGGCGCCGCCGGAGATTGATGAACCCCAACGGTGGCCAAGCGAATCTATTAGTAGAGCAAGTGAATGCTGTGATGCCTCCAGCGAGTTATTCTGCCGCGAGGCTCTCGTCCGGAATCAACCTACATTAGCGCCGCGCTTCCCCCGGCAAGCAGTTTTTTTGAAACCAAGCAGTCTGAATCAGCAGACAGGAGTAGTTCTTGTCCGATATTCCGTCTTCATCACCACGCCAGCCCGGCGCGCCGGAAACGCCCAGGACCATGGAAATTCACCAGCCCGGCTCCGCAGCGCCCTGGAAGCCCAGAGTGAATCCGTGGCTTGTTGCCGCCTGCGTGGCCTTGGCCGCGTTCATGGAGAACCTCGACACTTCCATCGCCAACGTAGCTCTGCCTCACATCGCCGGCTCGCTGGGAGCCAGCACCGACGAAGCAACCTGGGTGCTCACCAGCTATCTGCTCTCCAACGCCATCGTGTTGCCCATGGGCGCATGGGCATCGAGCGTGATGGGCCGCCGGAATTTCTTTCTGCTGTGCATCATCATTTTTACTGTCTCCAGTTTTCTCTGCGGCGCAGCGCCTTCGCTGCCGATGCTGCTTGTCTTTCGCGTGATTCAAGGCATAGGCGGCGGTGGAATGCAGCCCATGGCCCAGGCCGTCATGGCAGACAGCTTTGAGCCGCAAAAACGCGGGCAGGCCTTCGCACTTTACGGCCTGGTCGCCGTGCTTGCGCCTTCCATCGGCCCCACGCTGGGCGGATGGATTACCGACAATTTCACCTGGCGCTGGATCTTCTTCATCAACATTCCGGTGGGCATCCTGGCCTACTTTCTGGTCTCTCGGTTGGTGGAAGATCCGCCGTGGATCAAGGCTGACCATTCACGCTTGCGGAGCATGGACTACCTCGGTTTTGGCTTTCTCACCATCGCCATGGGCGGAATGCAGATCATGCTCGACAAGGGCGAAGAGAATGCCTGGTTCGCATCCAGCTTCATCCGCTTCTGCGCGGTTCTGTTTGTCGGCGGCATGATCGGGCTGATCTGGTGGGAGTGGCGACACAAGAATCCGCTCATCAACATCAAGCTCTTCCGCTACAGAAACTTCGCCATCTGCTGTTTTCTCATGATGCTGGTGGGCGGCGTGCTGAACGCGAACACCGTGCTGCAACCGCAGTTCACGCAGCAACTGCTGGGCTGGACCGCGACCACCGCTGGCATGGCATTGACCGCGGGCGGCGTCTCGCTCCTGTTCGTTATGCCCATGGCCGGCTACGCCACAGGCAAGGTGGCCGCGCGCTGGCTGGCGATGGCCGGGTTCACGCTCTTTGTGCTGACCTTTCGCATCGCGGCGAATGTGACCACGCTGGATATGTCGTTCCCTCTCGCGTCGTGGCTGCGCGTCATTCAGATGATGCCCATCCCCTTCTGCTTCATCTCCATCACCACGGCCGCCTATGTCGGCTTGCCCAAGGAGCAGAGCAACCAGGTCGCCGGCCTCATCAACTTCGCCCGTAACATTGGCGGCAGCATCCTGATTGCCGTCACCAACTCTCAGGTGACCCGCCGCGCCATGTGGCATCAGCAGCATCTGCAAAACGCCATGACCTCGGCCTCCAGCGCCTTCCAACAGCACACGCAGGCGCTCACCGGCTTCCTCGGCTCGAGTTTCGGCGCGCCCAACGGCAACGCGCTGGCACTGGCAAACATCTATAACCAGCTCAACCGCCAGGCGCAGGTGCAAGGCTATCAGGATGTCTATATGGAGTTATCGTGGATGTCCATGGGTCTTGTGGTGCTGGCTTTCATGCTGAGCAGAAACAAGCCCGGCGCGGGCGCGAAAGATGAAGCCGCGCCAATGCATTAAGCTCCGGAAGCAACGTGCGGTGGCCCATGTCTGACCTATCATAAAGCTGGGTGCCCCAGGTCCCGCTTTTGGGACCTGGGAGATCGCCACTCTCGCCATCCGTTAGCGAGTTTCTGGAAGCCCGTACGAGGAATAAATCACACATGAACGAATTCACCCGCGATTCCGGCTTGAGTTACTCGCAAAACAGGGTCTGGAATATTTCGCGCCGCAGAGCCGCCTGTGTCCTGGCCTTCTTTGTTCTCAACCTCACCGTCTATCTCATCCGCATCGTCAGCGTCTGGCGCTATGGCGCGCTCTTCTGCGCCACGGCCGTCGAGTCTCCCATGATCGACTCCATTTGGAGATGCATACACCATCGGCCTGTATATACTTGGCCGTTCGCATTCCCATTTTCGCTTTCGATGTATAACTACCTCTTCTATTACACGTATGCAGGCGCACTCAAGCTCGCGGGCGCATGGGACGCGACAATCTTAACCTGGGGACGCCAGTTCACACTGCTCTTTGCTCTCGCGGGCGCTCTCGCGCAGTGGCGCCTTGTGCGCTGTTTTCTCAAGCTGCGCGGGGCGGCTAGCGCGCTTTCTCTCGCGCTCTCGCTGGGCCTCTGGCTCTGCACTTCACTCGTAAAGTATTGGGCGCTCAGCATCCGTCCGGACATGGCCGCCGCCGCGCTGGTGATGATCGCCCTTTGGGTCGTCATGCGTCAGCCGCGCTTTTGCTTTGTGTATGCGGGCTTCCTCTTCTATCTCGCGTGGGCCTTTAAACAATCTGTAGTTCTCGCCTTTGCCGGTCTCTGCCTCTGGTTAATTCTGAATAGGCGATGGCGCAATCTTGCCGTGTTAATCACGGTCTTTGCCGCGCTGGTTACCGTCACGCTTCTCGCCGGAACGCCCGAGTACCGCTTCAGCATCCTTGTAGCGCCGCAAATGGTCAAAGGATTCACCTTCGGCCTTCCCTGGATTCTGCACGCGCTCGGCACGGGAGTTACCGCAGTATTCCTCAACCTGTTTTGGGTTGCCGCTCCCTTCGTCTTGCTGCGCGCTTTAGGCGGCATGCGCAATGCCGATGCGAGGATCCGCATGTTTGTCACCGTCTTTGCCGTCGCATTGCTTGTTGGCATAGCGGGCATGGGCAAAGTGGGCGGAACATCTAACTATCTATTCGAAGCCTTCGCCGCGGGTTCCACGCTGCTGCAATTCGCCGTCTTCACCGTACCCGGAAGGCTCGTGACCTCACTCGTTCTCTTCGGCTGCATACAACCTGCAACCCAGATCGCCGGCACAGCCATTGGTTATCATCACACCGGTAAGCGAGATATGGCGGCCATCGCCACGGCGTCGGAATACGCGAACGCATTGGCGCTGCACAATCGCCTGGCATCCATGAAGCGGCCCATCTTTACCACCGATGGAGCATTCGAGCTACCGTGGCTTTCCACGGACAACAACGCTCCCGCATTGGTCATCGATCCTAACTTTCAGGATGCGGCGCGCACGCGCGAGTTGAATGGCGGCATCGAAGGCATGTTACAAAGAGGTGAAATTCCCACCGTCATGTTAGCTCCCAGCGATCTCGTCTATATAAGGAGCTTGAATCCAAGCTATCGAAAAGTTGGTGAGTCTATTCAGCAGGGCATTACGTATAGCATCTATGAGCTCAATCACGGAGCGTCTGCACCCGGCCATCCATGAACGGAATTGAGATGCGCCTCGCCCACCTGTTCTAAAATTGATGTAGGCATCGAGTTTCAAACAATATCCCGGCAAAAGCACAGCCGGAAATTGCACGTAAGGAGATTCCCCCATGGCATTGATGAAGACATCCAATCCGGCGCTCGGCGAGGATACGTTTCGCAATCTTTCCGGCGCGCGGTACGGCGGCGTGATCGACGAAACCACCCGCATGACGTTGAACGGCACCGTAAACAAGACCGGCATTCTGCTGCTCTGCGTCATCGCGACCGCGGCCTGGACGTGGCATCTTTTTCTTCCCCTGCAGGATATGTCCACCGTCGCGCCATTGATGCTCGTCGGCGGCATCGGCGGATTCATCATGGCCCTGGTCACCGTCTTCAAAAAAGAATGGTCTCCCGTCACCGCGCCCATCTACGCGCTGTTGGAAGGCCTCGTGCTCGGCGGCCTCTCGGCTCTGCTCAACCTTCGCTATCCCGGCATTGCCATGCAGGCCGTGGCGCTCACATTTGGAACGCTCTTCGTGCTGCTGCTCGCCTATCGCTCGGGGCTGATCCAGGTAACAGCGAAATTTCGCCTGGGTGTGATCGCTGCCACCGGCGGCATTATGGTCTTTTACTTGCTCCAGATGTTGCTGGGGTTCTTCGGCTTCCAATTCACTTCCATTAACGGCTCCGGATTTATCGGCATCGGATTCAGCCTGATCGTCGTGGCCGTCGCGGCTCTCAATTTGGTCCTCGATTTCGATTTCATCGAAAGAGGCGTGCAATACGGCGCTCCCAAATATATGGAATGGTACGGCGCATTCGGCATCATGGTCACGCTGGTCTGGCTCTATCTGGAAATTCTCCGCCTGCTCTCCAAATTGCGCAGCAGAAACTAACTATTGTTGTCATTCGGGTGCCCCATCCTTGCGACGTTCTTGTTTTTGTCGCAAGGGTGGGACAGCACAAATGCCCGCGCCCCATCCATCGCGCTTTTTGCGATAGGTGGGAAACAAGAACATTCACACTCAATACCCCCACAAACTAAGACGCCAGAGACCGAAGTCTCTGGCGTCTTATTATGGCAAACTCGCAGGTTACTCAGACCATGCATCGTCCCCATTCAGCCCTGCGATCAGGCTCCGAGTCTCCTCGCAACCTGTCTCTTCAGGCCTTGCCGGCGATGGATTTTCGAGTTGCCTCGAACCTCGCATCCTTTGGCGCCACCGGCGGTCAAGCTCCGGGTTGCCCCTGAACCTGCTCCTCCAATAACGCCTTCCGATGAGGTACCGGGTTGCCCCGCATCCTGCATCTTCCGGCCGTGCCGGCGATGGGTATTCGAGTCGCCTCGAATCTCGCATCCTTCAGCGGCATCGGCGCTGAAGCTCCGGGTCGCCCCGAGTCTTCGCTCTTCCAGTGCCGCCTTCCGATGAGGCCTCGGGTTGCCCCGAACCCTGCATCTTCCGGCCTCGCCGGCGGTGGAGTCTCGAGTTGCCTCTTGACTCGCATCCTTCAGCGGCATCGGCGGCAGATATCCGGGTTACCCCGGATCCACGCTCCCCCAGTGCCGCCTTCTGATGAGGCCCCGGGTTACCCCGAACCCTGCATCTTCCGGCTCTGCCGATGGTGAATCTCCGGGTTGCCCCGAAGCTTCGCTCCTTCGGCGCCGGTGAATGGATCTCCGGGTTTCCCCGAATCTCGCACCCTCCGGCTTTGCCGCCCTTGCGTCTTCGGGTTGCCCCGAATCCTGCACCTGCGGCTGGGTCGATGATGACTCCCCGGTAGTCCTCGAACTTTGCATCCTCAGCCTAAGCTGCGGATGAATCTTCGTGTCCAACCGGGTCTTGCACATTCCCGCCAAACCCTGGATGCCTTCTTAATTTCATTCGGGCCTTCCACAAGCCGTCGCCGGCTGCGGGTGCCGATTTCCACCAATTCCGCATCGTCTGCCTGACTGGAACTGCGTTCCCAATTCCCTACAGGGTCACCAACTGAAAAGGAGCTTAGGATGGATCAATCTGTGGAAGCAAGTGCAAAAAAACGATTAATCTGTGGATTTCACCAATGTTGGTGCACTAATCTGTGAATGCAAAATCAATTGAACCAATATCGGTGCAAACAGGCGAATGTCGTGTATCGAATAGCTCAATCCTTAGAACCTGTCCAAAAACTATCTCTTGAAGGGTACGGGCTTCAGCCCGTACGTTGAGAGTCCATTTTTGATTTCCGCCTTTAGCCGCCGAGGGAATGCAAATTGCCGTAAAACCTACCTCAGGGGCTGAAGCCCATAGTTATTTCTGCCCTTAATGTACGGGCTAAAGCCCGTACCCTTCACCCAAAACCGCGTTATTGGACAGCTTCTTAGTCCCCGAGTAGGGCAATTCACCTTCTACCCCTTCGCAAACATCTGCTTCATGCCGCGCAACGCCTGCCGCGTGCGTTCTTCGTTCTCGATCAGCGAGAAGCGAACGTGGTTGTCGCCGTGGTCGCCAAATCCAATCCCCGGCGAAACAGCTGTCTTGGCTTCGGAGAGCAGGAGTTTCGAGAACTCCAGCGACTTCAGAGCCTGGTAGGCCTCGGGAATCCGCGCCCAGACAAACATGGTGGCTTTCGGGCTTGTTACCGGCCAGCCGAGCTTGTTCAGTCCCTCCACTAACACATCGCGGCGCTTGCGATAGTTTTCGCAGATCTCGTGAACGCACTCCTGCGGACCTTCGAGAGCGTGAATCGAGGCCACCTGAATCGGCGTAAAAGTCCCGTAGTCGAAGTAACTCTTCAGGCGCGCGAGGGCGTTCACCAGCCGCGGATTGCCCACCATGAACCCCACGCGCCAGCCCGGCATGTTGTAACTCTTGCTCAACGTGAAGAACTCAACGGCCACATCTTTCGCGCCGGGGACCTGCAGCACGCTGGGCGGCTTGTAGCCGTCGAAGGCGATATCGGCGTAGGCCAGGTCCTGGATCAGGTGGAAGCCGTACTCGCGCGCCAGCTCCACCAATCTCGCCAGGAAGGGCAGTTCCACGCACTCCGTCGTCGGATTCGAGGGGAAGTTGACGATCAGCGCTTTGGGCCTTGGCGTCATGCGCGGAATCAGATCTTCCAGTTGCGCGAGGAACTGCTCCCGGTCGTGGACCGGCACGCTCACCACGTGCGCGCCGGCGATCACCGGGCCGTAAATGTGAATCGGGTAGCTGGGGTTGGGCACCAGCACCGTGTCGCGCGAGTCGAGGATCGCCAGGCATAGGTGCGCAATTCCCTCCTTCGACCCGATCGTGACGATGGCCTCCGAGTCGGGGTCGAGATCAACGTCGTAGCGCGTCTTGTACCAGTTGCAGATGGCCTTGCGCAGCCGCGGCAGGCCACGGGAAACGGAGTAGCGATGAGTCACGGGCTTGAGCGCCGCTTCCACCATCTTGTTGACGATGTGTTTGGGCGTGGCCCCGTCCGGGTTGCCCATTCCGAAGTCGATGATGTCTTCACCGCGGCGGCGCGCGGAGGCTTTCATCTCTCCGGTGATGTTGAAAACATAAGGCGGCAGACGCTGTATCCGGCTGAACTCTTCCATCTTTTCAGTTTAAGGCAACGGAGACGGGAAATGCAGCGAGAGGATCGGAACGGTAACGAGGGATGCAAGCGCAACAGGCCTGTCAGGGAACCGTTGAGAAACTCCGGCCGGGCGTCGGGCCCACTTTATACTGAAAGACATAATGAGCAAGTTTCTCCCGGTAGACGAACAGATGGATCTGCTTCAGAAAGGCGCGGCGGAGATCATCCGCGTCAGCGACCTTCACGAACGCCTCGAAGAGAGCCGCAAAACCTCGCGCCCGCTGCGCATCAAAGCCGGCTTTGACCCCACAGCGCCCGACCTGCACCTCGGCCATACCGTGTTGATGCGCAAGCTCAGCCACTTTCAGCAGTTGGGCCACACGGTCATCTTTCTGGTGGGCGATTTCACCTCGCTCATCGGCGACCCCACCGGCCGCAACGTCACACGCAAGCCGCTTACGCGCGAGCAAATTGACGAGAATGCGGTCACATACAAACAGCAGGTCTTCAAAATCCTCGACGAAAAACTCACCGAGGTGCGCTACAACTCCGAATGGCTCGGCAAGCTGGGCTACGAAGATACCATCCGTCTCACGGCGCATTTCACCGTCTCGCAGATGCTGGAGCGCGACGACTTCAGCAAGCGCTTCCAGGCCGAGCAGCCCATCAGCCTTCACGAATTGCTCTATCCGGTCATGCAGGGCTATGACTCGGTCTGCCTGGAGTGCGATGTGGAGCTGGGCGGAACGGACCAGAAATTCAACCTGCTCTGCGGGCGCGAGCTGCAGCGCCACTACGGTCAGAAGCCGCAGATCGTTTTGATGACGCCGATTTTGGAAGGCTTGGACGGCGTCCAGAAAATGTCCAAATCCTTGGGCAACGCCATCGGCATCAACGAGCCGCCCGCCGAAATGTACGGCAAGCTCATGTCCATCTCGGACGATCTGATGTGGAAGTACTGGGTGCTGCTCACCGACCTCAAACAATCCGAAGTGGACGCGCTCCAGGCCGAAGTCTCAGCCGGCAAGCTGCACCCTATGGAAGTAAAGAAGCGCCTCGCGCGCTCCATCACCTCCGACTTCCACGGTGAAGCCGCGTCTCTCAGCGCCGATGAAAACTGGGCGCGCATGTTCCAGCAGAAAGAGACGGCGGAAGACTTGGAAGAAGTTGCCGTTGCGTTTGCAGACGTGGCAACCTCTGCTGACGCAAGCCGGAATGGAGCAGTGCAGATTCGCCTGCCCAAGCTGCTGGTCCAAATGGGCCTCGCCGCTTCGGGAGCCGAAGCAAATCGCAAGATTGCCGAAAAGGCTGTCAAGCTGGACGGAGACGTAGCCGGTAGTTCGCCGATTTTGATAGCGGGTCTGCCAGCTCGCCTCGTCGTTCGCCTCGGCAAGCGCGCTAAGGTTGCACTGATCGCGTAACTGCCTATCCGGCCGATTTCTCCAACGGCAGCCCTAACGATCGCTCCAACGGAGGGAGCAGGAGCCTTCAGGCTCCTGAAATCCGCTTCGTAGCAAAAACGGCTTTAGCCGCGGGCCCTCGGTCTGTGTCGTAGGCGTCCCCACTTCCTCACCCACTCAGGCCGGATCAAAAATCCCCATTCCGTACCTCTAATCAAACACCACCGTCTTGTTTTCGTAGCAGAGGATGCGGCGGTCCAGGTGCCAGCGGACGGCGCGCGAGAGCACAACGCGCTCCAGATCCCGCCCCCGTTCCACGAGGTCTTCCACCTGGTCGCGGTGCGAGATGCGGGCCACGTCCTGCTCGATGATGGGGCCGTCGTCCAGAGCCTCGGTGACATAGTGGCTGGTGGCTCCGATCAGCTTCACCCCGCGCGCGTGTGCGGCGTGGTATGGCCTGGCCCCGGTGAAGGCGGGCAAAAACGAGTGGTGCACGTTGATGATCGAGTCCGGGTAGCGGGCGACGAAGGCGGGCGAAAGAACCTGCATATAGCGCGCCAGCACCACCAGCTCCACCTTTTGCCGCGCCAGCAGCTCAAGCTGCCGCGCCTCGGCCTGCGCGATTGAGGCTGCGTTCACCGAGACGTGCTCGAAGTGGATCCCGTAGAAAACGGCCAGCTCCGCGGCCGCGCGATGATTGGAGACGATGATGGGAATATCGCACTCCAGCTCGCCCGCCCGCCAGCGGAAAAGCAGGTCCCCAATGCAGTGCAGGTATTGCGAGCAGAAGAGAGCCATCCGGGGCCGGGGCGCGGTGGTGGTTAGCTTCCAGCGCATGTTCAGTTCGAGGGCCAGCGGCTCGAACTCCGCCTTGAAGGCATCCAGATCAAAGGGCACAGCGGGCGGCGCCTTGTGCCCGGCTTGAACAGGCTTGGCGGTTGGAGATCCGGAGTCCACGGAGCCGCTGAGCCCCCACTCGACGCGCATGAAGAAGAGGCCCAGGCCGTGGTCCTGATGCTGGTCGGCGTGGAGGATGTTGGCCCCATGCTGGTAGAGCAGCGAGGAGACGCGGGCCACCAAACCTTTCTGGTCCGGACAATCGATGAGCAGTACGGCGGTTTCTTTCATGCTTTGCTCAGTTTAATTCACCACCTGCTGTGGGGCCAGCGGCCTTCGGCACCGCAGACGCGGGCTGGCGTGCGGCTTCCGGCATGAGTTGTCTCCAGCGCAAGGGTACGACTGCGGGGTATCCCTTGACAGTAAGAATCCCCACTGCGGTCTGGGACACGTGACGTCACAGGTTCATCTCGGCACCAGCCCACCCCCACCCATATTTTGGGCGCAAATTCCTTGTTTTCAATAGGGTACAAGGGCAGTATCGCTCTAAAATCGTCATTCTAATAGAGTTACTTGCAAAATCGTCTTATCAAAGGAGTTACGGCGTTTTCCCGGGGGTTTGTGGAGATTTGGCAGTGTGCCGGGGCAGTTCGCTGCGCCTGTTCCACCAATGATGATGCGCCAAGGGAGGGTATTTATACGCAAGCGGCCAATGTAGTGAGTCTGAAGTTCATCGAAGAGCAACCGCAGATCCTTCGACTCACCACCCCCGAACTGAAAGACGTTCGGGGCCCCGTTCGCTCGGAATGACAGCCCGTTTTGTGTTGCGTATTTCAGACTCACGACACTAGCTTCTATCTTCCAGCTGCTAGCTTTCCCATGTACGAAAATCGAAACCTGGGCACCCGCCGTTATGGACTTCCTCCAGACCTTCGCGCCTACTTGCCATCGGTAGGAGCCGGCTGCTGAGCGACGGGCGTTTGCGTTGTTGCTTCCGGCAGGCCCACCACATTCGGGCCAAGCTCAACTTCTGTGCGGATCACGTTGTCGGCGATCATGCGGCCGAAGAGCATCTGCCCGTCGTGGTTCAGGTGCGTCCGGTCCGGACCCTGGTTTTTGTTCTCGGAATTCGCATCGGGGTGAAAGACCGCATCGAAGCGGTCCGCCTGCTCCTGTGTCATCCCCGCCAGCGTCCTGCGCGACATTCCGTATAGATCGACGAGCGTCACCTTCTCTTCGATCGCCACTTGCTTTGCGGCGGCTGCGTATGCGGCAAGATCATCCTGCACCAGCGCCCCGTTCGTGTAGTTGCGCCGCGACAGGGGCGTTACCAGGATTGGGATGCCGTAGATGGCGCGCACGTCGTGGATGAAGCGATGAAGGTTGGCGGTAAATCCGGTCTCGGGGTCGGTGTGGCGCGCCGGATCGCTTTTGCCGTCGTTGTGGCCGAACTGGATGAAGTAATACTGGCCTTTTTCATCCAGCGCCTTCTGCCACAATCCTTCGTCGATGTAACTCTTGGAACTGCGTCCGTTGCGCGCTGCATCGACACAGTCGACGTTGCGCGACAGCGTGGCACAAAAGCCCGGTCCCCAGCCGCCACCGGTCGCCACCGTCGAGTCGCCCACCAGAACAACCTTGAAAGGCGCCTGCCGAATGACCCGCATGGCGAGCTGCCCTTCCCAGGGAAGCGATGCCGGTTGTTCTGTGACGTACTGCGCCAGGCCGCGGACTGCTTTGCCCAAATCGACCGCAACCATGCGGCCAAAGACGTAGCTGCCTTCCCAGTTCAGATGGGTCTTGTCGGGGATGGTCTTGCCGTCGCTGTCTTTCTTGGTGATTCCCAGCCTGTTGCCCGCCTCCGGGCCGATCTTGTCGAGGTACTCGATGCTGTCGCTCTGCAAATCGATGAGAGGAACCTGCATCTCCTGGGCCACGCGCTTCATGGTGGCCGCGTGGGGTAGCAGGTCGCTGTGGATCTTGCCGTCCTCGCCGAAGTAGCGCCGCGTCAAAGGCGTGACGAGCACCGGGTGGATATGCGCGGCCCGCGCTTCGGTCACGAAGCGCCGGAGGTTCTCTTCGTATTGGGCCATGGTGGTCTGACGCGGCAGGCGATCGTTCGACTCCATGTCATTGTGGCCGAATTGGATCAGCATGTAGTCGGGCCGGGAGGCCAGGCTCGTGTCCCACAGGCCGTCGGCCCGGTAGGTCTTCGTGCTTGCTCCGCCGCGGGCCATATTCACGCAGTCAACCGCCGCAGTCAGGTTGGCGCAGAAGCCCCTGCCGTACCCGGCGTTGTCGGTTTGCGTGGAATCGCCGATCAACTCAATGCGAAGCTTGGCATCTGATGGAAGTTTTGCGGGTGGCGCTTGCTGTCCCATCGCAGTGGAGGCGCAAAACAGGCTGGAAACGACAAGCGCTCCCAATCCAAGACCAACGCCACAGAAAGAACGGCCGGATGCTCGTTGACGCACAAAACCTCCCATACGTAGTGGCAACGCTACCACTACACTACCGGATGCTAGGAAAACCCTACGCATGCCGTCAAGCTCCTCTTTGTGGCTTCCGGCGGACTTGCCTGCGGCCATTCGCCTCTCCGTGAAAGGACAGTACAGAAATAAATATAGATTCAAAATGTGTTACGGCGTTTTTCGAGGGATTGTGGAGGATTGGCAGCGTGCCGGGGTATTTTGCTGCGCCTGTTCCATCAATGATGATGCGCCAAGGGAGGGTATTTATACGCAATCGGCTAGCTTCTAGTTATCCCAGGTCCCAAAATCGGGACCCGGGCCACCCGCCGTAGCTCGGTTGGGCGGGGATGAGTTTGTAGTGATCCTGGAAGACTTGAGTTCGCTTCCGAAAGAGGCGGCGGCGCAGGCGGAGACGATTGCTGCAAAGATGCTTGCCGTGACCAGACAGCCCTTTATGCTTGCCGGTCGCGAGTGCTTCATCGCTTCGAGCATCGGAATCACGATCTTTGGAGTTCAGCAGTTGAGCACAGAAGAAGTTCTGCACCAAGCCGACACTGCCATGTATCAGGCCAAGGAGGCAGGGGGAAACACAGTGCGATTATTCGCCCCCGAGGTGCTCACTGCCATCGCTGCCCCTGCGGCCCTGGCGTAGGATCTGCGCGCAAGGATTAATACAACTCCTAGATTCTAGCCTGCCTCGTGGGCCGGCCTGCTCGTTCACTCACCCTGCGTAACCATAAGAAGAACAGCGCCGGAATTCACGAAAATCTGTGCCACGACTGGTGAGATGATCGCTCGTGCCTGCCCGGTTCCCTGAGAACCTCAAGCAGGTCCGAGAAGAGCAGTCACAAGCCAAATCTCGGGGGCCGCGTGATTGGTATTGAAAACGCCGCAGCATTCGGCAGGTTGATGCGGCGCGCAGATGCCGTGCGATTGGTCTTACTTCATGCGCTTTCTCAGCACCCAGGTCGTCATGCAGCGAAAGTCCTGCACAATAGTCGTCTTGAGGGGATCGACGAGTACCGCGTTCATTTCTTCGGTCAGCTCCAGCAGCATCTCTTCGTCGACCAGGAACCATCTGGAGCCATCGCCCACCACGAAGATGTTGGCGCCGACCCGCTCGAAGTCCATTCCAATTCTGGAGCCCAGCCGGCAGAAGAGCATGCCGCCAGGGGCAACCACCCGCCAAAGATCGGCCAACATGGCCCGGAAATGTTCTTCGTCGCGAGCAAAATGGAGCACCGAGTTGCAGATCACCACATCGGCAAATCCGTCTGGGAAGGGCATCCGCTCAATCAGTCCGGCTTGAAAGTTATCCGCGGACAAGCCGGTCGAAAGCGAAGTGGAGAGTTGACGAAGATGATAGATAGCGCTGGCGGACTCGTCGATCGCAAAGACCTCGCAACCTTCGCGCAGCAAATGCACCAGATTCCTTCCATATCCGCAGCCGGCGTCGAGGATGCGCATGCCCGCGGCGATATTGCCTCGCAGGATCTGATCGAAGACGTAAATATCAATTTGCCCGAATTGCTCTTGAACGCTTAACCGCACCTTGTCACCGTCCCCGCACTGCGCGGCCGCAATTGCCGAGCCGCATTTGCCACAGATTCAGCATTCTGAAGATGTCTCGAAAGACTCCGGAGGACAATCGGGCGCATCGAGTCCATCCGATAGTTGTAGCAGGCGATTGCACGAAGACGCTATAGACGGCGAAGTTTCTGGTGACGGTTCTGAGTCAGGCTGTGCGCGTTGGCGCGGGTGTGGCACCCACTGGACTCGAGCGAAAAATCGCCGGGGCAATGGCTGCCCCGGCGATGCGCGTGCAAAGCAATGAATTCTTGTCGGATCCCTCTGTGCGGGCTTGACCGAGAGATTACGGTCCGCGCCATTTTTCTGGGCACGGAAGGAGCCGAAGGCCGCCGGCCCCACCGCAGGTGGCGCAGGTGGTCAGGCGGGGCTGTTGGCGCTCGCCTGCAACGGCGCGCTCAACTGCTGGCGGAGATTGCCGGCGAGATCTGCCACCATGCGCAGCCTTTCGGCAACCGGCGCGGGGATCTCGGCGCCGCTGAGAGCCAACTGCGAGTGAAGCAGCAGGCCCGCGACAGTGGATTTGAGCTCGGTTTCGATGGCTGCAGCGGCGGCGCGGCGGGCCAGAGCCTGCTCCCGCTCGCGGCGGTGCAGCGCGGAGCGAATCTCGCGGATGAGCCGCGCAGCGCCGGAGAGGGCGAAGTTGATCTGCAGGGGGATGGCGAGGCCGGCGCGTTCCCAGATGGCTTCGGCTGCGGCCGGATCGCACTCGGCCATGGTCTCGTCCACAGCTACGGCCAAAAACTCGCGGCGGCGCAGCGCGGCCAACGCGGCCTTGCGCCCTTCGGCCACCTCGACCTCCATGCCCAGTTGCGCCTGCACCACGGCGGCGCAGTTTCGGGCGCCTTCAATTCCAGTCACAATCAGAATGCTCATTTGAAGCTCCTTAAAAACAGTGGTCAGTGGTTAGTGATTAGTGGTCAGTGACCATTGACCAATGATTCGTTAGCAGTTGCAGGTTCTAAAAGCTCGGCCTTCAGTTCAGGCGCAGTGGTCGCGTGTGCAGTGCCCTGCGCAGCAGTATCGAGCCAGGATTTGGAGGCGATGGTTTAATGAACGGAATCGGGAGACCGGTCACTGACCACTAATCGCTAACCGCTGCTTCTCACTCTTCCCGCAGCGTGTCCGCGATGCCGTATTCCTTCAGCTTGCGGTAAAGGGTGGTCTTGCCGATGCCGAGTAGTTTGGCGGCTTTCAGCTTGTCGCCATTCAGCGCGCGAATGGCCCCGAGAATCGCCTGCCGCTCCAAATCCGCCAGGGTGGTCAACTGCGGGCTGCCGTCCTCGGCTTCCGCTTCTCCCACCGAAGCCGCCGAGCGCCGCGCCTCCAGCCCCTGCTGTTGCAACTGCGTGGGCAGGTCGCCCAGGTGCAGAATCGGTCCTGAGGAAAGCGCGCAGGCCCGCTCTATCGAGTTCTCCAGCTCCCTCACGTTGCCCGGCCAATCGTGCAGCATCATGGTGCGCAGAGCCTCGTCGCTCAGGGTGAACTTGGCGCCGCGCTCGCGGCTGATGTGGTCCAGAAAATGCGCGGCAAGCAGCGGAATGTCCTCGCGGCGGTCGCGCAAAGAGGGCAGGCGCAGGTTGACCACGTTGAGCCGGTAGAAGAGGTCCTTGCGGAAGGAGCCTTTTTCTACCATCGCCGCCAGGTCCCGGTTGGTGGCGGCCACGATGCGCGCCTTGATGGGGACTCGATGGGTGGCTCCGACCGGGCGGACTTCCTTTTCCTGCAGGGCGCGCAGCAGCTTGGCTTGCAGGTCGAGCGAGAGTTCGCCAATCTCATCCAGAAAAACCGTGCCGCCCTCGGCGGAGACCAGCAATCCGTCCTTGGAGCGGTTGGCCCCGGTGAAAGCGCCCTTGACGTAACCGAAGAGCTCGCTCTCAATCAGCGTGGGGACCAGTGAACCGCAGTCGACGGGCAGAAACGGCTTTTGCGAGTTGGGCCCGTAGGCGTGGATGGTGCGCGCCACCAGCTCTTTGCCGGTGCCGCTCTCGCCCAGAATCAGGACGGGATGAGTGCTTTGCGCAACTTTCGAGAGGATGCGATAGAGCTTTTCCATCTCGCCGGAGCGGCCGATCATGGCGCCCAGCCCCTGCGAGAGCCGGAGCCGCTCGCGCAACTGGCGCGTAGCCGTGTCGGTGACCAGTGAAGCCGAGGCGCGCTCGAGAACTGTCGAAAGCTCGTCCATGGCGAAGGGCTTGGCCAGGTAGTCCGAGGCGCCGCAGCGCATGGCCTCGACGGCGGCGTTTACCGAGCCGGAGGCGGTCATGGCGATGACCGCTGTCTGAGGGTAGAGGAGCTTCACCTCGCTGACCAGTTCGAGGCCCTGATTCGAGCCGGCGGGCAGGTTGACCAGCAGGATGTCGGCGGTCGAGCCGCGCAACATGCTGCGCGCTTGCGTCATGTCGCCGGTGCTCTCCACCGCGTAGCCCAGGCTGGAGGCAATCTCCGCGCAGGCCGAGCGCATTGCGGCATCGGCATCGACCACCAGCAGGTGCAGGCGCACCGGCGGCTCCGCGAGTTGGGGGATAAACTCCATGATTCTTTCGTTCAAAGCTGTTTCGAGCATTGTATTCGCCTCACGCGCAAATCGTTAAATTGCATTTTCTGTTGGCGCCGCTTCGGGTTTCTTTTCGAGCGGCCCGCCGCCGGTTTTCGCCCTCGCGTCAGAGGGAGCGGGCGGGCAGTTCGATCTGGAAGCGTGCTCCGCCACTGGCGCGGTTGACGGCATGAATGCACCCGCCCGCGGCCTCGACGATGGAGCGGGTAATGGACAAGCCCAGTCCGCGATGAGAGGCAGGCCAGCCGCCGTTCCTGAGCGCGCCGTTCAACTTGGTTGTGTAGCCGGAGTTGAAGATCTTCTCCAACTTGTCCAATGGGATGCCAGGCCCGCTGTCCTCAATGGTCAGCATCAGCCACAGGGGATTCTCCGCTCCGGCGTGGAACTCATGCAGGCTGATGGCGATCAGTCCCGTGCCGGGCATGGCCTCGGCGGCGTTCTTGACCAGGTTGACCAGAACACGGGTCAGGTCCTCGCCGCTCATCCCGACCGCCTGCGCACCGTCCTCGGTGTTGACGGTGAGGGCGATGGAGGGTCCGGCCAGGGCCGAAAGCAGATTGCGGTTGGCCAAGAGTTCTCCGGCCAGGTCGTCGATTGGCGCGGCGGGCGTCAGCTCCGCTTGAAGGACGCGCCCCACCCGGGCGGTTGTGTGCGGCCCCTTCTTTGTCAGGGCCGCGCTGATTGCCTTGGCGACTCCCAGCTCCGGTTCCTGGGGGGTGTCAGGTCGAGCGTCACAGCAGACGTCAAGGGCCAACAGTTTTTCCACCAGCCGCCGGCTGGCTGCGGCCACCAGCCGCAACTCGCTGGCATAGTGATGGAACGTGGGGTTGAGCACCCCCGGCTCCTCCAGCAGATCGCAGTAGAGCCACAGCGCCGTTACCATGTTCCGGGCATCGTGGGCCACCTCGGCCAGGCTCTTGCCCTCGCCGTCCGCGTTGGCCAGAGTCTCGACCACGGTTTCCACCCGCTTGTGCTCAGCCCGGTCCGCCCCTGCTCCGGTCGCGCCGGTTGCTTCCAGTCCAGTCTCCGCCAACCCGGTTGCCGCCAGCCCGTTTTCTCCGCGTTCCGCTGCCTGTGTTGTCTGCTGCATCTCCCGCTTCCTTTCCTTACCCACGTGTTCCCTGTTTTCTAGTCCCTATTCCCTATTTTTCTGTCTTCCCATTCCGGCTCTCTCGTGCGGGAACTGTCCTCTTCTAATACACGTGGCGTGCCAAACCAGAACAGCCAGATTAAGTTCCTGATAAGGGAAGAACTTACGGCCCAATTCCCGAAGCGCCATCTGGAGTCCGTACGAGAGGAAATTTCCTAGAATGGAATAAGAATGAAGAGCGCGATTAGCGTAAGATATGTTGTTTCAATGATTTACGATGAGATTCCTGTTATGGGTCTGGTGAATCGACGGTTTCCCGTCCTGGAACTGGGCGTTCCAAACAGGTTCGTCCTCTCTTCGAAGCTATTTCTCGTACAATCTTTCCATGCAAACCCCATCCAATTCGCCCTTTTTCCGTCCCGGCGGCAGAACTCCGCTCCAGCTTCGCCCGCTTACACTCACACCTGGCTTCGTCCAGACCGCTGAAGGTTCTGTCCTTGTTTCGCTGGGCAATACGCGTGTGCTGACCTGCGCCACCATCGAACAAGGCGTCCCCGGCTGGCTGCGCAACTCCGGCCGCGGGTGGGTGACAGCGGAATACTCCATGCTGCCGCGCGCTACGGTAACGCGCACACCGCGAGAAAGTGAACGAGGCAAGATCGGCGGGCGAACGCATGAGATTCAGCGGCTGATTGGCCGGAGCCTGCGCTCGGTTGTGGACATGAAAGCGTTAGGGGAAAGAACCGTGATTCTGGATTGCGACGTGATTCAAGCCGACGGCGGCACGCGCACCGCAGCCATCACCGGCGCAGCCGTCGCGATGGCTCTCGCGTTGAACGCGCTGGTCGCGGCCGGCACGCTGAAGCAATCGCCATTGAAGCAGCTCGTCGCGGCCACCTCGGTAGGCATCGTCGGCGGCGCAACGCTGCTCGACCTTTGCTACGAGGAGGATTCACAGGCCGAGGTGGACATGAATGTGGTGATGACCGCCGACGGCGGCCTGATTGAGACGCAGGCCACGGCGGAAAAGGGAAGTTTCTCACGCAGCCAGCTCAACGGCCTCATCGATCTGGCCGAGACGGGAATGAAGGAAATCTTCGCCGCGCAAAGTGCGGTGCTGGGGATGTAGGGCTTACAGCTATGGGATTGACGGATTGTTTCCGGGTTGGCGACAAACCGCCCAGAGTGAACAACTGCAATAGAATGGACCCATCTTCAACAGAAGAGGAAGCCAATGGATACGCCTGAGAGCATGAGGGCAGAACTCGCTACTTGGAACAACGGCGCTGGAATAGATATCGAATCTTGGATAGGCATGGAGGGCAAGTTTTCCCTTGCCGTTGGTTACACCACCATCTTTTGGCCGTCATTTACGTTGTTTGAGGGCTTCATTCTGCGCGGGGAATTTTCCAAAGATTCCCTGCGCGGATTTCAGCAGAATGGAAGAACGCGCCAGTCTGTTGAATGTTTAATGAACCATCTGCACATTGCGGATCTTCAGTACTACGGCTGCAGTGATGCTTCAAGAGACAAGCTACTCCTGCTCGGCAATATTCTCAAAGAAATCTACCAAGCGAAGCTTCAATGGCTATGGCCGGATCGCCCATGCACGGTTGAGTTCTACGTACCGGAAGATGAAGGCGATCTGATGGAGTACCAGATATCTTTCTGGCAAAAATGTCACGAAGATGTCGAATGACCGCCAACCCGGACGCTATTCACTGAACGCACGCGCCGCTAGATCCCCCGGACCGCTGCTATTTCCACTAACGCAACACCACCGCCAGCAGCAACGTGATCCCCAGCCCCGCCACCGAAAGCACCGTCTCCAGCACCGTCCAGGTGGAGAGCGTCTCCTTCAGGTCCATCTTGAAAAAGGACTGGATCATCCAAAAGCCAGGGTCGTTCACATGCGAGAGGACGATCGAGCCTGTGCCGGTGGCCAGTACCAGCAGCTCGGGCCGCACGCCCAGGTGGCTGACCATGGGCGCCAGCACTCCTGAAGCCACAGCCATGGCCACGGTCGCCGAGCCCATGGAGATCCGCACGGCTGCGGCCAGCATCCAGGCCAGCACCAGCGGCGGTATGTGAGCGCCAAGCGCCATGCTGACGGTGGCCTGTGCGGCTCCGGAGTCGCGCAGGATGCCGCTCAGTCCTCCGGCGGCGGCCAAAATCACCAGCACGCCGGCGATGGGCTCGAAAGACTCCGAGGTAAGCCGCCGCAGCAATTCCCGGCCATGCTGATGCCCGGTCTGGATGTGACCGCCCAGCGTGATCAGCGCGGCCAGTACGGCGATCAGCAGCGCCACATCGGGGCTGCCCACAAAGTGCAGAACGCGGTTGACACTGCCTCCCGGTGCGGCCAGCGTGTCTGCCCAGCTACCGAGGAAGATGAGCGCCACTGGCAGCAGGATGGCCGCTGCCGCCCGCACGGGGCCTGCCGGCGCGGGTACGCGTTCGTACTCAGGAATCTCGATCTCGGCGGGGTCCGAGCTTGTGGTATCCGCGGCGTCCTGAACCGGCTCGGCGGGAGCCTCAAAGAGTACCGAACCCTCCTCAGCGGCCTTGATGCCTTCTTTTGCCACTCGCCGGCGCCAGCGCAGGGTAAGGAACCAGCTCAGAACCGGACCGGCGACCGTGGCGGCAGGCAGGCCAACTACCAATCCCCACAGAATCGTGTGCCCCATGTCGGCGTGATATTGCGTGACCGCCAGCATGGCCGCCGGATGCGGCGGCAGCGTGCCGTGGACGATGGAGAGCCCGGCCATCAGCGGGAGGCCGACCAGAATCGGCGGGCGACCGCTGCGCCGCGCCGCGGCAGCCACAATGGGGAGCATCAGTACCAACCCAACCTCAAAGAAGACCGGCATCCCCACCAGGAAGCCCAGCCCCATCAGCGCCCATGGCAGGCCTTTCTCGCCACAGCCGTCCACCAGCGTTGTGCCCAGCGCGGTTGCGCCGCCGGAGCGGGCCAGCAGGTTACCCAGAATAGCGCCCAGGCCCAGCACAATGGCGATGTGGCCAAGCAGGCCGCCCACCCCTGCGGTGAAAGACAGGGGAACCTGCTCGAGAGGCATGCCCGAGGCCACGCCCAGGCTCAGCGCGGTAATGCATAAGGCAACGGCGGGATGCAGGCGCACCCAGGCAATCAGGATCAGGAGAAGCACGACGGTTCCAGCGGCGCAAGTCAGCAGAAACCAGGCAGGATGGACAATGGGGACGGCCAGGGGCACGCAGGGATTATTCCACACCAGGGCCCCTCAGCGGAATTCCGGCTTGTGTTCGATCGCACATATTTTCCTTGCGCGTTCCTGCTACCATAGGGATGATTGCGGATCCTATCGCCCGGCGGGCTGAACGCCTGCTTCGAAGCGCCCTGCCCCGGCGGCCGGACCCGAACCAAAAGGAGAATCTTCTTATGCCTCTAGTTTCCACGCGGCAACTCCTCGACGAGGCCGCCAAGGGCGGTTACGGCGTCGGCGCATTCAACGTAAACGATATGGAACAGATTCAGGCCATCATGGAGGCCGCGAAGGAAACCAATTCGCCGGTCATCATCCAGGCTAGCCGCGGCGCGCGCGCATTTGCCCAGGACAACTACCTCTTCCACCTGATCCTGGCGGCCAACGAACTCTATCCCGAGATTCCCATCGCCATGCATTTGGATCACGGCAACAGCTTCGAGACCTGCAAGAGCGCCATCGAGCTGGGCTACTCCAGTGTCATGATGGACGGCTCGCTCAAGGCCGACGGCAAGACCCCGGCCACCTTTGAAGAGAACGTCGCCGTCACCAAGCAGGTGGTCGATTTCGCGCATGAGCGCGGCGTCGCAGTCGAGGGCGAAATCGGCGTGCTGGGCGGCATTGAAGATGGCCACGGAGCCGGCGGCTCAGGCCTCGATCACGTCACCGACCCCGATCAGGCAGTCGAGTTTGCCGAGCTTACCGGCGTTGACTCGCTGGCCATCGCCATCGGCACCAGCCACGGCGCTTACAAGTTCACCAAGAAGCCGGATGGCTCGGTCCTCAAGATGGACCTGCTCCTCGCCATTCACAAGCGCCTGCCCAAGACTCACCTGGTCATGCATGGGAGCTCTTCCGTGCCCAAGGATCTGCAGGACATCATCAACCAGTACGGCGGCAAGCTCAAGGAGACATGGGGCGTGCCGGTCGAGGAGATTCAGCTCGGCATCCGCAACGGCGTGCGCAAGGTCAATGTGGACACCGACAACCGCCTCGCCATCACCGGAGCCATTCGCAAGGTCCTCTGGGAGACGCCGGAGAAGTTCGATCCGCGCGACTACATGAAGCCCGCCCGTACCGCCATGCAGAAGGTAGTGGCGCAGCGCATGACGCAGTTCGGCCAGGCCGGCCACGCCGGCGACTACAAGGCCATCTCCATTGCCGATATGGCCAAAGGCTACAAGGACGGCTCGCTCAGCACCAAGCCGCTGGTCGCCGCCCGGTAACTCCGGCTTAATTGAACGCATGAAGACAAACGGCCACTCCTGAAATACGGAGTGGCCCTTTGTTTGGACGCCCCACAAACTCCCGGTTCCCCACCCATTCCGTCAGGCGCCCTACCCTCGCCGCGTCTTTGTCTTTGCGGCTGGGGTGGGAATCCACAAGCCTCACCTTAACTCGCTCACACCGCCGGCGCAGTCGAGGGTTCGCGCACCGGACTTGCCGTCGCCTGATCCCTTAGCCCTGTTCCCTGATCCCTGTCTTCCTGATCTTTGTACTGGAGCTGGTAGAGCTTCCAGTAGAGGCCGCGCTGGGCGAGTAGCTCCTGATGAGTGCCCATCTCGCGCAACTGGCCTTTGTGCATCACCAGAATCTCGTCGGCCTGCTGAATGGTGGAGAGGCGATGGGCGATCAGCACACTGGTTCGGCCCGCGACCATGCGCTCCAATGCGCCGCGTATGCGCAACTCGGTGTCGGTGTCTACGCTGGATGTTGCTTCGTCGAGGATGAGGATGCGGGGATTGTAGGCCAGCGCGCGGGCAAAGTTGATGAGCTGCTTCTGGCCTGTGGAGAGCGAGTTGCCGCGCTCCTGCACCGGCTCGTCGAATTGGTGGGGCAGGCTCTCGATGAAATCCAGAACATTCACATCGCGGGCAGCCTGGAGCAGATCGGCCTGGGTGATGCGCTCGTTGCCAAAGCGGATGTTCTCGGCCAGCGTGCCGGTGAAGAGAAATGGGTCTTGCAGCACAACGGCGAAGTGCTGGCGCAGCGCGGTCAGGTCGTGCTCGCGGATGTCGATGCCGTCAATGAGAATCTGCCCGGCGGTCACCTCGTAGAAGCGCATCATCAGGCTGGTGAGTGTGGTTTTTCCCGCTCCGGTGTGGCCAACGATGGCGACGGATTGCCCCGGCTCAACGGTAAAGGAAACGTCCTTGAGAATCCACTCGATGCCGCCGATGGCGGCGAGATTAGCGGCCTGATTTCCCTCAGGGGCTAAAGCCCCCGCTTCCTGCGTGTTACTGATGTACGGGCTAAAGCCCGTACCCTTCACGGCGGCCTGCTGTTGCTCCGTGAGCTTCTGATAGGTGAACCAGACGTGGCGGAATTCGATTCGGTTGCTTCCGTCGCCGGCCAGCGGCTGCGCGGGGCTGACGATCTCCGGCTCTGTGTCGAGCAGCCGGAAGATGCGCTCGCTGGCGGCCATGGCCGATTGCAGGATGTTGTATTTGTCGCTCATATCCTGGATGGGCCGCCAGAAGCGCAGCGAGTACTGAATGAACATATTCAGCACGCCGATGGTGACCGCGCCGGAGATCACGCCGAAGCCGCCGAACGACACAACCAGGGCGATGGCGACGATGGAAAGCAGATCAACGGCGGGATAAAAGAGCGCGTAAGCGAAGATCGTGTCCTTGAATGCAATCAGGTGCTGGCGATTTACCACCGCAAAATCATCGAACGCTTGCTGTTCGCGGTTGAACAACTGCACCACGCTCATTCCCGACACATATTCCTGGCTGAAGCTGTTGATGCGGCCGATGGCGGTGCGTACGCGGCGATAGCTCTCGCGGACGTGGTCGCGGAAGAGACGGGTAACGATGAGTATGAGCGGAAGGACGGAAAAAGCGAGCAGGGCCAGCCGCCAATTGATGGTGAGCATGAGGGCGGCCATGATGGAGAGATTGAGAAAGTCATCGACGATGGCCAGCACGCCGGCGGTGAACATTTCGTTGATGGCATCCACGTCGGCGGTGATGCGCGTGACGAGGCGGCCTACGGAGTGGGTGTCGAAGAAGCCGATGTGCATGCGCTGCATGTGGCGGAAGATGTCGCGGCGCAGGTCGAACATGAGCTTCTGCCCGGTCCACTGCATGAGGTAGATCTGGACGAATTCGAAGAGGTAAGAAGCAAGCTGGGCGCCAAGAAAAATGAGGGCCAGGCGGGTGATGCCCTGGTAAGGGTCGGTGGGGAGGTGGCGGGCGAGCCATTTGGTTGTGCCGAGGCCGTGGGCGAGCAGGTTGACGGTGGGCGCGCCGGGCTCCGCGGGGAAGTAACGGTCAATGCCCACCATAACAAGGTAGGGGCCGGTGACGTCGCAGAGGGATTTGAGCGAAACAGAGATGGCGGAGACGGCAGCCTGCCACCAGTAGGGGCGCAGATAGTGGCCGAGACGGCGCATCAGCCGGGAGTCGTAGACCTTGCCGGACGGTTCGTCATCGGGCTTTTTGGTTTTGTTCTTTTCTTCGTCGGCCATCGGTCGGGTGGGGTGCGGCTTCCTTTTCCATTGTAGCGGGGCCGGAGCAGGGGACTAGGGACTAGGGAATAGGGAATAAGGAATAAGGACAAGGGAATAGGTGCAAGGGAATAGGGAATAGCCCGATTTTGGTCACATTTGCCCCCCCTTTGCGCGCATCCGGCGGGTCAATGCGTAAACGCTGCGTGGGCGCGGCTGCAATGTGGTCTTCTGCTACTGGGAAGGATTCTTGGCCAGCTCCTTTGCTTTCTCTTCGGCGGCTGCTCGTTCCTCTTCCAGTTGGTCCTGTTGCGCCGACCAGAGCTTTTGCCGTTCGATCTCGTTTGACTGAAACTCCTGTTGTTGCTGCTGCTGCTGTTGCTGTTGCATCAGATTCTCCTCCTTTTCGGTTCCGCTTTTGGTTTGAGGCTCAGGGTCATTTGGCGGCGGCCGGCTGCTCCGGGTCGGGAAACTCGATGATGGAACTGGAG
>Ga0302320_10004586_pt1 | contig 31347 bp, 26 predicted proteins | sample Bog_T0_3_FD_202130 | JGI IMG/M metagenome (GOLD analysis project Ga0302320, IMG submission 202130) | Peat permafrost microbial communities from Stordalen Mire near Abisko, Sweden - Bog_T0_3 | ecosystem: Environmental > Terrestrial > Soil > Wetlands > Peat | place: Sweden: Abisko, Stordalen Mire... | reverse complement strand
TGGCCGCCGAAGGCAAACGCTGGCGCGATCTCACGCCGGCGGAGGCGCGCGAGCGGATTTACGCCGTTGCCGGCGAACTCTTGGAAAATTTCCGGGACGGATTGATGCGCGACACGGCGCAGACGCGCTTCGAGGCGCGCGCGATGACAGAATCGTTGCAGGATTTCATCGCCGTCATCGTAACCTGGATGCGCGGACAATATGAATTTGACCCGGTGGCGGCGGAACTGGATTTCGGCGGCAAAGATTCCCGCGCAACCGCCTGGGAAATTGATTTGGGCCGCGGACGCAAGCTTGCGCTGCAAGGCCGGATTGACCGCGTGGATTTGTGGCGCGATCCAATCGGCGGCGCGCTCGCGGTGGTGATGGATTACAAGTCCGGCGGTAAAAAACTCGACGCAATTCTGGTGGAACACGGCGTGCAATTGCAACTGCCCGCCTACCTGAACGCGCTGCGGCATTGGAAAAATCCGCGCGAAACATTCGGCGTGGACGGGCTGATTCCCGCCGGCGTGTTTTACGTCAATTTGCGCGGCCAGTTTGAAAGCGGCAAAACGCGCGACGAGGTTTTGGACGCTGCCAGCGCGCGAAAACTCGCGTATCGCCACAACGGGCGGTTTGACGCGGGCGTGCTGGACAAACTCGACAGCCAGCGCGCCCATGACCAGTTCAATTATCGCCTGACGGACGCCGGAAAACTTTATGCGAATTCCGCCGAGGCGCTGCCGCGCGTGGAATTTAACTCGCTGCTCGACCGCGTTGAAACGAGGTTGCAGGAAATGGGCCGCGCTATTTTTTCCGGCGAGGCAAAAGTTGACCCGTATCGCAAGGGCGCGGAAACGCCGTGCGAATTTTGTGATTATGCCTCTGCTTGCCGCATAGATCCGTGGACGCATCAATGGCGCGTGCTGCGCGCGGCAAAAGAAAAGCCTGCATGACGCTTCGCGGTAAATCCGATCCCGGCTGGGCCGCGCTGATCGAAGAATGGAAGGCAACGCAATCGCACTTGCGCGAGCAGATGATTGTCGCGCCGCTAGAACCGCTGCCGCGATTTGTCGCCGGCGCGGACTGCGCGTTTTCCGCCGATAAGAAAATCATCTTCGCCGCTGCTGTCGTTTATGACCGCGAGATGCAGCGCGTCATCGAAATCGCGCACGCCGCGCTGCCGGTGGAATTTCCCTATGTGCCCGGCTTCTTGAGTTTCCGCGAAGGTCCGGCGGTTAGGCAGGCGACTCGCGCGCTGAAGCACAAGTTCGGCGCGATCCTTTTTGACGGACAGGGCTTCGCGCATCCACGCCGCTGCGGCATCGCGTCGCATCTGGCAATTGAGCTGGACACGCCCGGCATCGGCGTCGCCAAAAGCCGGCTGACTGGAACATTTGGAAAACTGGCGTTGAAATCAGGCGCGACCACCCCGCTCATGGACGGTGACGAACAAATTGGCGTCGTGTTGCGGACACAAAAAGGAATTCGACCGGTTTTTGTAAGCGTCGGCCATCGCGTGAATTTGGCGTCCGCCGTCAAATTGGTTCTGGCCTGCTGCACGCGTTATCGGATTCCCGAACCGACGCGCCAGGCGGATATCGAAGTGGCAAAGCTGAAACGACAATCAGCGTAGGACAGGCGTCGTGCCTGTCCTATTTTCTGACATTGATTGCCGCGCGGAAAATCCGCAGTCGGCCGTAGTCAATTTTGCCGCCAAGCGATTCAAATACCGGGCCGAGCGCGCCAAACCCATTGCGGCCAAAGGCAGCGGCGACTTCCGCCAGTTCCGCAACGGTGAAGAATTTCTGCAAATCCACCGGCTCGCCGCGCTCGACGCCTTCGGCAATGTGGCCGCAAATGGTGCCGGTGGTCACGCCGCGTTCGCGGGCGATTTGCTCGACGGTCTGGCCGGAGCGGAACCGGCGCAGCGTCTCGCGGGCGGAATCACCCAGACTGGCGCGCGGGGGCGGCGTGGCGGGCGCGGTGAAGGAATCATCGGCAAAAATCTGTCGCGCGTTGGTCTGCAAATGCGCGGCGATTTCGCCGAGAAAAATGTCGCCGAACTCGAGCAGCTTCTTTTCGCCGACGCCGCTGATGCGGGCGAAGTCACGTTCGCTGGCGGGATAATTCCGCGCCATCTGCCGCAGCGCAACGTCGGAAAAAATGATGTAAGCGGGCACGTCCCGCTCGTCGGCCAGCTTCTTGCGAAGCGCGCGGAGACGGTCGAACAAAACTTCGTCGCAGGAAATTTCGCCGACGTGATGGACTTTCGTTTCCGGCACGACGGCGGGTTTGGTGAGCGTGATTTTTCTCCGCTCCTTGAGTGCGGCGCGGCCTTCGTTTGTAAGTTCCAGCACGCTGAATTTCTCCGTGGTCTGGCGGAGAAAGCCGAGCCGGACGAGTTCGCGGCCAATCGCCGCCCATTCGGAACGGCTGTGTTCCTTGCCGATGCCGTAAGTCGAAAGCTGCGTGTGATCCCACTTGCGGATTTTTTCCGTGTCCGCGCCGGTGAGGACTTCGACAACGTGATTCAAGCCGACGCCAAAACCGTTTTTCTCGCGGATGCGATAGACGCAGGAGAGAAATTTCTGCGCGGCGAGCGTGCCGTCAAATGTGGTGCGCGGCGAAAGGCAGTTGTCGCAAGCACCGCAGTTGATTTCGGTAGGGCTGACCTGCCGGTCAGCCGGGACGCGCGGCAGCGCGTCCCTACCATAATCCTCCCCAAAATACGCGAGCAGTTCCTTCCGCCGGCAGCCGGCGCATTCGGCGTAGTGAACCATCTGCTGCAATTGCGCGCGGGCGATTTGTTGTTCCTGCACGCTGGGCTTTTCGTCAATGAACTGCGTTTGTTTCACCACGTCGCCGGCGCTGAAAAGCAGCACACATTCGCTCGGCAGACCGTCGCGGCCCGCACGGCCGGTTTCCTGGTAATAGCCTTCGATGTTTTTCGGCAGATCGTAATGGACGACGAAGCGGACGTTCGGTTTGTTGATGCCCATGCCGAAGGCGATGGTCGCGCAAATCACCCGCACGTCGTCGCGCAGAAAAAGTTCCTGATGCTCGGTGCGCTCCTTCGGCGTCAGCCCGGCGTGATAGGGCCGCGCCTTCACGCCGTCCTCGGTGAGATTGGCGGCGACGCGCTCGGCGGATTTGCGCGACTGGCAATAGACGATGCCGCTGTCCTTGGGCCGCGCGCGGAGAAACGCGAGCAGTTGGTCGTAGGGCTTGTTCTTCGGGATGACGCGATAGGTCAGGTTCGGCCGGTTGAAGCTGGCGACGTAAATTTTCGGCTCGCGCAATTTCAGGTGCGTGACGATGTCCTCGCGCACGCGACCGGTGGCGGTGGCGGTGAGCGCCATGAACGGGACGTTGGGAAATAGTTTTCGCAGGTCGGCGAGCTGGCGGTATTCCGGGCGGAAATCGTGGCCCCACTCGCTGATGCAATGCGCCTCGTCCACGGCGATGAGGCGGACGTTCCAGCGCTGCAAATCTTCGAGAAAACCGGACAGCATCAGCCGCTCGGGCGCGGCGTAGAGCAGGCGATATTCGCCGTTGTGCAAACCGCGCAACCGTTTCCGCGATTCATCGGCGGCGAGCGACGAATTTAGAAACGTCGCGGGAACGCCGCCGGCCTGTAGCGCGTCCACCTGGTCTTTCATCAGCGCAATCAGCGGCGAAACGACGACCGTGAGGCCGTCGCGCGCGAGCGCCGGAAGCTGGAAGCAAAGCGACTTGCCGCCGCCGGTCGGCAGCAGCGCGAAGACGTCCCTGCCCGCGAGCGAATCGCGGATGATCTCCTCCTGCAACGGGCGGAACGAGGTGAAGCCGAAGTGTTGCTTCAGCAGCGGGAGCAGGTTTGGCGAAACGGATTTCAACGCGAACAAAGTAGGACAGGCGCGTGGGAGTTCAAGCTTTAGCTATCACCGCAGAGGAACTCGGATGCACTGACACGAATTGCACAAATTGACGCGAATTAAAGAACGCTGAAAAATTTCCAACCGCGAACCACGCCAAACACGCGAACGCTTCTCCCACTCCTCGCCCAACGAGGAGAGGGCCGGGGTGAGGTGTCAAAAAATAATTCCTTCTCCGCATCCGATGGGGAGAAGGTGGCCGGAGGCCGGATGAGGTGTGGTCTTGAACCGCGAAATATGCGAACGGCTTCTGATAGCTACCCGCGTTGCAGCAGTTCCTCATTCATGTTGTCGTAAGCAATTGCGTTTGGCGCAACCACGCCGACGGGAAATCAAAAAAGAAGAGGCGCGGACTCGTCGCGCCCTATCCCGAGGCACCGCGAAGCGCCTGTCGAAGAAGCACGCCAAGCCGCGCCCATTTGGGCGCGCTCGGTCAGTTCTTCGACGGGCTGGAAAATTCGCGGTTTTCGGGATAGCCCGTAGCCGTAGCTACGCAAAATTGTTAGTTAAATAATAATCGTCGTTTTGGTGTTTCTAACGCGGCGAGTGTGCGCGGGAAATTTATCGGCGTCAATCCGCGTTCGCGTGGTTTGCGTATTTCGCGGTTCACCTCATCCGGCCTGCGGCCACCTTCTCCCCATCCGATGCGGAGAAGGAATTTATTTTGCGGGAACGATTTTTGACTCCTCACCCCGGCCCTCTCCTCGTTGGGCGAGGAGAGGGAGAAGCGAGGCGGGGCTTGAATTTTTTGCCGCTGTTTGCATTCTGTCGGGGTGAACCCGATCTCCACCGCCCGCCAGCTTCGCCGTGACCAGACGGACGCAGAACGGGATTTGTGGCGGGCGTTGCGCAGTCATCGGTTTGCGGGTTTCAAATTTCGCCGGCAGCATCCGGTGGGCGATTACATTTTGGATTTCTATTGTGCGGCGGCGCGGCTGGATGTGGAACTGGACGGTTTCCAGCACGGTCTGCCGGAAGGGTTGCAGCGCGATGCCGTGCGCGAAAAATTTCTGGCGGAACAGGACATCGAGACGCTGCGTTTCTGGAACCGCCAGTGGCGGGAGAACCGCGAGGGCTGCCTGCTGGCCATCTGGGATGCGTTGCAGCGCCGGACGGGTTGTGTGCAGGTGATGAAAAATGTGGCCGGACAAAGGTTCGTGCCGCCGGACGAAAAGAGCATCAAACGGATAATTAAATAACCAACTCCTCACCCCGGCCCTCTCCTCGTTCGACGAGGAGAGGGAGAATTATTTTGTGGGACGATTTCCCGGCGTAGCCGCTGCGCGGCAACACCGGGCTGATTTCCGTAGCGCCTTCAGCGCACAAAAAAGCGGCCCTCGTTTTCGGAGGCCGCTTTATGTTGTAGCATTCGGCCTGTGGCCGAAGTGCATCGAGCCACAGGCTCGGCGCTACATTTACGGATTCGATTTTGCCGCCGGCGTTGGGGCCGGTGCGGGCTGGGCGTGGCGCGGGGTGCGCTCGACGTGGCGGGCGGCGGCCCATTCGGCCAGCGTCACGGGGTCGTTTCCATTGTCCCGCCGGGACGAATCATTTCTGGGCCTTTTACCGGGGACTTTGTCCCCGGCTAATTTCCATCCGTCGCTCCGCGACTGTTGCATAAACTGCTGATTTTAAGGGTTTTCTTGTGCCGGCAAGGCGATTTCTCAATCTGGCGAGGCCATTGCTTGAGTCGGCGTGTCAATTGTTTGGGTCGGTGAGGCCATTGTTTGAGCCGGCAGGTCAATTGTTTGGAACGGCGAGGTCATTGCTTGAACCGGCGGGCGCATTTACCGGCCCGGCGCATGGATTTTTTCAACCGGCGACTCGGTTTCTTGAATCGGCAACCGCATTGCTTGAAACCGCAAAGGCGTTGCTTGAACCGGCAAACGGACTTCTTCAAACCGGACAGCCATCGGTCCGTTGCCAGCATCTTTATTTGGCGGGCGGGGTCTGAACCGGCTGCTTTCCGTCTATGCCGCCGGCTTCGGCCTCGTCGTGGATGATTTTGCCGCGCGTGCCGAAGGATTGCACGGCGTCAATCAGCCGCGCGTCCACGGCGTCGCGGTGCAGCGAACAGCCGGCGTGGGCGAGGACGTTGGAAAGCCCGGCTTGCGCGGATTCGACCGTCACGTTGGTCAGCGGCCCGACGGTCAGATTGGTCATCAAGGTCGGCGCCTCTGCGCCGCTGCCGAAATCGGCGGCGACAACCAGCCGGCCATTCAATGTTCCATCCTTGTCGGTGTCCGCGAAATTGTCCTGCTGGAAAACGTGGTCGGTGGCCTTGTATTCGCCGGTGAAGTGCGGTCCGGAATCCGGTCCGGCGATGAAATAATTGCCGATGGCATCCAGAAAATGGTTGGCCTCGGAATGTCCGCCGACGAGGCCGCAGACGCCCCAATTATAGACCACGTTGTTGATGTATTGGATGCGGCCCTTGGCCTTCGGATTCCGGCTCTGGTTGTTGATCCAGAGATTGTGGCTGTAGGTGATGTTGGTGATGGTGTCGGAGAGCGAGCCGAAACGCTGCGGGTCCACGCCCTCGCCGATGATGCAGTTCTGGAACGTGATGTCGTGGCTGCCCTGCGTCAGGCCAAGGCAATCCCAGCGTCCCCACTCGATGCTGCAATGGTCAAAAATCATGTTGCCGCCGCCAGATAGATTGACGGAGCATTTGCCCCTGTCGCCGGCGATGCCTTCGCGGAAGCGCAGGTAGCGGACGATGACATTGTTTTCCCCGCTGAAGGAAACCGAGCGTCCGTAAAGCGTGACGCCTTCACCGGATGCCGCCGAGCCATCGAGTGTAACGTGGCTGCTGACGGCAACATTAGATTTCAACCGGATGACGCCGCCGACGTCGAAGACGACGGTGCGATTGGGTTTGCCCACGGCATCGCGAAACGAGCCGGGGCCGGCATCGTTGAGAGTGGTGACGTGAACCGTTTCGCCGCCGGTGCCTCCGGTGGCAAACTGGCCGAAGCCTTCCGCGCCGGCAAAAGCGAGCGGCTTGTCTTCCGCCAACGCAAGTTGCAAAGACACAAAGCCGGCAAACGCAATCAAACAGGTTGATCTCATCGAATGATGGACGGAATACCAACGGGAACAGTTACAAATTTGCGGCGTTAATCGGCGATATTTCTGCGCGCGTTTTCAACCGCGCCCAATTCCCCGACTTTGGCCAATGTGAACCAATTACAACGGCGCGGCAATCAAATCGTAATCCGTATGGCCGACGACTTTGACTTGGGCGAATTCTCCCACCGGCAGCCTGCCGCGAATATAAACGCGGCCGTCAATGTCCGGCGCGTCAGCTTCACCTCGTCCGACGAGGTAATTTTGAATTTTGAATTTTGAATCTTGAAGTTCAGCCTCGCGCAACCAACCGTGCTCCCACGATGATATATTTGCTTGTTGAAGCTGTTTCTCGCCAGCGTTGCCCTCAACGAGGACTTTGATTTCGCGGCCGACGAAACTTTCAGAGACCGCCACGGCGACCTTGTGCTGCGCGGCCATCGCAAGTTCGCGGCGCTTTTGTTTCAGCTTGGCGGAAAGCTGGCCGGCCATGGCGCCGGCGCGCGTGCCGTCTTCCCTGGAATAGGCGAACACGCCGAGCCGCTCGAATTTCGTCTCGCGGATGAAATCGAGCAGTGTGTTGAAGCTCGCCCCGGTCTCGCCGGGAAAACCGACGATGAAGGTCGTGCGCAGCGCGATGCCGGGAATTCCCGCGCGGATTTTTTTGATCAAATCCACGATGTATTGCCGCGAGGTTTCGCGCCGCATCCGTTCGAGCATGTTTTCGTGGATGTGCTGGAGCGGCATGTCCACGTAGCGCGCAACTTTCTTGCAATCAGCGATGGTCTGGATGAGTTCATCCGTCCAATGCGCCGGATGCGTGTAAAGCAGGCGAATCCAAAAATCACCCTTGAGCGAATTTAATTCGCGCAACAGCGTGCAAATGGTCGTGGCATCGGCGGCGAGCGATTTGGCGGCGTCGGAGAATTTCACCGGCGATGAAATCGCGCGGCTGTGGTTCGGGCGCAAATCCAAACCGTAGTAAGTTGAGTCCTGCGAAATCAGATTGATTTCCCTCACGCCGTCGGCGATGAGCGCCTTCGCTTCGGCGACGATGTCTTTTTGCGCGCGGCTGCGGTGCGAGCCGCGCATCCGGGGAATGATGCAGAAGCTGCACGGATGATTGCAGCCCTCGGCAATTTTTAAGTAGGCGAAATGTTTCGGCGTCAGACGGAAGCGTGGCGTCGCAAAATCGGGAATGAAAACGGGGCGTTGCGTGACATTGAAAACCGGCGCGGGGCTTAAGGCTTTGGGCACAAGGACGGATTTGGTCTTGCCGAATTTTTCCGTGCTGTGCAGGAGGTTTTGCTTTTCGTGTTCGCCGGTAGATTTGTTTTTCTCCAGTTCATTCAAACGCAAAATAACTTTGGACTTTGGACTTTGGACTTTGGACTGATTGCCAGTTTTCCCCGCGCGATTGGCAACAGCTTTGCCCACGATGTCGGCAACTTGTGCGACCTGGTCAATGCCCATGAACGCGTCCACCTCCGGCATCAGCTTGGTCAGTTCGTCGCGGAATCGCTGCGGCAGGCAGCCGGAGACGATGATGGCCTGGCCGCGATTGGCCGCCGCGCGCAACTCGACGGATTCCAAAATCGTGTCCACGCTCTCCTCCTGCGCGGAGTCAATGAAGGAGCAGGTGTTGACGATGACGGCGTCGGCCCGCGTCGCGTCGTTGGTGATCTCGACGCCGCTTTTGAGGAGCGAGCCGAGCATGATTTCGGCGTCCACGAGATTTTTGGCGCAGCCGAGGGAAATCAATCCGACGCGCAGCGGGCGTTCGCTGGAATTTTTCTTGGTCACAGGAAATTCAAACTACGCGAAACGGCGGGCGGGGTCGAAAATTATCTGGCGGCGGCATTGGTCGCGGGCGAATTGGTTGACGACGGCAAAAGCGCGGGAGCGATGGCGTTGGTCGAAACCGTTTGGGGCGGCGCATTGGTTTCCGCCGGCATTCCAAGCAGGGTGCGCAGCACGGCACGCGCGGCGAACGGCAGGCCTTGTTTGGTGTCGAGCAATTGGTTCAGCACGTTGTTCTTGATGTCGTTCATCGGCGGCAGCCAGGCGCGAGGCTGATCTCGCATTTTCTTCTGGTATTGATCATAAACAATCTTCGCGAGCGCTTGAAAGCCAACGGCGCGGTCGTCCTGCCCGATGGCCAGATCGAGATACGCGTGGGTCAAAAATCCCTGCACCGCCGAGGTCACGCGTTCCTGCGAGGTTTCGCCGATGTCAATGTTCACAACGGCGACAACGTATTCGTCGAGCGTCAGATTTTTCGGAAGCGAATTCGGCTGGTTTTCAATGATCTGCTTGTCCGGGTATTGTTCGCCGAGATATTTGAACCATCGGGCCGCCTCGGTCATGCGGTTGTTTTCGTAAAGGAAATAAATGGCGTCGCGCAAAAAATTCCGGTGCGCGTTGGCGATGTTGTTGCTGCTGCCGGGGTCATCGTTCATGAAGAACAGGTAGGCGTCGTTCGCGCGGGAAACCAGATCGAGGTTCGGCGCCAGTTCCACACTCGGGTTGAATGGATTGGAAATGATGCGCCCGTGTTTGAACGCCTGGTAGTCGCTTTGGAAAATGACGCGGCGCAGGCTGATCAAATCCGCGGCCTTGACCTTGTCGGGATTTTCCCTGGCTTTTTCAAGGCCGAGCGCGGCCCAGTAAATCGCGTGCGCCTCCGGCAGCCGCCAGTCGAGCGGGCCGTATTCCGCGTCCGTTTTTTTCGCGAACACGGGATCAATCTTGTATTGTTCGCGCAGCACCAGCGCGTTCGTCCGGTCCCCGGCGGTTTGCGGATGGATTAAATTTTCAAAATTCGTCCCGTTCGCGCCGAAAAACGGCGTCATGGCCTCGGCCCACTGTTGCTTGTAAAAAACGTTTCCGTCGTCCTGGTTTTGCCCGATTTTGTGCTGAAAGAACCAGGCGAGTTCGCGGTAAATCAGGACTTCGTCCGGATTGTAGCGCAGGCCCTCGTCGCGGAGCAGCGCGATGCCGCGCTGCACCCAGCGCCAGCGGTCGGTGTAATCGCCCGGCGCGTTCTCCTTGAACTTGACCGAGATGTTGTAGGCCATGTTCCACGCCTGGAACACCCAGACCTGCGCGAAATGCGGCTCCAAATCCGTGATCCAGTCCGCCAGTTGCGCGGCCTCGAAATACTTGTCGTCCTGCTGCAAGTCATTGGCGCGGATCCAGAGCAGGTTGGAAATCAACCCGCGAAAACCGCCGAGCGCCACCGTCGTGAACGCGAGCATCGGCGGCGCGTTTTGCAGCGGCTCGCCGATGGTCAGGCCGAGCTGGACGCGGTCGCGATCCAGGGATTTTTGCACCTGGCCGGAGCCAGCCAGCAGCGCCGCGGCCAGCAGCAGGAAAAGAACTTTTTTGACGCGCGCGTTCATTGATTTCCCTGCGCCGTCGCCAGCTCACGCCGGTTGAACATCACGATGCCAATGACGCCGGTGAAGCCGCCGAGCAGCAAAACGATCCGCCCGAACGCCGCGCCGAGTTCGCCCCAAGTGATGACGCGCCCGCTGCTCAACGAATCTATCGGCGAAAAATTTTTGGCGAGATTGACGACGTTCAAAATGCCCTTGAAGAGGGGAATCAAAACCACGTCCGCCGCGGAGTGGCCCGCGATGCCCTTTTCATCGTTGCCCACGCCGACCGAGCCGCTCGCCACCGTTTCCGCCAGCATCCCGGACGATAAAACCACGGCCAGGACGGCCATGGAAAAAAACGCCGCGACCGGAAACGACAGGAAGCTCGCCGCCATCAGGCCAACGGCCGCCAGCAGCGCCATCCAACAAAAAATGATTCCCAAGCCGCGCGCGAAATTCAGCGCGAAACCGCCCTCCGGAAACAGCACCTCCATGCCGTCTTCAACCGGGAACAACAGCGGCGTGTTGTTGGCATTCACGAACACGATGGTCAGCATGCCCTTGTCGTCGAGAAGATTGGCCGGGATTTGAAATTCGTGAAAGCTGTCCGACGACAGGCTCATCGTCTCGCTCCGCCAGGGTTCCATTTTTTGCGAATTGCCAACCTGCCACAAGCCGGCAAAGATGCCTCCCGCGCTGCCGCCGGGTGCGTTGAACTTGACGCGCAATTGCAGCGGCCGGTCGCGCAGCGAATCTTTTTGCGAACTCAAATCAACCTGCCAGACGCGGTAAGTTCCCGGCGGCACATACTGATACGGCGCCTTGATCCGTTCGCGGATTTCTTTTTCCACCTCCTGCAAATCCGCCGCGCCGGCCAGTTCCGGATTGGCTTTTAACTTTTCCTGCAGGGCCTGCCGGGTCTGGGCGTCAATTTCCGCCGTTGGATTCGGCGGTTTGGCCGAGCCGCGCGCCACCAGCACCTGCTCGCGCAATATTTTTTGTTCCGCCGGCGGCAAATGCGCCGCGCGCCATTGCAGCAGGCAGAAGACGCATCCGCCGGAAATCGCCAGCAGCGCCGCGTTCAGCGTCACGATGCCGAGCCATTTGCCCAGCCAGATCTGCCAGCGCGCAATCGGCTTGGTGGCGACGACCTGGATCTGGCATTCCTCGATGTCGCGCGCCAGTGTGCCGCACGCGAGCCACAGCGTCGAAAGTCCGAGCAGCCCGGTGATGGCGCTCAACGTGTAGGTCAGCAGAATCTGCGTGAACCCGCGCGCCGTGCCATCGTCCTTGATGACCATCGGCAGCCCGACCACCGCCGCCAGCAGCAACACCGCGATGACCAGGAACAGCCGGAACCGCAGCGCGGCCTTCCAGGTCAACCAGGCGATGGCGAGAATTCTTTGCATTAAAAGTTAGACACGAATTTCACGAATTAACACGAATTCAAAATCAATTGGTGAAAATTCGTGCAATTCGTGTCTCATTTTGGTTTTCCGAGCAGCGACGACAATTTTTCATCCGCCTTCGACAAATCCGCCGGCTTTGCCTCCGCTGCCGGAGCAGGTTTCAGCGGTGCTGGTGCTGGCGCGGCGGCTTTGGCCATCGCCTCCAGTTTTTTCTCGTCCAATTTCGGCGCGGTCACCGGCGCGGTGGGTGTTGGCTTGGCGGCTGGTTGCGCAATCTGTTGCGGCAGCGCCAATTTTTGCAGAATGTTCTCCGCCACCGGACGGTCTTCCGCGCCCGCCCGCAAATAGGCCGCCACCCGCGCGCCGGATTGCGCACCGCTCGTTTCCGACGCCGCCGCGCGCGCCTTTTGCACCACGTCCAGAAAATAGCTTTCGAGATTCTGCGTCGGATTGTCCACGCGCACTTCGCCGGTCGAGACGTCCTTGCGGATGATTTCCAGCACGCGCTCCAGAGTTTCGCGCGGCAGCACCGGCGTCGTGATGCGCAGCGTGTCCGGCTCGGCGAGTAGTTCCTTCAGCGTGCCGGCGGCCTGGATTTTTCCACCGTAATAAATCACCACACGGTTGCAAACGTCTTCCACGTCCGCGAGCAGGTGGCTGCTCAAAATCACCGTCTTGCCGCGGCGCGCCAGGGCGACAATCAAATCCTTCACCTCGCGGCAGCCGATGGGATCCAGGCCGGCGGTCGGCTCGTCGAGAATCACCAGGTCGGGATCGTTGATGAGCGCCTGCGCCAGCCCGATGCGCCGCTGCATGCCCTTGGAAAATTCGCCAATGGCCCGCGTCTGCGTCTTGCCGAGACCGACCATTTCCAGCAATTGTTCCGCGCGGTTGTTGCGTTCGGCTTTCGAGAGATGAAACAGATTTCCGAAGAAATCCAGCGTCTCGCGCGAGTTGAGGTAGCGATACAAATACGATTCCTCCGGCAGATAGCCGATGCGCGATTTCGTCTGGACATGGCGCGGCGAATGGCCGAAGACCTCGATGTGCCCGTGCGTGGGGTTCAGCAGGCCGAGCAGCAGCTTGACGGTGGTGGATTTGCCGGAGCCGTTCGGGCCGAGCAGGCCGAAAACCTCGCCGCGCCGGACTTCAAAATCCACGTTGTCCACCGCGCGTGCCTTGGGGCGGTTCCAGAAGTCCTTGAACACCTTCGTCAGCCCGCGGACGGACACAACGACCTCGCCGTTCAATGACGAACCGGCGGCGGACTTTGGAGCAACTTCAACAGCGGTCATGTGAAAATTCTAAATCAATCGGTCAACGCCAGCAAGCCGCGAGGCATCAGAGAAAATGCACCTGTCCGCGCATTGAATCGCCACTTTCCTTTTGCAGCAGGGCCAGCAAACGCCGCAGCGATTCGCCGACGGGCAATTGCTTTGACACAATGATGCCCGCGTGTTCGCGGCTTTCGTCAATCCAGCGGTTGTGCAAACGGACAAAATCGCCCACGTTGAAGGTGACGAGACAGCGATTTTCTTCAGTGGCGAAGTTCAGTTGGGATTCATCGGACAGGCCGAGCCGCTTTTCTTCAAGCGCGTGAACGGCATCGTGACCGCGTTTGCGAAGGGCGGCGGCCAAAACCGCGTGGACATCCTCGTCAAGGAAGAGCCGTAGTTTCATTTCGCTCAAGCGGCGGCAAGCTCGCGAACCTGCCCGCGCCAATGCTCCGTGTCGGCATTGCGCTTCAAGTCGCGGTCAATTTCATTTTGATGGTCGAAGTAATAAGCCAGCGCCGAGTGAAGCTGCGACTGCGTGAGGTGCGGCAGGCTTTGCAGAATCTCGTCCGGCGTCATGCCAAGCTGATAATAACCGGCAATCGCGCGCACCGCGATGCGCGTGCCCTTGATGACGGGCGCGCCATTCAGAATTCGCGGACTGGACGCGATGTGTGGATATTTGATTCCGTTTGTTTTCACAGGATTAAATTAACCGCATTTCGCCGCGCCAGCAAGCCCGCGCACGGAAACGATGACTTCTTCGGATTTATGATTTACGATTTTGGATTTAATTCAGCTTTCACTTTTTGTCGGAATATTTCTTTACCATCGAACCGTAGATAAATGCGCCAATCATCGCAGCCACGGCTATTGGAATTAAGCCAAAGCCGTCTCTGCCGCTTTGCCACAAAAGCAAACTTGTCGCAAAAGCTGCCAAACTAATGAGACTCCACATGACAGTAATTTTTTTATAGTAACTGCCGGAAGTGTTTCTGCTTTTTATTCCTCGTTGAATCATTTGATTGACCGCTTGAACTTCTGCTTCACATCTTCCTTTGCAAGCAACTCCATTTCCTACGTCAGCGACACATTCCATGCAAAGTCCTTTGCTGCAATTTTTACAGATTGCAACCGCATCAATTTGCGGATGATAAAAGCATTTCATTGGAAACATTACGCCAGCTTCGGTGTCAGTTGGCCGTTACGAAATTTTTCCTTCATACAAATCCGCCATCGGGAAAACCAAGTCAAAATCGTTCCAGTGCAACACGCCGTCTTCAACGGCATAATTTTTGAAAAGCTTCAGATCGAGATAGGCGCGGATGGATGGGTGGTTGGAATTTTTCAGAAACGGACCGAAGTCCATGGTATTTTCGTGGCCGTCGTCAAATTGAAGGCGCAATTTGTAGGGCGCGACGAAACGTGCCGATTCGATCTGCACGACCTTCGGCATCCGCGTTTTCTTTTCTTCAATCGCGATCATTTCAATCTCCGGGTGATTACTTCCGTGCTCACTGGCCTGCGGTGGACAAAAAATTCAATCCACTTCTCAACTATATCCGCCGCACGCCGGGAAACAAGCAATTCAAAGTTCGCCAGCGCGTTGCCGGTGAGCGGCCTCATGCCCGCAACCGGCAAAATGCGGATTCCAACGACAACGCCATTTTCTATGACGAGTTCCGCCTTGCTCTCCCGGCCCTGGGAAAATCCGTGAACGTGAACCGGCTCATGCTCGTTTGCATAAAAATAAATCCGCAGGCCGAAGTATTCGTAAAGTTTCGGCATACACGGAAAAGTTCACGCCAGCTTTGGCGTCAGTTCGCCGGTCGGCTTCTAATGCGAGCCATGGTCGTGCTTGTCGGCGATGGGTTCGGGATGGAAATGCTCCAGTTCCTCGCCTTTGCGCACGAGGCGCGCGCTGTTGAATATCACGATGAACGTGCCAACGACATGCAAAACGGCGGCGGTGACCGGGCCGATGAAGCCGAATGCCGACGCCGACAGCCCGGCGATGATGAAGCAGATGCCAAAGGCAAAGTTCTGGTTGATGACCGCGCGCGTGCTGCGCGAAAGCTTCACCAGGAACGGCAGCCGCTGCAGGTCGTTGTTCATCAGCGCAATCGTTGCGCTGTGGATGGCCACTTCGCTGCCCGCCGCGCCCATCGCAATGCCGAGGTCGCCCGCTGCGAGCGCCGGCGCGTCGTTCACGCCGTCGCCTATGACCGCGACCTTGTAGCCTTTTGCCTTCATGGCGCGGACAAATTCAACCTTGTTCTGCGGCAGGCAATCGCCCTTCGCCTCCTCGCAGCCGATCTCGGCGGCAACGCGCGTGGCCACCACCTGCCGGTCGCCGGAGACCATCGCGATGCGGCGCACGCCCGCTTCCTTCAATCCGGCCAGCGCGATTTTGGCCTCGGCGCGGACTTGATCCTGCAAACCGACCCAGCCGATGCAGCGGTTGTCGCGCGCGACAAAAATCAAACTCCAGCCTTCGGCCTCGTTTAGATCAACCGATTTGAGAAAATCCTCGGCGACGCCGTTGTCCTTGAGCCACTGCGCGCGGCCCACCAAAACTTTTGCGCCATTGATTTCGGCCTTCACGCCGCGACCGGCAGTTTCGGAAAAATCCTTCGGCTCGGCCAGCGGCACGCCGGCCTCGCCCGCGAGTTGCGCGAGCGCCTTGGCGGTCGGGTGGTTGCTGTATTTCTCAGCCGACGCGGCAATAAGCAGCAATTCGGCGGGTTTGGTTTCGCCGATGGGCGCCAGGCGACTGACGGCGAGCTGGCCCGTCGTGAGCGTGCCGGTTTTGTCGAAGATGAAGGCGTTGATTTTTGCGGCGGCCTCGATGTCGGCGACGTTCTTGATCAAAATGCCGAGGCGCGCGGCCGCGGAAAGCGCGGCGACCATCGCGGTCGGTGTCGCGAGGATGAACGCGCACGGGCAGGAGACGACAAACACGGCGATGACGCGGTTGATGTCGTGGGTGAACGCCCAGACGAGGGCGCCGATGACCAGCACGAGCGGCGTGTAATAGCCCATGTATTGGTCCACGATTTTCATGATGGGCAGCTTGGTTTTTTCGGCGGCGAGAATCAGCTCGCGCACGCGGCCCAGCGTCGTGTCCTCGCCGGCGCGGCTGACCTTGATTTCCAGGACGCCGGTGAGATTTTGCGTGCCGGCAAAAACCTCGTCGCCGGTCTTTTTATCGGCGGGCAGGGATTCGCCGGTGATGGTCGCCTCGTTGAACGATCCCTGGCCGCTGACGATGAGGCCGTCCGCCGCGACGTTGTCGCCGGGGCGGATGCGGATGACGTCACCGACGGTCAGTTCGTTCGCGGCAATTTCCTCCTCGCCGCCATCCTTTTTGATGCGACGCGCCTTGGTGGGCGTGAGCTTGATGAGCGATTCAATCGAAGTGCGCGCCCCCTCGGCGGTGCGCGATTCGATGAGTTCGCCCATGAGCATCAGGAAGGCGATGAGGCCGGCGGTCTTGTAGCCCGCGCTCATGTTGTTGCCGAACGCGCCGGATGCGAACGCAAACAGCACGGCGATGGCGACCAGTTCGTTGATGCTCAAGCGTCCGACGCGCAAATCCTTGATGGCGGTGACGACGATGGGATAAATCAAAATGACCGCGCCGATGAACGCGCTGGCGCTGGCGATGGTCCCGCCCGATTCAAACAGCCAGTCCACGATGAAGGCGTTGAGGACGAAGACGACGCCGAGGACGGCCTGCCAGAGATGCACGACGGAATGTTCGTGGTCGTGGCCACAGCCGCAATCCGGCCCATGCTCGTGTTCGTGATGGCTTAAAAGTGAAGTGACCTGCATAAAATTAAAAAACTCGTTTGCCGGGAACTGGAAAATGATTCAGCCAGTTGTCAAATTTAACAAACAGCCACCCGAAGCAAAGGCTCCAAAGAGGAACTGAAATAATCGAAGTAAGCTCCCAAGAAAAATGCCAATAAAACACATTTACATGTGGATTAGGCAATACATAAAATAATTTCTCCAAAAGATAAAATTGAGGATCCAAAAACGAAAAAGTATTACTCCAAAAGCTACCCAAAGCATCAAACCAAACTCTTGCTTCCATTGGGCCCGACCAAGCTCTGTGGCGATACAATTTGGAAACAACAATAAGAGTTAGTATAAAGTGTGCAATTGCCACCTTCCACATTCTTCGTTTGAGCATCGCGTCCATTTTCATTTTACGGATTCGCCGTTGCCGATTTCGGCTGCGGCGGCTCGCGGTTCAACATCAGCCTCAATTCGCGCGACTGGCCATCGGCTCGCTCCGGCAGAAAGATTTTGTCCTGCACGTTCGTCAGCACCAGCGCCATCGTCTCGGCCACCTTTTGCTGCGCGAACAGGTTTTGATTCGCCTCGAACGCCGGCAGCACGTCGGTGAAGGCCTTGGCGTCGGCCTGGATGGCCTTGACATAATTCGCGCTGGCGGCGGCGGCCTGCGTGGTGATGGCCGACGCCTGCGCGGCGGCGTTGAGCAGGGTCTTGTCGTGATAGCCGTTCGCTTCATTGAATTGCTTGCTCTGGTTCTGGCGCGCGATGGTGACGCGGTTGAAGACATCCTGCAACTGCCGCGGCGCGACGCTTTGCACCTGCACCTGGCCGTGGTCAATGACGATGCCGAGATGCTCCCGGTCGGTCAAATCGGTAACCCGCACCTCCACAGCGTTCTGAAACTCGGTCTTTTTGTTGATGAGAATGTCGTCCACGTTGTAGCGCGCGGCGGTGAACAGCAGGGCGTTGTTCAGCATGTTCTGAATTGAGTTGGACGCGGACGCAAAATTGAAAACATACGCAATCGGGTCATCAATGTGGTAGTTCAGCGTCGCGCGCAAGTGGACGATGTTGCGGTCGGCGGTGATGGCGTAGCCGTCAATCGCCGGATTGAGCGACGCGCTGGCGGGCAGTTCCTCGCCGCTCAATTCCTGTTCGGGCGTGGTGAAATACCAGCCGGTCGTCGAGGTGACTGTCTGGTTTTCCGAGATAGGAATTTTCCGCACCTCGTCAATCGGATAGGGAAACGACCAGTGCAATCCCGGGCCAAGCAGGGCGCCCCGGCCTTCGCCAACCGGCTTGCCGAAACGGAGAATGACGGCTTTTTCCGACGGGCCGACCTGGAAAAATCCCGAACCGAAAAACGCGGCGACCATCAGCAGCATCACGACTTTGACAATTGCGAAACTGCTGCGCAGCGCCTCGGCCAGCGCCTGCGAACCGGCGTCAACCGCCTCCGGCGCCTCGTGCCCGTGATGATGATGTTCGTGTTCGTCGCTCATGGCATTAATGTAGCGCAGGCGTCCCGCCTGCGAACGCCGACAAAGACGGCAATAATGTTTTCTTCGTGCTCGCGCCAATGCGCTCGCTGCGCAGGCGGGACGCCTGCGCTACTTTAACCGGCGTGCGCTTGAGATTTGGAAATCGGACGCAGACAGCCCCGCTCCAATCCGCGTTTTTTCCTTCGCCCGAACTTGCTTCACGAATGTAAAATTCCCTTTCCATAAAAATCATTTCGCCGGCGCATTCGTCGGCAGATTGCGGAACAAATCAAACGGCGGTGTGCGCTCGTCGAAAATCAGGGTCGCGCGCGAGTTGAGGGTTTGCTGCAACGCGCCGATGCGCAGCAGAAAAACGGCCAGGTCGGGATTTTGCTGGAACACCGGCAGCGTCTTGGCGGCCTCGGCCTCGCCCTCGGCGCGGATGCGCGTGGCGCTGGCCTGGGCGTTGGCGATGGTCCGGGCGGCCTCGGCGTCGGCGTCGGACTGGATTTTTTGCGCGGCCGATTTGCCTTCGTTTTCCGCGCGGCTGATGAGCACCTGCCGCTCGGATTTCATGCGGTCAAAAACCGTCTGCGTCACGCTCTCGGGCAGGCCGATTTTTTTGAAGCCGAGAAATTTGAGCTCGATGCCGTAATTGTTAGTCCGCAGCTCATTTTGAACGGACTGCTCGATTTCATTTTCAATCGCGTCGAATTTCAGCGCCTTCGGGTCCGCGTTCACGAAATCGGACAGCGGATGCCGGCCGACGGCGGCGCTTTTGGCCGTGCGCACCCATTGTTCGAGCTTGCTCTGCGCGTTCGGCAGCGACACCGAAGCATCGCCGGGAAAACGCTGCAGGAACTGCCGCGCGTCCGAAATCCGCCAGCCGACGTAAACACTCGTCAGCAGCAAGCCGCTGTCCGCGGTGGGCGTCTGGCTGAATTTGTCCTCGAAATTCTGGACGCGCTGGTCGTATTTATAAACCTTCTGGATCGGCCAGGGCCATTTGAAATACGCGCCGGGCTGGTCGTAATTCTGGCTGGTCGGCTTGCCAAAGGTCGCGACGACGGCGGTCTCCGACTGGCGGACTTGAAAAACAAACAGCAGCAGCGCGAAAATCAGAACCAGCACTGCGCCGATGATGATGGTCAGGGAATTTCGTTTCATGGGATTTATTCGTTAGGCACGGTCGCATTCAAAAGGTCCGCGCGGATTTTGTCTTCGAGATCAAAAATCACTACGTCCTGGGTGTTCGTGACGAGCAAAACGTATTTGCGGGCGTTCCGGGTCGCGTCGGCAAACGTCTGGAAATAGACGCGCTGTTTATAAACGGACGGCGCGGCTTCGAATGCCGGTATCTGGTTCGTGAACAGCGCCGCCTGCGCATACCGCGAAACTTCCAGTTGCAGCCGCGAAGCGTCGGCGAGATTCGTGGTCGTGAACGCCTGCGCCCCGGCCAGCGCGACGTTGCTGATGGCATAAGCCAGCGCGGCATTGCTGATGGCGAACATTGTCTGCTCCGCGCCGATGACCTTTTCGTAATCGCCGGCGACCGTGGTCGGCGGATGAATGTCCTGCAGGCCGACAAAAATGATTTTCGCGCCGAGTTTGTATTCGTTCGCCGAGGTTTGAATGTTGTCGCGCAATGTCTCCGCCGCTTCGAGCCGGTTGCTCGACATCACGTTGTTCAAGTCCGCGCCCGCCAGAAAACGCGCCACTTCCCGCGTGGCGAGCGATTGCAGCAGGTTCGTCGCGTCGGCATTGTTGTAAGCCCAGTCGGTGACGTTGGTGATTTGAAACTGGACCGGGATGCTGACGGAAATCAGGCTGACCGGCGTCGCCTTCAGAGCGTCGTTTGTGCCGGCGCCGTCATTTTGAACCGTGACCGGCGCGCGGTTGGCGACCAGATAATTATCCTCCTTCGCGTGGGCGACGCTCCACAAAATCGTGCCGGCCTTTTCGCTCTGCTCGTCGGGAACGTAGCCGACGACGAACGTCTGGATTTGCTCCGTGCGGTAGCGGTAGATTTTTTCCACCGGCCATGGCAGCTTGAAATGCGCGCCGGCGTCGAGCGTGGCGACGCGCCTGCCGAAATGTTCGAGCACGGCCTGTTCGCCCGCGTCCACAAAAACGACGCACGTCGAAAGCAGCAGGACGGCCAGTTGCGCCAGCAGCAGCATCGGCAGGTTTTTTTTGAGCAGCAGGAAAAACCACGTCTCGGAAACCTTGAAGCCGAATTGATAATCGAGCGTCTGCGCCGCCGTGGTGAACAAACTTTCCGGCTGCGCGAGCAGGCCCACGACGCGGCTGTCGTAAAGCGGCCGGGCCACCCTGCCGCGGACGCGCGGGCGGTAGATTTCCAGCAGCAGCGTGACGAGGATTTCCGCCGCCATCAGGCCGAGCAGCACGCACAGGCCGCGCGCGACCCAGAAATCCGCGCGCGGAAATTTCACCGCGACGCCGCCGATGCCCAGCGCGGTGAACGCGCAAACATAGGCGCCGGCCAGCAGAAAACTCGCGCTGGGACGAAGCAGCCGCTGGCCTTCGAGCCGCGCGATGGTGACCGAAAACCGGCCGAGCAAAAACAACAGCAGCGCGAAAATGGCGAAGAGCGAGAGCGCCGCCGTGGCGCTGGCATCCTTGATGGCCACGGTGGTTTTGCCGCTCCAGTTCCACAGCAGCCACGCGCCGCCGGCTTCGAGCAGCAGCAGCAGCACGGCGAAACCGGGCACGAAATATTTCTCGAATTGCTCGCGCGAACGGCTTGCGGGGAAGACCTCCGATTCTTTTGCCTTAAACAAGGCGGATTCACCCTTGTTCCGGGCAAGTTCGTCGAACTCCAGTTTTTCCAGCCGCTCATTTTCTTCGAGCCGCATCTGGAACCAGCCGGTGAACGCCACGAGCATTCCGAGTCCCAGGAAAACCGAGCCGGCCTGCCCGGCCAGCGTATGGGCGTAGGTGGTGACGACCAGCGCGGCGAGAAAAATCAGCACCGCCGCCACCAGGTTCACCAGACCATTTTTTTGAACATTGCGTTCCACGTTTCGTTAAATAGTTAAATCGTTGCATGGTTACATCGGAGTTCGCCGAACCGGTTCAACGATTCAGCGATTCACGATGTAACGCTCTAACTCAATTCCCGTTCCTCAAACAGCGCCGTGCCAATGGCCAGCGCCGCGCCAGCGTAGCCGACCACATACACAAATGCCTTGCCGACATAAGCCCACTGAAACGTGCTTTTGCCCATGTCCACCGCGTCGGCGAGCCAAAAAAGCTGCCAGTTTGGAAGCGCCGTGTAAAGCGCGGAAGCCCACCAAGGCCCGCCGCCGCCGATGGTTCCGCCCGCCAGCGAATAAAAATAATCCGACATCAGCCCGACCAGGAAGAACGCCGAACAGACCGCCAGCGTCGGGATCGTGTCCAGCCGCGTCGAGCACGCCAGCGCCAGCGCCGCCAGAATCCACAGCGCAAACAAAATCAAAATGCCCGCCGGCAAGAGATTCCAGTTCACCCGCCCGGCCGTGCCCAGGCTTTCCATTTGATTTGTAAATTGAAAAATGACGAACGCCGCCAGCGTCGCCAGCAGCACCAGCGCAAACACCGCGTCGCTCACGAACGTCCGGCGCAGGAAGAAATTGCTGAAGCCCGCCAGCGCGTAGGCCAGCGCCACGCCCGCCCCGAAAATGCCCAGCGCGGCCACGTCGGTTTTGCCATAGGCGTCAAAGGCCATGCGGCTGGCGAGCAGCACGCCGACCATGTTGACATAGGCCAGCAGCGTGAGCGCCGCGGCCAGGCCGGCGTATTTGGCCAGCAAAAATTGCGCGCGCCCGACCGGCTTTGACAAAACCGCCAGCGCCGTGCCGGTGCGGATTTCCCGCGCCAGCGACGACGACGCGCTCAACACCGCGCCGAACAGCCCCGCCAGCAGCATCACCGCCAGCGCGCTGTTTTCCACCAGCTTCGGCTCGTCGCCGAACGCGAAGTAATACGGCACCGCGAGAAAAATCTCGAACAGCACGGAACCCGTCATCAGCAGCAGAAAAATCGGCTGCCGGACCAGTTCCATGAAGGCGTTGGCCGCAATGTTCCAAAATTGTCGCATGAACTTCCGGTTAGCTTACGAACCGCGCGCGCGTTTGCCAACGGCTAATCCGCGCGCGCGGCAAAGAAATTGAGCGGGAAAACGGTGTTTGTGTTCAAACTTGAATTGAAAATTACGGCGACAATTTTTCGCGGTGCGGCAGATGGTCGCGGTTCCAGCGCGCCAAGGCCGCGTCGCTGATGTCTGCAAACAGAAACTGAAGCGTCGGCGATTCGACGTGGCCGTCGCAAAAGACCACGTTGGCTTTGCCGACGAATTTAAGGAGAGCGTGAACCGTCACTTTTCAATAATTGGCTGCGCCATTTTTGAAGCACGCCGACAAAAACCTTGTCAGCCCGAGAACTGACCACCTCGACAAATGAAAAGCCTTTCTTTGTCGCCACCCAAAGCGAAGTCAAAAAAATCGCAACGAAAATGGTTTTGTTTTGCCAGCCATCGAGTTGCCATTGGTGTTTCCAAAACCAAATCGGATGACGAAACAGTGGTTCAGAGTAACAAATCGGCCACAAATCACCGGCGTCGGGTCCTCGCGAGCCGATGAGATCACACAGCAAGTGCAAATGAAAGGTGAGCAAGCAGAGCAGCAAGACCTGCCGTCGCTGCTGGGCATAAAGCGCAAACAGAATTGAAACCACAATTGCCGCCGGCCAGCCGTGCATCAGCAAATGATGATACGTTTGGTAATAATAAAACGTGCATTCTTTGCCCGAAAACAATGAGCCAACAACGTCGGGAATCACACCAAGACCATCGGCGTCCGGCAAAACTCCCGCCAGCGTCACCAGTTTGCGATCTCGTGGATTGTTGGTGGTTGCTACCGCAACTAACCAGCTTCCGACAAGATGCGTCAGCGGAGACATTGCATTTTAGGCCATAGCGCGGGCGATGCTGTTCCACCAGGCGTCGTGTAGTTCGGTGAGTGGCGCGGAGAATTCGCCGCCAGCGGTTTTCACCGTCAGCTTGTCGCCGCCGACTTTGCCAATTTGAACCGCCGGAGCACCCATGAGCTTGGCGCGTTCGACGACTTTCACGGCGTCAAGCGCTTTGCAACTGATGACGACGCGCGATTGCGTTTCGCCAAAGAGCAGGGCGTCGAGGCGAACGTCTTTCACCGCGCTCAAGTCAATCGTCGCGCCGATCAAACGCGGGGTTTCGCGGGCGATGAGCTGGCTGATGCAGCTCTCGGCCAGCGCCACGGCCAGGCCGCCTTCGCTGCAATCGTGCGCGCTTTTCACCAAGCCGCTTTGAATCAATCCCAGCAGCGTCGTGTGCAACGTCTTCGCCGTCTCAAAATCGCAGCGCGGCGGCGAGCCGGTTTTTTTGCCGTGAATCACCTGCAAATACGCGCTGCCACCGAGACCGAAAATCGGATCGGCTTTGTCCACAATTTCGCCCAGCAAAATAATCGCGTCGCCTTCGTCCTTGAACCATTGCGTCGTGATATGCTCCGGTTTTTCGATCAGGCCGACCACCACCACCGTCGGCGTCGGGTCAATCGGGCCGTTCGGGCTTTGGTTGTAGAGCGAGCAATTGCCGCCGGTGACTGGCGCGTTGAATGCCCGGCAAGCCTCGGCCAGGCCACGCACCGATTCCGCAATCTGCCAGAACAATTCCGGCTTCATCGGGCTGGGCATGTTGAGGTTGTCGGTCGTGCCCAGCGGCACCGCGCCGGAACAGGCGAGATTGCGGCAGGCTTCCGTCACAACAATTTTCCCGCCCTCGTAGGGATCGAGATAAACGTAAGTGCCGTTGCCGTCCACTGACATGGCGATGAATTTTTCCGGCGTGGATTTGCCGTTCAATTCCGGCAGCGAATCCGTCTTGATGCGCAGCACCGCCGCGTCGCTGCCCGGGCAAACCACCGAGCCGTCGCGCACCATGTGGTCGTATTGCCGGTAGATCCAGTTCTTTGAAGCAATCGTCGGCCATGCCAAAAGCTTCTTCAAATCGTCGGCGGGATTTTTCGTGTCGGCAATCCCGTCGATGCGGAACGCGCGGACTTCCTTCAAATACTCCGGCTCCTTCAAGTCGCGCTGATAAACCGGCGATTCGTCGGCAATCTTTTTCGCCGGAATGTCGGCAACAATTTTCCCGCCGTGACGAACGACCATGCGACCGGTATCGGTCACGACGCCGACTTCCGACCACGGCAAATCCCACTTGTCGAAAATGCGCTTCACTTCCTCTTCGCGGCCTTTGTGGACGATGATCAGCATCCGCTCCTGCGATTCCGAAAGCATAATTTCGTAGCTGGTCATGTTCGGCGCGCGTTGTGGCACCTTGTCCAATTCGATTTCAATTCCCGTTCCGGCACGCGCCGCGGTTTCACAAGTCGAGCAGGTCAATCCCGCCGCACCCATGTCCTGGATGCCCGCGACCGCGCCGGTGGCCAGCAATTCGAGGCAGGCTTCGCAGACCAGCTTTTCCATGAACGGATCGCCGACCTGCACCGCGCCGCGCTGTTGCTCGGCGGATTCCTCGGTCAAATCCTGCGACGCGAACGCCGCGCCCGCCAGACCGTCGCGACCCGTCGCTGGGCCGACGTAAAACACCGGATTGCCGATGCCCTTGGCCGCGCCGCGCGCGATTTGCTCGTGCCGCAGCACGCCGAGACAGAAGGCGTTCACGAGCGGATTGCCCTCGTAGCTCTTGTCGAAATAAACCTCGCCGGCGATGGTCGGGATGCCGAAGCAATTCCCGTAATGCGCGATGCCGCTGACGACGCCGGCAAACAAACGCCGGTTGTTTGCCATTTCCGCTTTCCGCTTTCCGCTTTCCGCTTTTTCTTCCGTGATTGGCCCGAAGCGCAGCGAGTTCACCGCGCAAATCGGCCGTGCGCCCATCGTGAAAATGTCGCGCACGATGCCGCCGACGCCGGTGGCCGCGCCCTGAAACGGCTCGACCGCGCTCGGATGGTTGTGCGACTCGATCTTGAACGCGATGGCGATGCCGTCGCCGATGTCAATGATGCCGGCGTTTTCCTCGCCCGCGCCGACGAGAATTTTCGGCGACTTGGTGGGGAAAGTCTTGAGCAGCGGCTTGGTGTTTTTGTAACTGCAATGCTCGCTCCACATCACGGAAAAGATGCCGAGCTCGGTGTAGCTCGGCGTGCGGCCGAGGATTTCCACGGCGTGGGCGTATTCTTCCGGCGTGAGGTTGTGCTTGGCAACCAACTCTGGGGTGATGGCGGGTTCGGTCATGGAAAATTTATTTTCGTTTTAATCAGTAATGTTATTAAGCCCAGAACGGCACATATTCCGTGAATTTCCTCGATTTATTTTCCGGGTTGGCTGGCTTAATTTTCTTAAGTAAAAGCGCCTCTTGTATTAGGTTGGAAACCATTGAGCGTTGTTTTTCCGGCATCTTCAATCGTTCTCGCAAGGATTTATTTGTCATTGCGCTATCGGAATAATACTTCAGCACGGCGTGTTGATAGCACGCCTCCAAACGTTCACGAGCCGACATCTGTGCAAATGTCCTTGGAGAATAAAGCGTGACCTTGAAATAATTTGACCCGCTGTAGAACTCAATCGGCGGCAGTCCGTATATCTCCACTTGTTCGCCTGCCTTTACCAAACCCGATCCGCGTTCCTCGCAAATTTTGTAGCGACGAAACGCGCTTGCCAATTTTTCGTTGCGCGATTCCGGCTGCGTTCCGATGAGCCGATCCAGTTGCTTGGACGGCAGCAATCCGCCAGGATTGGAAATTTCTATTCTGTCGTCGAAGATTTCAATAAGTGGACTGACGCCCGTAACCGAAAAATCTTGGTGGATGAGCGCATTGGCGACCAACTCACGCAATGCGATTTCAGGATAAACAGTCCGCTTCACCCTCAACGCCTTTTCAATCACTTCACTCTGCGGTAAAAGCGATGTTAAAAACTGTAAAATCCCTTGGAATCCGATGGCATACCCAAAAGCACCTTCCTGCTCTCGCTTTGTCTTGGATTTATTAAGTCCGTCATAGACCACAATTCGCAGCGCCTTGCGGCGGAGGTCTTGAAAATCCGCAATCTTGCGAGCTGCCGCTATCGCTCCAAGATTGGTCACATATCCTCCGCCAGCGGGCTCTTTACAAATAAATCCCTCGGCCACCATCCAATTAAGCCTCTCCTCATTCGTCGTCGGAACAGGCCGTTCCATCATTTTGAAAATTGGCTCTGTGTTCAGTTTCAAAATCAAATCCGCATCTGTTAGCAAAACCGACGCGTGCAATTCCTCCCAGCGTGGCGTCCGGCTGTTCAACATCAGCGTTCCAATTTCCTGACGTGAAGCTTGGCGGGTTGTGCCGCCGGAACGGGTGAAAGCGATTTCCAAACTCTTTCCACGAATATGCACCGGCTTGACAGCAGATTCAGGCACATAAACAAACAGCAACGGGAAGGATTCATAATTTTCCACCGCGTGATCAAGTGACACCGATGGCTCAACGCATTGCCGTCCGATATTTGCAAGGTGATTGATCGTCTTCTGAATTGTTTCCTCGTCCACCGCATGAGGAATCCCTGAAGCATCAACGCCATAAACCAAAAACCCACCGCCGGGATAATTGGCAAAAGCAGATAAATGTTCCGCCAGTCGCTTCTTGTCGGGCGACAATGCGGCCTTCCAGTCCAGTTCGTTCAACTCATGCCTCGGTTGTTCAAGACTGGCTTTCAGCAAACCAAACGCTCGATTCACCCAATTTTTCATTGCGACGTTTTCAACTCAAATAACAAATTGCTCCAAATCAAACACTTAACACAACAATGCGTTTTTGATTCAATTAAAAATATTTTAAAAACTTTCACTTTACGCCGCTTGCGCGACGGTTTTGTTTTGGAGCGCGGCGAAGATGCTTTCGAAAATCCATTTGCCGTCGTCGCTGCCCAGCGCGGGTTCGCTGGCGCGTTCGGGATGTGGCATCAGGCCGGCGACGTTGCGGCGCTCGTTGCAAATGCCGGCGATGTTTTGCAGCGCGCCATTGGGATTCGCGGTGTCGGTCAGGTTTCCGCTCGCGTCGCAATACTGCCACAAAATCTGGTTGTTCGCCTTGAGCTTCGCCAGCGTTTCTTCGTCGGCAAAATAGCAGCCTTCGCCGTGGGCGATGGGAATGCGGAGGATTTTCCCAGCCGGAATTTTGCTGGTGAATGGCGAGCCGGTCGTGGCGGTTTTCAGGAAAATATGTTCGCAGTGGAATTGCAAATCGCGGTTGCGGATGAGCGCGCCGGGCAGCAGGCCGGCTTCGGTGAGGACTTGAAAGCCATTGCAGATGCCGAGCACGAGGCCGCCGTTGTCAGCGAATTGTTTCACGGCCTGCATCACCGGACTGAACCGCGCGATGGCGCCGCAGCGCAGATAATCGCCGTAGCTGAAGCCGCCCGGCACGATGACGGCATCGGCGTCGCCGAGGGAATTGTCCTTGTGCCAGATGTAGCTTGCGGCATGGCCGAGCAGCCGGATGGCGTGGACGGCGTCCTGGTCGCAGTTGGAGGCGGGAAATTGGAGGACGGCAAAATTCATGGCGTTAAATCGTTGCGTCGTTGAATCGTGAATCGTCGCCCGGTGTAACGATGTAACGGTTCAACGATTCTCGCTTCATTCGATTTCCAATTTGTAATCTTCAATCACCGGGTTGCTCAAAAACTTGTGCGCCGCGTCGTTCAGCGCCTGCTGCGCGGCGGCCTTGTCCGCGCCGGGCGCGAGGTCAATCTCGATATATTTGCCAATGTGGACGCCGGTGACGCCGGTGTAGCCCATCTGGGCGAGGGCGTTCTGGACGGTTTTGCCCTGCGGATCAAGCACGGCCTTCTTGGGAGTGATGACAATTATCGCTTTCATTCGCGCGCGGGGAAGGATGCGAAAAAATCCGGCGGCGGGCGAGCAATTTTTGATTTTCCGTGCAACGGCGTTGAATTTGCCCGCCGCTTGCGTCATTGTTTGAGCATGGTTGACACCAAACATCCCGACGAAGCGCCGTGCAGCAATGCTGGCGCGGAACGCAAGGCGCCCGAACCCTGCACCATCGTCATCTTCGGCGCGAGCGGCGATCTCACGGCGCGCAAGTTGATTCCCGCCTTTTACCACCTGTTCAAGGACAAGCTGATGCCGTCCACGTTCCGCATCGTGGGCTTCGCGCGGCGGGAAAAGACCGACGAATCGTGGCGGCAGGAATTGCGGACCGCGCTCGACCAGTTTTCCCGCACAAAACCCGTGGATGAAAAAGTCTGGAAGGAATTTTCAGCGAACCTGTTTTATTGCCGGGGCGACCTCGCCGACGCCGCAGCCTATAAAAAGCTCGAAGAAATGCTGACCTCGTTTGGCAGCGGGCCATTGCGGGAAAACCTGCTTTTTTATCTCGCCACGCAGCCGAGCCAGTTCGGCCAGGTCGTCGAGGAATTGCACCGCGCCGCGTTGCTGCACAAGGATGGCGCCGGCTGGCAGCGCATCGTCGTCGAAAAGCCATTCGGCCACGACCTCGCCTCCGCGCAGACGCTTAACCGGGAGTTGACACGCTACGCGAATGAAAGCCAGGTCTGCCGCATTGACCATTACCTCGGCAAGGAAACGGTGCAGAACATTTTGATGTTCCGCTTTTCCAACTCGGTTTTCGAGACGCTTTGGAACCGCGAATCCGTGGACCACGTCCAGATCACCGTCAGCGAAACCCTCGGCGTCGGCGAGCGCGGCGGTTATTACGAGGAGGCCGGCGCGTTGCGCGACATGGCGCAAAACCACATGCTACAGGTGTTGTCGCTCATCGCCATGGAACCGCCCGTGTCGCTCGAAGCCGAATCCGTCCGCGACGAAAAGGTGAAGCTGCTCAAATCCATCCGCCCGCTCACGCCGGACGATGTCGCCAGACAGGTGGTGCGCGGACAATACTTCGCCGGCATCGTGAACGGCCAGCCGCGCCCCGGCTACCGGCAGGAGACCAAGGTGAAAACGGATTCCAACGTCGAAACTTACGTTGCGCTGAAGCTCTTCATTGACAACTGGCGCTGGTCGGGCGTGCCGTTTTATCTGCGCACCGGCAAAAATCTGCCGATGAGCGCCAGCGAGGTGCGGATTCAATTTCGTCCGACACCAAACGTCCTGTTCGCCGCGCAATGCGGGCAGCATCTGGACTCCAACGCCATTGCGTTGCGGCTACAGCCGAATGAAGGCATTTATTTGCGGTTCAACGGCAAGGTGCCCGGCATGAGCCTCGGCGTGCGGCCCGTGCGGATGCACTTCAGCTACGATGCCGAGTTTGGCGCCTACACGCCGGAGGCTTACGAACGCCTGCTGCTCGAAGCCATCGCCGGCGACGCGACGCTCTTCATCCGCCGAGATGAAGTCGAGACCGCGTGGCAAATTGTGGATTCCATCCGCAAAGGCTGGGACGGCAAACCGCTGACGAACCGGGAATTTTACGCCGCCGGAACTTGGGGGCCGATTGCCGCCGACGATCTGCTCGCGCAACTCGGCCACGCCTGGCATGAGCCGCTGGTGATAAAATAATCAAATCAAATGGCGAATTTTGAACTGATTTCCTGCGCGACCACTGACCAACTCGCCTGCGTTGCCGCGAACGCATGGCTCAATGAAATCGAATCGGCCAATCGTGCGGGCAAAGGGCATTGCGTTGCGCTTTCCGGTGGACGCATCGCGCAAAAATTCTTCGCCGCCACCGTCGAGCAGGCCAAGGCACGCGCCGTTTCCTTCGAGCGCGTCCATTTTTTCTGGGCGGACGAACGCTGCGTTCCGCCCACCGACCCCGAAAGCAATTTCAAACTGGCGAACGAGCTTTTGTTCGCGTCGCTGAAAATTTCTGCAAACCAGATTCACCGGATTCGCGGCGAAGATTCTCCTCAAGCGGCCGTCAAAACTGCCGAAGCGGAACTTGGCCGCATCGCCCCGGCATACAAAAACGGCCGGCCGGCGCTGGATTTGATTTTTCTCGGCATGGGCGAGGACGGCCACGTCGCGTCGCTGTTTCCCGGTGCGCCGCCCGAAATTCTGCGTTGCTCCAGCCCATACCTGGCCATCGAAAATTCGCCCAAGCCGCCGCCGCGCCGGATTTCCTTGAGCTACGCGGCGATTGCCGCGGCAGGACAAGTCTGGGCGCTGGTTTCGGGCGCGGGAAAAGAGGCGGCGTTGCGCGAATCCTTGCGCGACGGCGGCCCGACGCCATTCGCACGCGTGATGCGGTCGCGCCCGCGGACGAAAATTTTCTGCGACATTCGACTTGACTAACTTGTAACCAGATGGTTAGTTAGCGGCGTGAATGGAAGGTGTGGGAAAGCGGCAGCCAGGGGAGTTTGAACAGCCCGAAAAAAGGTTGAACATTTTTTGAACGATTTGAAATGGGCCGGGTCTGATTCAACAGGCGAATGAAGATTTCGCTGTCCGTTTAGGGTTGGCATAGGGGTTTTGCTCGCGGCGCGGCTCGGACAGCGACCCCAAGTTGGTCGCGTCGCCCTTCTGAGCGCCTCGGTGAAGGCGTATAAACCTCGTCACCGCGAGGGCCGGACGAAAGTCCGGCCTTTCGCATTTCTGGAATTTGCATTGAACTGAAGCGAAAAACGGATTAGTCTTTCCAACGCATGAAACACCAGCTCGATTTCGAGAAGCCGATCATCGAACTGCAGGAAAAATTGGATGACCTGCGCGGTCATCCGGAAAAGCACTCGCTCGGCGTCAGCTTTGAGGAGGAAATCCAGCTCATCGAAAAAAAACTGGCGGAAACCCGGCGGCACATTTTCGCCAACCTCACCGCCTGGCAGCGCGTCCAACTGGCGCGCCATCCCAAACGGCCTTATACGCTGGATTACCTCAAGACATCGTTCTCGGATTTTCAGGAATTGCACGGCGACCGGCTGTTCGCCGAGGACCGCGCCATGGTCGGCGGTTTTGCCAAACTGGGCGAACATCGCGTCGTCGTCATCGGCACGCAAAAAGGCCGCGA
>Ga0302320_10004585_pt1 | contig 31355 bp, 20 predicted proteins | sample Bog_T0_3_FD_202130 | JGI IMG/M metagenome (GOLD analysis project Ga0302320, IMG submission 202130) | Peat permafrost microbial communities from Stordalen Mire near Abisko, Sweden - Bog_T0_3 | ecosystem: Environmental > Terrestrial > Soil > Wetlands > Peat | place: Sweden: Abisko, Stordalen Mire... | reverse complement strand
AAGCAGTTGAAGAACTACGAAACCATGAAGTTGCTCGTGGATCGTTGGGTCGAACTTGCCACCGAATTATCCAACCTGCGGATCAAACGAGATCGTTCCTGAACAGGGAGAACTTGGCACTGTCCAGCTGCATGAATACGTCGAGATTGTTGTCACTGGCTCCGCGGTCGCCCCACACGGCGTCCATGATGCGGTCGCGCGTGGCCACTCGCCCCGCCGAACGCATCAAACATTCGAGGATGGAAAACTCAGTTCGGGTGAGGCTCAACTGACGGTTGCCGCGCCAGGCCTCATGCCGGGCTGTGTCGATGGTCAGGTCAGCGTAGCGGAAGGCGGTGGTCTGGGCGGCGCCGCTGGTCCGCGTTCGCGCGCGAATCCGGGCCAGCAGCACTTCAAACGAAAACGGCTTGGTCAGGTAGTCATCCGCTCCCGCATCCAGGCCGCGGACTATATCCTGCGGCGCATCGCGCCCGGTCAGCAAGAGGATGGGCACGCGGATTTTTTGAAGCCGGAGCCGCCTCGTGACCTGGATTCCGTCAAGATGCGGCAGCATGATATCGAGCACAATCAGGTCAAAGGCCGTCAACTCCGCCGCTTTCAAGCCAGAAGCGCCGTCGAAGCAGACTGTGACCAGGTAGCCTTCCTCTTCAAGCCCTTTGCGCACATACCCGGCCACGTCGCGATCGTCTTCAACCAGCAGGAGCCGCATCATAGGATCTGCCCTCAAGAATGGCGTGCCGACCTTAAAAATACCTGAAGAGTCTGCCGCCACAGTCCGGTCAGCGCCGGCGGTTCCTCCTCCGGAGTTTCGTCTTGTTCCGTATGGTACAAACCCGGGGGTGGAACGTCTATGCTCTCCAATCGCCCGCTGGAAGCTGTTCAGTTCATGGAACTTCCATCAAGACCTTCGCGCCCGTAAGCTGGATGTCAGAAAATATGCGCAGTTCTTAAGGGATTTTTCAGTTCTCTCCTCTAGCGTGATTTCGTCAAGCAACAGGCGGAATCTGGGAGCAGTTGTTGAAGCGTACCCGATCCGCAGTTCGGGACTCACTTGTGGAGGGTGAATATGTGGATCGGTGAATATTTCAACTCGTCGCGGAAGGGTGCTGGCCGTACAAATCCTTTTCGAGTACGCTGCAGCATTCTGTTTGCGCTTCTATGTGTTCTAGCCTGGCAGGCAGTCCCTGCAACGGCGCAACAGGTGACAGGCGACATTGTGGGCACAGTCACGGATACGAGCGGTGCTCTGATTCCGAATGCGACCGTCACTGTAAAGAACATGGGGACCGAAGAAACCCGAACCGGTGTGTCTACCGATAAAGGCGAGTTCACTTTTACGCTGTTGCAGCCGGGCCAGTACTCGGTGAGTGTGGACGCAAAGGGATTCAAGTCATTCGAACAATCGAGCATTGCCTTGTCAGTGGGTGAGCGATATCGCGTGGCGGCCCAGCTGACAATTGGCGAGGCCAGCGAGAAGGTCGAAGTTACCGGCGAGGCTCCGGCGCTGCAGACCGACGATGCGACGCTGCAGTCGGTGGTGGAGAGCAAGGCGGTAGAGGATCTGCCCTTAAATGGGCGCAACTTTGTTCAACTGGCGCAGTTGGTTTCAGGAGCCAATGAAGGTCCGGCAAACAGTGCTGCCAGCGGCGGCGGCGGCTCCGATTACCGTCCATCTTCAGCGCTGGTGGTCAATGGCCAGGCCGATGTGCAGAACAACTACATGCTTGACGGAACGGATAACAACGAGCGGCTGCTTGGCCTGTTGGGTGTTCGGCCGTCGATTGACGCCATCGCCGAGGTGAATGTGCTCACCGGCCAGTACTCAGCCGAGATTGGCAGAACTGCCGGCGGCGTGGTCAACGTGATTACCAAGTCAGGCACCGACCGGTTCCATGGATCGGCCTATGAGTTTCTCCGCAACGACGCCTTCGATGCCAAGGATTACTTTACGCTTGCCGGCACCAAGCCGCCGCTCAAGCAGAACCAGTTTGGCGGCAGCGTTGGCGGGCCCATTCGCAAGGGCAAGACGTTCTTCTTTGGCGACTATGAAGGCTTCAGGCAGATCCATGGGCAGGCCAAGCTGCTTACCGTTCCAACCTTGCAGGAGCAGACCAAGTACGACTTTACCGACGTGGGCGGGCCGGCGCTCAAAGCCGGGCAGCTCAGCTCGATCGCGCTCAACTTTTTCGCGCTGTATCCGCATCCCAACGTGGCGGGCGCGGGCGCGGCGAACAACTACTCCGCGGCTCCAGTCCAGGTGCAGAATAGCGAAACATTCGACTTGCGCGCGGATCATCGCTTCAACGACAACAATACCGCTTTTGTGCGCTACTCCTACAACAACACGCACACGGTGAATCCAGGCAACTTGCCTGCCGCCAACGGGATCATTCCCGACGGCGGAGTGATCGCCCCGGAGCTGGTGCAAAACGTTCTTGGCAACTACACCCACCTCTTCAGCCCCACCCTGCTGCTGGAATTGAAAGGGGCTTACACACGCATCAATCTCAACACCACGCTGGGAAACAACGGCAAGGACGTGAGCACACAGTTCGGATTGACCGGAGCAAACTACAACAGCCTTACCAGCGGCCTGACGAACATGACAATTGTGGGGTATGAAGGCCTGGGCGACGCGACTTTCAATCCGAATACGACCTTTGACAGCACCCTGCAGTTCATGGGCGCTCTCTCCTTCACAAAGGGAACGCATAGCTTCAAATTCGGTGCGGCCTACATCCGCAGCGCGGCCAGTCAATTCCAGAATCGGTGGGGATTGGGCTGGTACATCTTTGCGCCCAGCCCGCCGTTCTTCAATGGCATGGCCAACTTTCTTACCGATAACCCGGTGGGAGTGACGCGCGCAAACCTGCTGGCCGATCAGGATCTGCGGACCTCTGAGCCGGCATTCTATGCCCAGGATAACTGGCGCGTGACCCCCAAGCTGACGATGACTTACGGCGTTCGCTACAGCATCTTCACGCCTTACACCGAGGCCCGCGACGGGATCGACAGCTTTGACCCGGTCAAGGCCGACCTGCTGATTGCCGGCCAGCAAGGCGTGAGCAAATCCGCGGACGTCAAGGCCGACTATGGCAACTTCGCGCCCCGCCTGGGATTGGCCTACTCGCCGCTGTCAGGCACAGTGATTCGTGGCGGATTTGGGATCAGCTACTATCCCGACAACACCGGTGGCGGCATCTACCTCAAGAATCAGCCGTTCGAGTACTACTACAGCCCGGCGCAGGCCACGCCCATGAGCCAGGGGCTCCCAACACCCTCAGCACAACCGACTGGCCAGGCCGACCTCACCGGAGCGCTGAGCGGCGTAGATAAGGACTTCAAGGCTTCTTATGCCGAGCAGATGAGCCTGAATCTTCAGCAGGAAGTTCACAACTTTGTGGCCACCGTCGGCTACGTGGGCGTTATCACGCGCCGTCAAGCCATGGATAACCAGCTAAACCAGGCAGACCTCGCGTTGAATGCCTCAACGAAAGTGTGCCCGGCGCCGCCGGGACCTCCCGGGCCGGCTTGCTACCTGGTCAATGAGCCGTACCACTCGATGCTGCCGAATATCACCGGCGGAATCTCGTACCAGCAGACCCATGGAATCTCGAACTACAACGGTCTCCAGGCCACTCTGCTGCGGCAATACAGCTCGGGCGTGATGTTGAACGCGAACTATACCTTTGCTCATGCCCTCAGCGACGTCATGTCGTTCACTGGCCGAAGCGAGGGCGAAGGCTGGGGCGAGGTTGCACAAAACCTGGGCTGGCAGAATGTTTGGAAGCAGGTGCACGCCCGGGAGTACAGCAACTCGGATTTTGCTGTTCGCCACCGGGTTGCCATGCAGATTGCGTATCAGCTCCCGTTCGGCAAAAGTCTCAAGGGAATCGAAGGGGAGCTGGTGAAAGGCTGGAATACCAACGGAATATTCGTGTGGCAAACCGGCGAGCCATTCACAGTAATCAACCCGCAAAGCACCTCCGCCGACACCACCGGCATTGAACCGCCGAACAACGGCTCGCGGCCAAACCAGACCGGCAAGGCTACGGTTGCAAAACCGGGCGTTCAGGAGTGGTTCAATACCAGCGCGTTCGAGACACAGGCCATCAACACGCTTGGCGATGAGCGCAGGAACTCTCTCTACGGGCCGCATTTCCGGCATCTTGATTTCTCGATTGGCAAGGATTTCAGGGTGACCGAGACGAAGAGTTTTGAGTTCCGCATGGAGAACTTCAACCTGACCAACACGCCCAACTTCGGCCAGCCCAATGCACAGATGGGGGCAGGGAACTACGGAACCATCAGCCAGACGCGCTTCTCGCCGCGACAGATTCAGTTTGCCCTGAAGTTTCTGTTTTAGGCGACCGTCCCGAGCGGCGCCTGGAGGCCAGGCTTCGAGAGCATCCCAACCGCTGGCGCCCTATGGTGCGGCAGCAGCGATGAGGATGCTCTCGACTCTGACTCGCAAACCAAGGCGGCTATTGCCTCAAATGCGGCTGTTTCAATGCGCCATGCAGTTGCACAAGACGAAAGCGAGTGTCTTCATGTCTTCATTCATACGCAGTCGCATCTTCATTTCCTTCATTCTTCTTTCTGCTGTTGCATGGCCAGTTGCACAACAGGCCAAAGCGCAAGGTGCGCAGGGAACCCAGGGTTTCCAGGGCCAGCGCGGTCCGCAGATTCGCCAGGGACCCTGGAACGAAACTCCCAAGGGAGACTTCTGGGTTGAGCCTCTGAAAGAGGAGCCTGCTGGCACACACTACAAGCTGTTCGCAACTCCGTCCCGTGGGCCGAAAACAGAGGCCAGTTACCTCATCTACTTTCCCCCGGGCTATGAGCAGGCAGCGACACGCCGCTATCCGGTTCTCTATTGGCTGCACGAGGGCAATGGCAACCAGTTGAACGGGGCGCCGATGGTGGCGCGCATCGATAAAGAGATTCTGGCGGGAAAGATTCCGCCGTTCATCGTTGTTCTCGTTCAGGGGCTGCCGTCTGTTCGTTACATCAACGCGAAGGACGGAAAGCGTCCGGTAGAGGACGTGATCGTCAAGGATCTCATTCCGCATATCGACGCGACCTACCGGACTGTAGCCAGCCGGGAAGGCCGCGCCATTGAAGGAATGTCTATGGGCGGGTATGGCGCCCTGAGGCTGGGGTTCAAGTATCCGGAGTTGTTCGGAACTGTCTCAGCGCTGGCGCCCAGCGTGACCGAGATGAAGGACGAACCGCCGGTGGTGACGGAGCCCTACGGCGACGACCAGGCATACTACGACACCGTCGATCCGCGGACGCTGGTAAAGCAGAATGCCGCGGCGATTCGTGGGCGCACCAACATTCGCCTTCTTGTCGGCGGCGAGGATGGGCTTGCGCGGCCCCTCAAGGCGTACAGCGATTTGCTCGACTCGCTCAAGATCGACCACCAGTTTGTGATCGCGCCTGGGGCACACCATATGTGGGGCGAGATCTTCAACCGCCTTCCCTTCGATGCTCTTCAATTCTGGAAGACCGCCTTCGCGAAAGCGCAATGAAGCTGGGCGGAACAAGAGCGGCATCCATCAACACTCTGACCGGAAATGGAAATTGAGCATGGGTAGAAATCTGCGCCAGGCAGCAACGATCGCGGTCTTGCTTGCATTCAGCATTTCAGGCAGCGCCGCCGCTCAAGAACGGCCAAAGCCCGCCGATGCGAGTGCGGCAAAGCAGGCGCCGCATTTGTTCGCCGACGATTCGTTGTTCGTTGGCTACGGACCTGACTACGAAACACCGTTTGTCTTCCGGCCTGGCAGCTCATCGGCAGCCGATATCGCCCGCGTGTCGGCCGAGTTCCGCCATGTGGATTCATGGCGGCTGGGCGATAACCTGGCCGATATCAGCCTGCGCAAGTCAAACAGCGCGGAGCCCTCCACGGGCGGCGGGACCGGTGCGCTGGAACCCTATGCCATCTTCCGTTCAAGCCTGAGCTATAACAAGGTTACTCAAACCCGCGCGATGAATCGAGGACCGCTTCGCGACCTGGGCCTTGAACTGGGCGCGAACCTGGAGACCAAGAACTCAAGCTTTGCGCCGGAAGAACGAACCATCTACTTTGGCCCGGTGCTTCAGGCCAAAGTTCCTCGCGGCTTCCTCAACGTGGGCCTTCACTTCCGCAAGGAGTGGAATCACGAAGGCGTGCTGGGAAAGAATGAATCCTATTCTCCCGGCTTCAACATTGAACCCACCTGGTCCATCCCATTTTCTGTTCGAAGGGCGATGCTGACCTTTGACGGCTTTGCCGATTTGAACACGCCGAAGGGCAATGACTCCTTCGGCTCGGCAACTCACACTGAGTTCATCACTCGCCCGTTTCTCTGGCTGGACCTGGGGCCGGTCCTGCATGGCAAGCCGCACGTGATTGAAGCCGGATTGGGATTCGAGTACTGGAATAATGAGTACGGCAAGTCTGCGCAAACTGTGCCCGGTGCTAACGAACTGACGCCCCTCTTCGAGTTGAAGATCCACCTGCCCATTTCAATTCCACGAGGAGGGGCAAGCACACAGAGACGGTAACGCGAAGGTACTTCTTGAGATATATCCGTCCGAAGCAGTTTTCTTCAGGATGGCTGCCAGATGCATAAATCCCGACCCAGGCTTCAACCCAAGATCTTTGTCCCCTCGACGTGTTTTCAAGTACTTATAGGTGTTTGGCAGTCCCTGGAAACTTCTGTAAGTTGTTGATTCTGTCGATCTGTCCGCTATGGCATGGAAGAGGCCAAGGTCAAGGTCGGTTCGGCGGCGCTTGTCACGGGTCTCAGACACGTCCTCAGTAAACGAAGGCGGCGGTGGCATTCGGAAACAGAGTGGGCGCCTCGGGTTGACGGTGCCCTATTCAAATGGCCCAGGGGTTCTATTTCTGCCTTCCACGGAGGTTGGTGCATCTCCGAATGGATACACCAATTCGGGAACCACATGTAGCCGCCCGCTTTTCAATCTGCCTTTATACTTTAGTTGTGACTTCCCCTTCCAGTCAGCGACTGCCGGAACCAAGTTATTGGACAGGGTTTCGCGGACTGTATGCACGTTTCTACTTTTGGCTGTTGCGCCGCATCCCCAGCGAGCGCCAGCGCCTGCTGGCAGTGACCATTCTTGCCGGTGGACTCTGCGGACTGGCTGCCGTGGCCTTCCACCTGAGCATCATGGGCCTTGAGGCCTTTTTCATTGAGCGGGCCAACGCCGCCCCGGGCCATAGCTGGATATGGTGGACGATCGTTTCCCCCACCCTCGGCGGCCTTGTTGTCGGAATTGGGCTTACCTACCTTGCACCCGCTGCGGCAGGAAGCGGCATCCCTCAAGTGAAAGTTGCCTACTCCCTCCGGTACGGCATGGTCACCGTTCGCGAGACTGTCGGCAAGTTTGTCCTGTGCGCCCTGCAAATCGGGTCTGGCGCGTCGCTTGGCCTTGAAGGACCGACGGTGCAGGTGTGCGCGGGCGTCAGTAGCATGCTGGCCCGCATGGCGCGGCTCGGCCCCAAAAACTCCCGTCGCCTGGCCTCCGTGGGGATGGCAGCGGGCATCGCAGCGGCATTTAACGCGCCAATTGCCGCCGTGACCTTCACCCTTGAGGAACTGATCGGCGACCTGGATCAGACCATGCTTTCGGGCGTCATTGTCGCCGCTGCACTGGCCGCGGTTGTCGAACATTCGATTCTGGGGTCTAATCCCGTCTTTCACGTTCAGGGAAATTACATGCTCACCAAGTACTCCTCCTTGGTGTGGTATGCGTTGCTTGGACTGCTGGCTGCCATTGTCTCAGTGGCATTCACAGACTCATTGCTCGGCCTTCGCGCATGGTTCAGGCGGTTCACAGGCGTGCCGCGCTGGGTGCATCCAGCTATCGGCGGCGCAGCCACGGGCAGCATGGCGGTCGCGGCGCTTGCGCTCTTCCACCTTAACGGTATCGCTGGTGACCCGTACAAAACTCTCACCCTGGCGCTCACAGGCAAAATGACCGTGACTGCCATGGCTGTGTTCTGTGTCCTGAAGCTGGCTGCCACGGTCAGTTCCTACTCCAGCGGCGGTTCAGGCGGCATCTTTGCGCCAGCGCTCTTCATGGGTGGGATGCTGGGTGGCGCGGTCGGCTATTTGGACGTCATCGTCTTCCACCATCCGTCCGACGCCATCGGCGCATTTGCAGTGGTCGGCATGGGCGCTGTCTTTGCAGGAATCGTTCGTGCCCCTATGACTTCGGTGCTCATCATCTTTGAAATGACCGGCGGCTATGGCCTGGTTCTACCTCTGATGATCGCGAACATGAGTGCCTTCGCACTTGCCCGTCATTGGCGACACACCCCGATCTACGAGGCATTGCTGGCCCAGGACAATATCTACCTTCCGCACAGTGGCGACCCGCCTGAATCAGGCGAGAACGAATCCCTGCCGGGTCTGAACGTCCATCCAGCCCGTTGAACACCTGGTTTATTTCTAAACTATGTGTGTCTGCCGGTCTGTGTCGGCAGGCTGCCGAACGGCATATCACCATGCCGGGTATCAAATGCATGTAAATCCCAACCCAACTTCTCAGTCCCTCAACCTGTTTTCAGGTACTTTCAGGTGTTTGGCAGCCCCGGGAATCTTCTGTAAGTTGTTGATGCTGTTTATCTTGCCATTATAATATGGAAGAGGTCATCGGTTCGATCCCGATCGGGTTTACCAAATCCCTCCCAAGACAGAAACGAACTCGCGGCCGGACGTCGCCGCGTTCACTTACCATGAGAGGCGGAGGCGTTTTTGCCCATGTTCACTCTCCAGCCCATCGGATTTGTCAGCAGCCCCTTCAAAGACACGGCCTCCATCCCCAAGGGACTGGGCGCTCAGCACTCTGAGACCGGGCTGTAGCGCATTCTGCCCGAATTTGAGGCCGGCCTCACCGATATCGAGGGCTACTCGCACCTGATTGTGCTGTGGGTGTTTGACCGCGCGGATGGATACGACCTGATGGTGAAGCCGCCCACGGCCAGCCAGCCGCACGGGCTGTTTAGTACGCGCTCGCCGCGGCGGCCCAACCCGATTGGACTCACGGTGGTGGAGTTGCTGGAGCGCAAGAATGAATCGCTGCGGGTGCGCGGCGTGGACATGCTGGACGGCACGCCGATTCTCGACATCAAGCCGTATCTCTCCAACATTCCGGCGGAGAAGTTGCGGCGGGGGTGGCTGGGTGAGGCGGAGGCAATCAAGAACCGGACAGGGTGAGATTTGTGGTATCCCACCCTTGGCGGAAAAACAAATGCCCGCTGCCCAGAGGGCACCCGGATGGGGTGCCCGGCGTTGGCGACTGGGCCGGCAACGCTTGTTATCCATCCGGAGTGACTATCGAATGCCGAGCAGCTTGTGGGTTTGCAGGCTGAGCCGCCAATGCGGGTGATCAAGGCAATAGTCGAGCACGAACTGGGTATTCTCTTCGCGGCGCGGCCCGTCCATCGGTTGCAAAAAGAAGTGCCGGAAAGCGAGCGACTCAAAATCGGCAGGGTCGGCGCCGTCCTGGGGAAAGACCAGCTTCAACTCGTCGCCGCTGCGCTGCACAAACTCCGCTCCTGCCTTGGGGCTGACGCAGACCCAGTCCAAGCCGGGCGGGGCGGCGATGGTGCCGTTGGTCTCGACGGCGATTTCAAAGTTGACTTGATGCAGGGCGTCGATCAGAGGCGCATCGATTTGCAGCAGCGGCTCGCCGCCGGTGCAGACGACGAAGCGCTTGCCTGCCGGGTTGGCAGGCCATTGGGCTTCGATTGCAGCGGCCAGGGCTTGAGGGGAATCAAATTTGCCGCCGCCTGTGCCGTCCACGCCGACAAAATCCGTGTCGCAGAATTGGCAGATGGCCGTGGCCCGGTCAGCCTCGCGGCCCGACCAGAGATTGCAGCCGGAAAAGCGGCAGAAGACCGCAGCCCGGCCCGCATGCCCGCCTTCGCCTTGCAGGGTGTAGAAGATCTCTTTGACCGCGTAGCTCATAAGAACCAGCTTTCAGCTATCAGCTCTCAGCTTTCAGCACCTTTCAGCTTTTAGCTCTAAGCTTTCAGCACATCGTGCCAGAGGTGGGGCCTTCAACTTGGCACGAACAAGCTGAAAGCTGACGGCTGAAGGCTAAGAGCTGCTTTTGCCGTAATTCAGCGGATCGGCGAGTCCATTTTCGCGGAAACCCTTCTGCCGCAGCAGGCAGGAGTCGCACTGGCCGCATGGCTGGCCCGCGGGCGAAGGATCGTAGCAACTGCTGGTCAGGCTGTAGTCCACGCCTAACTCAATGCCCTTGGCGATGATCTGCGCCTTGGTCAGCGCAATCAGCGGAGTGTGAATCTTGAGCGCCTGGCGGCCCTCGACGCCGGCCCTGGTGGCGAGGTTGGCCATCTTCTCAAACGCCTCAATGAACTCAGGGCGGCAATCGGGATAGCCTGAATAGTCGAGCGCATTGACGCCGATGAAGATGTCGCTGGAGCCCAGCACTTCAGCCCATGCCAGCGCAAAGGAAAGAAAAATTGTGTTGCGCGCGGGAACGTAGGTGATGGGAATGCCGTGGCTCATCTGGTCGGCGTCGCGGCCCTTGGGCACGGCAATATCTGCCGTCAGCGCGGAGCCGCCGAAGACGCGCAGATCGATGACCGCGGTGCGATGTCCTGCTACGCCAATCGACGCGGCCACGCGGGCAGCGGCTTCCAACTCGAAGATGTGCCTCTGGCCATAGGAGAACGAGAGCGCGTACGGCTCAAAGCCCTGGCTCCTGGCAATGGCCAGCACCGTGGCCGAGTCCAGCCCCCCGCTCAACAGCACGACTGCGCGTTTTTGTTCAGTCATCATAACTATCGCCTGAACGGCGAGTCCTCCCCGCCCTTGCCAATGTCCATCGAGGGCGAGATCGGGTTCTCTTCGTCGATGTAGGCCTCGATGCAGCCTCTGAGAATGCCCTTGGCCTCGAGAATGAATTCGACCGCATCGCGGGCGGCACCGTCGCCGCCTTTGCTGGGCGTTACGTAGTGGGCTTCGGCTTTCACCTGCGCGCGGGCATTGGCAACAGCAATGGCAAATCCGCACTGGCGCATGACGGGAAGATCAATGACGTCGTCGCCCACGTAGGCGATCTCGTCCAGCGTCACGCCTTCCTTCTCCATGATCTCGCGCACCGGGCGCATCTTGAAGGCTTCGCCCATGTAAACGAATTCGAGCTTCAGGTCGCGGGCGCGCAGGGCCACGGTCTCGCTGATGCGCTTGGTGATGATGCCGAGCTTCATGCCGCCCAGCCGCGCCAGCGAGATGGCCGTGCCGTCGTGGGCGTTGTACCCTTTGGCCTCAACCATCCTGGTCGCGCCGTCAGGCGGCGCGGGCACGGGAATCAGCCAGATGCCGCCGTCGGTCAAAACTCCATCCACGTCGAAAAGCAGGATCTTGATTGGGCGGGCGCGATCTTCAGCCGTCAGATTCATGCTTCGATTCTACCCAACGCGCCGGACGAGGCTCTCCCAACTGCGAGAGAATGGACTGCATGGATCAGGATCCCGTACCCGTTGCGCCCCTCGAACCCGGTGACTGGTACTTCGACGGGCCAAACATTGTTTTCACCGAGCAGTATCTGCTGAAGCGCGGCAAATGCTGCGAATCGGGTTGCCGGCACTGCCCGTATGGGTTCACGCGGAAACAGCGGCCCGGCCAACCGGCCTGAAGACGCTGCGCCTATTGCGCCGCCGCGCCGGCAGCAGGAAGCGTGTTCTTCGCCGGCTCCCGCACCAGCACCGCGAAGCGCGGAAAGGCAAAGCTGCCCTGCGCGTCGTCGATCACGTTCAACTGGCAGAGGTAGGGTCCGGGCTTGAGGCCGGCCAGCGGCACATCCAGCTCAATCGCCACCGCGTCGCGCCCATCCACATTTGCGGCCGTGGCGCGGATCAGCGGCGTTTCATACACCTTCGTTGATCCCTGGATGAGTTCGAGACTGCTCAACACGTTGATGCCCGGCCTCGTTCCTTTGGGCGCATCGGCGGCGGGCTTCTGGCGTGCCGGCTCATAGATTTCGTACAGCAGATACAGGTGCTGGTCCTGGCGAAAGACGTGGCTGATGTTGGGAACGTACTCCTGGCCCGCGCGCACCAGCGGCGAACTGGCCTTGCTGGCCTGGCGCATGCTGGCCAGCACGACGGAACTCATTTTCAACGGCGCCTTCTTCATCTCAGGCAGCGTGATCTCCGCCTCAAATGAACCCATCTGCCCGGTCTGATTTTCGCGGACGACAAATTTCAAAGTGTATTTGCCCGGCGGCAGATTGAAGCTGGTGAGGTACTGGATATTCTTTTGCCGCGCCTGCAAACTCGGATCAAGGTTGAGCTTGACGGTTTCGCGCGCGTGGCCGATTGCGCGCTTGCCTTCATCGATGACGGAACCGATGATGTCCAGCGTGGCTTTGTCTTTATCGCCGCCTTTCACAAAGGCAATCTGCGAGCCGGGGACGATGAGCGAAACCGGCACATAGAAGCGGTTTTCGTCGAGGCGGAAGTACATCGCATCCATGTAGACCGCCATGTCCGTGGCGGGCAGGTCGCTGGCCAACTGCTCTTCCAATTCGCGCTCGCGGTCCTCCTGGCCCTGGTGCTTGAAGTCCGCGGGGGCGTAGTAGCCGGGCCGGTACTCGAGCTTCACGCCGGGGCGGTTCACCTTGATGGTGAGCTTGCGATATTTGCCGTCGCGGGCAGGGTTGGAACTGTGGAAGCCGACCGCGTAGTAAGCCGAAGTGTCGCGCTGCACCTGAGCGAATGCGGGGGCGAAATCATTGGAATCGAAGAACGCCTTGCCGCCGGTGTCGCTGCTGAGCGAGGCCATCACTTCCTGCGTGGCGAAGTTGGCGCTCATGTTGTTGGCCAGCGCGCCGCCATTAAATGCACCCGTCCCGCGCAGGCTGCCTGTGGAGGCGTCGCCCAGCGGCGAGATGGCCTGCAAGCCGCGCGTATCCACGCTGTAGATGGCGAGGTTGGCGCGCACTGCGGCGTTGATGGCCGCGCGCAGCGATGCCTGGTTCTCAATGCCGTCGCGCGAGATGCCGCCGGAAAAATAGAGCAGCGATTTCTTCTCGTTGATCTTTTCCAGCGACTTGGCCACCGCGCGCAGCGCGAACAACTCGCGGTCGGTGTTGATGTCGTTGTATTCGCTCTCGTCCGGGGTGTAGCCGGTGGTATCTTCCACCTGGTTGGAGTTGGCCGTTGCGCCCTGCGCAAAGCCCTGGCCCTCGGTGCCGTTGTACGCGCCCACTTCTTTGATGAGCGCGTCTTTATCGGCGGTGAAGTCCTGGTCCACCTTGAGCGTGGTGTCGAGCGAAACCAGCGCCACCAGGTCCGCGGGCTGCATCTTGGTTTTCAAAAAATCGCGGGCCGCATCCACGCTGCGTTCCAAATCTTCCGGTTGCATGGAGGTGATGTCAAAGAACATGACGATCAGGCGATGATTGCGCAGATCCTCAGGCCGGGCGACGACGACGGCCTTGCTGCCGGTGGCTCCCGCTGCCAATCCGCTGACAGTGGCTTCGTTCAGCGGCGTGGCCTTGTCCACGCTCTCAAAGTCGAAGCTGGCAATCTGCTGCGGCTTGCCGTTCTCCTGCACCGTGAAGTCGCTCTGTTTGAGGCCCGTCACCAGCTCGCCGGTCTTTGCGTCGCGCACCACGACGTTGGTCAGCACCAGTTCGCCATTCATCTTCAGAACGAACCCGGCCTGCGGTGTGTTGGAGACTTGATTGTCCGGCGACTGATCGGGGTTTTGCGCGAGCGCCGGCTGCGCACCAGGCGCCAGCAACGCCATCGCCGCAACCATCGCCGCAATCCTCCTCAACCAATCCGCCATCAATATCCTTCCAGCGCTAACTCCGCTAACCTGCTAACCCGCTAACCCCACTAACTTTCTAACTCTCTAACCCCACTAACTCGCTAACTCGCTAAAACCTGAACCGCGCCGTGAATTGAAACGACCGCATCGCCGCTGCCGAGGTCACCTGGCCGGCGGTTGCCGTATCCAGGTTTGTGTCCACCCCGGCATACTGCACGGTGTTGAATACATTGTTGGCCGTCGCGCGCAATTCCATACTTCGCGTGCTGCCTAAGGACATGGTCTTTGCGAGCGCCATGTTGTTTGATACCGTTCCCGGCCCGGCGATGGAGTTGCGCGAGGCGTTGCCGAAGGCATTGCCGAATCCTTCCGCCGCGGGCTGGGAGAAAGCCGCTGTGTTGAACCATTTCTTCAGCGTGCCGCCGCCTTCAGTGGGTGAGACTCCCGGCACACGATTGGGCCGCAGCGTGCCTGCCGTGCCGTGCGCCACATCGGAGATGGCGTCGCTGTAGCTGGGCGTGAGCGGCGTGCCGGTGGCAAAGGTGTAGCTGCCCGAGACCGAGAAGCCCTCAAAGATGTGCGCAGCCGTGCCCGAGGTCAGCCAGTGCTTGTCTTTGCCGAAGGGCAACTCGTAAAGATAGGTGCCGCTCACCTTATGGCGCACGTCAAAGCTGGAGTTGCCTTCTTCGGCTCGCAGATCCTGCCAGTCCTGCGCCACAACAGTTGAAGTGCCGCCCACCGAGCCGGCGTTGTCAATGGAGTGGGAATATTGATAATTCGCGCCCAGCGCGATGCCGCTGCTGAGGCGCTTGTTGAGCCGCAGCGTGCCGGCATTGAATCGCGAAAAGCCCCCGGACTGCTCATAGTTGAAGGGCAAGTTGCCAGGGTCGGTCGCAGGGCTGCTCACCGTGGCTCTCGGCGCGCTGGTGATGTCGAGGTTGCTGCCCTTCGATCCGTTGTAGCCCAGGTTCAACACCACGCCCCACGGCCAGGTCTTTTGGACGTCGAGGTTATAAGCCTGGACGGTTGGCAGGTGATAGTGGGTGTCCAGCGCGTAGCTGCCCACCGCGTCGGGCGCGGGAAAACCGTTGGCCAGCGTGAAAGTTCCGGCGGTCAAGGCCACGTTCGTCTGCTCGTTCACCAGCGTTGGCTGGTTCACCATCGGTTGCCGCGCCATGGTGCTGGCGAAGGTGCTGTACTGGCCCACCGTGTAATTCATGCCATAGCTGGCGCGCAGCACGGTCTGCCGGGGCAGCCGCAGCGCCATGCTCAGCCGCGGCGCAAGCGCCAGCGGATAGGGATGAACCAGCGCGCTGGGCAGCGGGCCGGAGAACTTGCCTGTGCCGCCCGCCTGGGTCTCAGACAATCCCGTGAACAGGGCCGCAGGGTTGGTATCAACAAACGCCAGGTGGCCGTACTTCTCCGTATAAGGAGCGTAGTACTCGTAGCGCAGGCCGTAATTCAACGTGAGCTTCGCGGTCGCGCGCCAGTCGTCCTGCGCATACAGGTCCATCACGTTGTCGCGCAGGTAGCTTTTTTCGGCGGCCACGTCAATGGTTGTCTCCTGAGGCAGGCCGAGGAGAAAATCGGCCAGCGCCGAGCCGGAGCTTGCGTCGTGCGCAGGGTCTTCAGTGAACTTGCCGCTGAAGGTGAAGGTTCCCGTGGAGTTGGAGCCGCCGAGAAAGTCGCGATGCACGCGCCGATAGTCGCCGCCGAAGCGCAGGTTGTGCTTGCCGTGAATCCAGCTCAGGGTTTCAGAAAGCGCGATGGTCTGCGAGATCGAGAAGTTGGGCTGCTGTTGGCTGAGGCCGGAAAACTGCGAGAGCGTAATGCTGGGCAGCCCGAAGTCGAGCGGGTTGGTGTTGAGCGCTGCGCCGCCAGGCCCCAGGATGCCCACTTGCGTGGCCACATCGGTGCCGCCGGTAAAAAGATTGGTAGCCTGGCTCTGGCTGCGGTTCCAGTTGGCGTTGAAGACGTTGGTCAGCTTGTGATAACCAACCGTGTAGCCGGCCTGGAGCGAGTCGGCGTCGGACGCGCCTTTGCCGCCCAGCAGCGGAAACAGGTTCACGTTGTCTTGCGCGGAGTGGCTCCAGTTGTAGTTGAGGTTGATGCTCTGGCGCAGGCCCTGCGAGGTTTGCGAGCGGCGCCCGCCGCCCATTCCCAGCAGAGTAGCGTTCTTGCCCAGCGCGCGCATATAGCGCACCCCGGCCTGCGTCGAGTTCGATTGCGCGGTGGTCAGCAGGTGATAGTTGTAGCCGTTGGTCGCGGTGCTGCCGGCCAGGTTGGGCACGGGGAAGTACGGCGTGCATGTGGATCCGGCTGTGCCCGCTGTGGGGCACAGCAGCGCCGTCGCCTGCGCGGCAATCCGGCCGGCGGGAATCACGTTCAGCGTGCCGGTGATGGGGTCTTTGAACTGCTGGCCGGTCGAGGGGTCGTAGATCGGCGCCAATCCCGTGGCGGAAAAATCTCCCGCGCGCTCGGCGGCCGTGGGCACCGTGGCGTACTCATCCAGAGGGTTGGAGCTGCGCGTGCCGCTCAGCGTCAGGAAGAACGTATCTTTGCCGCTGGGCTTGATGAGGTGCGGAATGTAAGGCGCGCTGATAAAGGTGATGCCGAAGCGATTGGTGCCTGAGGCCGGCTGCACCTGCGACTGGCCGTTCAGCGCAAACGGCTCCGCGTCCAGCGCTGAGTTGCTGCCGGTCCAGAAGATGGCGCCATGCGGCTGGCTGGGATTGAAGCCGCGGAAGTTGCCGCGCCCCCCTCCGCCGAAACCGCCGCCAGGCCCACCGCCGCCGAAGTTCCCACCGCCCAATCCGCCGCCTCCTCCAAAGCCGCCGGCCCCGCCGCCAAACAGGCCTCCGGCTTGGCCGCCGGCTTGGGCGCGCATCGTCTCTATAGCATCGCGGATGCGGTCCATATCCATGCCCGCCAACGGGCTCACCTGGCCAGTCTGGCCGCTGATGGCCACCGAGTCCGGGCTGAAATCCGCGTTGCCGGCCACCGCCGGCAGCGCCGCCCCGGCCGCTCCGCTTCCGCCCCCCCCGGCCCCAGTCTGGCTTTCTATGTCGGCGCTGAGTGAACTCATCAGGCTCATGTTTTGCGCGCCGCTCGCCGCCAGTTGCTGAATCGCCTGCATCGCCGCTGCCGGCAGGGCCTCGCCCTCTTGCCGGTCTTGCTGCTGCTCAAGCAGCGCCGCCCGCGAAGCCAGCATCAGGTTGAAGGGCAGCGCCTGGTCGCGGTTGGCGGCGTTCAGCAGCGCCTCCTGCGATCCTTGAGCAAACCCCGCGAATTGGGTACGCACCACGTAGCGGCCATTCTGCGGAATGCTGAGCGCCCAGGCGCCGACGATGTCGGTGGTAGTTTGGTAGCGCTTGCCGGTGAGCGTGTTCTGCGCGGTCACGGTGACGCCCGGCAGCGGGATGGCGCCGCTTTTTACCACGCCATGGAGCTTGCCGCCGGCGATGGTCTCGAGCGCCTGCGGCAAGGCCGGCGAGCTGGTAACGGCAGGCGGATTGGCAGGCGCGGCGGGCTGCACGGCAGTCTGGGCCCCGGCGATCACGCCGCCGGCCACAAGCATCCCCACCGCAACTGCCCACCCCATGGCCCCTGGCCGCATTCACGCTCCCCGTCGTCGCGCGCTCTTACTCTGTGAGACGCATTGCACGCCGCGAAGGTTTACCCCGCAACTCCGGCACGCGCCCAGCGCCCAAACCAGAAGATTCGACATTAAGGGGGCCTCGTCTTCGCCCCCGGCTCTCGCGGTCCCCGCCGCCTCCAGATCGCCATTCCTTCCGGCCTGATCGAGAGCAAAGAAGATGGGCAGTTGGAGGGTGAAATTCCTCCAACTGCCCATCGCGATCTGCGGCCAGATCGTTTTTACAATGCGGCTCAGAAGGCGAAACGGCTACCGATCGTGGGAGCAAAGTTGTTGTCGGAGTTATAGGGGACGCCGGGGCCGTGAGGAATGGCAATGTCGAGACCGCCGCTTACCCAGGAATACGCAACTCCGGCAAAGGAATCGAAACGCTTGCTGAAGTGATGATCGACGTAGAACGACCCCTCGTTGAGGGTGCCCGCGCAGGAAGCGCGCATATTGCCGATGCTGGGGTCGGTCGAGCAGGTCGGCGGAAGACGGAAGTCGTTCTGCCGCTGCTGATACCAGGCCACCGTGACGTCGGTCTTCTTGCGGTAGGTATACTTTGCGCCTGTCCACCAGATGTTCACCAGTTTCTCTGAATCCAGATTGTTGTCCTCGACGCCGCTCATGATGTAGCCGCCCTGATCTGAGGCGCCAACGCCCAACGGGTTCGCCGGGTTGTTCATCCAGATATATTCGTAGCCGGCAAAAATCTTGATCGCGTCCGTCGCATACTTGGCAGTGGCCATGACTGCGTTGTTGTCGGTGACGATGCCATAGACGGTGTTGTCGGTGCTGATTAGATTCGCCCCGGTGATCGGGGTGGTATCGATGCTGTCTGTGGTGGACTGATAGGAAGCCGACAGGCTTTGCGGCCCCAGCAAGGGGTTCAGCACGCTGATGGCCTGGTTGTAATGCTGGAAGACCAGGTCGGAGGAGAACTTGTTGGCCTTTCCCCCCAGGTTGAATCCCCAGGCGTTGTTGTGCGCCGACTCCGCCGTGCAGGTTGCGGCCGTCCAGCCTGCGGCCGCCGAGTAGCAGCCGCCAGACCCATCGGCAAATTTGTACATCGCGCCGAAATGCGCCGGTCCAACGGTGACGCGATACTTCAGGGCGTCGTCCCAGCGGCTGTCCTCCGTGTCGCCGCCGCCGGCCATGGTGCCGTTATAGCCGATGTAGGAAAAGGCATAGCTGCCGCTGGCCGGATCGTAAAGCAGCATGGCGTCGGTGCCCAGAGACCGCTGCCGGCCGAAGGTCAGCGTGCCGAGAATCTTTGAGGAAACGCCGGCATAGTATTCGTCATTGAAGGGTTGGCCGGCGCGCGCGCCGTCGATGGCCATGGAGTAGCTGGCGCGGGGAAGGCCGTTGTTGCTGATGTCGGTCATGGACGCGTTGGCCAACAGGCCAGACTGAGGATTGATGCCGGTTGACGCATTGAACACCACCGACCAGCCGGGCAGGAACTCCTCCTTGCCCCGAATGCCCAGGCCCGTCTGCTGAAGGTTGTTGGGCGCGACCAGGAAGCGATGTTGATAGCCGTTCCGGTTGACCAGCGATTCGCCTTCATAGTTGTAGCCGTTTACAGGCAAGCCGTGGCTTACCCAGCCGGCGCCCACGTCATACACGCCATAGAGCGTGATGCCGTGCCAGGTGAGCGCGCAATCGGTGGTGGCGAATTCGTGGCCGTTCGCGCAAGGCTCGGGCGTCTTCGGCTTCGTCTCCACCTTGGCATCCTGGCCAATGGCCAGCGTCGATGTGAAGAAAATAACCGCTGCCGCGCCAAGCAATTTCGCCTTGTTCAGATTTCTTCCAAAATGCTTGAGGAAATGCAGCAGCCGTTTGAGCGAGCGGGTCTGCGGGTTCTGTGTTGCCGTGGCGCGACCTGGCCGGCTGGCGATGAAACCAGCCTCCTCGGAGTGGAAAAGGGCGAAGGAAGCTGGCAAAAGGGCGAGAGAGGGTGCCACCGTGGGGAATTTCAATCGATTCTCCTTGATTTAGAGTGATTCGATACAAATTATATCGGAGAATCGATCAAAACTGAGCGCAAATCATCCCGCCGCCCCTGCCGGTTGTCCGGCTTTTCCCGGGCCATCCACTCCCTACAAGCGGGCGATCATCACTTCAGTTGACTTGATGAGGGCGATGGCCGAGTCGCCCGGTTTCAGTTCCAGTTCGCGTACCGCGTCGGACGTGATAATGGCCGTAATGCGTTGATTCCCAACGGCAAGCACCACTTTGGCCATCAGGCCGTCCACGGTGACCTCTATCACCGAACCCTGCAACTGGTTGCGTCCGCTGATGCGCGCCGGGCCGTGCTGCGAGGCCACTGCGGGCAAGAACTCATTGAGCGCGTCCAGGGGGATGCGGTGGTGTCCGCCCGGGGTCTTCACGGTGCGAATGCGACCGGCCAGAATCCAGTGCTTGACCGCCGGGTAGCTGATGCCAAGCTTCTCCGCCGCCTGGCGCGGCGTGAGCAGTGCGGGAGTGGTCGTCACCGTGCGCAAACCTCCACGCCAGTACTCTACACGCTTTGGGCCAAAACGGCTCAGTCCGCAACTGGAACGGCTTCCGGTGCCCTGTGATTGCAGTCACTCGACAGTGTTTCATGCGGGTGATAGCCTTCCGGTGGCTCTCCCCGGTGGTTCTTTGAGGTCGTGATTTCGAGGCTGTTAACGCTACAAGTGCAAACTTCAGGTTTGGAGGAAATGTGACCGCACAGTATTTGGTGTATGTTTTTCTGGCCGTGAGCGCGTTGCCGCTCGTCGTGGCCTTCTTCTTCGCGCCCCAGGTGACCGGTTCTGCCGGGGTGCAGAGATTCGCCGCCGCCATCAACGCGGGCGCCAGGGCATTGCTCAAGCGCCGCTATACTGCCTTGGCCCTGCTGGGCATGCTGCTGCCCACAATCGCCCATGCCCAGCCGGAACACGCAGCCGGCGAGGCCAACCTGATCCTGCCTGACCTGTCGACCGTGCATCACTTCGGCCTGGACGGACGCGCCCTGTTGATGATCGGTTTGCTGTTCTGCGTCGGCGGCCTGTTGTTCGGCCTCACGATCTTTGTGCAATTGAAGAACATGCCGGTCCATCGCTCCATGCGCGAGATGTCTGAGCTGATCTATGAGACCTGCAAGACCTATCTGATCACGCAGGGCAAGTTCATCCTGCTGCTCTGGGTATTCATCGCCGTCATTATCTCTCTGTACTTCGGCTACCTGGCGCCGGTGCCCAATAAACCGATTGCGGTTACCCTGCCGATCATTCTGCTGTTTTCGCTGGTCGGCATCGCGGGCAGCTACGGTGTGGCCTGGTTTGGAATTCGCGTCAACACCTTTGCCAACTCCCGCGTGGCATTCGCCGGATTGAAGGGCAAGCCGTATCCGCTGTTTGCCATTCCGCTCAAGGCCGGCATGAGCGTCGGCATGATGCTGATCTCGGTTGAGCTGCTCATCATGCTCTTCATCCTGTTGTTCATCCCGGCCGACTATGCCGGCCCCTGCTTCATCGGCTTCGCCATTGGCGAATCCCTCGGCGCAGCCGCCCTGCGTATTGCCGGCGGCATCTTCACCAAGATCGCCGACATCGGTTCCGATCTGATGAAGATCGTCTTCAAAATCAAGGAAGACGACGCTCGCAACCCCGGCGTCATCGCCGACTGCACGGGCGACAACGCGGGCGACTCGGTTGGCCCCAGCGCCGACGGCTTTGAAACCTACGGCGTCACCGGCGTGGCCCTGATCACCTTCATCCTGCTGGCCGTCAAGAGCCCCCTGACGCAGGCCGAACTGCTGGTATGGATCTTCGTCATGCGCGTGGCCATGCTGATCTCCAGCTCGGGCGCCTACTTCCTCAATGGTTTGATCGCCAAGCTGAAATACGCCCACTCCGACGAGATGGACTTCGAGGCGCCGTTGACCTCCCTGGTCTGGATCACCTCCATCGTCTCCATCATCCTCACCTACATCGTTTCTTTCCTGATGATCCCGAACCTCGCCGGCGACCCGACGCTGTGGTGGAAGCTGGCTTCCATCATCTCTTGCGGAACCCTGGCCGGCGCGCTCATTCCCGAACTCGTCAAGGTCTTCACTTCAACCAACTCGGCTCACGTGCAGGAAGTCGTCACCTCCGCCAAGGAGGGCGGCGCTTCGCTGGGAATCCTTTCCGGCCTGGTGGCCGGCAACATGTCGGCTTACTGGCTGGGACTCAGCATGGTCGCGCTGATGGCGCTGGGCTATTTCTTCAGCATGATGGGCGGGTCCATGGATGTCATCATGCTCGCTCCGGCCGTCTTCGCCTTTGGCCTGGTCGCCTTCGGCTTCCTGGGCATGGGACCGGTCACCATCGCCGTGGACTCCTACGGCCCGGTTACCGACAATGCTCAATCCATCTACGAACTGTCGCTGATTGAGACTCTTCCCGGAATCGAAGCTGAGCTGAAGAAGGACTACGGCATCGACGTGAAGTTCGAGCGCGCCAAGTACCTGCTTGAAGCCAACGATGGAGCCGGCAACACCTTCAAGGCGACGGCCAAGCCGGTGCTGATCGGCACCGCCGTGGTCGGCGCCACCACCATGACGTTCTCCATCATCATGGCCCTCACCCACGGCCTTACCATCAACGTTGAAAAGCTTTCTCTGCTGCATGCGCCCTTCATGCTCGGGCTCATCTGCGGCGGCGCGATCATTTACTGGTTCACCGGCGCTTCCATGCAGGCGGTCACCACCGGCGCTTATCGCGCGGTCGAGTTCATCAAGGCCAACATTCACCTGGAAGGCGCTGAGAAGGCCTCGGTCACCGACAGCAAGAAGGTGGTCGAGATCTGCACCAAGTACGCGCAGAAGGGCATGTTCAACATCTTCCTGGCCGTCTTCTTCGCCACCCTGTCGTTCGCGTTCATGGAGCCGTTCCTGTTTGTCGGCTACCTGTTCTCGATCGCCATCTTCGGCCTCTACCAGGCTATCTTCATGGCCAATGCCGGCGGCGCCTGGGACAATGCCAAGAAGGTGGTCGAGGTTGACCTCAAGCAGAAGGGCACGCCTCTGCACGACGCAACCGTCATCGGCGACACAGTCGGCGATCCGTTCAAGGACACTTCGTCTGTGGCGATGAACCCGATCATCAAGTTCACCACGCTGTTCGGATTGCTGGCTGTCGAGCTTGCCGTCACGCTCACCGCCACCAACCCGGTGCTCACCCACGTGCTCACCGTTGCCTTCTTCCTGGTGTCGGCGTTCTTCGTGCGGAAATCGTTCTACGGCATGAGGATTGAAAACAAGGAAAGCAAGTAAGCGCAGTCTCGTACGCCCAAAAAAGACGCCGCCTGGATTCAGGCGGCGTCTTTTTGCGCGATGAGGGCGCCGGCTCGTTCCGGCCTTTGCTGGCGAGATCAACGAACCGATGGTCAAGCAGGACCGAAATGCGGCGCACCTGCCGGAGCCGGGCAAATTGGCATAACAGCAAATTACAAGCAATCCGGCTGGCGGAAACTGCGAGATTCGACCGGGTCCCAGCCATGCACTCAGGGCCGGTTGCACACTTATCCATTGATCCATAAAGTTACTTTTCCCTACTGCTTTGGTAATCTAAACTCCCTTGAGTGAATTCTGGTTTTCACTTGCAGGCCGCGGAAACGACGGGCTACACTCCACTCATCCTGACAATGATTCAATAGGGTTTTTACTGGAATCGGACGAGATCCTGGCCTCATCCCTGTTCTGTTGCATCCTGATTCGCGTGCCTTTCTGCCGACAACCCCAAGGAGGTCAATCATGAAACGTGCATCTTTTGCGATCGCAGTGCTGGCGGCGTGCTTCCAGTCTGCGCAGCTTCATGCCTCGCCGGCTCAATCCCCCGATCCGGTAACCGCACTGAGAAAATACGCCCCTAACCAATACCACCCGTTAGGGGATTATGTGCCCTGTATGTTTGACGATGATGAAGCGCTGACCATGCGCTCTTTACCAGCGAAAAACAAGGCGGCGTTGGACGCAGACGGCGCAAAAGCACTGGTGTCCCTTGCCAACGCGCAGCTCCTTGAAAAGTATGGAACCTCCGGCCCGGCAACGGATGCTACGGGCAAACAGAAAGCGCTGCAGAGCGGAACACCGCCGGATAAGCTTTCGACGAGCCTGAATTCCAGCACCTTTGAGTATTTGACGATCGATGATGCATTTGCCAAGTTAGGCGCCGCGGCAAAGGCCAGTGGCTTGCCTTCCGCGGACGCACAGACCCTGGTTTCAAACGTTAGGGCCAAAATCGGCGGCGCCAGCAGCCAGCGGCCGGAGGATGTGAGTTGTTCCTTCTCCATCCTCCCGTGGGAAGAGACCGACCAGGTCTTCGGTCGCATGGTGGCAAACCGCTACATTGCCATTGAGGTAAACATTCGCAACCTCAATGATCAAAGCGAGTTTCTCTTGCACGACATTCAGGTTGCGGTAGACACAGGCCTTGGTCCAGAGCCGTTCGGGAGATTTGAGGCCGGCCGTGACAAGATGATTGTGCGCGCGGTGGCGCAGAGGGGAGAGTCTGACGACGTTCGCAATCGCGTCATCAACTCGCTCGCCATGGCGGGCGCGCTTGCCGGCGGAGCCAGCGGCGCACTCACGCAAACGGTGCAAGTCACCAGCTCAATGCTGGCCAACTGGCTATCCACCTCGGTTGCGGTGTTTCAAGGGCCATTCTTAAGCGGGTTGGGCAAACTGTGGCCGGACCACACCATCACCAACGTGAATAACGTCAGCGACCTGGCCTTCTCCGCGTCGAGCGCCATGAAGACAGTCGTGCCCATCCAGGGATCGGTCCCCCTGGCCACATTTATTGCCAAGAAGCCCCTGGAACAGCTTCCTTTTGCATGGTGCGGAGCGAAGAAAAAGCCAGGCAGCTTTGCCGAATCGAACTGTTCGGTTTCTGGAAACAGCGACAATGCGCCATGGGATCCGGACATGTCGAAGAACTTCAAGTCCTGGTCGCCCGCGGCCTTGAATATTCTCAAGCACCGCACATTTGTCGTGGTTTCCGGCGTTCACATCCAGGAGCTTGCCCCGAATGCGGCGGCGAACAACATCAGTTGCCCAACCGTGACGGACTTGACCGTCGACCTTTCCGCGCAGGATGCGTCCGGGGATGTTTCCTGCACCATTTCGGGAGCAAACCTGGGTTCAGCCAAATCCGCCAAACTCGAACAGGGCACATCCACCAGCGTCTCGGCAACCCTCACGCCCGCCTCAGACGGGAATACCGCGGCGCTCAGCTTTAAAGCATCGGACTTCGCGGGCAAGAGCGGCGCCTTTACGATCTTCGCGGTCGACGGTTCATCCAGGGAGACCAACCTGGGCCAGTCGCTCCCGTTCAAAGTGCGCCCGCCCACGATCACCAACGTGGCCTATTCCCCGGCGAAGCTTGACAAGACAGCGGATTTGACCGTGACCATCACAGGAAGCAATCTTGACCGGATGACCGGTATAACTTTCATCGATCATGAGGCAACTCCTGTCTCCGTCAGCGGAACAGTCACCGCTCCATCGCCCGTGCTGGCCCAGACACCCTCGATTACGGTCACGGTGAAGCAATCGGATCTGGGGAAGTTCACGGTTCTGACGGACGGACCTGCCAGGCTGCAGTACGAGACCCTCGACGACCCGAAGACAAGAGTGTCGGCGCCGTCTTCCGCCGATAAGGGCCTGCTGCTCAAGTAGCATCCCGCCACGCGGTGCATCCCGTCGCGCAGTTCCAGGCAGCGCGGCGGGATGCTTGAGAAGGTACGCCGCAGGCATGTCTCGAAGCAGCCCCAGAAAGTTCCCGGCCAGCCCTGGAAGGCGTGGTCCATCCACCAACCCTCCGTGTGCTATTCTGTCTTGCACCGAATGAAAACCGAGAATAGCGCATCGTCCTCTTCTGAGGAGCGATACGCCACGCGCGAGAATTCGCCGCGTGGAACTTCTTGGTGGAAGAAGATGTATGACAACTTCCGTGACCGCACCCTCCTGGCTTGAACAAGCTCTCGCGCCCATCGGCCAAGTCAACGCAACGGTACTGGGCGACTTCTGCCTCGACGCCTATTGGCTCCTCGACACCGAAGCCGTTGAGCTGTCCGTAGAGACCGGCCTCCCGGTGCGCCGCGTGCGCACGCAGCGCTACAGCCTGGGCGGCGCGGGCAACGTGGTGGCCAACCTGGTGGACCTGGGCGTGGGCAGCGTGCGCGCCGTGGGCGTGGTGGGAACCGACCTGTTTGGCGCGGAGATGCTGCGGCTGCTCAAGGAGCGCGGCGTCCACACGGACGCCGGCATGGTCGTCGATCCAGCCTGGCAATCGCTGGTCTATGCCAAGCCCTGCGCCGGAGCGACGGAAGAAAGCCGCATCGACTTTGGCGCGTTCAACACCCTCGCCGCGAGCACGGTCGACGCACTGATTGCCGCGCTCGAAGAGGCAGCGGCCCAGAGCCACGTGGTCATCCTCAACCAGCAGATTCCCGCCGGCGTGAGCGGCCCCGGCGTGATTGAGCGCATCAACTCGTGCATCGCCCGCTTCCCCAAAACGCATTTCATTGTGGATGCGCGCCACCGCCCTCACCTCTACCGCGGCGCAATCCTCAAATTGAATGCCAGCGAGGCGGCGCGGTTCCTGGGCAAGCCGGAAGACGCGATCTATTCAGAGGCGGAAGTTTGTGAGCTGGCCAGGAACATCTCCGCAAGGACCGGCAAGACGGTGTTCCTCACCCGCGGCGAATATGGAATCGTGATTGCCCATGATGGAGCGGTCGACGAGATTCCCGGCATCCAGGTGCTGGGGGATACGGACACGGTAGGCGCGGGAGATACGGTGGTGGCCGCGCTGGCAGCGGCGCTGGGCAGCGGGCAGGATCCTGTTGTGGCCGCGCGGCTGGCCAACACCGCCGCCATGGTCACCGTGCAGAAGCTGCAAACCACCGGCACGGCCACCCCGGCTGAGATTCTGGCGGTGGGCCCCGCGCCCGACTATATCTTTCAGCCCGAGCTGGCCGAGTCGCCTCATTTCGCCCGATTCATCGAAGGCACCGACATTGAATACATCGGCGAGCTGCCGCAGGACCTGGCCATTGAGCATTGCATCTTCGATCACGATGGAACGTTGTCGGTGTTGCGCGAAGGCTGGGAGAGCGTGATGGAGCCGATGATGGTGCGCGCCATCCTGGGGCCGGCGTATGACACAGCTTCCGCCGCGCTGTTTGCCGACGTCACGCGCAAGGTCAAGCGGCTCATCGATCGCACCACCGGCATCCAGACGCTGATGCAGATGAAGGGGCTGGTTGACCTGGTGCGGGGCGGCGGCTTTGTGGCCGAGAGCGACATTCTTGACGAGCACGGCTACAAGCGCATCTTCAACGACGACCTGATGAAGCTGATTCACACCCGCGTCAAAAAGCTCGCCTCGGGAGAGTTGAAATCGACCGACTTCCAGATCAAGAACGCGCGCGAACTGCTCAACGAGCTGCACCGGCGCGGCATCAAGCTCTACCTGGCCAGCGGAACCGACCAGGCGGACGTGGTGGCCGAAGCCACCGCCATGGGCTATGCGGATTTGTTCGAGGGCCGCATCTTCGGCTCCATCGGCGACATCAAAGCCGATGCCAAGAAGATGGTGCTGGAGCGGATCGTGCGCGAGAACAACCTGGCCGGCCACCAGTTCGCAACCTTTGGCGATGGCCCGGTGGAGATGCGCGAGACGCAGAAGGTGGGCGGCCTGTGCATCGGCGTGGCCAGCGACGAACTGCGGCGTTTCGGCTGGAACTATGCCAAGCGCACGCGACTGGTTCGCGCCGGAGCCTCGCTGCTGGTGCCCGACTTCAGTCAGTTACAAGCTCTGCTCAAGGCGATTCATCTCGCCTGAGAAGACTTTTTCGTAAGCAGGTGTGCAATGCAAATCCACAATCCGAAGATCCTCACCGTTGAAGAAGTGCGCGCCGAGCGCGACAAGCTGGTGGCGCAGGGCAAGAAGCTGGTGTTTACCAACGGGTGCTTTGACATTCTGCATCGCGGCCATGTGGCCTACCTTACCTTTGCGCGCAACCAGGGCGACGCGCTGGCGGTGGCCGTCAACACCGACGCCTCAGTGAAGCAGAACAAGGGCGACGAGCGTCCCATCAACAATGAGGAAGATCGCGCCTTTGTGCTTGCCTCGCTGCGCGCGGTAGACTTTGTGGTTCTCTTCGGCGACAAGGAACCGAAAGAGATCATCGCGCAGATTTTGCCGCAGGTGCTGGTGAAAGGCAAAGACTGGGCCCATTACGTGAGCGGCCGCGAAGTGGTTGAAGCCAACGGCGGCCAGGTGGTTCTGGCTGATATGGTCGAAGGCCGCTCCACCACCAACGTGATTGACAAGATCGTCCGGATCTACGGCAAGACGGAGGGGCAGCGTGGCTAAGCAAATCGTGGTTACCGGCGCATGCGGTTTTATCGGGCGCAATCTGGCGGCTGAACTGAACGCCCGCGGCTATGACAACCTGCTGCTGGTTGACAACCTGGGCCGCGATGACAAGTGGCGCAACCTGGCCGGCCTCGAGTTTGAAGACCTGCTCAATCCCGCCGCGTTCCTCAACCTGGTTGAGAACGGCAAGCTGGCGGATGTGGATGCGATCTTCCATCTCGGCGCCTGTAGTTCCACCACCGAGCGTGACGCCGACTACCTGCTTGAGAACAACTATCGCTACACCCGCACCCTGTGCGAGTGGAGCCTCAAGAACGGGGTGCGCTTTGTCTACGCTTCAAGCGCGGCCACCTACGGCGACGGCAGCAAGGGATACAGCGACACCACGCCGCTGAAGGATTTGCGTCCGCTCAACATGTATGGGTATTCCAAGCACATCTTCGACCTGTGGGCGCAGAAGCGCGAATACTTCGACCGCATCGTCGGCCTGAAATATTTCAATGTCTTTGGGCCCTATGAGAGCTACAAAGGCGACATGCGCTCCATGGTCCACAAGGCCTACGGCCAGATTCTTGAAACCGGAAAAGTCCAGTTGTTCAAGTCTTACCTGGCCCAGTATGCCGATGGCGGCCAGATGCGCGACTTCGTCTATGTGAAAGACGCCGTCGCCGTGACCCTCCATTTCCTTGAGCACCGCGACCTCGGCGGCCTGTTCAACTGCGGCACCGGCAAGGCGCGCACCTGGATCGACCTGATGAACGCTGTCTTCACGTCGATGGGGGTTACGCCGCAGATTGACTTCATCGAGATGCCCGAGGTGCTGCGCGGCAAGTATCAATACTTTACCCAGGCGGAGATGGCGAAGCTGCGTGCGGCGGGCTATACCGCCCCGTTTACCTCGCTTGAGGATGCAGTGCTCGATTACGTGAAGTTTTTGAAAGCCAACGAAAGCGAAAAGTAGGCGGCGCTCCGTCAACGCAAAGCGATTGCATAGAGCGGTTCTCGAATTCACGTGGCCTCTTCGATGCTGCGGAAGGTGGCATTTACTTCCACCCCAGCGACGAAGACCTGTCGCTGAGGACCCCGGAGAGGAAAATGCCACTCGACAGTGTCGGCTTCGGCCTTCACCAATTCGGGAACCGCTGTACCACTCAGCCGCGCGCTTGCAGTTGCTCCAGCCGCAGCAACTGCCGGCCCTGGGCGTCAAAGTTCCCCGGAGCCAGCCAGGCCTCAAAGGCTTTTTTCCGCGCCGGCCACTCGCGGTCGAGCATTGAGAACCATGCGGTGTCGCGATTGCGGCCCTTGATCATCATGTGCTGGCGAAAGATCCCCTCGAAGGTGAATCCCAGTCGCAGTGCCGCACGGCGGCTGGGATCGTTCTCGGCATTGCACTTCCACTCGTAGCGGCGATGGCCCAAGTGCTCAAACACGTGTCCGGCCATCAGGTACATGGCCTCAGTGGCCGCGGTGGTGCGTTGCAATTGCGGGGAGAGCAGGATGTTGCCGACCTCAATCACGCCGTGCGCCGGCTCCATGCGCATGTAGCTGGCCCATCCGGCAGCCTTGCCCCCCAGCCCATCGGCGCCTGCCTCTTCCGGCCCGGAAGGCACAATGGCCAGAAAAACAGCGTCCCTTGCCGCCTGCCTCTCGGCCAACGCCCGTGCAAACGCTGCTTCGGTTGCATAGGGGCCGTCGAAGAGCCACTCCCACAACGCATCGTGGCCGTGCAAGGCCTGCCACAGGGCCGCGGCGTGCCGCCCGGCGTTCAGCGGCTCCACGGTCACGGTCCGGCCGCGCAGGGTTACCAGGCCGGGCAAAGCGGCGCGCTGCCAATTCAATTCAGTCATGGATCAAAGGTTAGCAGCCCCCGCTGGAACCCGGCCGGGGGCTGCGCCGATGCAGCTTCAGTTCACCCACAGAAGACGGACAGCATGCAGATGGTTCTTTCTGACTCGGCCCTCCCCGCGTCGATGACAGCTCGGTTTCAAGTGGTGGAGGCGGATGCAGATCCCGGCATTACGGCGTCCCGTCTCCGGTCGAGCCAGAGCGCGGATTTAAGAGCCTCCCCGCAAACCTTGGAAATCGATGAAGCCGGTTCCGGCATCGCCGTCGCGACTGCGACAAGGACGCAGTTTGCTCTCATCATCCAGCCGGCCATTAGATGCGCATTCCGGGAGCAGGATCAGATTGCGATAGTCGTCGTCGCATGCCTCTTCGACATGATTTCAATGTGTCGTCACAACGGCAATCGAGCCATCGGCAAGCAATGAAAGGGCATCGTACTCGTCCCAGTTCCCGTTTCCACGATCCACTCCCAGATCGGCGACGGGACTGAATGTGTGCCCCTCGTCCCATGACGTTCCGAACCCAGTCGTGGAGACACCGTTGATCCGGGCGCGGCCCATGAGTACAAGAGCGCCTGAGGGCAACAGCGCAAGCGCAGGCCTGCTCACATAGAAATAATCAGCCGCCTCCACCGGAGCCGACCATGTGTTGCCCCCTCGGTCGATTGGGAGCGCCAATACGCGCCACAATAATCTGTCCCATTGCAGCCGGTGGTTTGGCGCATCATCATCACCACGTCGCCGTTGGGATAGACCACGGCCGCCGACTCGTCAAAGTCTCTGCCATCGCGGGCTCCGCCTGCTACGGTCACCTGCCTTGGCCAGGTGACTCCGCCGTCCGTGGAAATCAGTACGGTTGAAATCCCCGGCAGATGCTGCTTGTTGCTATGAAAGCACCACACCGGCCACAACAGGTCGCCGTTCCTGAGATAAACCACGGGCGACACAGCCGCGCAACCTTCGATCGATTCTGGAGTGTCGACAAGCACCGGAGCGCCCCAGGTAATCTCGTCCCCTGCTCCAATTGTGCCGATCAGATAAGCCGGTATGCTCTTCCCGGATGCAGGTGTCAGGCTTGTACTTAGGAACAGTTTCCCATCGTGGAGCAACGACAGAGACACCGTGGAAGGTTTCATGCCGGTATCAACTGCAATCCCGTGACCCCACGTAGCTCCTCTGTCTTTACTCAACTGCGTAACGATCGACGCTTTGCCGATGCAATAAAACGCCGCCAGCAAATGACCATCGGGCAATGTCACCAAGCCGGGGTTTATGCATTCCTGGGTGGAGTCATGATTGATGACGCTCTGCGCGGGGCCAATCGTAACATTGCACCTTCGATGCCAAAGACCGCCCCCGAACCCGCACAGAATAAGCAACATGACACAAACCGCACCGGCCTTGGCGACGGGCTTCCAATCCAGCGGCATGGGGTCGGATTCACGCACAGAATCAGCTTACCAGCCTATCCGCGCCGCTCCTTTGCCACGATTCGTGCCCCGGCTCGTGCTTGGCAAAGCCGGCTAACCGCCATTTCTCACACGGGTCGATGTTTGTAGCGAGCCGGGGGGTAGAGCGGGGTATGGGCGCCGATATTCGGCCTGAATTCGCTTTTGATTTGGGTCGGCGGTTTCCGGAAGGGGCTCATTTCGGA
>Ga0302320_10004582_pt1 | contig 31357 bp, 28 predicted proteins | sample Bog_T0_3_FD_202130 | JGI IMG/M metagenome (GOLD analysis project Ga0302320, IMG submission 202130) | Peat permafrost microbial communities from Stordalen Mire near Abisko, Sweden - Bog_T0_3 | ecosystem: Environmental > Terrestrial > Soil > Wetlands > Peat | place: Sweden: Abisko, Stordalen Mire... | reverse complement strand
TTGGTGGTTAGGCTTCCTGGATGCTACCCCATCCCATCCACCTGTCACCGGAGTTGCCGTTGCACTTCGTTGTTGAATCCGCCTCACATTAAACAATTACCCTACAATAACTTGCAGGCAGTACAGGTGAGTTAAACCGGACAGTAGTGACCTTGAATATCATCGAGCAGAGCTTGTAGAAGGAGTTACGATCTTGTCGTTTCTCTCCATCATGCGGATACCGTGATCATCCTCCAACACATTATAGTGCGATTCTAGATAGGGTTCCACAATGAGATCGCTGGGCCCCCTGGGCTGCGATCCAAGAAAGTTATCCGCAGTTTTAATTACAAAGGTGCTATCCCAGATCACATATTGGACCCGCCGCTGATCCAGGACGCCTACAACTTCCTGAAACTGCGCAGGTGTGTTGTAACCGAATAGCAGAAAACTGTAGCGTGTAGGGTTCGTGGTCGCAGACAAAAAATAGTAAGTCGGACAGTATGGGTATATTAGGATCTCTTCGCCAGACGATACATGCTTATTCAGAAATCTGAGTACTGTCTCATGGCCAAGCACAGCGACCTTGCCCACGCGAGTCGTTGTGGGGTGTGCCCCGGCGAACAGACCAATGCAGCAATTAAAACCGGCAAGGCACACGGCGCTGATAGCAAGGACTTGCACGGAGATATTGGCCAGTCTGCTCCGGCTACTGGTCAAGGCGTGCACACATAGGATTACCAGCAGCGGCGATCCGAATACCAGATGGTAGATGTCTCTGCGATGAAACTCCGATAGCCAGAAAGCCCATCCACAGAGCCAATAAAGCGCAATCTCCGGCGTCACAGACTTCCACTGGTATCGGATGCCAATCAGCAACATGAGCAAGGGCAGGGCCGCGATAAACATGAGAGGCGTAATCAGGATGGACGCCATTCCAACGATCCATTTCGTGCCCCCACCCGCCATCACCCAAACGGTCCAGTAGTCTTTGAAGATTCTGAACGCATAGACCACGGTATTCACTGAGCCGTAGTGCTGACGCGGGAAGACGAAGTTCACATAGACAAGACTGCCCAAGGCTCCCTGGCTCCAGAAATACGCGAGCACAAGCGCGACAACGGCAAGGTAGCCTCCGGTCAGCATGCCTGCCGCGGACAACAGCGATGTGGTTCTCCGACGCTGGAGCCAGAGCCACACCAGGAATGCACAAAGTAGGAACACGCCCTTTGGTTGGTGAATGCACGTAGTGACTCCAGCCAAGAAGCCCGCCGCAATCAATAGGCTTCTCGTCGGTCTGGAATGCCAGAGAACAAGGCAAACGACCGATAGTAACCCGAAGAAATTGCTATCCACATGATGGCTGATTCCCGGCCAGATCCCGCCAAAATAGGTTCCCGCCAAAATAAGGCACGGGAGTGTCCGGTATCGACTGCATACCTGGCAGGATAGAAAATACATCGTTAGCGCCGTCCCCAGCGATGATACAAACAGGCATATCCGCGACGCCAGGAATGTGACGCCGAAGAGCTTGAAGAACGCTGCCAACCAATAGAATGTGCCCGGCCCCATAACCTCAAAAAAGTCGCGAGCGAAGACCTGACCGTGGACAATCCGTGACGCGCCGCATAGCAGCGTGCCTTCATCCGTTCCAGCCAATATAAACCGCATGAACGGAAGCAGATAGAGACCTGCGCAGAGCGTGAAAATCGCATATCTAGACCACTGTGCAAAGGCCTGCCGCTCCGGAGTTTGGATTATCTTAGAGGCTACACTAACATTCATTTCGTTGCCTTGATTCGCTGCGTTCTATGCCATTCGCCCGGAACATTGTGCCTCAGAGAGAGCGGAAGATCATTTGTTGCTGCCCGGTAATCTATTTCAGTCCATCTTTATCACGGACTCGTTTCAAGCTGGAAGGGTCTGCGCCATACCACTCTCCGCATCAGGGACGGCGCGCCGCAGATATGCCCATAGATAGAATACGCTCATCACCAGCAAAATGAGTGGAGCGGGCCGCATCAACACAACTGTCATTATCTTACCGAGGCTTCCTGCGGTATCCACATGCAGTCGATTCGAGATAATGATGAGAGCTGCCGACGGAATATCCCCGGTCAATGCAATCCCCGCGGTATTCACCAGCAGCGCGATCCACGCAACCGGGCCGCCCTCGGCCCACAGCATAGCGCAAGCCGGAATGGTGAGCAGTAAGAGCTTCGCGTCATAAGACCGGTGATAGATCGGCAGCATCGAAAGAGCCGCGATGGCCGCGAGCGCAAGCCAGATTCCATGCTGCGAAACGCGCGACCTGAGAGTGCGGACCGACCATACCAGCAGGAGAGTTCCGCAGACCAGATAGCTGGCCGGATTGTAGATGCGCGGATCGTCCCGCAAGACACTGATAACCGTTTGCAGGTCTATGATCCTGTCTGGGTTGTGGATGCTCATGGAAGTTGGTCCTGGGTTGCTAATACCTCCGCGTGCAGAAGTCGCCGACAGATTGGAGTATAGTTCCGGCATCCAGTGTGGCGCCACGTGCGATACCCATAGAATGGCCAGCAGACCCAGCACAGCCACCGCAAAAAGAGTTTGCAGGGCGCGTTTCCGATAGACCCCGCCCGCCAACAGAAAGTAGAGCCAGATTAAGCCTGCGTCATGAGGCTTGATGGCCAGGCTGACTGCCAGGCATAGAATGCCGGCCAGCGCAAATCGCTGCTTGAGGAAACACCAGACGGCCACTACGCAGAGGCTGATGGCAATTCCGGCCAAGTTGCCGTTCGAAAAAAGAATTTCGCTGTTGACAAGCAGGATGAAAATCAGGAAAAGGGAAACGTCATGCGCATAGATCGCTCCAAGATTCCACATCAGCAAGGCGGCAAGAATGAAAACCCCGGCCGTAAGCGCCAGCCATAACATATGCGCCGGCCCCCACGGCAGCATGGCAAAGGGAGCTACAACGATGAACGAGGTAGGCACGTTTACATACAACACCACGGCCTGATGAGCGGAGAGTGTCTCCGCCGGCCTTTCCCCGCCCTCAGCACGGTAAACTCCCTCTAGCTCGCTCTGCTTGTAAGGATTGTGGTGTAGCAGCAGACAGCGCGTGCCGTAGTAAACAGCCCTGAAATCCACCCATCCAGTCCCGTTCTGCCCAACCGAAAATCCCCACCAGATGGAAATCCCGCTGGCCAGCAGTATCCAGGCAAGACCAATCTGGTTCGTCCGACTCATGCTCATCTTCACTCTCCGGACTTTCGGCCGCTCGAAACTTCAGTCAAGGTCGAGAGGAAATAATCAAAATTCTAGCATGCAATAAAGTAAGGGAGAGACAGCAGCGGCATTGGACTAGCCCAGCGTGTCTCTCCCCGATAGCAGCAGAGGGTGATCAATTGTATGTCCAGATCCCTTTCTTGCAGGATCTGGTGAATACCAGCCTGAGCGCCGCGCCTCATCTGTCTGATACAGCATGCGTTCAGGGAAGTACAGCCTTTGCAGCCGGGAAGATGCACCTTCTCACAGCCTTGGCGTACAAACCCCTTCCGCATTGGCGCTGGACCCGACTGCCCTGACAACGCGTTATCAGGGGTTATGATGAGGTGGATGTGAAAATCGATTCGATGATTGAGAACTCGGTGCTGACTGCGGTGGCCACTGACCTCATGGTCGCAGCACAGCCAAGGGCGAGCACAGCAAGAACCATCGCATATTCAACCAGATCCTGACCTTCCTCGCGGCTCATCAGGTCCTGGAACTTCACATACAGTTTGAGAATCATGCTGTTCATTGATGCTCTTTCCGTATTTCGAGATTCCCAGTAAGAGTACACACGCCTCCTATGAAGGCGTGTGCTCGTCTGTCCTGACAGTGCATCATCAGGGGTTATGCTGAGGCGGATGTGAAAGTCGATTCAATTGCTGAGAATTCTGTGCTGATAGCATGAGCCACAGTCTTCATGCTGGAAACAGCGCCAAGGGCAATCAGAGCAACAAGCAGAGCGTACTCTACCAGATCCTGACCTTCCTCACGACTCACCAAACTCTCAAATTTCACATACAAGCCGAGAAACATGGCGTTCATTTGATTCCTATCAGCATTTTTTAACTCCATGCTGAGTACACACGCCTTCTACGAAGGCGTGTGCTCGGCTGTTTTGACAATGCATCATCAGAAATTATGCAACAGAGGATGTGAAAATCGATTCAATTACTGAGAACTCGGTGCTGATTGCCGTGGCCACAGTCTTCATACTTGCAACGGCGCCAAGGGCGATCAAAGCAACAACCAGAGCGTATTCAACCAGATCCTGACCTTCCTCGCGGCTCATCAGATCCTGGAACTTCACATACAGCTTGAGAAGCATAGTGTTCATTGGTGTTCTCTCCCTATGTTGGTTCTCCCAGCTTGAGACCGGGGCAACCTGTATATAGCAAGTTGAGTGCCATCCCTGATTTAGAAAGTTTTTTCTTATTAATCAATCACCTACATAGAGCGAAATCGAGGATAATGCTCAATAAGGTGTAAACAATTGTATACACGGGGGGCCGAGCAGGATGGCCTTGTATACAGACCATAAAGTATAGTAGCCGGAGGTAACCGACATCGGATCGGGAGCGGGAGGGCGATGGTGGCGCCGGCGCATAGCAAAAACAGCGGTTTTCAGGCCCTGTCTTTGTCCGCTGCCGCTGCTATCTTGGGTCGGTGTGTAACGGCGCGGCCAAGGGTGTAAATCGCCCTGAACGATGTGAGAACAGCAGACCGGCCTTGCTCACCCTCAAGAAATTGAGCCCACGCAAGAATCCGGTCCTGCGAAGGAATTAGAATAACGTCCATGGTAAGCAATACGGAACTTCCAACGATCCGGGCGAAGCACGACATTGCGGATTTATCGATTGTGGGAGTCACCGGGCTGGCGTTTGCCCTCGTCGCTCTGTTCCTCATCGTTGCGCCGCTGACCGATGTCGCGGGGGCGCGCGATTACATCGCCTATTGGGCCACTGGTCAGCAGCTCGTCCACCACGCCAATCCCTATGATGCGGACGCGATCATGAGGATCGAGCACTCCGCAGGGCATTCCGTCAAGGACAGTGTCATGCTGATGAGGAACCCGCCGTGGAGCCTCCCCATTGCTTATCCCTTCGGTTTCCTCGGCTTCCGGGTCTGCTCGCTGCTGTGGTCCCTGGAGCTGCTCGCGTGCCTGATAGTTTCGGTCCATATACTCTGGCGGATGTACGGCCACCCCAGCACTCCCCTGCACTGGCTTGGGTACTCGTTCGCCCCGGCGGTGGTCTGCCTGATGATGGGGCAGACTTCTCTCTTTGCTCTGCTGGGGTATGTTCTGTTTCTCGATCTGCATCGAAGACGCCCATTTCTGGCAGGAATCTGCCTCTGGCTTTGCGCACTGAAGCCTCACCTCTTTCTACCCTTCGGCGTTGTACTACTGGCATGGATACTGGTCTCCAGAAGCTATAAGATACTGGCTGGCGCGGCGGTTGCCATGGCCGCAAGTTGTGCGATCACATTTTGCATCGACCCGTCGGCGTGGAGCGATTATGCACTGATGATGCGGACGGCGGGAATTGAGAGGGATCACATTCCGTGCCTCAGCGTCGCGTTGCGCTTTTGGCTAAGTCCGCAGACGGTGTGGTTCGCCTGGCTGCCGGTTGCCTTGGGCAGCACCTGGGCGCTGGGCTATTTCTGGTCTCGCCGTCACGCTTGGGATTGGATGAAGGACGGCAGCCTGCTGATGCTCGTTTCGCTCGTTGTGGCGCCATATGCCTGGGTATACGATGATACCCTGGCGCTGCCTGCCCTGCTGCGAGGCGCATTCCTTACCCGCTTCAGGCCCCTGCTGGTAGTCTTGGCATTTGCCAGTCTTCTGATCGAGGGCGAACTCCTGCGCGGCATCAGGATGTCCACAGCCGCATATCTTTGGACGACGCCCGCGTGGCTGGCGTGGTATCTCTGCTCAATCGGATTTAAGCGTGCGCAAGCGAATGATCTTTACGGAGTCGCGGAGATTGCAGTACCGCTTCAATGAACTGTCATTACCTAAAATAGTTGCGATGTCCCTGGAAACAGATTGAATGGCATACATGATTGGTAAAACACAAACTCCCGCAGGTGACCCGGACCGCGAAAATGCGCGCGCTGGAGAACCTGGCGGCATACGACAGAAGATTCTTCGCGCCGTCGCAACCCTGCCATTCGTAACCGTCTGCGCCCTGGCGGCGGGGTTTATAGCCGGGCTCTACTGCACCCTGCTTCTGTCACCACTTGCTCCCGGCACACGCGATTTCATTATCTTCTGGGCAACCGGACAGCAGCTCGCGCACCACGATAATCCCTACGATCGGGAATCCATGTCGCAGGTCGAGCGCTCCGCGGGGCTTCCTCTGGCGTATAAAGTCGGCTTTATGCGGAATCTGCCCTGGACGCTTCCGCTTGTGTATCCACTGGGGTTCATCAGCCCGCGAGTTGCATGGCTGCTGTGGTCCCTGCTCATGCTCGCATGTTTGGCCGTTTCAGTCCGCTTGCTCTGGATCATGTACGGCCGGCCCAGGAATCGCCGCTACTTGCTGGGGCTTTCCTTCGGGCCGGCGCTTCTATGCCTGCTCTACGGGCAGACCTCGCTGTTCGCGCTGCTGGGGCTAGTCCTGTTTCTGCGCCTGCATCGCACGCGCCCCTTTCTGGCGGGAATCTCACTCTGGCTTTGCGCGCTGAAACCTCACCTCTTTCTGCCTTTCGGCGTTGTCCTGCTGGCGTGGGTACTGGTTTCGAAAAGCTACAAGCTCCTGGCCGGTGCAGTGGCTGCCATGGCCGCAAGCTGCGCAATCACATTTGCCATCGACCCGTTGGCGTGGAATCAGTACGCACAGATGGCGCGCACGTCTGGGCTCGAACTGGGTTTTGTTCCCTGCCTGAGCTACCTGCTGCGCAATTGGCTCAGCCCAAACGCGATCTGGCTGCAATACCTGCCATCTGCCTTGGGCTGCGCCTGGGCGCTGAGCTATTATTGGCTTCACCGCCAAGCCTGGGACTGGATGAAGAACGGCAGCCCGCTGATGCTCGTTTCCATCCTCACGGCGCCTTATGCCCTGATTTACGATCAAGGCCTGGTGATACCGGCCCTGTTGCGAGGCGCATTTCTTACCCGATCCCGGAACCTTTTAATCGCTCTTGCGTTCCTGAGCGCCCTGGTTGAGATCGCGTTGTACCGCAGCCTTTCGCAACCCCCCGCTCTCTTTCTTTGGACTTATTGGACCGCGCCAGCCTGGCTGACATGGTATCTCGTTGCGCGCGCGTATGTGCAAGAACAGCAAGCAGACCAGTCTCCTGGCAAGTAGAGCTGCTCCGGCCTCGTTCTAACCGCCTCCATTTTATTCACAGCTACGAGTACGCGCGAGGAATCCATCTTATGGCGATTATTGTAACTATCGCTAGAATCATTCCACCAAGAATATCGATGCCATAGTGCCACCCCGTAGTGATTGCCGAGATGCAAATCAACCCGGCAAGCGCCCACGCCCAGACACGCAGACTGCGAATAGTGCCCAGCGCCACAGCTGAAAGAATGGCAAGCACAACATGAAACGACGGGAATGAGACGATTCCCGCGTCGTTCATGTCCAGATCCACGGGGCCGCTGGACTTGAGGCGTATCAAGTAAGCAGTCACTCCAGCCTGCGCCTTTGTTGGCCTGAAGTCTTGTGTAGTCCATGGACCAGCGGCTGGCCATATCGCCGAAAGCGCCGCTGTGAGAATTGCGGCAATCACGATCCCCAGCACATAGCGATGCGTAGCATCTGATCGGCCTCTGAGAGTAGGAATCAGTATCGCCGCGATGATAAACGGAGACAACAGAGCGTAAACAAGCGCGAGAGCGGTTTTTACAGCGGGCACGTGCGCGACGAGGTGCATCAAATAAATCGTGGAAAAATGGACCCGGGCGTCCATCGAGACTAAAGTTTGATCGATCAGCGGACAGGGACTTCTGCCGGCAATCTGGATGAGAAGCGACAGCGTGTTCGTTACAAGCACGGCCCAAATGGCTAAAAGGCACGTTTCGATCAGTTTGGGATATGAACGCCAGATGCAGTAGCACAGAGCCCCAATCAGGAGCAGCAATCCAGGCCAGGCGGCGAATAATTGAGAGAGGCCGCCAAGATGCACAGCACGCGCAAGAATCACCTCGCAAGGAATCAGAACCGCCAGCGTGATGCCCATCATGCGCTGAAAAGGCGTGGCGTACTTCCGCCATGCTGAATGAAGGCCTATTGATATGGAATGAACGATCTCTCTATGCATCATCGTGTGTGTTTGAAACCTGCCATGGATTCATTCTGTGCTTCAATTCAGCCAACGGCTATTCCTCTTGCGTGTGTACTGAAGCGACACCTAAACTGTCGCTCGACGGCAAGGCAGCCGAAAATTCCAGCATGTCTCCGGGACGTGTCTGCGTCTGGCGGATTGTGCCGGATGGAAGTTCAAGTACAGAGTGCGCCTGGAGACAAGCTTACAGCAGAAGCCTTCACGGAGTATGCCAGCGACAGAGTGTCCTGGACACAGCGATGGCCGCGGCAGCCACCAGGATGCCGGACAGCACGTCGACAAAATAGTGCCATGCAGTGGTCATTGTGGACAGGATGATAAGTCCAGTGAGAATAGCCGCCGGAATGCGCAAGTACTTGAAGCACCATAGTGAGTTCACGCTAAGGATCGCCCATATCACGTGAAAGGAAGGAAAACAGACCACTGCTAACGGAATCAAGTTGTAGGGGCCGGGGGTACGAAGAAGAAACAGGCTTTTCTGGCAGACCGCCTGCCCCCAAGTTGCCGGAAAATGATAGCCGTACCACGGTCCGACAGCGGGAAATCGAGCGAATACAGGTATGCCGATCGCGAATGCCACCAGGTTTGCCGTGATGAATTGCTGCGCCGCTTTGACTTTGCCCGTCAGCGCTGACAAAAGATACGAAAGTAAAAGCATCGGGAACAGGAGAACATAAGTTGCGTTGACGAAATTGCCGAGCAAATGATGGGAGGCCCAGGCCATGATGCCCGGCACGTTGACTCCGAGTGATTGATCCAGGCGCGCGAAGTAACTGTCCTGCAGGCCTATGACCATGCCCCACCTGCCGGCAGCGATTAGTGTGTATGGAATGACGGCTATATAGAACAGAGCCCAGGGAATGGTAAGGGCAGCGTCTCGAAACTCCATCTTGCCCTTCTCGTGCCAGTAGGCCGGCACAGGAAGCATTGCGGCGATCACCACGACCAGGCAAATTGAGAAGACCGCGGCATTTGGAGTCTGGACCGAGGTCAGCTTGCAGCCGACGAAGGAAACCACCACGAATGCCATACCGACAGCCGCCATGAGCCGATGAAAGAATGGCAAGCTACCCCAAAAAACTCGAATCGGGAAGGAGGGAGCGAGTAAGTTCACAGGGAAACCTCCTCGCCGCTCTTGGCATGAGGGGGTGAGGATTCCCTGGCAGAGTCTGGCGCGGGAGCGTTCGAAAATTCGAGTCTGTCGTCAGGCTGTGTCTGCGTCTCGCGGATTGTGCCGGACGGAAGTTCAAGTACAGAGTGAGCCCGGAGACAGCCCGACAGCCGCCATGGAGGAACCGCGCTCACCAGCTTTCTGATTCGGTTCTTGCGGTCCAGATAGATTAGGTCGATGGGAAACTGCATCCAGAAGGTATGCACCGCTTCACAAGGCCGTATCCATAGGCCCTCTCCCGGTGCCAGGCACTTGCGCCCCAGCAGGCCCTTGTTGCGCTTTGCGGAGCTCTCGGCCATTTCCATGCAGGTGGCGAGCACAGTACCGCGCGTCACGTTCGTGACCCGCAGAGGAATGTTCCGAGGGACATGTCGGCGCGAAGCTAGGCGGTTCCGCAGCCCCAACGCGATCCAGCGGAACGGATTCATGCGGTTGCCCCAATTCCTCTCGCCTGCATGTCGCCGCGCTCTATGCGACCCTTCTCGAACTCTGCCGACTGCCTGCGCGAAGCAGCCGTAAACCTCATTGTGGCGCGGGAGCAGGCGCAGGCGCTGCGGTGGTGCTCGATCCGCCAGACGAGGTGCCAAAGCCTACCCCTCCGCCATCCGACAGCGGCGTCTCCGGCTTCAGGCTATCGACCAGTTGCTCCACGGGGATGGTGGGCGGCGCGGGGACTGGAGTGTTGGCAGCGGTCTTGGCATCCGGCGTATTCATGGGTATGCCGGAGTTGGGCGGCAAGAACTTGGCTGGAAGCTTCAGCTCTGGCAACGGCCCGCCAGCAGGAATGGGAGCCACAATCTCCGGCGTCACGATCACGATCAACTCGGTGTTCGACTTGGTCTTCTGCATCGACTGAAAGAATTTTCCGAGTATTGGAATATCTCCCAGAAAGGGTATCTTCGCGAAGGTTTCGGACTCAGTGTTGTCCAGCAGGCCTCCAATGACGAAGCTTTGTCCATCGGCTAATTCGACCTCGGTCTTCACTTTCCTGGTGGTGATGGCAGGTATGTCAAATCCGGATACCTCGACGGCATTGGCAAAATCGAGAGCGCTCACTTCCGGGGCGACCTGAAGGTGTATTGTTCCGCGGGGAGTAATGGTAGGTATGAAGTTGAGGCGAACTCCATACTCCTTGAACATGATGGTAACCGCCGCTCCCGCGCCGCCCGAGCCGCCCTGAACCATAGGAAAAGGATATTCACCGCCAGCCAGGAAGCTGGCCTGCTTTCCGTTGCTAGCCAGCAGGTTGGGCTCGGCAAGAACCTGCGCCCCGAGGGTGGTCTTGAGAGCCTGAATCGTTGCGCCGATATTCAGGCCAGGGTAGAAGGCGGAGATATTCGTCGGAGACGTTCCTCCGCTAACCGTGGCGCCTGTGCTGCCACTAGGCAAAGTGGTCGTTAACGTTCCGGTTGATATTCCACCGATGGTGTTTCCAAAACCACTACTGTAAATATTGATGCCGAACTGTGCCGCCTTGGTGCGGTCAACACTGATAAAGCGAACCTTGAGGAGGATCTGCGGGTCGGAGGCCGGCACAGAGACGTTGAGCAAGTTGACGACTTTGCCGCCAGTGGATGCGATCTTGACAGCGCGATCAGAGCTAATAAGATCTTTGACCGTGCCGCGCAGGAAGATTGCTCCGTTCTCGGAGCTGACCCTCAGGGAATCGCCGGGAAGCTCTGCCTTGAGTTCGCGGCGTATCGCGTCCAGGTTATCGTGCAAAACGGTGGCGCTGGCGCGTACCGTCACGTCGAAGAACTGACGGCCGCCGTGGGTATCCCAGATAATCAGACTAGTCTCTCCAACAGTCTTGCCCTGCAACATGACCTCGGTTGCGCTGGTCGCATGTACTTCAGCATGTTCTCCCTGACCGAGGGCAACCCGTGCTATGGGCCACGTGCAGTCAACCAGTACGGTCTTTCCCACGCCGACGGAGAGTTCATTCGCCGAGTCCTGTGAAGAGATACTGGCGGGTTGAACAGGCGACTGCGCGATCTGAGCCTGCAAGCCAAGCCCGGCGCAAAGAACAAGAGACAATGCGCTGCCGCATACGATGTAGATTCCGATTTTCGCTCTCACTGGTGCCCCTCGGGAGAAGAAAATTTTTCTTCTGTTTGTTTAGAGCCGTTTAACACCACGACGGTAATGAACTTGGGTGCGATTTTCTTTACATGTGGTGACTTTGACGATTTTCCAATTGGGCCTGAAAAGAGGTTGCTCGTCGCCGTGCCCGGAACATCAGCTACCTTTGTATCCAGCGGATTGCGCAGCACAAGCTGGATTTTCGTCTGATTGCTTGCCAGGCTGAGGGTCTCGGCCTGCTCCGGGGTGACCAGCAGGTTGACCACCTGCACCGTCTTCGGTTTACCTTCAGCATCTTTTTGATAATCAGTTCCCGTGGACAAGACCTGAATGTTTTGCAGCAGCGTACGCGACACCGTGCCTTGCGTAAGGTTTTGCTGGCCGGGAGGCGTTCCAGAGATAAGCACATCGACGCGCATACCCGGAGTAACAAACCCCGACACATTCACCACCTCATCAACTCGGACTGCACACGCTCTCATGCCCTGGGGGATGGTGGCTGCCAGACCGCCGCCGGAGCCGACAGCGGCCAGGCGGTTCTCGATAATGGGCTCACCCTCATAAAGATCGGAGAGAACTCCCCTTCCAACGGCACTGTTCTTGTCTTTGGCGAGAATTGCGCCCTTGGGAATCGTTCCCGCAATCTCGATGGTCGTCAGGTTGTCGGCGGTGAGAATGGCCCCGAGATTGATGTTCGATTTAGTCGCTACCACCAGCGTAGTGGCCGGCGGCGTCTTCACAGTTTTCGTCTGGTTTTGCGTCAGGCGAATAACCAGAAGAGTGCATGCTAAGGCAATGGCGAAAGCGACAACAAGGATTGTGAGTACTCTTCGGTTCATTTGGAGGCCTGTTTGAACTGGCTACCTGGCCAGCTTCGCCTTTCTGTTCCTTGTGGCAAGTGCCGCGCCATCAGCCTGTCTCGATTCTAGCTGAAACAGGAGTTGGCCGGGCAGACCGCCAAGCAAGTTTAACCGCTGGTTTAGTGTATGCCCTTCCAGCATCGGAGGAACATCCGTAGCAATGTTGCAGGTAAAGGAGGTATCAAAAGAGTTATAGGTAAAAGTCCCTCTATAAGCGATTCTTGAAGAGATTATAATTGAACTTTTGAAGGGGCAGCACGGCTTTTCTCAGCGCTAGACCAGGCTGAGAATGCCTGAAATGCCGCCTCCTGGCAAGAGGGATCAGGTAGCGCGAGGGAGGAGATTCATCCGGTTATGAGGTCTTCTCCGATGATTACGCTGTTTTCTGATCGACCTGAGCCGGGCCGGAACCCCTATAATTTTCTGCTTTCGTTTCTGGCGCACAGTGCTACGGTTGGACTGATTTTTTTGGGGCTTGCCTCCAATCCCATTGTCAAGAACCCGTCCCTCGCCCAGCACTATGAAGTGCGGCATATTGACCTCCGCACTCGTGAGCCTCAATTGCAGCGCAACGTTAGCAGCGATATCGAGCAATTCCGCCAGCATTCCGTTCAGCACCAGCTTCCTCCTGGCGGCAGCTCCACCGCGCAGCCTCCGGTAATGCGGCAAGTTGTGATGGCCCCGCAGGGACCCCAGACGCTACTCCAGCCGGATATCCCCAAACCCGTGGTTCTCGCTCAGGAAATCCCTGTGCCGACTGTCGTAATCTGGGACGGTAAAAAGTCATCCGCCAAGAAGCTGGTCCCGCCTCTGCCGGAAAAGCCGGCGATTGCCGACGTACAGCCTTCGACCCAGTTGCCAAACGATGAACAGAACCTGGATAACATCGCTCTGGCATCGGCCGATTTGGCTACCGCGCTCCAGCCGTTTGTTCCCAGCACCACGTCTCCCGTCGTAGTGCGTGGGCCGCAGCCGGCGCCACCCACTCCGGTAACCACCGCGGAAGGGTCTGCGCAGCCAACTCCCGCTTCGGTGATTTCGCTCTCTGATCTCGGCATGAAGAACGGAGACGTCACGCTGCCACCCGTCAATGAGTCGGCTTCCTCAAATGCTGCCGGAGCGTTGTCGGCGGGGCAGCCACAGGATTCCGCGCTCTCTGGTCAGGTCAACCCGGCCGGCAAGCCGGGCGATACGGGAGCCGGACAGGGTTCAGGCGGTGCCGGAAACCCGCAGGACTCTACCTCAGCAGCCCCTGGCGCGGAAGGCGCTTCCGGGCTAACCGGTTCCGGTCACGGCAACCAGCTTTCGGCGGCCCATATCTCCCTGCCCAATGACGGCCAATTTGGCGCCGTAATAGTCGGCTCTTCGCTGGATGAAAAATATCCTGAGTCGGCACCGGTCTGGAGCGGCCGGATGTCATACACCGTATTTCTGCACGTTGGCCTGTCGAAAAGCTGGATCCTCCAGTACTCGCTATCGCGCGCCGACAACGCGGCTGCCGCGGGCAACGTTTCGCACATCGAGGCGCCCTGGCCGTATAACATCGTGCGGCCCAACATCCCGCCCGGCGCAATCGATGCCGATGCACTCATGGTTCACGGGTTTATCAATCAGGCCGGCCGCTTTGAGGCACTGACCGTCCTCTTTCCGCCGCAGTTCGCGGAGACGCAGTTTGTACTGGACTCGCTCGCCAAGTGGCAATTCCGGCCGGCGGCGCAAAACGGACAAAATGTCGTTGTTGAAGTGCTGCTGATTATTCCCGATGAGCCGCTATAAAGCGGTCACGGGACTAGTCTTGAATTGTCTCGATCGATGTGCTGGAGAGAGGAATAGAGGCGGCAGGGATCCATGGAATATTCATACCAAATGTATACGTTACCTTTACTTGAATCTCGCAACCCTGAGCATAAGGGCTTGCAGCGCAGCTAACTCCAGCCGCCGTTTTATTGAGCGGAGTGGACGTAATGTTGCTTGCCGGCAGGTTGATGCCGGGGTGAGGCAGGCTCAATACGTAGTTTTGTACGTCACTCGATGCAGCCTTGCATCCATAGGTAAGCGTCGTCGAGCAGGGACTTGCCCAATCCGAACCGCGAACCATGGCATATCGTGCCCCTTGCTGGGCGGCGTACGCGACAAAACTGCCCGTATACATTAGCATGCAAAACTCGATGATTCCGAAGATCAACATGAATAAGATCGAGGCAGAAAGGGCAAATTCCATTAATTCGGCGGCGTCTTCGTCGTAGATTAGTCTCTTCAATCTGCGCATCTTGATCCTCCTGCATACGTTCAACAGCGTATATCTATTCCAACATGCGGCTATGGATAGTTGCCGCGTATGGTGGCCGAGCTAGACAAAGTGAAGGAGCTAGGGATGCCCGACCAAGGCAAAAATGTCGTATAGACTGCCGAGGTGTTGACTTGGACCCTATACACATGAGTAGCGGATGCCGTGCATGTCGGCACAGTAGTACAATTTGCAGAGTACGTATTGTTAGCGCTACTGTTATTGCTGCATTCACAGCCATATGCTGGTACCGGCGTAGCAAACGCCACATTCATCTCGTTTGGCTTGGTAGCCGCCGTGATCATGCCAGCCGTATCCCTGGGGTGTAGCGATCCGTATTCCGCTCCAGCATGCGCGGCATTCGTCAACTCGATGTACACATAATACCCGCGGCCAAAGTCGATGGCCCCAAATACAAGAGACAACAGCATCGGAATCACCAAGGCCAACTCTATGAGGGATGCGCCATGATTGTCCTTGCAGAGGATGCGTAGGCGTGTTAGGAATTTCATCTGCTACTCCGCCAATGAGATGGTTGCCGCACCGTTGGCAGCGCCGCCGCCGGGGCCGCCAGGGCAAATTCCACTCGGCATCAAGGTGCAATTCAGGACTAGGGATGTACCTGAGTTCAACATAAGTGAACTCGCATCAATCATGCCGTATGTGCCTGCATTGGCGCCACTATTCAGCGTAAGTGTCCCATTGGGAACGTAGATAGCGCCATTAAAGGTCGAATTGGTGGATGAATCCAGGGTCAAACTTCCGGATGCCTGCCAAACCGCCATCCCGGCACAAGAGGCGCAATTGGACAGAGCGGACGACGGAGCGGTCAGATTCCATGTCGCGGCGCTATTGATATTCGACCCACTCGTCAAATAGAGGGTCACGCCGGTTCCTGTAATCGTCACGTTGGAGTTAATGTTGAAACCGCCGTTGATGTAATAGAGTCCCGGGTTGAGGTTTACGGTATAGGTGCCGGAGTTGAAATTGAGGCCGCTCGTGTAGGTGCCAGGATCCAAGGTCGTGTTGCCGCTGATGGTGCCAGTATTCGTATCAGAAGTAGCCGGTTGGGAGGGCGCCGTAATACCCGCAAAGGGATCCGCCATAGTCGATCCCTTTGTGGGCATGGTAGAAATAGTGCAAGTACTACCAGGACAATTATTTACCGTTTGCGAACCTTGAACGTTGAAACTGCCTACGTTTATAACGGTAGGGTCAGCCGTGGAACCGTCATTCAACGTCAAACTCCCGCTGTCGTATATGCCGGCGTTACCCGCGCCATCCGTGATACTGTTGCCTCCGTTCACCGTCAAGCCACCGACATATGCGCCGGGACCACTGAGCGCGCTCGCGGTTCCTATACCGGCCTCTGCCCGCGCTGAGGCTGTGAGTGTGCTGTATCCGATGAATCTTGCAAAGTAGGCTGGTATCTGCTCAGTAACCACAGCTTCCACGTAATTTTTATTCCCGTAATTTGGATCTTTGCTGGTGCTGCCCAGCGCGCAGGGGGCGTTGTTGATCGTCAGGAGCAGGCCTGTCCCGGACGCCGGCGCGCATTGCAGAAATAGGGTAGGCGTTGGGCTCCCGCCCTCAGTCAACGCCGTAGTCGCGGCCGTTTTCATCACGGTGCAGTTGCTTGAGCTGCTGCTCGTCCCGCCGCATGCGGTGACCTCCAGCGCTCCCGCCATTGCGGCGGCGTCGGCAAGCGTCTGCAACTGGCGTTGTGTGTAGAAGAGATTTCCTATATCGATAGCCATGGCCATAAATGTAAGCAGCATTGACAGGCTCAGCGCCGTCAATACGAGTACATTCCCGCGTTCCTCTCTCAGAATCTTCATCTTTATCCCCCCTCAATGTTCTTCATCCAACCCTGTCATAAATTATTTTATGCACAAGGTTCTGCGTTAAAGCAACTGGCGATTTCAGGCCGCGCTATCAGGCCTTACTTGCGCCTTCGGAGTGTCTCCAGAAATTGATCGAGTTCTTCATGGTTTGCGCCGTTCACCAGCGGGTTCAGCCCATTGCGCGCCGCCGGGCCATCTTGCGGAATGAACTGAAGGCCAACGCCATCGTTTCCCCAGCGGACGGCCCTGGAGTGCACGGCGATTGCATGTTCGAAGCCGTCTTCCTCGTCGCCGTCAGTTTTTAGCGTCATCAGGATCAAGGTACCTGGGTACCAACGCTCCTCTGTCACCACATACAACCCGGTGGAGCTGATGTCCTTGATGCCGTGCGCGCTGGGGGCAGCGCCCGTCCAGTAATAGGCAGCCAGGCCCTGCGGTGTCTCCCGTGCGGCATTTCTCAGATCCGGGGCTGTTCTTGGATCAGGGGACCACCAGCGCTTCAACCAATTTTTCGGCGGCTTGACGTACTTCATCCCCGGCTCAATAAGCTCTATTTCATACGGCTTCTCGGATTTGAAGCGCTCCTCGCTGGAGCGGTCCTCCAACTCCGCCACGCCGGGGCCGCCGCTCCAAAGCGGCTTCCCCCGCAAAAGCACGGCGCTTTGCACTCCGCCGGCAGCAACGCCGGCGCTGGTAATCCGCTCCAGGCGTCCCTGCATCTCCTCGGCCACGCACAGCACCAGCTGATCGCCCGATTGGGTTTGCGATGAATAGATCGAGTGAATTGGCAGCGCCAGTACGCTTGCCGCCCGCGGACCCATCGGAGTGGCATGGAATGTGGGGAATGACTCGACTACCTCAATGACCCGGCAATCCTCATCCAGATAAATCAGATCAAGAGGAGCGCGCATATCCGTATCGGGAAGTCCTCGGAATGGCGACATCCAAAGGCCTTCACCAGACTTCAGCGCCAACTTCCGAAGCAGAGTCTTGAGCTCTGCGCTCGCGAGATTAACCGCGGCGACCTCCAGGCCGAGGAAGCATTCACGAGTCTGGTTGTATGCGCAAAGTCTTCGCGATTCCATCGAACCTCCGGTCCTCAGCGAGGACCCGGCAAGCGGAAGCAAACTCAGTGTTCCAGCCGTCTACTCAGACTCTGGCGTCAGAACTGTGCGTGCAACTCCTGGTTTGCACGTCACCAGTGCTGTTGCGAACTCTGCTTCACTAGGCGCGAAGGTTACATTTGCATCGGCCCGAATGCTATACAGAGACGCACTAACCCGCACCCGCTGACGGGGTGAAAAACGGAGACACGCATCACCGGAATGGCAATGCCCCCGGCCAGCGGGATAATCCAGGTGGCCGGCTAAACCGCGCGGTTGCACCGCGCCGCCGGCCCACCCCTAAAACCCGTGTTACTTGGTCCGTGCGCGGCGGCGCGCGATCAGGACGATCACTAAAATGACAGCCACTACAGCGGCGACAATCTGAATCGTGGTCATGGCAGTTCCTCTTTCTTTCAACAAAATGCTGGTTGAGCTCCCCGGTTTGAGCAAATACGAGCGACACCGGGCGCCAAAATGGCGAAGTCTCCGGCCGCAGAACTATGGGCCGGCCAGCAAAGCGCGCTTTCACTGCGCCGCCGGGACAATACGCTGCTCTACTTTACCTTCGTGCGGCGACGCTGGACCAAAATGATCAACACAACTACAACCAGCACTGCGCTTACGATCTGAATGATGGTGGTACTGTCCATAGCCAATTCTCCTTCCCTTAATGATTAAGACCTGAAAACGACTCCATGATGGAAATAAATGCCGGACCCAAAGTGACTACAAAAAGCGAGGGGAAAATGAACAATACAAGCGGAAAAAGCAGCTTGATGGTGGTTCTAGCCGCCGCCGCCTCCACTGCCTGCACGCGCTGGGTTCTGAGTGTATCGCTGTGAATGCGCAATGTCTTGGCTATGCTGGTTCCAAACTGATCCGCCTGAACCAGCATGGATACAAGATTGCGCACACTATCAACGCCGGTGCGTTCCGCCAGATGTTTCCAGGAATCTCCTCGCGGGCGTCCGGCGCGTTGCTCCAGCACGACAATGCTCAATTCATCGCATAGTTCCGGCTGTGCTAGTTTCAATTCCTCCGCCGTGCGCGCCGTTCCCTGGTCCAGGCTAAGTCCAGCCTCGATACAAATCACCAGTAGATCAAGCACATCCGGAAGGCCTCTTCGTATTTTGCTCTGCCGGGTGCTGATCCGCCTTCCCAGCCAGAAATCCGGCCCCAGAAAACCGATGCCCAGAGCTACGATGTACAGAAAGGGACCGCCATAACTCCCCAGCCCGGTGCCCAGGACAAGAGCGCAAAGCAGCAGCGGAACCAGCACTTTCGAGCCGTAAAAGATTTTGACCGCTGACTCGTCGCGAAATCCGGCGCGCTGGAGCCGTTGCAAAACTACCGAGACCTCCGCCTGGCTTCTGGGCAGAATGTTCTCGAAGTGCTCGACCACGCCGCCGATCGAAAGGCCCGTCTGCTGGATGGTGCTCAAAATGGATTTCGGTTTGGGATGCGGGTTGATCACTTCGGTAATCCGCTGAATCATTTCTTCGCGATAGAACAACAGCAGTCCGCCGCTCACGATCAGCAGAAACACGACGAAAAATGTAAAAATCACAAATCCCATAAGTCCCTTCAAACATCCATGTTGACAATTTTGTGAATGATAAAGCCGCCAACCACGATCATGCCCCCGGCCGTCCACAGCATCTTGACGCCCATCGGATTCGTCCATAAGAGGCTCATCATCTTAGGATTAACGAAATACATAGCGGTTCCCAGCACCACCGGAAGCAGAGTAAGAACCCACCCTGTCATGCGTCCCTGAGCCGTGTGCACCCCGACCTGCCGCTTGAGGCGAAATCTTTCCCGGATAACATGAGAGGTCTTGTCGAGCACCTCGCCAAGGTTTCCCCCGCTCTCCTTCTGGATCATAATCGCGGTTGCGAAGATGCGGAGATCCTGGAGGGGAACGCGTTTGATCAGGTTATCCATTGCGGCCTTCAGTTCCAGGCCGTAATTCTGCTCCTCGAAACAAGCTTTGAATTCGCAGCCGATGGGATCGGCGCATTCGCGGGCCACCGACCCCATTGCGGCAATGAGGCTGTGTCCGGCGCGCAATGCACTTACCATCAGATCCAGAGCTTCCGGCAACCCTTGCTGAAACGAGTCGAGGCGCTTGCTGCGTTTATGAAGAACAAAGGCAAAAGGCGAGGCGCCCAGCAGCAATCCGACCGGCAAAGCTATCAGGACGGAACCGAAGCGCAGGTAAACTAAATAAGCTGGCAACACAAAGCAGAGCACGCAACCGGCGACCAGGGTTCCAGCGTTCCATTTAAGATCAGCCTGATAGAGCATGGTATGGAGAAGCGGCGCCAGTTCGTACTCCTGCAGCTTGCGATTGAGCCAGGGTATGCTGCTGATCATCTCGCTCTTGCGAAGATTGACGTTCTTGTCGCTCTTATCCGAATCACTTTCGGTGGCCAGAGCCGAGTCCAGCGCGGCGTAGACTTGCTTTGACTCTTTAGAGGCCCCGGAACTGAAGGCGAAAACCAGAAGAGCAACAACCGCGAACACGCCCGCAAACACCACAATAACGATCAAGCTCATAGTATGTTGCTCTCCCTTCCGCTTAATTGACTTCAGTTTCGCGCTCGAATAAAGCCGGCGGCAGAACGATTCCCGAAAGGCGAAGCCGTTCGAGGAATCGGGGACGAATATGGGTAGGCTGAAATACGCCGATAACCTTGCCGTCGGGCCCGATCCCTTTCTTGGTGAAAGTAAAAATCTCTTGCATGCTGATGACGTTCTCTTCCATGCCGGTAATCTCGGAGACGCTGGTTACTTTGCGCGTGCCATCGCTCAAGCGCGTAGACTGAACGACGATGGTAATAGCCGCTGCTATCTGCTGGCGAACGGATTTTTCCGGCAAATTCATATTGCCCATGGCGACCATTGATTCCAGCCTGGAAATCGCATCGCGGGGAGTGTTGGCGTGAATCGTGGTCATCGAGCCTTCGTGTCCGGTATTCATAGCCTGAAGCATATCGAAGGCTTCTTCGCCGCGGATCTCGCCCATGATAATGCGGTCGGGACGCATGCGCAGGCAGTTGATCAGCAGTTGCCGCTGCTTGATCGCGCCCTGCCCTTCAATATTGGGCGGCCGGGTTTCAAGTCGCACAATGTTTTCCTGCGCCAGGCGGAGCTCAGCGGCGTCTTCAATGGTCACAATGCGTTCAGTGCGCGGAATGTACTGCGAAAGGATGTTCAGAAAGGTGGTTTTGCCGGTGCCGGTGCCGCCCGAGATGAGGATGCTGATCCGGGCTTTTACCGCCGAGGAAAGCACCTCCATCATTTCCGGGGAGACGCTCTTGAGTTGAACCAGCTGATTGGCTGCCAAGGGGCCTGTCCCGAAGCGGCGAATGGACATGGACGGTCCGTCCAGCGCCAGGGGTGGAATGATGGCATTCACGCGAGAGCCGTCGGGCAATCTGGCATCGACCATCGGCGAGGACTCATCCACCCTGCGGCCCACGCGCGACACGATCCTATCGATGATCTGCAGCAGGTGGCGATCGTCGCGAAACGTCGTGTCCACCCTCTGCAGAAGCCCGTTTTTCTCTATAAAAACATGATCTTTGTCGTTGACCAGGATGTCTGAAATCTTTGCATCCCGCAGCAGAGGTTCCAGAGGACCAAGGCCAAAAACCTCGTCGAGAAGATCCGCCTGTATCCTCTCCTGTTCGTCGTGGTTCAGGGGCACGCGCTGATCGGCGATGATCTCTTTTACGATGCCGGCCACAGCCTGGCGCGCCTGGCTGGAATTGACGCGCGACAGCTTCTCCAGATCCAGCTTGGAGATCAGGGTCTTGTGTATCTCAGCTTTGTATTTCTCCAGATTCAGCAGTTCCACGTTTGACCTTCCATCAGGACAGGTTATTCATCCGTTACTCCAGCACTTCATAGAGAAGCTCTCTGCCAAAAAACGGCAAAAGCCGAGGACTCGTCATCCACCCAAGGAGAACGTCACGCTCACCGTGGTCTCTACGTCCACCGGATCGCCATCGAGCAAGTAGGGCTTGTAGCGCCAGGTCTTCACGGCATCCAGCGCGGACTGCCGCAACATGGTCGGTCCACTGACTGCACGGAGATTTTCAATCACTCCCGTCTTGGATATGGTGGCCTGAATCACCACCGTTCCTGAGACGCGGGCTTCCCTGGCAATCTGCGGATAAACCGGCGCGTTCTTCTGTATCAGCAAACCGCCGGCGACACCTGCCGAGATGCTGATTTTCGAGGGAGCAGCAACCTTCACCTTGGGCGCGTTCTGCCCATTGAAGACGTTGCCGGCCACTCCACCCCCGCTCAGGCCTTCCATGCCGGACGCGGCAAAACTCGAAGAAGGCGGCGGTTCCTTCCCGGCCAGCATCTTAAGGTCATTCGGAATCCGCGACGGTGCGTTCAGCTGATGGCTCATCATCTCAGATTGTGCGCGCTGGCGATCTTCCCCGGTGGTCGCTGGCGTCGGCGTCGGCGTCGGCACGGATGCTGACGTGCTCGTAACCGCCTGCTGAGGCGTATTCGCCGTTGCCGGCTGCTGCACAACCGGTGGCTTCGGCGCAGGCGTACCGGACCGCATCTTGGAATAAGTCATGAAACCGAGGACAAGAACAAACGTAAGTGAACCAGCACCAATAAGCGACAACAGCTTCTTCTTCTTGCCCTTGCTCTCTTCCTTGAGCATCTCGGTGTATTTATCGGCTTTGGGCTGAGGCGGCTGAAAAACCTGCTCAGCCTCAGCATAGGCCGCCGCGGATTTGCGCGATACGGGGGCCGGTACCCGCTCCACCACGGGTGGCACCGCAACTCGCGCGGTCGCGGGCTTCGCAGGCTGTGCCGCGGGAGCTTCCCCGCTATCCCATTCACCGAAATCCGCCGGAAGCGTTGTAGGTGCATTCAATTCTTCTATTTCTTCTGGAGGTACCATTGGCCGTCGTCTCCCTTCACATAAGTTGCGCCTTTGTAAGAGCGCGTTTCAAGTTTGCCCTGTTGATCGATGGCATTGCCGTTGTGTTGCGCCCCCTGCTTTGCATCGCCATGGTCCGCGCGGCCCGCTTCTGCATCGGCCGTTTCCGGCATGAGCACAGCGATGTTAGGCAACGCTTCCACCACCAGTGACACTGTGGCTTGTGCCGTGGTGTAGTTCGCGATGTCCGTGGGGGTGAAGGTTACTGATAGTGTCTGTGTCCCTGCTGCAATCACGTTGCCCGCAGCTGGAGTATAGACGAAGACGCCAGGAATCAATGCCGTGGCATCCAGCTGAACAGCGCTAAGCGGTGTCCCATAGGAAATGTGGGCGGGCAACGGCCAGGTGATGATGGGCGTTGCCTTGGTAACCGTGAGCTGCGTGATGGCTTGCGCCTGCGCGTCGCCCGAGCTGTCCCGCGGAGTAAAAGTTACCGAGAGCGTATGCGTTCCCGCCGCCAGCATTTCGCCTGCCGCGGGAGTGTAGGCGAATGTGCCCTCGACCGAAGCCGTGGCATTCAGCTGAGTGGAGTTGAGCACGGTGCCATAGGAGATTGGGGCGGGCGCCGGCCAGGTAATGACGGGCATGGCCTTGGTGACAGTGAGCTGTACAGTGGCCTGCACCTCGGGAAAGTTGACGTCTGCCGGCGTAAAGGTTACCGAGAGCGTATGTGTTCCCCTGGGGAGGATCTCGCCCGCGGCAGGCGTGTATGCAAAGATTCCTGGCACCGATGCCGTGGCATTGAGCTGCGCGGCGCTCAGCTCGACGCCGTGCGAAATGGCCGCCGGCGCCGGCCACGTAATCGTGGTTGGCTTGGCCTTGGCGACAGTAAGCCGCACCGTGGCCTGCACCGCGGCATAGTCCGTGGTGTCGGCCGGATTAAAGATAGCCGAGAGCGTATGCGTTCCCGCCGCCAGCACCTCGCCCGCGCCTGGGTTGTAAACGAATTTTCCCGGAATAGATGCCGTGGCATTAAGCTGCGCGGCGCTCAGCTCGGTGCCGTAAGCAATCGATGCCGGCGCCGGCCATGTTACGGACGGCGTCGCCTTGGTGACATTTAGCGACACGGCGGCCTGCGCCGGGGTGTAGTTCGCGCTGTCCTCCGGAGTGAAGGTTACCGAAGGCGTATGCGTCCCCGCCGTGAGCACGGCGCCGGCACCGGGAATGTATACAAATTTTCCCGGTGCCGATGCCGTGGCATTGAGTTCCGTGCTGCCCAGCGCGGTGCCGTAGGCAATCGATGCCGGCGTCGGCCACGTAATAATCGGCGTCACTTTGGTGACCGCCAGCGCCACCTCGCTTTGCGCCGCGGTATAGTCCGCGGAAGCCGGATTGAAGGTAGCCGATAGCGTATGCAATCCTGCTGACAGCACCTCTCCCGCGGCAGGAGTGTAAACAAAAGTGCCTGGAACTGATGCTGTGGCATTCAGCTGTGCGCCGTTCAACGCGGTGCCGTAGGCAATCGATGCCGGCGCGGGCCAGGTAATCAATGGCTTGGCCCTGTCGACTGTGAACGACACGGCAGCCTGTGTGGTGGTGTAGTTCGTGGCGTCGTCCGGAGTGAAGGTTGCCGTCAGCGTCTGCACTCCCGCTGCAAGCACTTCGCCATCGCCGGGAGTGTAGACAAATTTCCCCGGAACCAATGCTGTGGCATTCAGATCTGCGCTGCTCAACGCGGTGCCGTAGGTAATCGATGCCGGCGCGGGCCAGGTAATCAATGGCTTGGCCCTGGCTACGGTGAACGATACGATAGCCTGCGCCGCGGCATAGTCCGTGGGGTCGGCCGGAGTGAAGGTTGCCGTCAACGTATGCACTCCTGCTGCCAGCACTTCGCCATCGCCGGGAGTGTATACAAATTTTCCCGGAACCGATGCCGTGGCATTCAGCTGAGTAGAGTTGATCGCGGCGCCGTAAACAATCGGGGCAGGCGTCGGCCATGCGATGGCCGGAGTCGCCTTGGTGACCGTGAGCGACACTGTAGCCTGCGCCGTAGTGTAGCCCGCGGCGTCCGCGGGAGTGAAGGTCACCGTGATGGTATGCGTTCCCGCCGCCAGCATCTCGCCCGCGGCAGGGGTGTAGGCGAATCTTCCCGGAACCGATGCCCTGGCATTCAACTCCGCGGCGCCTAGAACTGTGCCATAGGCAATCGGAGCTGGCGTCGGCCAGGTGATGACCGGCTTCTCCTGACTCGCTGCGAGGATCGGCTTCTCCTGTTTCTCCTGTATGGCTGCGAGTACCGGCTTCTCTTGTATGGCTGCGATGGCCGGCTTCTCCGGACTTGCTTGACTCGCTGTTTCAGCCGGCGTTTTCTGCAGGTGCCATTCACCATCCGCGCCCTTCTCATAGGTGGCGCCCTTGTAGGTGCGCGTTTCTGGTCCGCTCTGCTGAACGGGCACGCTGGTACTCGGAGTTTTCTTGAGGTGCCATTCGCCATCCGCGCCCTTCACATAGACGGCGCCCTTGTAGTTGCGCGTTTCTGGTTCAGCCTGTTGGCTGGAAGCACTGAAGCTGGGTTGCGTCACCTGCTTCGCGACTCCTGCATCTGTGCGTTCCTCCTTGGCCGATGTTTTAGCCGCTGGAGTTACCGGCTTCTGGGCCGCCGCTGCCGGCGCGGCGCCCGCGGAAGGAGTTTGAGCAGCATGCGCGGGCTTGCTGGGTGCCTTTGCCGGCGCTTCTGGCTTTGCGGCAACAATGTCCCGGTCAGTGTCTAGCCCTAGCTGCGTCAGTGCCCGCGAATCCCCGCTGGCGGGCGCTTTCGAGGAAAAGCCCCGGCTGAAACTCTTCAGACTGAAGCCGCCCTTCTTCTCCGGGGTTGCAGGCAGGCCGCAAATGGTGCGGGCCATCTGCCGGATGAGTCTGGAAATCGGCGAATCTTCCAGCGCCAGCGGAATCGCCGTGGTCTGCATGCGCCGCACAGCGTTGTAATCGTTGGGAATCTTCCACTGCGCGGGCCGGGTAAGAGCTTTCGTAATCTGATCTTCGGATACGCCCGTGCGAGAATCAAACCGGTTGAGTACGATCTCAAGTTTGGGAACCGTGGTCGAGAAATACTGCGAGATAAGGCGATTTGCGTTGCGCAATCCGGCTATGCCGGCCTCGAGGACCAGGTAGACCGTGGAACCGTCCTTGAACAGGCTCGTCGACATCAAATCGAGCCTGGATCCCATATCAATGACTACGTTTTCAAAGTCCTGTCGCGCAACAGTGATGAGCCTGTCGATGGCATCATTGGAAGCCTCATACTGTGGGAACTTGCCCGGAGCCGCAAGCACCGAGACTCCCGAGCTGTGCTTGACCAGAAGCCGGGAGAGAAAACTTGAATCCAGCCGGTTAGAATTCTGAAGAGCGTTGATGGTCGAGTATTCCGCGACCACGCCAAGATTCAGCGCCGCGTCACCCAGCGGGAGATCGAGATCGATCAGTAAGGTGCTTTGCCCTGTCTCCTGGGCCAGGGATACCGCAAAATTGCACGCCAGCGTGGTAACGCCGTCGCCGCCCTTGGCCCCCAGAAACACCAGAAGCCTGCCGCCCGTCTTCTTCGGAAGACGCGCTGTCGGACGCCGCGCGGAAGCTCTAACCAGTGCCTCGGCCATGGTGCTCTGCGCAAACGGCAAGGTGAGAAACTCGCGAGCGCCCGCGCGCATGCAGCGAACCAGCAGCTCCGAATCCGCCTTCATCGAATACACCATCACCGTCGCCGAGCCGTTGGCGCAGATGCTCTCCACCAGTTCCAATGCGTATTCGGGGTGGCTGTCCAGGTCGATGATGATAACGTCGTAATTCTGCTCCAGCAGCCTGGGCACGTCGTCCAGGCTGGGAGGATAGGTTGAAAACTCCCGGATTTCGCCCCCTTGGCATCCAGCCAGCGCGGTGGCCGCCGCCTTGCGGCGATCCTCGTCCGGGCCGATCAGAGCAATCGACAGCACGTTGCCGCCGAGCGAGTCCGGATACTGATCATCAATAAAAGAAGAAGACTCTGAATTCACGGGATTGCTTCCCCCTGACGTGCTCGGATCGCCTTGCGGGTTAGCCGAGAATTGATAGGACGATTGCCAGTTTGACATAACACCTTGCTCCAAATCCTTAACGAGCGAAGAAAGACAACAGCGTTCCCACGGCAATGGCTGGTTCGTAAGGCATCTTGCGCTTTAGTAAATCAGCAAGTGACGCCTCAGGTTTACCATTCAATTCGTTCCGCTTCCTACGAAAAATCTGATCGCCCGCCCTCAGAAACAGCACCCTTAATACCTTGCGATAGGCGATCCAGCACAAAACCAGGACTCCCCCGGCCAGGCTCGTGTAAAACAGCGCCCAGAACACTTGCATCGGGCCAATCCATGCGCCGATTGCGGCGCACAGCTTCACGTCCCCGCCGCCCATGCCGCCCAGCCAAAAAAGAAAGCCGAAGATCAACAGGCCAAGCCCCAGGCCGGCAAAGCTCTGGCCAAGGCCATACCACCTGAACTGGCCGAGGCCATGCCAGCCAATACTCTGGCTGTTGCCGCCCCAGTCTTGACGCCAGGGAGAAATCACAATTCCGGCCAGTAGAAAAGGTAGCACCAGCCAGTTGGGGATACGGCGAGACCGCAGATCCGTGAACATCGCCACGGCGAGCACGATCAGCGTTGGCCACCAGGCAAACGAGCGCATATCCCGTGTTCCTCCCCTCCCAATATTCCGGGAAAACTTACTATTGCAATAGTTTAATTAGTGTTGCAATTGTTTAACCAAACTGCAAAAGCCTAAAACTCTCCAAAATCAAGTACTTGACAGCACACCGCACCGATTAGTGTACACGAATGTTTACGGAAAAGCTCTCCAGAGTGAAGCGAGGCGTATACACCCTTGACGCGCGCATCTCCTGTCGCATGAACAGTGTACGGGAGCAATCGATTCAATTTTCAAGAACTTTTTGGGGAGGTGTCCGCATAATTAGTACTCAGGATATTGCTTACTAAAGAGACCATGAAAGCACACAACAGGGTTGGTTATGGCTCCAATAATCTGGCTATCCGGGAGTCTTAGTCTTCCATTCAGAGAGCGGTTATCAAGCCTATACAATTGATAATAGAAGAGCTAGCGCTCATTATTATGGTAGACAGGTCTGCTGGCTAATACTCTCTTCCGTCTCTTGTTTACTTGGCCGGTATTGTGAATAAATGTACGTTTTGAAAATAATTACTAAAGTAATCTCGACACATCCATGATCCGAAGCTACTATGATTAACCAGAGCTGACCACTGCCAATTGAGATACTGGGATTTATAGCCAGGGGGGCTGCTGTCGCTATAGCGTCATCAGCATGGCGCCATATCTCCTTTGGATTTTCTGCTGCGAATGCAGGACATAGTGATCGCCTTTTCGCTTCTCCCCTCGGAAGCAAGTTGATGTGTTTGGCTACGGGCAGGCCCAGAGATGATCAAGATCGGACTATATTCGGAAGATCGTACGCTCCATACGCTGCTTTCCTCAGCCCTTGGAAAGGACTTCGAGATCCTCTTGGAGGCGGATGAGGATGGCATGAATCTGCTCCGGGCTGCCGGAGATTGCGATGTCATGATTCTGGATCTGACTGCGAATCATGATTCATTGCAGGAGCGGATTGGGTGTACCCAGCGCCTGATCGCAACTCAGGTTCCCTCGGTGATCATGGCCGATGATGCCCTTCGGTCTACCGCGTTTGAACTGGTCAGGTCTGGAGCCTTCGGCTATTGCCGCAGGCCACCCTCGATTCGAGATCTTAAGACCATGCTTAGCAGGGCCTTCGAGAACTCCACGCTCAAGCAGCAACTGCAGACCGTGCAGCAGCAACTGGATGTTCCCGGCAGTTGCGATAAGCTGATTGGATCCAGTCCGCAGATGCAGCGGGTTTATCAGCTGGTGCATCGCGTTACCAACCTCAATGCCGCTGTGTTGGTGACCGGAGAAAGTGGAACCGGCAAGGAACTGATTGCCCGCGCCATTCACAATCTGGGTTCCCGCTCAAGCCGTCCCTTTGTTGCTGTCTCCTGCGGCGCCATCCCTGAAACTCTCATCGAGGCAGAGCTGTTTGGCCACGAAAAGGGCGCCTTCACCGGCACTGTTGGGGCGCGAGAAGGCTACTTCGAGCAGGCCGGCGACGGCACTCTATTCCTCGATGAGATCGGCGACCTCAGCCTGTTCACGCAGGTCAAGCTGTTGCGCGTCTTGCAGCAAATGGAATTCAACCGCCTGGGAAGCACCAAGCTCATCCCCTTGAAGGCGCGGTTGATCTTCGCCACTCACAGGGACCTGGACAAATTGGTGGCCGAAGGAAAATTCCGCCAGGATCTTTACTATCGCATTAACGTCATGCGAATTGAATCGCCGCCTCTCCAGGACCATCCCGAAGACATCCCCAGGCTTGCCCGGCATTTCCTGCGTCAGTACGGGCAAACCTTTCAAAAGCCGATGGATGATATTGAGCACGCCGCGATGACCCTGCTCCAGAGTTATACGTGGCCCGGCAATGTGCGCGAGTTGGAAAACGTGATGCAGAGAGCCATCATTCTCGCACCGGGAAAGATCGTTCGCGCCGTAGATTTCAATTTGAACATTGAGGAAAGCGATGTTGACATCGGAGACATCGACGACGTTGTCGATATCGGCGATTACCATCCCGCCGGTTCCTTTGAGCGGCAGCTTCGCGACTACAAGGTCAAACTAGCTGCAAATGCCGTGCGAGAAAACCATGGAAATAAGACGCTGGCCGCCAGAAGCCTGTGTATCTCCCGCGCTTATTTGCATCGCTTGATCAGGCTTGCCGAACCCGACACGGTCTTCGAGCAGGATATCCGTGACGTAGCCAATGGTTGAGCGCGGCGTTCACGGTTGACCCGGCATTTCCTCATTCGCATCGAGAAAGAGTCTTCTCACTACGTGTGCGTGTTATATTCCGGCGGCCCGGATATGACCAGCCCGCTATTCTGCCGTCCGTGAATATACCAGCAGCACCAGTTCGTTTCATGAGTTTCGCTGTCGACCGGCGCGGTTAAATCCCTGTAGATTACCTTTCCGTAGAGATATATCTTTTCTTCCCAGGTTTCAATGCGCCTGAATCTTTCCTCAGAGTCGCAAAGACCTCTCACATCATCGCGGCAAAAAGGCTTGATTGCCGTCGATTCCCCCGGAAGCAGAATGATGGGAGTATACGGGCCGACCCGTTTCTCATCCGCATACTCGGGGGTGCTGGGGAGATGCTCTTCGTCGATGGCAAGCCTGATTCGTTCCGCCGTATCGATGATCTTGGCCGGAGTGCGGCCCCGGTTCGTGGCCAGGACGGTAAATTTGTTCTCCGCGCTCGGCGATGGCGCCACTGAAATCAGGATCCAGGACCTTTCCGCATTGAGAATCGCCTGAGCATTCAGGAGTGCGGCTTGAGAGCTGGAGGCGGCGGCCTCGGCAGCGATTTCCGCGTATCCCGTTTGGCGGTCAATCTTTTTCAGCAGGGAAAGGGCCATCAGAATTCCGGCGTAACCCAGAATGACCAGTACCAGATTGGCCACCCAGGTGATTCGCTCGCGCCAATTCCAAGCCGGCGTCGCAGGCGCTGGAGTGGGATTGGCAACACTGATGTGCGACGGCTGAATATCCCGAATGCCGCCTTCACCCTCAGTCTTTGGCGCTGGGTTGGCAATCTCTTGCGGAACGTTTGTAGAAGATGCTGGAAGGGGCGGTTTCTGCCGATTCACGCCACCCTGTCCGCCTATCTGAGCAGAACTTACCTCAGGCGCCTGCGTAAGGGCCAGCAGCACCGCGAATATCGCTAACCCATTCAGCCTCATGGGGAAAATGTATCACACGCCTCTGGCGCTCGAAAGCCGCATGAAAGCTATCCGAGGGCCGCGGCTACGGTTCGAGGACGTCCACGCCCCGCCAGAAGGCCACATAGCCCTTGATCTTGCGCGCCACCGGCTTGGGATCGGGGTAATACCAGGCTGCGTCTGGGTTATCCTCCCCGTCGATCAGCAGCGACAAGTAGCGCGCCTGCCCCTTCGCTGGGTCCAGGGAGGTGGTCGTGCTGGGACGAAAATATTCGCGTTTCAGGCTGGATTCAGGAAAGTAGACGTTCCCGTCCGCCGTCACCGTCTTCTCGCTTTCGGCAATTACCTTGCCGTTCCAGATTGCTCGTGCCATAGGTTGTTCCGATTTTTCCGTTATAACTCTCTACCGGCCATAAAGCTGGTCCAATGAGAGGGTCGGATACACATTAACAGAGATTCACCGGGAATGCGAGTCTTCTTCACGGCTTGGGAGGATAAGAATACTGGCCGTGCGCCTCCTGCCGGGCAGGCAGGCTGTTGCGCCGGGCTTCCACGTTCTTGAGCACCGCCTCGTAGCGCAGAGCCGCGGCTGAAAACCGGTTCACCAGTTCGGCCGTCTTCATCAGGAACCCGGGATTCTTTTCCCGAATGCCGTCCAGAATAGGCTCAAATTTGGCCAGCATGAAAAATCCTTCGGAGTTGCAATCCACAAAAAGTTCCGCCGAAACCGCCCCGTGCAGCACCATCGCCGCGGCCATCTCCCAGTAGGTCAGCACCTGCCGCAGCCACGCGTTGTGCGGGTCGGCGGGGTTCTCCGCCACGGCAAAAAACTCCTCCGCCGTTGCCGGCCAGAACTCGCCCGTCACCCACGCGCGCGCCTGGCGCATCACCGCCTCGGTGCGCAGTTCATACAATCTGAGAATGATTTCGGCATCCGCCGG
>Ga0302320_10004581_pt1 | contig 31357 bp, 32 predicted proteins | sample Bog_T0_3_FD_202130 | JGI IMG/M metagenome (GOLD analysis project Ga0302320, IMG submission 202130) | Peat permafrost microbial communities from Stordalen Mire near Abisko, Sweden - Bog_T0_3 | ecosystem: Environmental > Terrestrial > Soil > Wetlands > Peat | place: Sweden: Abisko, Stordalen Mire... | reverse complement strand
CCCCGCGGAGGGGAGAACGCGCAGCGAATACCAGTGGCCGTGCGAGTCGCGAATATCGCGCGGGGTCCGCTTGCCGCCTTCCATGGCATCAAGGAGTAGCCGGCGCAGGTCGGGCAGCTCCACTTGCGGCTGAAAATCGGTGATCGGCCGTCCGACATCCGTGGCGATCAGATTCAGCATGGGTTCGATGGCGCGCGTAAACCGTCGAATGCGCAGATCCCGGCCGACCATCACCAGGGGTATGCTGATGCTCTCGAGAAGGTTGGCCAAGTCCCGGTTGACCTTGCTAAACTGCACGTTGCTGATCTTCAGCTCTTCGTTCAGGGTGTTCAGTTCTTCGTTGGCCGATTCCAACTCTTCTTGCGCGGTTTCCAGTTCCTCATTGCTCGCTTGCGCCTCTTCATTCGAGGCCCGCAGTTCTTCCAGAGTGCTGGCATGATCTTCGACAATCGATTGCAGATACGCTCGGGTTGCGACCAACTCGTCGCGCAAGCGGGCGCTTTCCCCGTTGGTCTGCCTCGCGGGCTTCGCCCTCGGGCCGGCGCTCAGGCGTGCCTCCTCGAACTTGACCAGGAAATGGCGTTCTTCGGAAGAGGGCGAGCCCCGGAACGGGATCACCTTGATGGTAACGTCCTTCAGTTCGCCGCCGTCCTCGATCCGGAAGCCGCTTTGCCGGGCTATGGCGTTCGTTTGCCGGGCAGTCCGGATCGCCTTACCGAGGCCGGCAATCAGGCCTTCGCGCGCCAGTTTCAAAAGATTCTGGGTGGGCTCGCCCGGCGAAAGCTCCAGGTACGGAGCGGTGCGGCCCCGCACCTGAACGATGTTCATCTTGTTGTCGACGATGACGCCCGGGGGAGCATACTCGGCCAGCGCCAACCGGTCGGCTTCCCGGTGCATTTCCGCGTCGGTTCCGGCCTCGGCAGTTCTCTCCGGGAGGTCCACCCGGCTTTCGGTTCGACGCCCTTCGCTCGGCGGCAGCGCCGGCGTACTGGCGGCTGCCCGCAAGCAATAGATCTTGTGGCTCTTCTCCACCTGGTGAAATGAGTCGGAAAGCGTGCCAATACTTTCCGAAGGGCCGAGCACCAGGAAGCCCTTCGGCTTGAGGGCGTACTGCAGGATCGACCAGACCTTGCGTTGCAATACGTCTCCCAGGTAGATCAGCACGTTGCAGCAACTGATCAGGTCCAGCTTGGAGAAAGGCGGGTCCTGTGCCAGGTTGTGCCTGGCAAAAACGCACATGTCGCGGATGTTCTTCGCAATCTGGTACCCGTGTTCCGATTGGGTGAAGAAGCGCGCCAATCGCTGCGGCGAGACATGCGCCAGCGCGCCACCCGCGTATGTGGCGGCGCGGGCTTTTTCGATGGCGGTTTCGCTCAGATCGGTAGCGAAAATCTCAATCGGAAAGCTCTCTTTCGTATCGTCCAGAAATTCCATCAGGCAGATGGCGATGGAATAAGCCTCCTCGCCCGAGGCGCACCCCGGCACCCAGATGCGGATGGGATCCTCAGGCGGTCGATTGTCAACCAGCACGGGGAATACCTGCCGCTTCAGTTCCTCGAAGACCGCCGGTTCCCGGAAAAACGCCGTGACGGTGATAAAACAGTCCTCGCACAGAGCGTTTGCTTCATCGCGGTTCTGCTCGATGTCCCGGCTGTAAGCTTCCAGCGTTACGAAGCCGCGGAGGGCCATGCGCCGCTTGATGCGCCTCGCCAGAGTACCTTGCTTGTAGTGCGCGAAGTCTACTCCGGTAGCGCTCCGCACCAGCCGCAAGATTCTGACTAATTCCGCATCCTCCGGGGGCTCAGCCGCCTCCGAAGCTTCGGCCGGCATTTGAGAATGGCGTGCGAAGGCCACCAGTTGCAGCGCGATTGCGGCCGGCGGCAGGACATAATCCACCACGCCGGCGGCGACGGCGCTTCTCGGCATGCCGTCGAACTTCGCGGTCCGCACATCCTGAGCGAAGGTGATACCTCCCGCGGCTTTGATCGCCCGGAGGCCTAGCGTTCCATCGGATGCGGTTCCCGAGAGAATGACGGCGAGGGCCTTGCTGCCGCGGTCCGCCGCCAGATCGCGGAGGAAAGAATCGACCGGCATGTTGCAGCCACTCGACGGCCTTGGCGAGGTATGAATGACCCCATCGGCAATGCTCAGATTGCGTCGCGGCGGAATCACGTAGACATGGTTGGCCTCAACGCGAGTCTCGCCGGTCACTTCGGCGACGGGCATTTTGCTTTCCTTGGAAAGCAATTCCGTCAGATGGCTGTCGTGCTTCGGATCGAGGTGCTGAATCAGCACGAATGCCATGCCGGTATCGCCCGGCAAGTGGCTGAGCAACTCCGTGAATGCCTCCAGTCCGCCAGCGGAGGCGCCTACACCGACAATGGTGGGGCACCTGCTTTCCGCGCGTTCCTCTTTGGCCGGTACTGCTACTGCCACCGCGGAACCGGAAGAATACGGTCGACTATCGACGGTCTTCTTTGCCACTCCCCACCATCGCCTTTCACCCCGCAGCGAAAAACCGAGCACCCGGAGGGCCACTCTTTCAAACAGACCCTCCGCGCGGCGCCCTTTCGCCGTTGGCGGGCAGCCAGCCGACTGAATTGTAGCGCTATCAGCCGGCCTGGGCGACCACCAGCAGATCCTTGATGATTTTGCCGATCTCCATGAATTGATTCAGTCCGGAAGGTTTGGGGATGAACTGAGAGACCCCCAGGTCTTTGAGCAGCGATTCGTCCCGCCGGGAGCGGGAAGAACTCCATACGCATACCGGAACGCCTGCGAGGTGTCTGGCGTTTCGGATCTCGCGCAGGATGTCTTCGCCGGTATATTTGGACAGGTTCAGATCCAGCAGGATCAGGTTCGGAGTTGCCGTATCCGTATTGGCCCCCTGCCTGCGGATGAACGCGAGAGCTTCGCCTCCGTTCAGCAGGTGGACCAGTTCGAATGGGAAATCCTGTTTCTTCAGCGCCCTATCGAGAAGGAAGACATCCGAGTCGTTGTCTTCGATTACAAGGATTCGGGCGGCGAGCGTAGTCGACTCGTGTTTCAAGCTTACTCCCGGCGGCCAACAGAGCCGGCCGTCTTTCATCATTTCACAGTTGAAGATGCCACCGTTTGCGATGACACCTGTTTTGCCCGCACGATCCATCGCTTGGGCGCCGGCCCGACGAAATAGAAAGGGTAACAGGTTACCAGCGTCAATACGTTCTCGCCTGACGGCGCGAGTACGCCTACATTCTCCGGATCCACGATTCTCAGCGATACCACTTCGTACTTGAAAGTGCCATTCAGAGTTGAGACTTGAATCTCATCTCCGATCTTTACATCCTTCAGCGGACGAAAGAAAGTGTCGCGATGCCCGGCAAGCCCCACGTTGCCGGCCGCGCCGGGCAGCGCCGTGCGCGGTATATGTCCGACTGCGCGCCGCAGGCTGGTCTTGTCCACCCCTTCGACCACCACTACGGAAAGGAGCAGCCGTGGAATCTTAATGCGGCCGATCAAACTTCCCGCCTCGGCGGCCGGCACGGCCGTCGGAATGGCAGCCAAGACAGGCTGGGGCGCGACCGCGCTCGCGGCACGCCGTTCGCGCAGCAGGCGCTCCAGTTCCCTGCTCTCGCGCCTCTGGAAAAGCCATGCGTCCGTGAGCGCGAATCCGCAATAACCCAGAAGCAAAATGGCGCAAGCAAAGAGCGCCCGCTGGGACCACTTCAGAATCCGCCTGAGGGGTTCTTTCCCGACGGTAACCCTCACTGGACGGCCTTATGGCCCGCGATGTAGCCCTTGCGCGTGCGCACCGAGAGTTTGCCCGGGCCGTTGCTCCGGGCGAGGACGCGAATAGCACGATAAGAACCGTCGCGAGCCGGGTTGCTGGGAGCGTATCCAAATGTGTATTGATGGCGAATGTCCCGAGCGATGCGCTCGCAGATGGCCACCACTTCGCCGAGTTCGCCGGGAAGAAAAGCTTCGCCGCCGGTTGCCCGCGCCACGCGCTTGAGAACACCCGGGTTCCGGTCCGGATCCTGTTCGTCGAATAGACCTACGGTATAGATGACGGCGCTCGATTCCTCAGCCAGCTTCATGACTTGGTCCAGGCCGAGCTTGCTGGCGTTGTCACCGCCATCGCTGACCACGATCAGCACTTTCTTGTCCCGGCTGCCTGTTTGTAGTTGCTCCAGCGCCTTGCCGATGGCGTCATAAAGAGCTGTCTGGCCTCTGGTCGGTGAGGCCATGATCGCGCGTTCCAGGTCGGCGGTGCTATCGGTGAACCGGACGGAAGGGGGCAGTCCCAGCGACGCGATCTCGTTGAAGTTGACGACGAACACTTCGTCTTCCCGATTGCTGGACCGCACGAAGGCCCGGGCAGCGGCCGTCACCTCGGCAAGTTTCGGCGACATGCTTGCGCTGTGGTCGATAACCAGCCCCACGGCGACCGGAATATCTTCGTTTTTGAAGAGCTGGATGTGCTGCGGAACACCATTCTCGTAAACCTGAAAATCCCGCTCGCCCAGATTGGTAACAACGCTACCTTGCCGGTCGGTCACGGTAGCTTGCAGCACCACCAGGGGAACATCCACCGCGATTCGGAAAGAACCGGCCTCGGGACCTGGTCTCATCGGTTGGGCCTGGTATCCGGCGTAGCCCACGAAACCAATCAGGAGAAGGGCCGCGAAACCGATGGCTCTCGTCATGCCGCTCACTCCCGACTGCGACAGCCCGGTCCGCATAGCTCCTCCCCCTCCGATTCACAAGCCGCCGGGCCAAATTGCCTCGGCGGCGACACCGCCTCCGCGAGCGCTTTTAAAAAAGGCCGCGCGGGGGCCTAACCAAGTTAGACAACGTGCTTCTGTACCATTCTGAGGCCCAGGGCTCCGCCCAAAGCCAGCAGTCCAAACAGCGCGATCAGCGGCAGCCGGCTCGACGTAGCCGGGAGCACCGCTGCCGGTGCAGCGTCCGCCTGAAGTTCCACGGCAGGCGGCGGGGTAACCACGGCGGCGAGCTCCACTTCCTCACCCGTCGGTTGCAGCGCCTTCACGGGCGCCTGTTTCAGTTGCATGACGACGGGCGCGTCGGCCGCGATCGTGGGCTGCAGGACTTCCACGGGAACATCCGCCGGCATAAAGAGGACCGGCGTGTTGGTGGTCTTGGCCAACTCTACCGCTCTGGCTTTCGGATAAACAAATTCCTCGCCATAATTTCTGCCGGGATAGAACCAGGCGCGCAATGCTTCCGGCTCGCCCGCGGGCCGCTCCCGGAAAGTAACTACGGTCTTGTCGGTCACCTTGAGGCGGTAGTTCGGGATAGCCAGGATGGTGGCGTAGCACTGCGTTTCATCCTGGTTGAAGATCTGGACGATGTGGCGGTCGGACTGCGAGTCCAGAATTTTGAATACATAGGTGCCGGCGGGCAATACGGCCCACCCTTTGAGGTGGACTCCCGGAATTTCCACAGGCCCGCTGAAGGTCATCACGGTTTTCCGGTTCCACTCGTCCGCCTTTGCGGCCGGTGAGAATACCACGCCCATCAGCGCGAGGCTAAATACGGTCGTTGTTACTGTTTTCAAAATGTTCATCTGTTACTTCTCCTTTTACTCTAGAAATCCGCGCGGCCAGCGCTTCGCTCTTGTCGGACACCCTGCCTTGCAGCCCCTCGGCCGGCCGGCCGCACACGGGGAAGAGAAGCACTCCGAGGTCCATCGCACACTGCCTTCGCGGGTCGAGACTCCGGACTCTTGATGTCGTGAGTGTGGGGCAGGCTTCAGCCTGCGGCGGACTTCAGTCCGCCCGTCGCAGGTCTCACATGGTGCGCAGGAGGGCGGGCTGAAAGCCCGGGGTCCCCTCTGGGGAAGACTAAAGTCTGCCCTACCTCCGGGCCTGCCACAGATTCCTCGGCGCGGCAGACGCCAGTGTCTGCGCCACGTTAGTCGTCGAATAGGGCGAGGCTGCACGCGGCGAAAGGTGCACCTTCGACAGCAGATTCTGCACCTGCCCGGCCGGTCCTGCCCCGCATCTCCGCAACCGGGCATGCTGCCACGCTTGGCCCAGGTCGTGCACAGACAGAAAACACAACACTTCCAAAAGGAGGAAGATCAAAATGGCAAAAAATACATCGGTGATGGGTATCTACCCGGACCGCACAACTGCTTCGGATGCCGTCAACGTCCTGAACAAAGCGGGGTACCGGACGACGGACATTTCGATGCTGGCATCCGACAACCCGGGCACAAAGGATTTCGCGCACGAGAAGCATACCAAGGCGCCGCACGGGGCCGCGATCGGCGCGGCAGCCGGCGCGGTGGTTGGCGCTGTGTTGACCTGGTTCATTTCCACCCAACCGGCCACCATCACGGGCCTGGGGCCGCTTGTGGCAGCCGGGCCGATTCTGTCTGCGTTGGCTGGCGCGGGCGCCGGCGGGGCGTTTGGCTGGATCGTCGGACTGCTCGCGGGCCTGCGTCTGACTGAATACGTCGCCAAGCGGTACGCCGGCAGAATCAGGCGCGGCGGCATTCTCTTATCCGTTCACTGCGACAGTCCGGAGTGGTGTGACCGGGCAAAGAAGATTCTAAAAGATACGGGCGCGCGGGACATTTCCTTCGCCTCTGAAACCGCGGCCGATTATGGTACGACGGATAAGCCGACGGAGAGGGCACCCGCAGTGGTTACGGTTCGCGTCGAAACGCCTGCCCAACCTGCGACTGAGTGCGTTCCCGTGGAGATCAAGAAATAAGAGGCCGCTGCGGTAGTTCGCGGACTGGCGGTCTGCGTGCCTACTCGATAGCGATCTTAGGAGACTAAACTATGCAACTGATTCGATCTGCCAGCGCCGCGGCATTGTTCTTGATTGCCGGGGCGATGGGCCCTTTGTACGCGCGGCAAGAGAAGCCGAAGGAAAGCCAGGGAAAGCCGCCTGAACAGCAGCAGAGTAAGGCGCCGCAGCAACAGCAGCGGGCTGAGCCGGCTCAGCAAAAGCAGGCGCAGCCGCAGCCGCAGCAGCATGCGCAGCCGGCTCAACAAGCCAGACAGCAGCAGGCCCAGCCGGCCCAGCAAAAGCAGGCACATGCGCAGCCCGCTCAACAAGCCAGGCAGCAGCAGGCCCAGCAAAAGCAGGCGCAGCCGCAGCAGCATGCGCAACCCGCTCAACAAGCCAGGCAGCAGGCCCAGCCGGCTCAGCAAAAGCAGGCACAGCCGCAGCAGCATGCGCAGCCGGCTCAACAAGCCAGGCAGCAGCAGGCCCAACCGGCTCAGCAAAAGCAGGCACAGCCGCAGCAGGCACAACGTTCCCAGCCGGCCGCGCAGCAACAGCAGCCGCAGCGTACCCAGCAGCAAGCGTCCGCGTGGCAGCAAAAGAAGGGTTGGGCGCCGCAGGGCGCCTGGCAGGCGCACAGCACGTGGCAACAGGATGGCGATCAACGGTGGAGCAGCGACCATCGCACCTGGGCGCAACGCGGAGGTTATGGCGGTTCCTACATTCCCCAGGCCAGCTTCAATCTCTCTTTTGGGAATCAACACTCCTTCCGGATGAGCAGTCTTCCCACCATGTACATGGGATATCCGCGCTTCAACTACGGCGGCTATTCGTTCCTGCTTGTGGATCCCTTTCCGGGAACCTGGGCCGCTAATTGGTACGACTCCGATAACCTTTACATCACTTATGACAACGGGTACTACCTATATGACAGCAGGTATCCTGGGGTTGGCCTCGCGATCACTGTCGTACTGTAAGTGACCAATGCGCTCACCCCAAATGGAGCGGCACCGCGGCGCACGCGTCGGCTGGCTGCGCGCTTCCGTCTTAGGCGCGAACGACGGGATCCTTTCCACGGCGAGCCTGGTGCTCGGTGTTGCGGCGGCGCACGCCACTCACGGCAACGTGATGGTCGCGGGCGTCGCCGGCCTGGTCGCAGGGGCGATGTCCATGGCAGCGGGTGAGTATGTGTCTGTCCATTCGCAGGCAGACACCGAGAAGGCCGATCTCAAGCTGGAACGCGCGGAACTAAAGACGGACAACGTGGGAGAACACCAGGAATTGGCGGCCATCTACGTGGCTCGCGGGTTGGACCGCGCGCTCGCCAAACAGGTGGCCGACAAACTAATGGCCCATGACGCCTTAGGCGCGCATGCCCGCGATGAGCTCGGCATCTCCCCGGCTTTCAAGGCGCGTCCGATTCAGGCTGCGTTGGCGTCGGCCGCCAGCTTCGCCGTGGGGGCGGCCATGCCTCTCGCGGTGGCAGCCATAACCCCTGTCTCGGGTCTGATTCCCCTGGTCGCCGGAACTTCCCTGCTGTTCCTGGCGCTTCTCGGAGCGTTGGCTGCGCACGCTGGGGGCGCCAGCTTGGCGGTGGGGGCAATCCGCGTCACGTTTTGGGGCGCTCTGGCCATGGCGGCGACCGCGGGCGTCGGGGCTCTGTTCGGAACCGCCGTTCACTGATCTTTTTCAACAATCACAAAGGTGATGTCGTCGGTTTGCGCCATGCCCTGAGTGAATTCTTCGACGGCTTTCAACACTTCCCGCTCGATGGCGTCACTTCCCGAGGGGGCCTCCTGCCGGATGATTTGCAGTAGTCTTTGCTCTCCGAACATTTCCTGCTTCGGGTTCTCCGCGTCTGTAAGGCCGTCGGAAATCACCACCAGGATGTCTCCTTTATCAAGGCGGAAGGTGCGGGATTCATAAGAAGCGAAATCGAACATTCCCAGGAAAAAGGCATCGGAGAAGAGCTTCTCGATCTTTCCCGTGGCGGAGCGGAACAAGTAAGCGGGATTGTGTCCCGCGCTGATGAATTGCCCCATGCCTTGCGGGTTCTGCAGAAAGAGAAAAAGCGTGACGAACTGGTAGGGAAGGGACTTTTCGCACAGCAGCCGGTTTACGCGGGTCAACACCTCCCGCGGCTGGGTCCCGGAATGAAACTCCATGCTGAGAGCGCCCAGCACCATCGAACTGAGTAAGGCGGCAGACATCCCCTTGCCTGAGACGTCGGCCAGGACCCCCATCCAATCTCCCGAACTGAGTTGCAGGAAATCGTAAAAATCTCCTCCCACATAGCGTGTCGGAGTGTTAAACGCGCGGATGCGGTAATTCTCGAACTGGGGCAGGCAACGGGGCAGCAGGCTTTCCTGAGTTTCCTGCGCCAGTGCTAATTCCTGCTCGGCCTTCTTTCGCTCCTCCAGAGTTTTGAGACGAATCGTTTCGCGGCTCGCCTCAAGTTCCCGGACCGTCTCCTCCAGCGCTCTGCTGTAGTTCCTGGTTTCCAGGTGCAAGAGGCGCACTTCCAGAATATTGTGGACGCGGGCGCGCAGTTCGGCCAGATCGAACGGTTTGCTGACGAAATCCTTGGCGCCGGCTTCGAGAGCGCGCAATTTGTGGGCTGGCTGCGCCGTGATCACCAGGACCGGAAGATAACCGTCTTCTTCGATTTCCTTCAGACCCTCCATCACCTGGAATCCGTCCATGCCGGGCATTTGGAGGTCCAGCAGAATGAGGCTGTAGCGGCGCTGGCGGTGAAGTTCGCACACCTCCTTCGGCCTCGTCGTAGACTCCACCGAGGTGTAGCCGGAGATGCGCAGCATGCCCTCCAGCAAACGGACGTTGGCTTCCAGATCGTCGACCACCAGGATTCTGGCGTTCAGAATATCGGCTGGGCTAACCACGGCTTATCCTTCCGATGCTTTGGCATGGCCGGAATGTTGCCGGGCGAATTCCAGCGTTACGTCCAGAGTATCCATGAACTCATGGACCCTGATTGGCTTGGTGAGGTACCGGAAGAATCCCGCCTGCAGGCCCTTGTCGATGTCGCGCGGCATGGCATTGGCGCTCAGGGCAACCACCGGAATGTGCGCGGTGGCGGGGTCGTCGCGAAGAATTCGCAAGGCTTCGATACCACTGATGCCAGGCAGATTGATGTCCATCAGGATTACTTCCGGCTGGTGGGCGCGCGCAAGCTGGATACCAATGTTTCCGTCTCTCGCGCTCAACAGGCGCATGTCCGGGCGGCGCGCGATGAGTTGCTCGATCAACATCAGGTTAGCCGGGTTATCCTCCACATAGAGCAGCGTGCGCAACGGCGTCCCGCGCTGAACCTGCGGCGGTGGAATAGCCCCGGCCTCCACCCGGTCCACTGCAAGTTGCGGCGCGGCAGCCGAGTTCAGTTCGAACCAGAACACGCTGCCCAGCCCGACCGTGCTCTCCACGCCGATTTCGCCTCCCATCAGTTCCACCAGGCGCTTGCTCATTACCAGGCCGATGCCCGTTCCCTCCTCCGCGCTCCTCTCTTGTCCGAGGCGGTTGAAAGGCTGAAAAAGCTGCATCAGCATATCCGGTGGCAGCCCCGCGCCGGTATCCCTGACGCTGATGCGAGTGCGTTCCAGGCCATTGCTGGAGTAACCCACCTCCACCACCACCGTTCCGTTCGGCTGGTTGTACTTCAGCGCGTTGGAGAGAAGGTTGATGAGAACCTGCTTCAGCCGGGTCCGGTCGGCATTGACGAAGCCAGGGAGGTCGAACCGGGGAAAGGTCATTTTGATGCCGCGCTTTTGCCCCTGCGGCTCGATCATGGCCTGGCATTCCAACATCACGTCGGCCAGCGACGTCGGTTCCAACGACAGCGCCAGTCTTCCGGACTCGATCTGCGCGAGATCCAGGATTTCGTTGATCAGCTCCAGCAGATACCATCCCGCGTGGAGAATCTGGTCGATGCTGGCCGTCTGGGAGGGCGTGGGCGGCGGCGAATCGGAACTGATGAGCTGGGCGAAACCCAGGATCGCATTGAGCGGCGAGCGAAGCTCATGGCTCATGCTGGAAAGGAACTCCGACTTCGCGAGATTGGCTTTTTCCGCCGCCGCCCTGGCTCGCTTCAACTCCACATTTTGTTCCTTCAGCGCCTGGTCCAGACGCTTGGGCACGGTGACGTCGCGCGCGGCGGCGAACACGCCCTGCAACTTCCTGTCGCGGTCGTAGAAGGTGGTCGCATTGTAGGACACCACGGTGGTCTTGCCATCCCGGGCGCGAGCCGTGAGCTCGTAGTTGGTGAGCTTCTTGTCGCGCAGCACCAGCTTGATACCGGCCTCGGCCCGCTCCGGATCGGTGAAGTAGTTCTTGAACGGCGCGCCGATCAGTTCGTCGCGCGTGCAGCCGGTGAGCGCCTCCATCTGCTTGTTGACGTCGCTGATGATGCCGGCCGGGTCGGTGGTCATGATCGCGTCGATATTGGATTCGATCAGAGAGCGCGTGTAGAACTGCTGGTCGCGCAAGCGCTGATCGAGCTTCATCTGTTCCGCTTCCACCTGCTTGCGCGCGGAATTATCGGTCCCGATCAGGAGATATCCGATGATGGCGCCCATGTCGTCGCGCAAGGCCGTGACCGACACCACCGCCGGAAAGCGGCTGCCATCCTTGCGGATGTAAGTCAATTCGTAGATGTCCTCGATCCCACGGGAGGCCTTGAACACCAGGGCCTGAAAGCCCGGCGAAATGGTGGTTGCGAGCTCGGCGCTCAATGCCACCGCGCGGGCGATCACTTCCTGCGGATCGGAGATATCCGCCGGGGTGATCCGGTTCACCACGTCGACGGCCGCGTAACCCAGCATGCGCTCGGCGCCGACATTGAAGATTTGAATCACGCCCTTCTCGTCGGTGGCGATGCTAGAGAAGTTGGCGCTGTTGAAAATGGCGTTCTGCAGGGCCCCCGTTTTCAGCAGAGCCTCTTCGCGGCGTACCTCGGTGATCACATCCACCGTGCCGGCGGCATCGTCCGCCAAGGCCGCCACTACCGGTCCGTTTGGCATGCAATTCTCCTTTGGAGGTTCACTTGACCTTTGCCGACAGGTCGTCATACCCGCGGGCGATGGCGTCCGATTGCTTCTTGTACGCCCGGGCGTCTCCGTACGGCAGAAACTTGGCGTATCGGGAATGCGTTTGAACCAATGGATGAGAATGCTTGATCGGACAAAAGTACTGTTCGCTTCGCGCCGCTATTTCGGTGATGAGGGCGAGCAATCCGTTGGCATAAGAGCAATAAACGCAACCGACCTTCTCGATCGTGTTCAGATAGGCCAGCCGCCCGCGATCGAAGACCAGGTAGTCTTTCCTTCGAACCTTGGGAATTCCATAGATCGGGAAGCAGACACACTGATAGAGGGCAACCGCGGCGTCAAGCAGCAAAAAGGGAAGCACGCAAACGTAAATGAGCGGCGATGACAGGATTACCAGCAGCCGCGTATTCCGGAGGTGTTTCCAACTGGACGTCTTGAGCCGGCGGTGTTCGCTCCGCGTTTCCGCCGAAGGAGACAAAGGCCCCTGGTCAAGGCAAGGCTTGCCGTCATCGCGAGGCTGGTTCATAATCGATTGATTCGCACGAACAGGGCCAAACCGATTCCGAGGCCTGACCGTTCCCCAGCCGGCTGGGACGCCCGGCGGTGTCTGCAGCAAGTGCCTCGATTCAGTGCAGATCCTGCACCTTGCGGCGGCGCGCGACCCACGCTTGCAGTCGCACAGGGCACATGCGCGGCAGCTACTCTGGTTTCCGGCTTCCATACCGTGAAGCGATATCCCGGAGCGCAGCCCTTAGAACCCGCGAAACAATAAGCTGACCAAATGTCTCGAACGAGCGCAATCGCGGTCGCGGCTCTGTCAAATGCGCATGCCGAGCCGCGCGCTTGAGCAAGCGGTCGGGTCTGAATGCACAGGATAGTTTTTCGCGGCTTCTTAGCTGGTTTCTGTCGCGAAACTCCGACGCGTAACGGCAAAACCGCTCCCTGGCGGTCGCGGCTCAGTAACAAGTCCCGTGGAATCATGGCAGCGTTTTCCGAGCCGCGCGCGCAAGCAAGCGGTAATGCAGCCATCGTTGCCGCACCTCGCTGTCAACGGGTGTTTTCCGAGCCGCGCGCGCAAGCAAGCGGTCCTTGCCATTTTTCGGCGTTTTGCGACAGAAACCGGCTACGGGCAGTGGATTGCACTTAGTGTTTCAGGAGAGTAAGAAAAATGCCTTTGATAAACATCGTTCTCGCGCTGATCATTGTCGGCGTCGCATTGTGGTTAATCAACAACTTCATCCCCATGGCCGGCAGCATCAAGACCATCCTGAATGTAGTGGTGGTGGTCGCGGTCGCCATCTGGGTGTTGCAGGCGGTCGGAATGTGGGGGCGCGTAACCAGCTATCGGTTTTTGAATTGAGCCGGCGCGGTCTGCGTCGTATCCCCAATGACAATGTGTAGCGTTGTCCTGATGTGGGCGATTCCGGTTGCCGGCATGGCTCAGTCCGTCGCCCCTCTCGACGTCATGAGCAAGCTGAACTTTCATGCCCAGACCGTCGGTAGCCCCTGGTCCCTGGCGGAATCCGCGGCATACGCCGGAATCCTCCAGGGATTGGATACCCCTGAAGAGTGGGGACAGGGCGGCGGCGCCTATGGGAAGCGCTTTGCCTCCGCCCTTGGCGGTTCCGCGATCCATGGCGCTCTTGCTTTTGGTCTGGATTCGGCGCTGCACCAGGATCCGCGATATTTCCGATCGTGCAACCCGGGCTTCTGGCGGAGAATGGCCCATGCCTTCCGCGGAACTATGTTGACGCGCACCGACAGCGGCGGCGAAGCACTGTCCACCTGGCGTCTGGGCAGTGACTACGGCGCTGCCTTTCTTTCGAACCAGTGGTATCCGGAGCGACTGAATACCGTGCGCCTCGGCGCGGAGCAGGGATCCCTCCACCTGGGGTTCGATTTCGTCAGCAATCTCGGGTCCGAATTTTGGCCGGACATCAAACGGAAGATCCTGCGCCGAAAATCGTAGGGAGCCTGATTCGCGCCTGAAAAGGTTTGACCATGAGCCTGCATATCGAGCAGCGGGAACGCGAAGGCATAGTTATTCTCGACCTCAAAGGCCCACTGACCCTGGGGCAGGGAGATTTGGAACTGCGGGACCGGTTGCCGGCGCTCCATCAATCCGGCAAGGTCAACATCATCTTGAACCTGAAAGAGGTCACCGAGATCGACAGCACGGGGCTGGGTACGCTGGTATTTGGACTCGCCAAGCTGCGCAGATCCGGTGGAAGACTGGCGCTGCTGAACGTCAATCGAACGCACCTGAAGCTGTTCCTGCTGACCAGGCTGGCCGTCGCCTTTGAATTCTTCGACGAGGAGCAGGATGCGGTGGACAGTTTCTTCCCCGATCGGGCGTTGAAACACTTCGACGTCCTTGATTTCGTTCAGCATGAAGGCGATCGCGATTCGGGTGCTTAAACGGTTTCGGGAGGCACGTCTCTGAACGACCGCTCCCTCGCGGTCGCGGCTCTGTAAACATTTACAAACATTGAGACGCCATTCTGAGCCGCGCGCGCCAGCAAGCGGTTAACCAAAATCCCGAAACCGTTTAAGCACCCTCGCGATTCGCAATGCGATGCCCCTGCGGGGGTGGCCTGCTAGAATAGAAGGCAGTGCCGCGACTTCCAACGGTTTCGGGCCGGGTCCTCATCGTTGACGATGACGAGCACCAGCGCGCCGCCTTGGTGGCCATGCTCGCCGGCTCCGACTTTGACACCGAGGTCGCTGCCGACGGACTGGAGGCGCTGGATCGGCTCGCTGCGTTCAAGGCGGACGTCATCGTTGCGGACTTGGTAATGCCGCGCATGGACGGCTTTGAACTGCTCCGGCACCTGAAGGAGCGTGGCGACGTCACTCCGGCGATCACCCTGACCGGCTTCGGTAGCATGGCAAAAGCATTGTCCGCGGTGCATGATCTCAATGCTTTCTGGTTCCTGGAAAAGCCGGTGGAACCACGCGCCTTCAGAACTCTTCTGGAACGGGCGATCGCCCACAAGAGAAGTCTGCAGAAGACCGAAGAGCTCAAGCGCGACCTGAGCCTTCGCGGCGTACTGGGGGACATGGTTGGAATCTCCCCGGCGATGCAGCAGATCTTCTCGCTCATCCGGCAGGTGGCTCCGACCACGGCGCCCGTATTGATCCGCGGAGAGAGTGGCACCGGGAAGGAGTTGGTTGCGCGGGAGATCCATAAGTATAGCCGCCGTGGCGATGGGCCTTTTGTGGCGATCAACGCAGCCGCTTTGCCCGAGACTCTGATTGAGAGCGAGTTGTTCGGCCACGAAAAAGGCGCGTTCACGGGCGCCATGGAGCGCTCGGCCGGTTGCTTTGAGCAGGCCCACGGGGGCACCTTATTTCTCGACGAGATCGGCGAGATGCCGCAGTCTACGCAACCTAAACTGCTGCGCGTTCTCGAGGATTTGCGGGTGCGGCGCCTTGGCGGTAAGCAGGAAATCCCGGTAGACGCCCGCGTACTTGCCGCCACCAGTCAGGAACTCGAAACGCACCTGCGCGAAGAACTGTACTATCGCTTGAGTGTATTCCAGATAGTTGTTCCGCCGCTGCGTGAACATAAAGAAGATATCCCGTCAATCGCCGATGTCATGCTGCAGAATCTGAACCGGAAACACGGCACGCGCGTTACCGGCGTCGATCCCGAAGTGATGAATCTTTTTCATCGCTACGATTGGCCCGGTAATGTGCGCGAGTTGCGCAATATTCTGGAACGGGCGGCGATCATGGCGGGCGAGGGGTTGGTTCGGCTGAAGGACATGCCTTCCCCTGCGCTCGGTGTCGGTCCCGGCCCATATTCCAGGCAATCGTCCGGCTTTGATGTTCCTGCGATGCCCCCGCCCGGCCAGCCACTGATGAAACTCGAGGAAGCTTACATCAAACTGACCCTCGATTACGTGGGCGGCAATCGAAAACGGGCTGCCGAGATGCTGGGGATCAGCCTGCGAACGCTGCAGAACCGGATCGCCGCACTGCGCGAAGAGGGAAACGGAGCGGGCTCCTGATTCCGGCGCCACGGCCCCGGCCACTGGCCACCGCGGTTTGAGTCTTACATGGACGGAGAGGCAAGACCACCGGAGCCGGACGCGTTTCGCAACGCCAACAGCCCCTCATGGCTACCGCTCGGAGCGCTGCCGCGAATGTGCCGGCAGGCATCGAGCGATTGGATCAACGATAATGGCTCGCGCCTCGGCGCCGCCGTCGCATTCTACACTTTGTTGTCTCTCGCTCCCGTTATTGTGATAGCCGTGGCTTTGGCCGCCGTCGTTTATGGGCATGAGGCTGCCGAAGGCCGGCTCGCGTCGGAGATCGGAGGAGTGGCCGGTCCTGAAGTAGCACGGACAATTCAGGAAATCGTCAAAGGCGGCTACCAGCCTGGCATCGGCGTGATTGCCACACTGCTCGGCCTGGCGACCCTGGCATTTGGAGCCTCTTCCGTCTTTCTGGAGTTGCGCGACGCCATGAACACAATCTGGCACGTTTCGCTTCCTCCCTACGGACCCAATGCCGCCACTGTCATACGGCTGATCAGGGAACGCTTCTATTCGTTCGCGACGGTGGTGGGCACAGGTTTCCTGCTGCTGGTTTCTCTGGTGTTAAACACTTGGATGGCGGCAATGAAGATTGTGGTGCCGCGGGCTGCAACGTGGATCATTTCGTATCTGCTGATAGCGGTGTTGTTTGCGGCCCTCTACAGAATCCTTCCTGACGTGGAGGTGAAATGGGGCGACGTCGCCCTCGGCGCGACCGTCACTGCCTTGCTCTTCATGATCGGCAGGGAGGTTATGGGGTTGTACTTCGCGCACGCCAACTTCGGGTCTACGTATAGTGCCGCCGGCTCGCCGATTGTGGTGTTGCTGTGGATCTACTACTCGGCGCAATTATTCTTTTGGGGAGCCGAGTTCACCAAGGTGTACGCCAAGACTGTGGGATCCGCTCGCCGGTGTGGCCGCGACCCGTCCCGCGGGTAGTTTCGGCCCGGGGATTGGTGGGGCAGGCGGTGCTCGCCTGCCCTCTATCCTGTTTAGGCAGCGGGCTTAGGGGCTGTTAGGAAATAAACTTGCCTAACGCTCCCTTCGGAACTTCTGACGTCGTGGAATTTGGGATGAGCCCGTTTTCGTGGCGCAGGCACTCCTGCCTGCTGGGTCGAGACTCATCTCGGCCCTCTTCGCGAGCGGCATCCACCGTCCCGGAGCGCCGAAATGAGTCTCTGGACTCCTGATGTCGCCCGCAATTTCGGTTGGCCCGGGGAAATAAGGTGAGCCACTTCGGGCCGCCACTCGCTGGCGAGCGTTTCGAAGGTGGGGCAGACTTCAGTCTTCCCCAGAGGGGACCCCGGGCTTCAGCCCGCCCTCCTGCCAGCGATGTGAGACCTGCGGCGGGCGGACTGAAGTCCGCCGCAGGCTGCAGCCTGGCCCCACCCCGGCTCAACCCAATTCCATGAGATCAGGAGTCCAGAGTCTCGGCGCCGCAGACACGAGCGGGAATCCGCCCTTTGGGCAGTCTCTAGGGAAAATGTGCCGAGCCATTCCTTGCGATGGCAAGAGCTTCGCAGGTGGGGCAGGCGGTGCTCGCCTTCGCTCGATCCTATTCGAGCAGCGGACCTAATTCGGCGCGGGCGGGCAGGCGAGCACCGCCTGCCCCACCTGCGGGATCACTGCAAATTCCACGACATCAGGAGTTCTGAGGGTTGGAACACCCCTCCGCCGTTTCCCGCTAAACTGAATACATCCGCGTTCCGACTTTTTGCACCCCGCGTGCGTCTTCAGACAAGGAGCCAGAAAATTGATCTTTCGGGCGGTTGAAGATACCGACCTGATCCGGCAGGCAAGCCGGGGCAGCGTGGAGAGCTATAACCTCCTCGTCTCCCGGTGGGAGAAACGCGTGTATAACTACCTGCTGCGCATCACCGGAAACCGGGAAGACGCTCTGGACCTGGCGCAGGACGTATTTTTGAAGGCCTATCAGAACCTCCGCAAACTCGACGATCCGGGGCGCTTCGCACCCTGGCTCTATCGCATCGCTCACAATGAAGCCTGTTCCCTGTTCCGTAAGCGCAAGCCCGAGGTCGACGTCGATGGCGTGGAGCCGGAGGCTACCGGGACAGGCATCACGGTGGGCGGCAGTTCGGTCTTCCCTATCGAATTGAGCCTGGCGGTGGCCAGTGCGCTGGAACGGTTGTCGCCCGATCAGCGCGAGGCTGTCGTACTGAAGATTTACCAGGGCTTCAAATTCGAAGAGATGGCCGACATCCTGTCCTGCCCGGTTTCCACCGTCAAGTCCCGGCTCTATACCGCTTTCGAACTCCTCAAGGCCGAACTGGCTCCCATTTCGCCACGAGGTGTGTCATGAGTTGCTCACCATTCGATTTACGGGATTACTACCTCAAGGAACTGGCTGACCCGCAGCAGCGCCAGGTGGAAGCCCATGTGAAAGATTGTCCCGCTTGCCGTCAGGAATTGGAACAACTCCGCCTCACCCAGGCGGCCCTGTTCTGCCTGCGCGATGAAGAAATCCCCCAGCGCATCGCGTTTGTCTCCGACCCGGTATTCGAACCCTCCCGCGCGCGGCGCTGGTGGACCGGTTTTTGGGGATCCGGGGCGCGCCTGGGATTCGCCGGCGCCGCCATGCTGTCCGCGGCCCTGCTGTTTTCCGCGCTTGTACGGACCGCCGGGCCTGCCGCGTTCGCCGGGATTTCGCCCGCCGAAGTGGACCATCGCATCGAGCGCGCGGTGGCCGCCAGCGAATCGCGCCAGACTGCCAGGACCACGCAATTGGTCCACGACCTGGTGCAGCGCGTGGATAGCGAACATAGTTTCCGCCTGGTGGCCGAGGATGACGCCAGGTTTGCCAAGGAACAACAGTTCGCCATGGAAAAAAGTATGGGGGCGTTAAACCCGCCGGCATCCAATTAAGGAGAATGAAATGAAACTGGTAATTTTTCTGACTGCTGTAGCTCTAGTGCCGGCGAGTGCCCAACCGGGGACCATGAAACAGGCGCCCCCGGCATCCGTTTCCGCCAAACCCGTAGGCACGATCGGGACTTCCGAGAGGCCCCCGGCGGCTCTCCAAACCATCATTACACTGGAGAAGGAAATGGACGAGCGGATCGGCGTCACGGGCGGTACCGATCCGTGCGTGGTCCGGGGACCGAGCCGCGGTCTCTTAGTGAATGGGCTAGGCGCGGTTTTTACCGCCGAAGTGGAACTGGCCACCACTCCCGGCGGCGTCGCACTCTTCCAAACCGCCGTCAGCCCCGAACAGAAGGCCAAATACCACAAGACCAAACTGGCGCGCGTACCCATGCTGGAACAGAGCATGCGCGACATGGTTCAATCGATGGGGGCCTCTCCGGCGCTCAAGTTGGCCGACAGCGATCAAGTGGTGGTCGCGGTGCGCCTGTGGTACCAGCGCTGGGAAGACACCACCGGACTGCCGGGCCAGATCGTAGTGCGCCTGGACCGTCGCGGCGGCACGGTTAAAATGGACGTTCAATAAAGTGGCCGCGATCGTTCCCTCCACGCCCGGGCCGGATGCCGGCGGAATTCCCGCGAGTTCGCCGGAGCGCTCCATGCGTCTGGGCGAAATCCTGATCGCGCGCGGCAAGATCGACGCCGAAGACCTGGAGCGCGCCCTCGAACTGCAACGCGAGCGCGGCGACAAGATCGGCAAGATCTTCGTCGATATGGGGCTGCTGGCGCAGCGCGACATGCTGGCCGCGCTGTCCGACCAGCTTGGCATTCCGCTGGCCGCGGTGGATACCGAGCCGCCCTCGGCGCCGGAGATCGACGGGCTTTCGCACCGCTTCTTGCGCCAGTGCCGTGCCTTTCCCCTGGAGTTGAAGGAGAACGTCCTTACTCTGGCGATGGCCGATCCGCTGGATTTCGAAACCATTGCGGCGGTGCGGTCGTTCTCGGGCCTGGAGATCCGCACGGTGCTGGCCCCGGAACAGGAAATCCTGGACGCCATCGAGCGTAATTACGGTGAGACCGAGCGCCAGACGTTCACTGAAGGCGACGATGACGCCAACGCCAACCTGGAGCACCTGCGCGACATGGCCAGCGAGGCGCCGGTCATCCGCCTGGTGAACGCCATGATCGCCGACGCCATCGAAAAGCGCGCCAGCGATATCCATATCGAGCCCTTCGAGAAAGAGTTCCGCATCCGCTTCCGCGTGGACGGCGTGCTGTTCAATCAGGAACTGCCGCCGCGCGAACTGAAGGCCGCCATCATATCGCGGCTCAAGCTGATGGCCAAGCTGAACATCGCCGAGCGGCGCCTGCCGCAGGATGGCCGCATTAAAATCAAAATCCTGGGCCGCGACGTGGACCTCCGTGTTTCCACCCTGCCCACGCTGTATGGCGAGAGCGTGGTGATGCGCCTGCTGGACCGCTCGGCGGGCGATTTCTACGACCTCCGCCGGCTGGGCTTTGACGACCGCATGCTGGCCCGCATGGAATACTTCACCAGCCTGCCGCACGGCATGTTCCTGGTGACCGGACCCACCGGCAGCGGCAAATCCACCACGCTATACTCCGCGTTGAAGCGCATCAATCTGCCGGACAAGAAGATCATCACCATCGAAGACCCGGTGGAGTATCAGATGGATGGCATCAACCAGATCCACGTGAATCCGCAGATCGGGCTTACCTTCGCGGCGGGCCTGCGGCATATTATGCGTCAGGATCCGGACGTCATCATGGTAGGTGAAATCCGCGACCGGGAGACGGCCGATATCGCCATTCGCGCGGCGCTCACCGGCCACCTGGTGTTTTCCACCCTGCATACCAACGACGCACCCAGCGCCATTACCCGCCTGATCGAAATGGGCGTGGAGAATTACCTGGTTACATCGTCGCTGGTGGCGGTGCTGGCGCAGCGTCTGGTGCGGGTGATCTGCCCGCACTGCAAGGAACCGGCCGGCAACACGCTCTCGCCCGCCGGCGACATGGTGGAGACGTTCCGCGGCGCGGGGTGCGCGGAATGCCACGGCCGCGGATACACGTCGCGCGTGGGGATCTTCGAAATGATGAATGTGGACGACGAGATCCGCAAGCTGATCATGGCCAACGCCGACGCGTCGGCGATCACCCAGGTAGCGCGCCGCAACGGCATGCGAAATCTGCGGGAAGACGCCTGGCGGAAAATTCAGAGCGGTCTGACCACGGTAGCTGAAGTGCTGCGTGTCACGCAGGAGATCTAGATGAGCTATCGGCTTTCATCTGATTTCTGTCGCGAAACTCACTTCAGATGGCAAGGACCGCTTGCCAACGGGGTGCCCTCTGGGCCGGGCTCGGAAAACGTCGCGATGAACTTGTTACCGAGCCGCGACCGCAAGGGAGCGGTTTCTTGCGTTTCGCGACAGAAACTAGCTATAGAGCCTCGCATAATAGAGTCACGGTCCGGCGGGGCTGAAGCCCCGCGCAGGCTGAAGCCTGCCCCACCCGGGCTGTCACGCAAATCTGCAAGGCTCCTTGGCTGGGTGCCGTGGGTTCACCACAGAGACACAGAGACACAGAGGAAGACGCAAGAAAAGGCATCTTCGGAGATCCCGCTCTAATGGCCACCTTCTTCTTTCGCGCGGTCGCCTCCGACGGCAAAATTCGCAGCGGCAGCCTGGCCGGCGACAGCGAAAGGACCGTCGCCGTCGACCTGCGCAAACAGGGCCTCATCCCGGTCTACGTGGGAGCCGCCCCGAAGAGCGTCTCCTTCGAGTTCAAGATGCCGGTCTTCGGCGCCGGCAGACGCCGCAACGTCCTGTTCTTTACCCAGGAACTTTCCACGCTGCTCAATGCCAGCGTGCCGCTTGACCGCGCTCTCAGCATCACCGCCGAGCTCACCACCAAAGCCTCCTTCCGCACGCTGGTCCTCGACGTTCTGCGCGTGCTCAAGAGCGGCAAAACCCTGGCCGACAGCCTGGCCACTCATCCGGACCACTTTTCCGAGCTATATATCAATATGGTGCGCGCCGGGGAAGCCGCCGGCTCGCTGGCGGTAGTCTTCGACCGGCTGGCGGAGTTCGAGCGCACGCGCGACGATCTGCGCAACTACATCGTCTCCTCCATGATTTACCCGTCGCTGCTGGCCACCGTCGGCCTGTGCTCCATCCTCATCCTGCTGAATTTCGTGGTGCCGCGATTCGCCAGCATTTTCGAAGGCGGCACCATGAAAGTCCCCCTGCCGGCCCAGATCATGATCGAGGCCAGCTATATCGTGCGAACCTATTGGTGGATGGCCGCCAGTGTTCTGGTTATCCTGTTCACCACCTGGCGGATTTACACTAAGACCGAGGCCGGGCGCATGTGGTGGGACGGCTTGCGTCTGCGCCTCCCGTTGCTGGGCGATGCGCTGCTCAAGGCCGAGACGTCCCGTTTCGCCCGCGCCATGGGGACGCTGGTGGCCAACACCGTGCCGCTGGTGCAATCCCTGAATATCTCCGCCGCCACGCTCAACAACCGGACGCTTTCGGTGGCGCTGGTGGGCGTGGCGCAGGGCGTGAAGCGCGGTGAAGGAATCGCCGTTCCCATGCGCAAAGCCGGCGTTTTTCCGCCGCTGGTGGCGCACCTGCTCACCGTGGGAGAAGAGACCGGCCGGCTGGACCAGATGTTTACACGCATGGCCGACATTTACGAGAATGATACTCGCGATTCCATCCGGAGATTCACTTCGATTTTCGAGCCGGTCGTGATCCTGGTGATGGGCGTGATGGTTGGTGGACTGATTCTCAGTATGCTGCTCGCAATTACGAGCATTAACGATGTGGCGATATGAACACGAATCGACGAAACAGACGAAGGAACCGTGGACAAGCCGGCGTGACGCTGATCGAAATGCTGGTGGTCGTTGTGATCATCGGGCTATTTGTGGCGCTGGTAGCGCCCAACATGTTTAGAAGCGCCGATAAGGCGCGTGTAACCGCGGCGCGCAACCAGATCGAGAATTTGATGACCGCGCTGGGCACTTACAAGCTGGATACCGGGCTCTTCCCTACTACCGAGCAGGGTCTCCAGGCGTTGCGCGTCAAACCGGCCGACTCCACCATGTGGAACGGCCCTTACATGGATAAGGAAATCCCCAAGGATCCATGGGGGCACGATTATATCTACCGCTTCCCCGGGGAGCACGGCGATGGGCCGGACATCACCAGCCTGGGGCAGGACGGACAACCCGGCGGAGAGGGCTTTGCGGCCGACATCGTCAGTTGGAAAAATAACTGACGAGCAGAGCCAAGAACAGTAATGGCCACGGATAAACACGGATGAACACAGATAAAAAAAGACCTTGTTCGATCCGTGTTCATCCGTGTTTATCCGTGGCTAATTTGTTTTGCGAAATCGCGCCATGAGACACGGAACTAACCAGCGCGGCGTCACACTCATCGAGATGATGGTGGTGGTCATCGTCATCGCGTTGATCGTGAGCGTCAGCACGCCTTCCATCACGGCCGGGATCGACGCCGTCCGCCTGGCGACCGCCACCAGTTCCGTGGCGGCCTTCCTGAACTCCGCCTCCAACCGCGCGGAGCGCCGCGAGCGGCCCGTCGAACTGGTCATTTCCGCCAAGGCCCTCCAGTTCGTATCGACGGACGCCGGCTCCGAGCGCGAGTTGACCATGCCGGAAGGAATCGCCATAGAGCCGATTTCCGCGCTCCAATCGCAGGATGCCGAAGGCGTCAGCCGGTGGCTTTTCATGCCGGGAGGCGCGGTGCCCTCGGTCGCCATCCAGCTTACCAACCAACATGGCGGCCGCCGCATCGTGCGGCTCGACCCCATGACCGGCTTTCCGCGCGTGGAAAGCGTCCAGGCAAAGTGAGCGGAAAACGCGGATTCACGCTGCTGGAGATGCTGGTGGCTTCCACCATCATGGCCGTGGCCATTGTGGGGCTGCTTTCCGGCATTGCCGGCGCCACGCGCAATGCCGCCCGCCTGCGCGACTACGATCGCGCCGTGCAATTGGCGCGGCTGCGCATGAATGAAATGCTGGCCGACGCCACCCTCCCACGAGACCAGGTGCTGACCGGGACCTTCGACGGCCTCCTCACCGGGGGCCTGGAAATGGGCTGGCAGGCGCGGATGACCACGGTGGAGATGTCGCCGAGCCCCGCGGCAGGCCAGCCGTGCCTGCAACGCATCGAGCTGCAGATCTGGTGGACGTCGGGCCAGCAGAAGCGCAGCTTCACGCTGGACTCCTTTCGCAGTCACATCCTGATGCCGGAGGATTTATGAGACGCCGCGAGGCTGGTGTCACGCTCATCGAACTGACGGTGGCCGTCACCTTGCTCAGCCTGCTCTCCCTGGGGATGGTGATGGCCATGCGGGTGGGATTGTCGGCGTATGCCAAGACCGAAAGCAAGCTCATGGACAATCGCCGCGTGGCCGGGGCCCAGCGCATCGCGCAACAGGAACTGGAAGGGATGGTGCCGGCGTTCGTGTTATGCGGCAGCGATTCGGGGTCCACAGGCTCGCGGGCGGTTCTTTTCCAAGGGGCGCCGGACAGTATCTCGATGGTATCGACGTACTCTTTACAAGAGGGCTGGCGCGGGCAGCCGCAGATTCTGCAGCTTTTCGTCATTCCGGGGGAAGAGAACGGCGTTCGCCTGGTGGTCAACGAGTTTCCCTACAACGGACCCCGCGGCGCCGGTCAGTATTGCACCGGCACATTTACTCCCCCGAACACGATTTCCCGGCTGGCGCAGATGATGCCGGCCAGACCCGGTCCCAAGTCGTTTGTATTATCGGACAAGCTGGCCTATTGCCGCTTCTCCTACTACACGCCCTCGGAAGCGCGCGGCGACCCACCCGCCTGGCAGTCAACCTGGGCCTCCAAAGGCTGGCCGCTGGCAGTGCGCATCGAAATGGCCCCTCTCAGCGCCGATCCTTCGCGGCTGCAGCCCCTTACGGTAACGGCTCCCCTGCACATCCACCGCGATCCCGGCAAGGTGTACACCGATGATTACTAAGGGGTCTGCCGATTTGTGCGGTCAGCCCGGAGGTGGTGGGGCAGGCGGTGCTCGCCTGCCCTCGATGCCGTTCGGAGCAGTGGGCCTGGTTAGTTTCTGTCGCGAAACTGCCTTCAAACGGCAAGAACCGCTTGCTGGCGCGCGCGGCTCGGAAAACACTGCGAAGATTCCACGGGACTTGTTACCGAGCCGCGACCGCAAGGGAGCGGTTTCTCGAGTTTCGCGACAGAAACCAGTTAAGCCCGGGCGGGCAGGCGGCGCCGCCTGCCCCACCCCCGAAACGCTCGCATTCCGGGACTGCCGGGGAATCGGACTGAGCCACCGCTCTACACAAACAAATTTAGCCACGGATGAACACCGATGAACACAGATAAGAAAAGCCCTTCTTTTTTGGCCTTTTTATCCGCGTTCATCCGTGTTTATCCGTGGCCAATAATGTCTTTGCCCGGAAAGCAGGCCGGAGCCTCGACCCACCAGCGTGGCAGCGCGCTTCTGGCCGTTCTGTGGCTGTCCGCGGCGCTTTCCGCCATCGCCCTCGCCATGTCCATCACCGTCCGCGGGGAAACCGACCGCGCCGCGACCTCCATGGACGACTTGCGCAGCTACTACCTGGCCTCCGCCGGCGCGGAAAAGGCCACCTTGGAACTGCTCTGGACGGTTACCCAGGGCGCCAATATCCTCCCCAAGGACTCCACCTACATCGATTACGAATTCCCCAGCGGAACGGTCCACGTCGAGATCATCCCCGAAACCGCCAAACTGAACGTCAATCGAGTCTCCGGGGACGATCTTTTCAAGCTCGTCTCGGCCCTGGGCGCGGATCCCGTGCGTGCCGACACCATTGCGGCCGGCATCGTCGACTGGCGGAGCGGCGCCCCCGGCAGCTCTTTCGACGCCTATTATCTTTCCATGACGCCGTCTTTTCAAGCGCCACATACGTCTTTTCAAGAGATTGAGGAATTACTTTCGGTGAGAGGCGTTACTCCGGATATCTTTTACGGAACCTGGGCCCCGGCCGGCAACGGCGATCCTGCCACGCGGGCGCTGGTGCGGCACGCCGGCCTGAACGATTGCCTTACGGTTTACGGGCCGCCCGGCGTGGTGGACGTCAACGCCGCGGAGCCGGCCGTTCTGGCAGCCATCGGGATGGACCCGGACGCCGTCGCGGCTATCGTGGCGCAGCGCGCCGGAGGGCCGGGCGGCCAGAACCCGCTGGAGGCTGCTCCAGCCGTGGGCGCGGGCGGGAGTTTTTGGAATCAGCCGAACCCCATCGTCACGTTCCGTTCCACCGCGCGCCTCCGGCTGCCCAACGGACAACTTTCGGACATGCGGCGCACCGTGGGCGTACAGGTGAAATACATGTCTACCCGTTCCGAGAGCCCCTATTACACTCTGCGGTGGTACGACACCGCCTGGAGCTATTAACCCGGCCATGCCCGTGAAAAACCCCATCTCCAAAGACTTGCGCAAGCTGTTGCAGTTCGGCTTGGGCGTGGGCATTGAGATCGGCCCGCGCGATCTGGAAGTAGTGGCGGCGCGCGTGCGACCCACCGGCGTCAACGTGTTGGGCCGTTTGGTCATCGCGGATTTCGCCTCACGCCCCGCCGCCGAATGGGGCGCGGAGTATGCGCGCTTTCTGAGTCCCCTGGGTTTGAGCCATGTGAGCGCCACGGTTCTGCTGCCGCGGCGCGAGGTGATTGTGCGCCACTTGTCGCTGCCCGGCGTCAAAGGCAGAGACGTGGATGGCGCGGTCCGCTTTCAACTGGATTCGATGCACCCCTACGGTGACGACGAAGTGTCCTGGGGCTGGTCGCCGCTGGCCTATGGCGCCGTGCTGGTGGGCGTTACCCGGCAATCCACGGTGCAACGCTATCTCGATCTGTTTCTGGCCGCCGGCATCAAGGCGGCCTGCTTTACTTTTTCCGCGGCGGCGGTTCACTCGGCGGTCCGTTTGAACGGCGCCAACCGCGGCGATGGATTTCTGGCGCTCGGCCCCGCGGCCAACGGGGGGGTGGAAGTATACGGCGAGAGCCAGTCCCGCCCGGTGTTTACCGCGGAATTTCAGTTACCTCCGGAACGTGCCGCTTTACTGGGGCTGGCCGAGCTGCGGCTGGCCCCTGAAACCGCTCCTTTGAAGCTGGAAGACGTGCTTCCCAAGCCAGCCGTCAATCCAGTGGAGAACGATCTCGCCCGCAACGCACGGCCGTATGCTACGGCGTTGGCCGGGGCTTGTCCCTGGCTGGCGCCGTCGGCTAATTTGCTGGCTCCCGGCCAGCGGCAGGCGAGTTCGCGAGCGGTTTTTATACCCACAGTGGTGCTGGCCGCCATCCTTCTCCTGGTGGCCGGCGCCGTGGTGGCTTACAATTCTTACGCCGACCGGAAATACCTCGCTTCCATCGAAGCCGAGATCGCCAAAGTGGCCCCCGTGGCGAAGCATGCCGATGACCTGGACCTCCAGATTCAACAGGCCCGCCAACACGCCGTGTTGCTGGACCAGTTCCGCAATCTGACACGCCAGGATCTGGACGCGCTGAATGAACTGACCCGCCTGATTGAGCCCCCGGCCTGGGTCAACAGCACCGCTCTGACGCGCGACTCCGTGCTGATCTCCGGAGAAGCGCCGCAAGCCGGACCGCTCATCAAAATCCTGGATTCCTCTCCGCTGTTTGAAAATTCCGCCATGCAGCAGACCGGCAAAACCCAAAGCGGCGGTGAATCCTTCCAGATCCGCTCCACCCGGAAGTATCCCGCCCAATGAACCACCTCTCGCGGAGTCGCAAAATCACGCTCTTTGGCACCCTCGGGGTGATGCTGGCGTCGGTACTGGTCCGCTACGGCCCGTTCGCCAACGACCAGGGCTCGGTAGTGGCATCGCACGATACCATCCCCGTGGCCAAACAGCGGCTTGAGATTCTGCGCCGAAAGGCCGCCACGGTTCCCGGCAAGGAGGCCGTCTTGAAGCAAGTGACGGCGGAACTGCAGGCGCGGGAAAAAGGCATCGTGCAGGCGGACACCGCCGAGCAGGCGCGCACCCACCTGATGGACGTGCTCCACAGGGCGGCGGTGGCCAATGGGTTCGATTCTACCGGCGCGTCCCAATTGCCCGAGCCCAAGGCGCTTGGCAAAGACAAAGAGTACGGGCAGGTTTCCGTGGGACAGAACTTCACCTGCGGGATCGATCAATTCGTGAATTTTCTCTCGGGGATTGCCGACCAACCCGAGATCCTGGCCACCGACACCATTGTGGTAGCGCCGGTTCGCAATAAAAACAAGGACATCACCGTGCGGTTGACTTTTTCCGGCGTGATCCCCAGGAAGCTGGTCCCGGAGAAGAAGCAAGGAGTCAACTTTTGAATCGCAAACTCCTCATCCTCGATATAGTGCTGGCAGCCGGCGTGATCTACGGCGGATTCCAGTTGCGCAGCCAGTGGGTGGCGGCCAAGGCGCGCCAGGCCGCAATGCCCGGTCCGGCGCCGAAGGCCGGTCCCATACCGAAAGTAGCGCCGCTTCCGCAGCAGCAGGCGGTGCTGCCTAGCGGCTACAAAGATATCGCCATCGACATGCTGTTCGATGCTTCGCGTAATCCCAATATTCCGGTGGACCCACCGCCGCCGCCGGCGCCGCCGCCGGTACCGCCGCCGCTGCCCTCGTTCCACGGGATGATGGACTTCGGCGACCCGCAAGGCCCCATCGCCCTCATCACCGAGAACGGCGCGGAGCGGCATGAGGAATTCCATGCCGGCGAAATGATCGGCGCCTTCAAGCTGGTGTCGTTCGACCGGCAGGAGATGACCCTGGACTGGAATGGCAAGGTCATTCACAAGCGCTTGAATGAAGGCGGCAGTGCGCGGGCGGCCCCGAGCGCCGCACCACCGGCCGGAGGGACACCCACGCCCACCCTGGGGATCGTCCCCGGGAGGGCCTCGGAGCAAACCGCGGAAGCGCCCAAGCCACAGACCGTGCAATTAGGACCCGGCACGGAAGTGACCGAGACCACCAGATCATGCCAACCCAACGACAGCACTCCCAGTGGCGCGGTGGCGGACGGATACCGGAAGGTGGTGCGCATGACCGCGCTGGGCTCTTCGCAGTGCTTTTGGACGGCAGTCGGAAAGTAACCAAATGAAATCGCCGGACAGGAAACTATCGATGCGTACGAATTTGCTTCGTCCAATTTTGACCGCTGGCCTAGCCGTCGCGGTGCTCACCGCGGCGCTTGCGCAGCAGCAGCAAACGCCGCCGCCGCTTCCACCGGTGATTCCCGGCCAAGCGGCGCCAACCGCGCCAACAACCACGCCGGCGGCGCCAACGACTACGCCGGCCACGCCGGCGCAGTCCCCGGCCACCGTGTCAGCGGGTCTCGATGCCTATATTCCCAACGGGTCGCTGACCGACTTCATCGATCTCGTGGCCAAGCGGGTGGGGTTCAGCTACATTCTCGATCCCGCCGTCGGGAAAACGGGCTCGGTATCGCTGTTCACCTACGGCGAGGCCAAGCCGACCGACCTGATGACACTCCTGCAGACCGTTCTCCGCGTGAACGGCGCCACCATCGTCAAAGTGGGCGACCTCTATCGCATCGTTCCCATCAACAAAATCTCCTCCCTGCCAATCGAGCCGATGGTGAACATGGACCAGAAAACGCTTCCCCAGGACGAGCGCATGATTCTGGACCTGATCTTTTTGAAGTACTCCACCGCCAAGGAAATCGAGTCGCTGATCACGCCCTTTCTGGGGGAAGGCGCCAGTCATTCCGTTTATGAACCGGCCAATCTGCTGATCCTGCAGGACAACGCCCGCAACATGAAACGCACCCTGCAACTGGTCGACATGTTCGACTCGGAAACCTTCGCGGGACAGCGCGTGAAGCTCTTCAACGTGGACAACAGCCGCCCTAGCGACCTGGCGAAGGAACTGGAAAGAGTCTTCAAAGCCTACGCTCTTTCGGACAAAGAGTCGCCGGTGAAGTTTATCCCCGTGGACCGCATCAACGTCATCATCGCGGTGGCTCCGAATCCGGGGGTGTTTCCGCAAGTCCAGAACTGGATCGATAAGCTCGACCTCGCGGTGAACGTACAGGCCGGCGAGGTGAGCACTTATGTGTACCGGCTGAAGTACAGCCGCGCCGCCACCACCGCCATGGCCATCACCGCGCTTTACACCGGAAACATCAACGCGCTGATGAGCCTGGCCGCCATGTCCAACGGCAACCAGCAGGGGAGCCAGGGCTTCGGCGGCATGAACTACACCGGCGGTTCCGGCGGGGGCTACGGGGGCGGCATGAACAGCTTCCAGAACACCGGCGGCTATAACAGCGGCAATGGAGGTGGCTATAACAGCGGCTATGGAGGGGGCTATGGCCAGAATACCGGCGGGATGATCGCGCCCATCACCACTCCCCAGGCCGGCAGTGCTCTCCCCAGCGTGGCGGCGGGACCGAATACCCCGGATTTGACCGGCTCTCTATTGGGAACGGCCACGATGGGAGGGGGCGCGAACGGACAGCGAATCCCGCACATCATCCCCAACCCGTTCGACAACACCCTGCTGATTCAGGGCACACCGCAGGAGTGGCTACAAATCAACAACCTCTTGCGGCAGATCGACGTGGCTCCCCGGCAAGTGCTCATTGAGGTGAAGATCTACGAGTTGGACCTGAACGGCGCCTTCAGCCAGGGAATCACTGCCTACATGCAGCAGCAGAGCGCCAACAGCACCGGACTGAGCAATGCGCTCAATGTCGTCACCAGTTCGGGTGGCCTGAACCTGTCGTTGGGGGCCATGGTGGGAAATGCCAAGCAAGTGCTGGGCGTCCTCCAGGCTCAGGAACACCACGACCAGTCGCGCATCATCTCGGCCCCCAGCATCATCGCCACCGACAGCATCCCGGCGGTGATGAACGTCGGCGAGGACGTGCCGGTGCTGACCTCGCAAGCCGTGGTGGGAGGGGTTCAGTCCAGTGGCAGCAGCGTATTCTCCAATACGGTGAGTAACCAGAGCTCCGGCGTAACTCTCAATATCGTGGCCAGGGTAAGCTCGGCCGGGGTGGTGACCATGGTCATAAACCAGGATGTCAGCGCACCGCAGGCGCCTTCCGCCGGCGGGATTAATTCGCCATCGTTCTCGCGGCGCAGTTTCTCGACGCAGCTCACCGTGCAGGACGGCGATACGGTGGCCATCGGCGGCTTCATTCAGGACCAATCGGGCAATTCCACCGACGGCGTGCCGCTCTTGTCCCGCATCCCCCTCATCGGCGGTCTGTTCGGAGCCAAGGCGTCGAACAAAGGGCGCACCGAGCTGATCGTCTTCATCACGCCCAAAGTGCTATTCGATACCAACCAGGTGCTGGAAGCTACCGAGGAAATCAAGAGCAACCTGGGCCGCTTGACCAAAATGATAAAGGACCAGTAACCAAGGGCCGCGCCCGGTTTAACCCATTTCCCGCATAATTTCAGAACTCCTGATGTCGTGGAACTTGGGATAAGCCTGCTTTCGTGGCGCAGGCACTCCTGCCTGCTGGGTCGAGACTCATCTCGACCCTCTTCGCGAGCGGCATCCACCGTCCCGGAGCGCCGAGATGAGTCTCGGC
>Ga0302320_10004580_pt1 | contig 31357 bp, 18 predicted proteins | sample Bog_T0_3_FD_202130 | JGI IMG/M metagenome (GOLD analysis project Ga0302320, IMG submission 202130) | Peat permafrost microbial communities from Stordalen Mire near Abisko, Sweden - Bog_T0_3 | ecosystem: Environmental > Terrestrial > Soil > Wetlands > Peat | place: Sweden: Abisko, Stordalen Mire... | reverse complement strand
ACCTGTTTAAAATGGGAAAAGGAATGGCCATGCAGCGAATGCGATTTGCCATCTTTATCATCTTCTTTGGTTTGATGCCGTCTTGCTGGTGCACAACTCAAGGGGCGTCGAGTGTCGCTGCACGCTCTTCCTCACAGCGACAATTGGCGATCACACTCGAAAAGAATGGGGACCCGCAGGGAGCGGAACAGGTTTGGCGCGGAATCATCAAGATCAATCCCCGTTCTGCGGAAGCATATGCTCATCTGGGCGTACTTGCGGCTCGCAGGAAGGACTACGAACAGGCGATTCCCTTATACCGCAAGGCGCTCAACCTCAACCCGTCCATCTCTGGCCTGCGCATGGATCTGGGGTTGGCGCTCTTCAAAGCCGAACATCCAAAGCAGGCCATAAGCGAGTTCACGCAACTGCTCAACACGCCTGCAGTCTCTCCGGCCGATGCGTATCGGCTGCGCGTGCTGATTGCCATGGCGCACTATGGACAGGGCGAGTATTCCGAAGCGATCCCATTCTTCAAAGAGGCAGCTGCCGCCGATCCACAAAACCTCGAGCTGCGCCTGATCCTTGCGCATTCCTGCATGTGGGCCAAGCAAAAGCAATGTGTTCTCGATACCTATAAGGAGATTCTTACCATCGACTCAGAGTCCGCCCAAGCGTATATCCTCGCCGGCGAAGCAATGGATGAAATGAAGAACACCGCAGGCGCCATCGAGCAATTTCGCCGGGCGATTCAAGCCAATCCGAAACAACCACACGCGCATTTTGGCCTCGGGTATCTGTTGTGGACTCAGAAAGCTTACGAAGAGGCCTCCAGAGAGTTCCAGAGTGAACTTTCTCTCGATCCGACGCATACGCAGTCCCTGCTTTATCTGGCGGACATAGCAATTCAATCAAGTCGCTTCGACGACGCGCGCCCCATGCTGGAAAGAGTGGAAAAGGCCGACCCCTCGCTTTCTCTGGCACATTTGGATATGGGGATTCTTCTGGCCGACGCCGGAAAAACAGCGGACGCTCTCAAAGAATTGAAGGAGGCATCCCGCCTTGATCCCGGCGATGTGGACGCACACTGGCGTCTGGGACGCGTTTACCGCTCCACTGGAGATCTTCAAGACGCCAAGAGTGAGTTTGAGAAGGCTAGAGAACTGAACCAGGCCACAGATCATGCGCTCTTCCAGAAAATTGCCAATGGTCGAGATGGAGAGGAAACGTTGAAAGTGCAGTCGCCTCCCTCTGGAAAATGACTTCGCATTCTCTCTTCTATCGCGAGAGTTTGCAAAGTATTGGGCAGATCATGCATGCCTGACTTGATAGGTCTGGTCAATGACGGGCAGAAGGCCTCTTCTGATGGTCTCCAATTATCCTAAAAACAGCAGTTGCTTGTGGGTTGAGGAGTTCACCCACCCCAAAACGTTGTGATCCTGAGCGAGCGAAGCGAGTCGAAAGCCTGCCCTGAGCGAAGCCGAAGGGGACCTGCATTTTCGTGGTTTTCAGGCTCACCTTTTCGGTGATTTCCCAAGTGCGATAAAACGCGCGTCCAACTTGCAGTTTTCAACCATCTCATCAATCTTACTGCCGGATCAAGGATTATGTGGACTTCCATCTCAACGATCTTCGGACTCGACTCAGCCACAAAAATCGATAGCGTCGAAGTCCGTTGGCCGTCAGGCGCCATAGAACACATCGGCAATCTTGCCGCGGATCAGTTCTATTCCGTGCTGGAAGGCAAAGGAATCGTTCCCCGGGAAGCGATTCTGCCGCACAAGGCCGCAACGGCTCTGCCAAGCGCTCATTGAGGAAGAGGCCGGGTCGCCGCAACCGCCAGATCGCGGTGACCTGGCCGTCCGGCGAATCTACGGTCTTGTTGCAACAACACTCGCTGCAGCCGGCGCGCTCAGTAGCTTTTCGTATATTTGGTGTTCTCTTTCCGCGTCTTCCATGCGGAAGTCGCGTTGATAGGCGCTGGATAGTTCGCGATGATACTCCGCTTCGTTCGGCGCAAGGCGCACCGCCGTTTCCAGCGCGGCCACTGCTGCAGCAGCGCTTCCGCCCACGAGTTCGATCTTCCCAAGATCAAAGTATGTTTCCGCATCGTTGGCGTTGAGCCGGAGGGCCACGCGCAACTCCTGAAGAGCCTGCTGGCCCTCACCGCGCTGCGCATGCACCTCGGCTAGTCCACGGTGCGCCTCGGCAATCTCTGGATGCGCTACTGCCAGCGCTTCCAGACGCTCGCTTCCTGGCGCGATCTGGCCAGTCTTCACGAGAGATTCCGCATAGATATACTGCATCTGCGGGATCGATACGATGTCGGCTTCCGCGCTCTGCAGCAGGCCAATGCATCCGCGGTAATCCCGCGTCATGAAGAAACTCATGGCAAGTGCATTGCGTGCTCCCGAATCGTCACGATGCACTCGAAGTTGGCGTGTGAGCGGGGGAATCGACTCAGCAAATCTGGAGGCCATGAAGGCCGCGCGTCCTAAGTTGTAATCGAGTCCCTCGAGCGAAGGATTCCACGCAGCGGCATGAGTGAAGTCATCGTACGCGACGGTGTAGTTTCCTTTTCCCGCCGAGATAGCGCCCAGGTTATTGTAGCTATCCGCGATGGCCTGGCCTAGCCGCTTTTCAAAGTCCTCTTGTTGGCTGGCGGTTTGGGGATCGGTGATGCTTGGCGCGGAAGAAAAAGTGGCGGCAGAATCCGTAACGGCGGAGGAGAGGTTTGTCTGGCCTAAACTCCCGCTCAGCACTCCGGCAATTTGGTTTTTGTCCTTGGAAAGCGTCTTATTGGCCAGCGTATGTGCAATCTGCATCTCCGCATGCGCCTGATCTTCACGATGCTGCTGCATCAGAATCCTGCCCAACAGAAAATGTGCTTTCTGAATCTGATAGCGATTCCGCGCAAGGTCCGTGGTATGTTGGATCGCCTTTCGGAGAGCGGCCTCGGCTTCATTCTGCCGGTTGCTGTCAAAGTACAACTGGCCCAGATAGAGATAGGCATCGGGGTTTTGCGGATTCAGAGAAATGGCTTGTTGAAGATACCTTTCCGCCTCTGCCGTGCGATGGTTGGCGGCTGCCAATTTGCCCAGCGCCGCATAGGTCAAAAAGTCGCGCGGAGAGATAGCCAGTTCCTTCTTCAGCTCCTCTTCCGCTTCGAGGGTGCTTTTTTGATCCTCGCCAGCCCAGAGCAGAGAAGCGGCCAACGAATAGTGCGCGCCAGGCATGTGCGGGTCCTCGGCGATCGCCGTTCTGAACTCCGCAACGGCGCGCGGAGCATAATCCGAATTCCCATATGCGCGACCAAACTGCATATGCAACGCAGGCGAATCGCCAAGCGAGCTCAGCATCTGCGCGAAGATCTGCGTGGCGCAGCTTTCGTCATCCTGCTCCAGGCAGACAACGGCAAGGCCATATCGGTTTTCGAAGTTAGGAACCAGCGCGATAGCCGCTTCCATTTCTTTTTTTGCTTCCGGATAGCGATTCATCTTCAGCAGAATGCGCCCCAGCAGCTGATGGGCGCGCGCCTGTTCTCCGCTTTCCTGCGGAGGATTTGCGAGGATGAATCGCGCCAACGTTTCCGCGCGCTGCAGATCGCCTGCCTGCAATGCAGCGATGGCGTAATCACGGTGCAACGCCAAAGCATCAGGAGTCAGTGCCAACGCTTCATCAAAGTATGCAACAGTCTTCGTGTAATCACCCAACTGGGCATGATCGATTGCCAACTGGTCAAGCGCCTGGGCAAGAAAGGCGCGATATTGCACCGCGGCCTCGTCCAGATTGCCCGCGCGTTCGGCGCGATGGGCGGCATCCATGTGTTGCCGCAGCGCCGCGCTCCCTCCATTGGCATCTTCGCTCTGCGCGGGCAATACCGCCGTGAGAAACAGCACAGCGAAGAGACTGCACATCATCGATTGCACGGGGATAAGTAAGACAAAGCGGCGCAACATCATGCCTCGCATTCAAGCGATGTTTCTACGCTTCATTTTGCCATAATGAGAGCGCTTGCGGCAGCATCCCAATGGCCGCGCGAGCATGCACTTGCTGGAAGTCAAGGAGTTGATGGAATGGCATCGAGGTGCACCATTTCTGATACCTCTATGGCGGAGTTCCGATTGCAAAAAATGGAAGGCGGAATGACTCCCGCCTTCCTTCAGGGAAACAGATTTAGAAGCTATATTTCACGTTCAAAGTGATGATGCGTTGGTAGGGTGCGGCCGTCTTGGTGTCCATGACGCCGAAGTTGGAATTGGGTTGAGTCTGGTTATTGCATCCGGCGACCTGGGTGCACTGATTCAGCGTGATGGCCTTGCTGGCGTAGTCAACGTAATACCACAGGTTGACCTGGTTCTGGCTGCTGAACTGCGACAAGGGGTGATTCAGCCAGTCGAACGCCGAGAAGCGCAGCTGTACCCTCTGTTGTTCATGGATGGTGAAGGACTTGAAGATTGCCAAGTCATTGTCGAAGTAGGCCCCCATGCTCATGTAGGGATAAGCCAGACCACCTTGCGTCCCCACTGCGGGCGCGGAGAAGCAGCTTAGTCGAACGCGCTGGTTGTGGGCCAGGCCGGAAGAGGGGTTACAGGTCAGCACTGGCATGATGGGGACAGTCGCGTCCGTGCCAAAATAGGTGGCAGAGCCAATGGCATTGTTCACACCCAGCGCCTTGGCATTGGCCGGCAGGTTCTGATAACTCACGGAAAGACCGAAATTTGGTTGGCCATTACCCAGCAACGCGGGAAGATAACCGCCTGACTGCCAAGTGGAAATGCCGGAGATCGTCCAACCGCCACCGAAATAATTGATCGCCCTGTAGCCGGTATGGAGAACTCCGACCTGATAAGTGTAGGAGGAGTTGAACACGAACGGTCGGTCAATAGCCACCGGCCCGTAGTTCTTGTTGATGTCGTAGGGGTTCTCCTGCAAACTCGTTCCCAGGGCTTTAGACCATGTGCCGTTCACATTAAAGCTGCCCCTTCCCGACGTCTTCGTCCAGACCGCCTGCACGCCGTTGTAGTTGGTGTAAGCCGTGCCCTGGATCATGTAGGCAGAGTTGGTGCCGTATGCGTAGCCATAGGGGTGGTAGTCTGCGTTGACGTTGCCGGTAGGGTTGCCATTGGCCGCAAACTGCGTGACGTTTTCCGGGTTGGTGGCCGTCACACCCGTCACGGGGTCCGGCTTGAAGAAAGCACCCAACGGAGTCTTGTTTTGGTCGGCAACCGCATTGAAGGTGCTCCCTTCAATGCCTTCGCTGGCGTCAGGAATTTCGGAGGTCTGACTTCCCACGTAAGCGAGGTCCAACTGCGAATGCCACTTCAGTTTCTGATCAATGGTGAAATTGTAGGCGTAGGTCTTCGGCTGGGTGTAGTCACTCGGCGCGAAGCCCCACTGCGATCCGCTATAGACCCCAGGCGTGGGCGTGGCAGCGGTGCTCGGCTTTGGCAGATTCCCGATCTGCGAGAGCTTCACATTGAAGCCACCGGGCAAGTTGTATCCACGGACGTGCTGTGCGGTGACCAGAGGATTGGAAACGTCGTTGACCTGGGTCACGAAGCGATACGCTCCCCAGCCTCCGCGGACGACGGTATTGCCGTTTCCGAAGACGTCATACGAGACCCCAAGGCGCGGAGAAACAAAGGCCAGTCGGTTCGGCTGTCCACTCAGCGGAATTCCAGGGTCGATACCGTGCCAGCGGAAGCCCGGCGCGTACGTGTTGGCGTTATAGTCGGTCTGCACAAGCGAGGGGATAAAGACCGCCATGCCGATGCCTTGCCGGTCATACCAATGACCGACATGCTCGATACGCGCGCCGATATCGAGGGTCAGGTGATGGCTTGCCTTCCAGGTATCGTCGATAAAGCCAGCGGTCGTCTGTTGGGCTGTGTCGGCGATCGGGGAGGAGTCATTTTCACTGTAGGAATGCACCACACCCATCACGAAATTTGCGGTCGGGTTGGAACCTGAGCCGATCTTGGTTCCCGGATTGTTGATGTCTGGATTCTGCCCACCGAAGTTGGAGAGATTTCCATCCTGGTAGGTGCTGAAAGTACTTTGAAAGTTATCGCTGTTCTGCGTGTAACCACCCATCTTCACCGTGTGATTGCCCCAGATCTTGGTAAAGGTGTCGGAGAATTGTGGAGCCGCCTTGCGCACTGCATATTGGCCGACCGGGTTCTCAAAGATCGAGGCCTGAGAGAAGTCCGGGAAGTTGTGGTTGCCCGGGCTGCTATACGCGGGGATGTTCACGGAAGCGTCGCTGAAGACCTTGCCGTAGGAACCGGGGTAGTTCAACGTAGTCTTGAAAGCGGCGCTGGGGTTGGGCTCGGTAAATGGGAAACTGCCCCACGACCAGGCCGCCATTAAATCATTGGTCGCCGTGGAGTTGAACGTGCGCACCAGATGGCCCGCAATGACCTTGCCATCAAAAACCTGCTGTTCGCCGCCACCCGGGAATGGAATGGCATTGCCCGGCGTCCAATAGAGGTGGGCGCCATTGCCCTGGGCAAGATCCGAGTTGTGCGCCTGCTGGTACGAGATGTAAAGCTTTGTGTTTTCGTCCAGGTTATAGTCACCGCGTACGCGATAGATCCAGCCGTTGTTCAGACCGGGAATCGGTTGGTAGTAGTTAACGCCGCTTGGGGAGGTCGCCGGATTGGCGTTCGCCTTGGGCCAGATCTTGGCCAAGGCCGCGGCGCCAGGATCGAGAAACTGGCTCGGAATCTTGCCGCCCGAAGCGCCCGCGACCGGAATTGCCGCGCTGCCGTCAGGCATTGAGGTATCGGACTTGGTGATGTCGTAGCAATACGTTCCGGTCTGACCTGCGGTAAAACCGTTGGGGCACAGGACCAGATTGTCCGCGTTATCGCTGCTGAAGTCGCCGGCCATCATCTCCGGTGTGGGAATGAAGGACTGCAAGTGGTTGGAATTGCCAAGGTTCTGCCGCCAAAGCTCAAAGCCGCCCCAGAAGAAGACCTTCTTGTGGGCGAAGGGCACCGGGCCGCCAAGATTGCCTCCGGGGTAGTAATAGCTCGCATCTCCCACAGACGGCTTGATGCTTGTCTTGCCAGTCGTTGGCATTGAGCACGTTGTTGCGCGCATCAAAGTATCCCTCGCCGTGGAAACGTTCACTACCCGACTTGCTGATCGCGCTCACCACCACCGGACCGTTGGCGATTTCAGCGCTGAAGTTCGACGCTTGCACGGTGAGCTCCTGCGTCATATTGGGGTTGATGACCGAGAGCGAAGAGGCCATATCGCCCGGGTCGATGATGCTGGCGCCATCGGATAGCAGGGCTGTGCCGCCGCGATTCACCGCGCCGTTGATATCGATGCCCGAGCCGACCGCGCTGCTTTGCACTCCGATATTCAAGTCGCTGAAGGACGGCCCGTTCGTCAGGCCGCTCGACACCGTGGTCGCGCCCGGCAGCACCTTCATAAGCTCGGTCGTGTCGCGCCCTTCGAGCGCAAGGTTATTGATTTGCCTGGCATCCAGCACGGCGCTGCGTTCGCCGTTTTCAACAGGGATCTGATCCTCGTCCGCCTCAACCTGAATCGTCTCGCTCTCAGATCCAACCGCCAGCGAGAAAGAAGGAACCGTGCGTTGATCGCCTGTATGCAAGGCAATACCGGTGATTTCCTTGGGTGTAAATCCCTTCGCCGAGGCTTGCAGACTGTAGGTGCCCGGCTCAAGGGATGGGAATGCGAAAAGACCCGTACTGTTCGTCTTCACGCTGTGGGCTTGCTGGGTCGCCTCGTTGGTGAGTTTCACCTGCGCACCCACAATGACGTTCCCCGCGGAATCCTGAATGGTTCCGGAGAGAGTCGCTGTCGTCTGCGCCCCAATTTTTTGGGAGCCGCTCACGACGAAGATGACCGCCATCAGAAGCGAAAAAATCGCTCCCTTCCAGCGGAACTGTCTTACGTTATTGAGTTTCATATTGCCTCCTGAATTGGACTAGACCCCAAGGTTTCCCCGGAGCGAAGGTCGCCAACGAATACAAGCAGATCGAGGCCTGCGGGCATATCTTTGGCACCCGAACTATAAGCAGTTTTGAATTCGATTGTCAATCGCGAAAACGAACGTAAGTCCTTTAGAAAAGCGATTATTTAAGTTACAATTAAGTTGCAATTCCGGTATGTCGGGCATACGCACGGCTATGCAAACGGGCATCCCGGCGGCGATCCACTTATCACCTTTAAATAGCGAATATGTCGAGATTTCATAGCCTCGATCAGTCTCTTCCGGAAGCGGCCGAAATATGCCGGTCATATGCCGTCACATCGGCGCATGGTCAGCCCTGACCGCCAGCAGCCTGTGGTTAAAGTCGAGCTTTGAAAGGGCACGACTTTAGTCGTGCCGTAAATGACATGCAATGAATGTGGCCTTTAGGCCCTGAGGCGTGGTTTTCGGCATATTGGACTTTCACCACAGGCCGCCAGGACCTCTTCCATAAATCCAACCCAGTGCTATACTCGCTTCGATCATCAGGGAGTGCCCAGAGTGACTCGCAATCAACTCTTAGATGGACCAACCCTGCGTACTTCAGACGGGGTCTTCCATCCCAACACGGATTTCGAGCGGGATGAGGTGCGAAGGCAACTCCAGCGGGTTCTTGCCAGCCCGGTCTTCCAAAATAGCAAACGCTATGCTGCGGTACTTACCTATGTTGTGGAACAAACCTTGACGGGACACGGCGACCGGCTCAAGGAGCGGACCATCGGTATCGAGGTCTTCCAGCGGGCTGCCACCTACAACACCGCAACGGATCACGTGGTGCGCAGTGCCGCCCGAGAGGTTCGCAAGAGGCTTTTTCAGTACTACAGAGAAAACGATTGCTGCCCTTTGATCATCGATCTCCTACCCGGTTCTTACATCCCTCAATTTAGATGGGCTGAGGAACTACCGGCTAGGTCCGCTGCAACGCCTGTTTCGGATCAAGGCCCGAGAGTGCCGTTACCCGTTCCTGGGGCCCCAGTCTCTTGGGTCCGATGGAGTCGCAAGCGGATCTTGGCTTCCATGTTGATCTTGACCCTCTCCCTTGCTTCCTGGGGTGTGGTGTTCCTCCTCCATCGCCGTGATCCCTTCGAGGCCTTTTGGAGGCCGGTTCTGTCTTCCCGTGCCCCGGTTCTCCTCTGCATCGGAAATCTGGAAGGCGGACTAGGATCGCTCGGGCAGCAACCGAATTTGAGTTCCACCCTTTCCATCAACGATTTTCATAATTCCCCGTTTGAAACCGTCAATGTCTACGATGTCAGCACCATCACGAAGTTCGCTCGACTTCTTGGATCCAAGGGTCAGCGATTTGAATTCAAGTCACAATCGGATGCCACCTTTACGGACCTGCAGAACGGACCGGCCATTTTGGTTGGACTGGAGAATAACAACTGGACCGAACGTCTTGTTTCAGGCCTTCGATTCACGGTGGAACATCCGAATTCGACAAGAGTGATCATCCGCGATCGCAAGAACCCTTCCAGCCAGGACTGGTCAGTCGACTACGCCGCCCCCTATCTGGGATTAACACGAGACTACGCCTTGGTCTTGCGCGTGGCCGATCCCAAGACAGAACAGACCGTCGTTGTGGCCGCTGGAATCACGGTCTTTGGCACCTACGCGGCCGGGGATCTTCTGACAAACAAGAGCGAAATGAAAAAACTGGCTGCCATCGCTCCGCAAGGGTGGGAAAAGAAGAACATGGAGCTTGTTCTCTCCACCGATGTGATTCGCGGCCGCTCGGGTCCCGCCACAATCGTCGCCGCGCAATTCTGGTAGCCGATGAAACCACAGAAGACAAAGCGTCTCCGCGCCCCAATGGAGAAGTTCCCATTTTTAGACCATCTTTGCTTTCACAGTAGACTTCGGTGCCCCATCCATTCCGCGTTTTTCTGCGGAATGGGTGGGAAGCCAATGAACCTAAAAACTGCAGTTGCATGTGGGTTGAGGAGTCCACCCACCCCAAAACGTTGTCATCCTGAGCGAGCGAAGCGAGTCGAAAGCCTGCCCTGAGCGAAGCCGAAGGGGACCTGCATTTTCGTGGTTTTCAGGCTCACCTTTTCGGTGATTTCCCAAGTGCGATAAAGCGCGCGTCCAACTTGCAGTTTTCAACTATCTCATCAATCTTACTGCCGGATCAAGGTTTACTGTAGACTTGGGTGCCCCATCCATTCCGCGTTTTTCTGCGGAATGGGTGGGAAGCCAATAAAATTCCGGTCTACGCGATTTGCGAAAATGCTCTAAATCACATAGGACTGCGCTCTGTACAGAGGCAACGCCAGTCGATGCTTTCTCCACAGTCTGGCGGACAGAAGCGCCTCTTGCACTCCGCCCGGATACGCCTCATCCGCCTCAATTCGCCAGCGGAACAGGGGCGTCGAGGAGAGTCCACGGGAGCGCCCGAGAGCCTTTGGGGCTGCCGGGCGCTTCCTGTCATGGAGCTACTTCGATTCACTGACAATCGCGTCCGCAGCGTTGCCCGCCACGACCCAGTTTGCAGATCCAGCCACGACGGCCTCATCCTCGAACCAGAGAAATCCGAAATCATCGATGCACTCCGGAAGATCCGGCTTGATGATGATGTATCCCGGAATCACCGCGCCCGGAATGTAGGAGCTATCGCCTCGGTTGTTGCTATACGTCTTCGTCTTCGAAACCGTGCCGACGCCGGCGACATACGAGGTGCTGGATACCGGGTGCGTGCCGAGAATGTAGTTGACGGCGCGAAGAGTATATTCCGGGCTCACAAGATCAGGAAATGCCCGATGCAGAAAGTACATCCGAATGGCCATGTCCACCACCGCGCCCGAGCCGCCCCAGGTGCCGAGGCTGGGCGGAACGCCAAACGGCGTGGCGTCTAACTGCTTGTCCAGGCCTGCCATGTAGGTCTTGACCGCGTCACGCATCTGATCCTTCGCGCTCGCGTCCAGATAAGGCAATGCCCGGACCGCCGTCCAGCCACGGAACTCCATCTGCTGGGTCGTGATCATCTGAGGGAACAACTCCTTCAGACGGGACTTGTAAGGTTCGGCGCCATTCGTCGCAATGGTCAGTTCCAAAGCCGCAGCCCAGTCCATTCCTACCCCAAAACGGCCACCAGCGAAGCCGCCGAGCGGAGCCGATGGTGCGCTCGTCGCGCCGGTGCTCGCTGCAGCGCCAGACACCGCACCCTGAGACGCAGCCAGAACCCCATTCGGGGAAGCACTTCCCGGGGCCGCGCCCCAACCGCCCGACCGGAACGGCGTTGGGTGAGCCTTCTCGTCGTTCCACGCTTTGATTGCGGTCTCAAGGCAGTCCTTCGCCAGCGCGTCGTCCCAGCCTTTCAGCACATCGGCCGAGGCTGCCAGTGCTGCGATGGCGTTCCACTGGAAGAACGGGTTGTTCGACGTGAAGATCCAGCGATCGTCGGGCTTGCCGGAGTAGTCGCCCTTCACTTCGTTTGGCCCGAGCTTCGGGTCGTAGATGCGGCCGTCCGTTTTAGACGCCCCGTCTCCCAGGTGAGTGTACTGCCGCAGATCCGGTTCGTGCGTGCCGCGGATCGCATGACCGATGTTGTGAAACTGCGCCAGGATGAGCAGTGCCCCGTGCTTGACTTGCTCCACAGTATCCGGCACGCCATCGGGACGGTGCATCTCCACCTCACGGGCTGCTTCGTCCACTGTGAGTTCGTCGTAGCTGAGATGAAATTCGCGATAGGCCAGCGCCATACTCTGAATCACGCTGAGTTGCGCAGGTTCCTCGAGGTCGAAGTCGCCCGCGTCGTACCAGCCGCCCACATTCATCCCCGGAATGTGATCCCCGCCTTTGTACTTCCCGTCGGTTGCCGTTGCCTGATTCCAGCCGTCGAATTGCTCTCCGACCACCGGTGCCATGCGGCCATCATCCAGGTGCGAAGCGCCGTGCCATACCCGGTAGCCTTCGCGAACAGAAACGTGATCCATCTGCTCCGCAAGGTGATGGTCCAGGCTGTCCTGCCAGATCTTCGCGTAAGCGTCCTTGGAGATGGGGAAGGGCGCCGTACGCTGGTCCGCGTATTCGATGACATAAAGGCCGGGGTCCTTCACCGGGGTGAAATCGAACTTCGAATAAACGTACCGCAGCCAAGGCGTTGAGGGCGTGATCGGCCCCTCGAACACCGGCTTATAAGATCCGTCCTCCATCAGCCGCAGCACCTTGGCCGTTTTCGGTCCGTTGTACTTCGGATCGAGTTCGATCACCGCCACCTTGGAGAAACCCGGCGCATAACCGACCTGGCTATGCGCGATCATCGGCGGCCGTGTCCAGTTCGGAATCACATCCGGCCGGATGTGCCACACGATAGCGCCGGTGGTCTTGCCCGCAGGGATCAGCGAACGCAACACGAACCAGCCATTCTGCGCGCGGTTGCGTCCATCGAAGAGCATGAGGTCGCCCGTATCTGACTTCACGTTGATCCGGGCCAGGGTGTCGTCGACTCCCAACGTGATGCTCGTGCCCTGGGCGAACGGCAGCGGCTGCGTGTATCCCTTGGCCTTCTCCCAGTCCTCCAGGTAGTACGCCTTTTTGGGCGCATCGGGTAGTGGCAGCACCTTGATCATCGGATCGTTCGGTGTGCGCGGGAAGATGCCGGCTTTGGTTCCGTCCACCAAATACGTCTTGCCCATGTAGATCGAGGGCAGAAACTCCAGGTTGAAGCCCGCCCGCCCGGCCAGTTTCTCCGGGAGCGGCTTGTCGAGATTCACGCTGACCTTCACGCCGCCTGGTTCCGCTGCAACTTCCAGAGTGTAGCTAAAATCAAGGGCCGGGAAAGCAAGGTCGGCGGTGAGCCGGTCGTTCGCCTTATCCGCCTGGCGTCCTTTAAGGGTCGCCACCAGGTCCCACTGCTCCGGCGTTGGCATCAGGCGCACATCGCCGTTCGTGGCGATGCGCTGGCCGTGAAGAATCATCTCCATGGCTGTGTTCTTCTGGTCGACAAAAACAGGATGGTACTTGCTGTCGTAGAGAAATACGCTGAAACCCTGCGTGTCTAAGTAGTTTTTGTCGTTCACCTGCATTTGAACCTGGGCCCGGCAAGCCGGAAGCGAGGCCAGAAGAGAGAGACCGAAGGCAACAAAACGAATCGATGGTGCGAATGAATCAGAGAACATGATGGTTTGATCCTCATAGATAGAACTTGACGCGATCTCAGAGTGCCTCGCGAGTGATCCCGTTTTTTCGATTGGAGAGGAGGCAGAGATCGGCGAAAATCTCTGCCCGGATGATAGCTGTTGGTATCAGATTCGCCGAGCCCCGCGCCGGATCACTCGGACAAGGCAAACTCGCCGTCGATGCGGAAATGCCCCGTCGCCAGCGGCGCGCCGGTATCCGGCTGGCCTCCGCCAATGCTGAGGACATAGTCGCCAGAGGCAACCATCGGATTGCCCTGCTCTGTCACCATGCCCAGATCGCGCGGCTTCAGATCGAAATGCACCTTCTGGCTGACGCCCGGCTCCAGATGAATACGCTGAAAGCCGCGCAGCGCGGTCAACGGCGCGCCCTTGACGCTCGGGAACTTGAGATAGAGTTGGACCACCTCGTCGCCGGCAACTGCGCCCTTGTTGGCGACGGTGACCTCGGCGCTGAGGTCTTGTCCAGCCGCCACGGGTTGCGTAGGCAAGGTCAGCCCGCTGTACTCGAACTTGGTATAGCTCAATCCGTACCCGAACGGATAGAGCGGCTTGCCCGTGAAGTAACGGTAGGTACGGTTAGCCATCCCGTAGTCTTCAAAGTTAGGCAACTGGTCGACCCCTTTGTAGAAAGTTACCGGCAGACGGCCCGCCGGGTTGTTCTTTCCGCTCAGGGTCTCGGCCACGGATGCGCCGCCCTCTTCGCCGGGATACCAGGCTTCAAGAATGGCGTTCGCGTGGTCGTTGATCCAGTTGACAGCCAGCGCGCTGCCGTTCATCAGCACCACGGCGAGCGGCTTGCCGGTTGCGGCCAAGGCCTCCACCAGATTCTCCTCCGGCTGGGGAAGATCGATGCTGGTGCGGTCTCCGCCGAGGAAGCCGGGTTCGCTGACCGGCATCTCTTCGCCCTCCAGTTGGCTCGTGATTCCAACCACGGCAATCACAACATCAGCGTCTTTCGCCGCTGCGATCGCCTTGGGTGAAACCTCGTTCTCGACCTTTGCCCAAATCAGTTCCGCTTGATGCTTGCCGTTGTTGCTGCCGTAGGCGATTTCCAGCGCCACCTTGCGGCCCTTCTCAAGATGTATGCGGCCAACGCCGGATGCCGGCTGGGAGCCGCCACCAAAGGCCATCGCGATCTGCTTGCCATCAGCCGTCAACCTGCTGAAGCCCAGGCAGCGAATCCCCAGCAGATAGTCTCCCGATTCGGTCGGCGTAAGCGATCCCGACCAGCGCACGCCAAACGTCTTCCTCGTTGCTACCTCGGGCGGAACGCTCTTCTCGTCCAGCCTCAGATTCGGTTCCGTGCGGCTCACCAGTGGCGTCGTACTCGCCCCCGGAGCGGGCCGCCCGCGCACCATCCCTTCGTTGTACTCGGCCTTCAGTCCCGGTTTGCCGTCCGGCGTGGTCAGCAGTGCGTCAGGCACCGGTGCCCCGTCAGTCCGCAGAAACTGCGTGCCGGCAACAAAGGTGATCTCGGCGCCGGGAAACTCCGCCTTCAGACCCTCCATCACAGACACAATGTGCGTCGGCTGGCCGGCATAGTTGCCGATCAGCGGGCGGGTCTGGTCGGCCAGCGGCCCCACCACCGCGATCTTCCTGACCCCAGCCCCCAGCGGAAGCAGCCCGTCGTTCTTGAGCAGAACCATGGACTCGTTCGCCAATCTGCGCGCCTCGACGCGGTGGGCCGCGCTGTCCAGTTCCTTCTCGTCGATCTTCGTATAGGGAACCATCTCCGGCGGATCGAACATGCCCAGCTTGATGCGCGCGGTGAACAGTCGAATGAGCGCTGTATCGAGCACGCTCTCCGGAAGGTATCCCTGCTGCACGGCATCGGTGTACGCTTTTTCGGCCGGCTCGCCATAACGTTCGTTGGTGTTGACACACTCGTTGTCCATGCCGCGCAGCACAGAAATCGCCACGCCCTGCGCCTGGCTGGGCCGATAGCGATGGTTGGCCGCAACATCCTTGATCGCGTCGCAGTCCGAGACCACATAGCCCTGAAAACCCCATTTTCCGCGCAGCAGTTCCTGCAGCAAAAACTCGCTGGCGCAGGCCGGCTCGCCGTTGATGGCGTTATAGGCGCACATCACCGAGCCGGCCTTGCCCTCGACCACGGCGGCGCGGAACGCCGGCGTGTAGGTGTCCAGTTGGTCGTGACGGCTCACGTCCACATCGGCAAAGTGGCGCGTTGGCTCGGGGCCGCTGTGCACCGCGTAGTGCTTGGGCGTGGCAATGCCCAGATAGTAGTTGGGATCTTCGCCCTGCAGGCCGGTCACATACGCAACCCCCATCCGGCCGGTGAGGAAGGGGTCTTCGCCGTAAGTCTCCTGGCCGCGGCCCCAGCGTGGATCGCGGAAGATGTTCAGATTGGGCGACCAGAAATCGAGGCCTCCCATGATTCCCGTGTGCCCCTCGCGCGCATTCTGCACGTGCTTGATGCGCCCCTCCACTCCAATTTGCCCCGCCATGGTGTGAATGCCCGGCTCATCGAAGGTCGCGGCCAAACCGATCGGCTCGGGGTACTCCGTGACGCCTTCGTTGATGACCCCATGCAACGCCTCGCTCCACCACTGGTACGCGGGAATGCTCAGACGCGGGACCGCTGCGGAGTTGTTCTGCATCTCCGACGCCTTCTCTGCAAGCGTCATGCGGTGCACCAGGTCAGTGGCGCGCTCCACGGCCGGAAGCTTGGGATTGCTGTAAGGATAGCTGGCTGAATCCTGGGCGGAAGCCAGTTGGAGAAGAACACCTGCCAGAAGCACTCCGGTACACGCGACCATGCGAGACCTGCCGATTTTCATGCGAACCTCCAATTTAGGATTGAACCTAAAAACAGCAGTTGCTTTTGGGGTTGAGGCGTTCGTCCACCCCAAAACATTGTCATCCTGAGCGAGCGAAGCGAGTCGAAGGACCTGCGTTTTCGTGGATTTCAGCCTCACCTTTTCGGTGATTTCCCGAGTGCGATAAAACGCGCGTCCAACTTGCAGTTTTCAACCGTTTCATCGATCTTACTGCCGGATCAAGGTTGAAAGAACTGCGCTGCCACCAGTTGTTTGGGCGGCCCGCGGCTCGCCGCGCACCGACACCAAGGTTGCCTGCCAGTCCCGCAATTTTCCCGACGGTTCTAGCGATAAAGCGATTTACCCGAAACCATACCAGCCCTGGTCAGGATTAGGCAACAAAATTTGGTCGTGATCTAACAGCCTGTGGTTAAAGTCGAGCTTTGAAAGGGCACGACTTTAGTCGTGCCATAAATGACATGAAATGAATGTGGCCTTTAGGCCCTGAGGGGTGGTTTTCGGCATATTGGACTTTCACCACAGGCTGCTAAGGTCGTCCGGTAGCCCACACCCTGAAGTGGCTGAACGCCGCGGCGGGCACATCGTTCAGCGGCAGGGCCGGGCCCTCCCACAGCAGTCGGGGTGCGCCCTGGCTCACCGAATGCAGCCCTTCCAGATGAAGTGTGTGCTTGCCCGCCCTCAATCCCAGGGACCCGCGATCGTAGCGCACCGCATTGCCGGGAGCACCGCAGACCTGCGCGAACGGCGGTCCGGTCTTTGCCACTTCGATCCCGTCGATCACCAGCCGTGCGCCATCTCGCGCCATCAGATGAAAGCTGTAGCCGCCGTCGGCTGGAATGTCGATCAATCCGTCCCATACCGCCGCGTACCGGGTGAACCCTCCCGCGCTGGCTTGAAAGTCCGGCGATAGGCCGCTGAAGACGGCCCGCTCGTTGCTCAGGTCCGGCAACTCGGTCCACACCCCGGGAAAAACCTGCCAACTGAGGCCCTGCTGTGTCTCTCCTGGAACTTTGACCGCATCGTGCCAGTGCCCCACCGCCACCAGCCCTTGCGAGGCCCAATCCTGGTCACCAAATTTGTTCTCCACATGCAACAGCACACGAAACCGTCCCGAGCCATCCAGCAGGGTTCCATCGGCATCGGGAAAGCGGTGAACCACCTTGCTTCCCGTCGCCTGGGTCCCGTCGCCAAAGAGCCATGTGTAACGCGCCCCTTTGGTTTCAACCGCGGTGAAAGTCACTTTCTGCCGGGGAAAAAACACCGTCGGATCGGCCGTGAACTTCGCCACCGGCCCCTTGGACTCGACAAAGTGAGGTGTCTCGGCGCCGTTCGTCACGCTCAACGGTAGGTCGGCTTCACTGCTGGCGACGGTCTGGCCTACCTTGACGTTCTCGAAGGTCACGCCTGTGATACTCCCCGCCATCGTCGATCCCACCAGGGGCGGCTGATCGAGCGCCCATATATTGCGAAAGGTGACACCGCTCAGCCCTGGCCCATCCTTCTCCATCTGCGCCAGCGAATACCAGTTGTCCAGAAACAGGTTCTCGAAGGTGAAGCTGGAGTGCAGGCCCTTTGCCCCCTGTGTACCCCAAAAGCCGAACACCCCGAACTGCTGTCCGCAGGCCCCTATCCCTGCGTGCAGAATGTCGGAGTTGCGCAGCGTGAAATTGCGCGAGTTATACGTCTTGCGCGGCCAGGCGGCACGCACGATATTCGAGATGCTGGTGGAAAGCTGGCTGTTCTCCACCACGATATTCTGCACATCCTTGCCGGGCCGCAGCAGGTCTTCGTCCTTGTACCCGTCCCAATTGCCCTGCATCGCAAACACGTCGTCGGAGGCACGCAAAAAGGAGTTGCTCACCACCGCATCGCCCCCGCCCAGCCAGTCCATGCCATCCTGATTAGCGTTGCCGGGGTTGCCCCCAATGACCCGCAGATCGTCGTACTTGAATCCCGTCGAATCCTTCATCTGGATCGACCAGGTCCGCGCCCGAACGATGCAGGTGAGGCCATCGATCTCCACGTTCTTGGCCTCCATCGATCCAATGCAATGCCAGTCCGGCTTCTGCATCCAGCCTTCGTCGTTGGCCGGGTCCTGGGAGCCTTCGTAGACGATCGTCCCCCGGCCGAGAATCTTGACGTTCTCCACCTTCCACAGGTTCAGACTCCCATAGAAATAGGAACCCGGCGCCAGGTAATAGGTCTCGCCACTCTTCGGATTCAAGCTGTTGCGATAGACCCCCGGCAGGTAGGCATGAATGGTGGGATCGCGCGGCATCGGCGGAACCGGCGCTCCCGCAAAGAGAAACAGCATCTTGGCATGATTCAAAAAGTCGCCTGGGCGCGAGATCGAGAGCTTGGCCGGTGCAGACAACGGAAAGCGAATCGTCTGCCCCTCGCGCACCGGGCGAATCCCCAGCCTCCAGGGTTGGATATCGACTCCTTTGTCCCAGAATCCCGGCTCGGCGGCGGTAATCTCCACCTCTACCCGGCCCGGCTTGACGGAAGTAAAGTCGAAGCTCGCAAACTCATAGCTGGCGGCGGCGTGGGCCACTTCCACCGCCTTGCCGTTCACCCGCACGGTGAAGGCAGTAGAGCGCATTTCCGCTGGAACGGGAACAGGCTCGAACGGGGTCGCGGTAGCCGCAACAAGGGCCGTGGGAGCAAGCGCTAGCAGAGTCAAACAAAGGCCCTGTCTCAAAGAAAACCAGGAGAATGACGGAAAAACCAGCAAAGAGGCGGACTCCACAAGGCAAAGTGAGATCGTTCCCACTCTACCACTCGTGAGGAACAGGCATCGTAGCGAGACCGCTTGATCGGAAAGCATTGCCCATACAGAATGGGTGCCCCAGCTCCCCGATTTTGGGACCTGGGAAGGCACGAATTCAAACGCTCAAGAGACTAGATTCCCTCCCCCATCGAGACAAGCCCGCTGAGACGATCCAATTCCTCTCGATACGCGCTGCGCTCGGCTGCCTCTGCCTTAAACGGATCCTCCGGCTGCGCCTTTCCGCCCAACTGCTCTTCCAGCGTCTCAACACGCGAGGCCAGAGCGATCAAGGCATCCGAAAGAGGATCCTTGATGTCATGCGGGTCCGTAATCAGGAGCCGTTCGCCGTTGCGATACACAATGTGCGCCGGCACCCCGACCACCGTCGAGTTGGGCGGCACATCGGCCAGCACCACCGACCCCGCGCCTACCCGCGAGTTTTCGCCCACGGTAATGTCGCCCAGAATATTGGCATTGTTGCCGATAAAGACGCCCGCGCAAATCGTTGGATGGCGCTTGCCGTGACCCTTACCCGTGCCGCCCAGCGTTACCCCTTGGTAGAGGGTGACATCGGGGCCCACAATCGCGGTTTCGCCAATCACCACGCCCGTTGCATGATCGATGAAGAGACGCGCACCCAGCAGCGCCCCAGGGTGAATATCGACTCCCGTGAAAAAGCGGGCCACTTGCGACAAAACGCGCGCCGGCAAGCGCAACTTCGCCTTCCAAAGCCTGTGGCTGGCCCGGTGGATCCAGACCGCCCATAACCCGGGGTAGCAGAGAAATACTTCGAGCTTCGAGCGTGCCGCCGGGTCTCGCTCCAACACCGAGGCAATGTCCTCGCGAATGCGGGCAAACATGGGCATCATCTTTCTTCCTGGGTCACGGACTCAGAACCGCCCGCAGGCATTCACACGTTGGATTTGCTTGAATTACGAGTCACCCGCCTCCAGAGCGCAATCCTGGCAGCGCCAGAGGCAGGAGACTCGGCATCCGTTTGCAAAAGCAACTACTTACAGCGTGACATCTTCCGTCGGCAGGGCCAGCGCCTTCTGCCGCAGACTGTCGAAAAGCGCACTGGTGAGATAGCGCTCGCCGAAGCTCGGCAGAATGGCCACGATGGTCTTTCCCGCGTTCTCTGGCCGCGCCGCCACCTGCAACGCGGCATGGACAGCCGCGCCCGAGGAGATGCCGACGAAGAGACCTTCTTCCAGAGGAAGACGGCGGGCAGTGTTGATGGCGTCGTCATTGGAGATCTGAATGATCTCGTCCACCAGACTCGTGTCGAGAATGCTCGGCACAAATCCTGCGCCGATTCCCTGGATCTTGTGCGGTCCCGGCTTGCCGCCGCTGAGAACGGGGCTGTCGGTAGGCTCTACGGCAATGGCCTTGAACGCGGGATTGCGCTCCTTGATGTATTTGGCAACGCCGGTAATCGTGCCGCCCGTGCCGACGCCGGAGATGAGAATGTCCACCTTGCCGTCCGTATCGTTCCAGATCTCGGGGCCGGTAGTGGCATAGTGAATGGCCGGATTCGCGGGGTTGTCGAATTGCTGAAGGATGAAGCCATTGGGCGTTTTAGCCAGAATCTCGCTGGCCTTGGCGATCGCGCCTTTCATGCCCTTGGGGCCAGGGGTGAGCACGATCTCTGCACCAAAAGCAAGAAGCAGGACGCGCCGCTCCAGGCTCATCGTCTCTGGCAAGGTGAGGATCAGCTTGTAGCCCTTGACGGCCGCTACGAAGGCCAGCGCGATGCCTGTGTTGCCGCTGGTGGGCTCGATGAGAACAGTCTCGCCCGGCTTGATCTTGCCGGCCTTTTCGGCGGCCTCGATCATGGCCAGCCCAATGCGATCCTTGACGCTGGAAACGGGGTTCTGGCTTTCAAGTTTGACCAGGACGGTGGCTCCCACGCCTTCTGCCATGCGGTTGAGCCGTACGAGCGGGGTCCGGCCAATGAGTTTAGTCACATCCGCAGCGATCTGCGCCATGAAATTCTCCTCTCCGGGAGTCGTTCCCGGTACGTTCTTACTTCGTTTTTGGGGGATGGAAAATAAACTGAACAGCGGAAAACAGTAGCTTATACGCACGTCAGCTTCGGAGCAGGCACCAGAACGGTGTTAGCGACATCGAGGCATGAACACAGCCTAGACCCAAGCCCCGCCATGTTGCAAGTGAAACTGCTTAAAAATTGAACAGAATCTGCACCCTGCAGCGAATCTGGTCGGCCGGGGAAGATGCCCGGCCAGATTCTACTCACTTGCACTCCCACTTTGACCGGGAACGGGCTGTTTCCTCTTGGAGAAGCCTGTCTCGCACCAAAAGGAGTACAAATCCGACTTCAGACCCAATTCTTGGCAGAACCGCAGCAGGCAACTGAAACCTTCTCACCGCCTGCCGAAGTAAATTTCCTCCAGCAAAGCCGCATAAGCGCTAACTTGTTTTAAAGAATGCTTGCTCCTGCGATTTGCGCTTGCGCGGCCTTGCCCGAGGCTTGGCGAAGGTTGGCCCCTCAGAGGGGCCTGGTCATCCTTCCTGCCAATGGAAGCGCACCGCCAGCGCCTCCTTCTTGCCAAGGGAAGCTCATTGCCAGCGCCTCCTTCTTGCCAATGGAAGCGCACCGCCGGCGCCTCCTTCTAGCCAAGGGAAGCTCATTACCAGCGCCAGATTTGGCGCCCGCGCCGCAGGCGCAGTGTTTGCTAGCCCCGCGTTTCAACGCGGGGTCAGCGCAACCAAAGATTTGTCCGGAGTCCCGTAGGGACGGCGCCCGTGCTCCGCGTCTCTCGACGAATTCTGCGAGAAGAAGGTAAAAACTCAAGACGGGAACGACTTCGGTAAACGTCAAACTTCTCCTGCCTCCACAGCAAAGCCGGGGGTTCCCCCTTCGGAAATAGGGATTGCAGACGAACTCCCACGCCCGCCAAACCATCGGAAGTTGGCAGGGTGATATTCTCGAAGTGACTCAACCGCTGGCGGTTGGTCCGAAGAAGGGTCTCAAAAAATGACGCAGGAAGAAAAACGCAGGTCTGACGTGGGCAATGTCTCTTGGACCCATTTGCGACTTCCTCCCTTTCCCCAGGTGGCAGTTCGCGTTCTGCAGCTTGCCAACAGGGACACCGTCCAGTTGCACGAGCTCAGCGACCTGATCTCCTCCGATCCGGCCTTTGCCAGCGAAGTGCTGACCATTGCCAACTCGCTGCTCTATGCTCCCCGCTTCCCCTCCAACAGCGTTTTGCAGGCCATCGCTGTCCTGGGAGTCAACAACCTGCAGGGCCTTTGCCTGACGGTGGGCGCTCGCGCCTACCTCGGAAAAGTACTCAGTTTTCCCTCCATGCGCATCATCTGGCGACACAATCTGGCCACGGCGATCATCGCCGAGCAACTGGCAGCGGCCGGGTTTATCGACAAAGAAACCGCATTCACCTGCGGGGTGCTCCACGATATCGGCCGCCTGGGAATTGCCGCCATCCGCCCCAAAGAGTATGCGGCTCTGCTCGAAGAGCATTGTGGCACCCCAGCGAGCGCGCTCTTGGCGGAGAAGCAGCTTTTCGGGGCCGACCATTGCACTATCGGAAAGCAGTTGATCTCTGACTGGAAGCTCCCCAGCGACTTCGAAGCGATCGTCTCCGAACACCATGCCCCCCGCCAGAAAGATGGTCCATGGGGAATGGCGGAATTGATCAACGTCAGTTGCCGCATGGCCGACACGGTCGGTTTCACCGCTTTTCCCGGCTGCGAGTCGACGCCCTATGCTGAATTGCGGGAGGAACTGCCGCAAAGGGAGCAGCGTTTGTTCTATACCGAAGTCGATCTTCTCACAGAGGAAGTCGCCAAGAAGATCGAAGCCGTCGAGTCGGTCTAGCGTTGAGACCGGATGATCTCCTAATCCTCCCCATGAATCCGGGTGCCCCTGGTCTCGCTCTTGAGACCAGGGAAAGCACAAATCCGCGCCGTCATGGTACCAGACCGCCAACCCTCTGAGGAACTCTATTGGGCAGGCAGGGTGAGGTACAGCTGTCCAAGATCTGTGAGTTGGCCTGAAGCATTGAACAAGCTGGTAAAGTGCGGATCGGGGCTCAGACGGCCTGTAAACCAGGCATATCGAAATACATCCGAGCGGCTCTCGCAGGTCGCGACCATGTCGGTCATCTGCGCTTCCTGCTTTGCCAGGGTATCGATCTGCGCGCCGTCATTCTGGCTGTGCCAGTTGGCAAACTCAGTCACCCAAAAGGGCTTCCCGTATTTGGCAAGGGCATTGAGCTGATCGTTCAGGCCGTAATCGTACCAGTGAAACGCCAGATAGTCGATTTGCGGATTCCGATTCTGATTTGCAGCCTGATACGCAGCATAAAAAGCGTCGAGCCAGGTTACTGGGTTTTCGTAGCCTTGCATCGTTCCCCAGTTCATGGCGGGCCCTACGATCTTCACTCCGGTAGCTGTGGCGATTGCCTCGTATTGCGGCCATATCTGTGCTGCCTTCTGAGGTGTCATGTTGGCTTGGTCTGTAAGGTTCGGCTCATTGAGCACGAGGATGTATTGGATGTCCGGATTCGCCTTTAGATACGCTTCAATGCTGGCCGCATTGAAGTTATCATTCCATAGCATGGGATAAAAATCCATCCCATAGAGAGTGGAGTAATTGGCCGGTACCCCGGTATTGGGAGCTGAACTCCAGTTGTACCACCAACTTACTCCCGGAGAGATCGCAGCAAAATCTGCCGGTGTAGCGAGGTCGTAAGCGATGCCGCGCTTGGCGCTTTTCGTAGGCGTAGGCGTCGGCGTTGGTGTAGGTGTAGGTGTTGGCGTTGGCGTTGGAGTTGGCGTTGGAGTCGGAGTCGGAGTCGGAGTCGGTGTCGGTGTCGGTGTCGGAGTCGGAGTGGGTGTCGGCGTCGGCGTCGGCGTCGGTGTTGGGACTGGCGAGGGTTGCGTTCTTGCCGTCGTCGGCTGGCTACAGCCTAACATTCCAGCGAAGATTGCCACGACGAACAAGAAGAGCAGACTGTTCAGCTTCATTTCTTCCCCAAATCTCGTGAGATGACTTGATGATTCAAGTTCGACACGGAATGACCTGAGCAACTTGACCACCTTCAGCCCAGCCAGAATCAATAGCTGTATGAATCCATTGTATATAGGAGTGCGAGCTCGGAATCCAGCGCCGGACCCAACAGGACACTGCAACTTTGGTTTTGCTCTAGTACCGTGACCGTGTGATTCTGTAATTTGACTTCGAACTATGGGTGCCCCAGGTCTCGATTTTGAGACCTGGGATGACCACCACTTCACACGGTCACGGCACTCGTGCCCACGCTCTGCGAGCATCTGTTCCTGTACCAAGGCTCAGAAGATCGCAAGCAGGGCCGAACCGATTGAACTCGCAACAGTCCGGGCGTCCAATTTTGCGGCACAGAAAACCATATGCCTCCGGCAATCTCCTCCCACGCCAACTCGCCAACTCGCCAATGCGCGAAGCGCGCGAACTTGCGAAAACAGCTTCCTCAAGCAAGCCGGATAAGCCCAATATCTATCCCAGAATTGCCCCAGCTCTCCCAACACAAGCCTCCACTGTCCCCATCGCAGGAGTTTGCTCAGAATTACCTGATTCCGGCTCACAATAAAGTTGCGCAAGCCATCAAACTGGCCGGCAGCCGATCCCGGACAGCGCGCAGGACGGGGGAAAATCCAGCAAAAAAATTGCCCCCCACCCCCTACCCTATTGAATTCGCACTTTTTTGGCTCGCCAAAACGAGTGCAAGTCATTCCATATGTGCGTTTTGGCTCCAAAACCTGGTTGGCGAAAAAGTAAACAAACACCCCCATTTTTACCCGGGAAAAGGGCCGGAAACGGGCATTTTTCCTCTGATTCCGCTCTTGCGAAGCAGCAAAACTGCCTAGTCAATCTCCCCCTCGCCCACCAAGATCCCGGTGGACCACTTCCGGCAGAGTTGGACCCTCTGGTCTGCTCGGTAGTCCGGTATTCTCCGGACTGAAATCCCGGGCTCTGACCGCACAAAATACTTTGGTTTTTCCCGGCTTATCGCCGCGCATTTTACCTGTTTGTGCATTTAGCCTCCGTTTTCCACAGCCCCCTATTTGCCAGAAAATGGCCCTCCGAACCAAACTGGATACGTAAATCCAACAACATGTACCAAAGTCGATACCCGTTATCCACTCTTTTTTTTATTGCAACGGTAGTTCTTGTCTGCTTATCCACGCATACTCTTGGCATAATCGCAGCTAGAGCGGTTAACCAGCAGCTTTTCCGTGAACCGGGTTCAGGGCGAATGCCCGGGACTGGAGTCCAGATCAGATGTCTCGCCAGGCCACCCAGAGGAGCACCGTCGAGTGACCAGCTATAGCCGACAGGAAGTCCTGCGCATCTTGCAGATCAGCTCCCGCCAGTTGCAGGGCTGGGAGCGCGCCGAACTGATCTCTCCCATGCAGACCTACTCGTTCCAAGACCTCGGCCAGCTCCGGACGCTGCGCATCCTGCGCGAGGAGTCCGTGTCGGCCGCCTCCATCCGTCACTCGGTGGTGGCCATGCGAGCCGTCGCTGGCATGGCCAATCCGCTGGTGGAAGCCTGCCTGGTCCGTACCGGCACGCGACTTGCCTTCCGCCATCACGGCTCTATCGTGGACCCGATCCGCCGCCAGTTGCTGTTCGACTTCGAGCGCTTTGACCCTCAACGCGCGGTCGTTGCCAACCTCTTGCGTCCCGGTTTTGATACCCAGCACGGCGTGCAAGACCTGTTCCTCGAAGCTGTTCAGGCTGAAGAGATGGGTGAAAAGGACCGCGCCATTGAACTCTACGAAGAGATCATCTCGGTCGACTCCACCTATGCCCCGGCATTCATCAATCTGGGAACTCTCCACTTCCATTTGCGCCAGTTTGAACGGGCCGAGGAACTCTACCGCCATGCGACGGTGGCCGATCCAACCTATGTCTTGGCATTCTTCGATCTCGGCAATGTGCTGGACGAGCTGGAGCGGCCCGATGACTCCATCGCCGCATACCGGCAGGCAATCGCACTTTCTCCCCGCTATGCGGATGTGCACTATAACTTGGCATTAGCCTACGAGCTCAAGGGCCAGCGCCGGCCTGCACTGCGCCATTGGGAAGCCTACATCCGCCTCGACGGGCAAGGTCCATGGGCCGAACATGCCCGCGGTCAGATTCACAAACTGCTGAGCCGCGAGATCCTCTCCATCGCCTGGCGGAAAGATGGATTCGTCAAGCGCACCAAAGGCCGGGCCGCCTTGGAACTGGTTACTCCCTAAAGCAGTTCCTGATTAGTATTTTGCCTGTATAGGTTTGTGCCTTTCGGCCGGTCCGGCTTGCAGAGACAAGCACACCGTGCCCCATCCATTTCGCGTTTTCTGCGAAATGGGTGGGAAGCCCATGACGCTCTTCAAGGGCCGCATTAATAGAGCTGCGCTGGACTGGATTTAAAAAGTTCAGTTCCCGCAATTCCAACGGGAGGCCTTGCCAACCCTTAAGCGGTCTGCGTTCGACGCACAGAGCGCACGCCCGACACCCTGCGCAGGCCGAGAACCATCTTGTTCAGGTGACGCACGTCCTGGGCTTCGATCACAAACTCAATCTGAGCCTCACCGTCGTCGTCCTGCTTGATGTCTACCCCGCGAATATTGGTGTTGTCGTCACTGATGACGGCAGTCAACTCCCTCAACATGCCGGCACGATCGTCGCAGGCGACGGTAATCTTCACCGGGTAACGTTGCGGCTTGCCTTCTTCTTTCTCGCCGGCTCGCCCCCATTCCACGGCAATGCGCCGATCGCTCTCGTAGAGCAGATTCTGCACATTCGAGCAGTTGCGCGCGTGCACAGCCACACCCTTGCCGCGCGTCACATAGCCGATGATCTCCTCGCCGCGAATCGGGTTGCAACATCGCGCCCGATAGACAAGCAGATCGTTTTGTCCTTCCACCTGCAGCGAATCCGACCCGGTTAGGTGCAGCTTGCGCACCGCATCCGACATGGCCGACTCGACCGTCCCCGGCTGCTTGATCTCCGGTTCCGGCTCGCCCTGGTTGGCGTATCCCGGCGAAAGCTTATTCAGAATCTGGTGGGCCGAGTGCTTGCCCAGCCCGACCATGGCCAGCAAATCGGCAGCCGTGGCTGCACCATATTCACCCGCTACGCGCCCCAAATCCTGATCGACGATCTGACTCATCGGGACCTTGAACTTGCGCGCCTCGCGTTCCAGCAGTTTACGGCCGATGTCCACAGCGCGGCGGCGCTGGTCTTCGTTCAGCCAGTGCTTGATCTTATTGCGCGCGCGGGGACTCTTCACAAACGTCAGCCAATCGCGGCTGGGTTTGTGGTCTTTCTGCGTAACAATCTCGACAATGTCGCCCGTGCGCAGCTTGGTCCGCAGCGGCACCATCCGCGAGTTCACCTTGGCGCCCACGCAGGTGTGTCCAACTTCGGTGTGGATGGTGTAAGCAAAATCGATGGGCGTGCCATCGGCGGGAATCACCACTACTTTGCCCTTGGGCGTGAAGGTATAAACCTCATCCGGGTAGAGATCCATCTTCAGGCTCGATAGGAACTCGTTCGGGTCGGTCATCTCCTTCTGCCACTCCACCAGCTGGCGAATCCAGTTGAGACGCTCTTCATCGCGGGCCGTCACGACCGCGTCTCCGGCCTTGTACTTCCAGTGCGCAGCAATGCCTTCTTCGGCGATGCGGTGCATCTCTTCGGTGCGGATCTGCACTTCGAACTGGTGACCGCTTGCACCCATCACCGTCGTGTGCAACGACTGGTAGCGATTGGCGCGAGGCATGGCGATGAAGTCCTTGATGCGCCCCGGCACGGGCCGCCAGAGCGTGTGAATCAGCCCAAATACCCCATAGCAGGCTCCAACATCCTGGGTAATCACTCGAATCGCCAGCAGATCGTAGACCTGGTCGAAAGATACCTGGGAGCGCTCGATCTTCTGAAAGATGGAGTAGAGCCGCTTGATGCGCCATTCCACCCGCGCCTCAATGCCGTTCTCGCGCAGTTGCTCCAGCAGCGTGTCTTCCACGCCGTGCATGAATTGCTCGCCTTCGCTGCGACGCTGCTCGACAGCCGCGGAGACCTTCTCCCAACTGACCGGATCGGTATAGCGGAAGGCAAGATCTTCCAACTCGCCACGCACCTTGCCCATACCCAGACGGTGGGCAAGCGGCGCATAGATATCCAGTGTCTCGCGCGCGATTGCCTCTTGCCGCTCCGGTTGCAGATGCTCGAGGGTACGCATATTGTGCAGCCGGTCGGCCAGCTTGATCAAGACAACCCGGACATCGGAGACCATGGCCAGCAGCATCTTGCGGACACTCTCTGCCTGCCGGTCTTCACGATTGGCGAACTGGATCTTGTCGATCTTGGTAACGCCTTCGACAATGTGAGCTACCTGGTCGCCGAACTCCGCTTCAATCTCCTCGGTCGTCGCGGGAGTATCTTCCACCGAGTCATGCAGCAGGCCGGCAGCGATCGCCGTCGCGTCCATCTTCATCTCTGCCAGCACTTCGGCCACTTTGAGCGGATGCACGATGTACGGTTCACCGGAGGCGCGAATCTGCCCCTCGTGATGGCGTACACAGAAATCCCATGCTTTTCGGATGAGTGTGATGTCTTCGCTGGGACGGTTGGCGTGAACCTGGGTAAGCAGCGCATCGAAGCGCTCTTGAATAGCCTGCCGCTCAGCAGCCTGACGTTCCGGAGCGCGGCGATCAGGCGAAACCGGCCCCACTACTTTGGCCGGAACACGCACTCCCTGGCCGGTTTCCCCGCTGCTCGACTGGGAAGCCTTGGAATCACCTTCCGGAACTGCTTGCCGGACCGTTGCCATGCTTCATTATAGGCCGTTTATGTTTAGTGCGACGGAGCGATGTGGGACGAGATGAGTAAGCAGAAGAATTCTCGCAGAAGTGCTGAGCCAACAATCTCGACGCCTACTCCGCGTTCTTTGCCGGCTCGGCGTCATTGGATTCCGCCGGTTCATCCAGCTTGATCCCAACGCCGGGAATGAATCTGTTATTGCCCCACGCATGAAATGAACGAATCTCACCACTCAACATCACGTCATTCTCGGGAAAGCGCAACCATACGCGATCTCCGATCTTCCACTCCAGGGGACTGTAAACGAAGATTCCAGTGGCTGAAATGTTCGCGGTCACGACCTTCTCGGCATGGTCAAAACTCGCGTCCGCAGCCAGATACACAGCCAGCACCCGTTCTTTGCGAGCGCATTTTCGGATGGGACGCGCCTTGAATCGCTGGCACTCTGCGACAAATCCCTCCAGAGTGTGACTGAGAACGCGGAGATCGTTTTCAACAAACTTGAATTTGGCATTCGGAAAGAACTCAAGAACTTCCTGAACCGTCTGCTTGTCCTGCTGCGAAGCCGTGACCAGAGTGGTCAGTTCCAACAGAATTCCATTCACGGCATTGGCTTGAAGGATTGGTGTCAACTCCGCCAACGAGGCAAGCAACAACGCATCCACTCCCATGGACTGCAAAGAGGCACCAACAAAAACCCGCGAATCCTCATTCCGCGATACCACCACGCAAATGCTCAAACTCGTATCCCTTTGACCTTGATTGTAGAGTCATTGACCGCCTTCGCGGAGGCTGAGCCTATCGAACGTAACCGAATGCTTGCAGGTTCGGGCAGGATGGTTGGCTGCGAAGCGCGGAGAGCGCGGCAAACATGCTCCCACGCCGGATCGCCAGGTGGGCTTGCGCGCCCGTATGCCCATGCTTGGTAAGATGAATCTGTCTCACCCCAGGCCTGGCCGCGCGGAGTTCGCAAACTCGCACCCAGAACCAGGAAGACGAACGCGCTGTCTGGGGACAATCCGAATGGGTAAGGGCCGGCAATTTGCTTTCGACCCGGCCAGCGGCGCCCCAAGCCAGAGTACACCTATCAGGAGCAACATGACCAAGCCGCGCTCGTTCGACCCCGCAAAATCCGCGAAGTCCGCAAAATCCCCCCGGACCTCTGCCCCCTCGTCACCCTTTCAGCGCTCGTCCGGTGGAACATCCCGCCCCTCCGCTCCACGCCCAGTCCGTCAGGAAGGCAGTGGCCGAGAGTCTGCTCCCCGCGCAACCGGCGCGCGCGACTACCGGTCCACCGAGTCCAGAGCAGGTCAGGCTAGGCCAAGCAGCGGACCTGCCGCTCCCCGGACCGCGCCGAGCGACGCTCCGGCGCGCCCCCGCACCGCAGCCGCAGCGCCGTCTCGCCGCTCGGCGCCCCCTGCGACCCGCTCAAGCGGCGAATCAGCCTTGCGTCGAAAGGCCCCAGTTCCGACCAGGACTCCCGCTCCCAAGCCTCCCAAGGACGAGATCGGCGCGCGGATCAATCGTCGAGCCGCGGATCGCCTGCGCACCGGTTTTCTCTGGGTCTACGCCTCGGATGTCGAGTCGCTTGGCCTTCCTGCCAATGCCGAAGCGCCTGCCCTGCTTCCTGTCGCCGACATGCGCGGAATGCTTCTGGGCACCGCGCTCTTCAGCCCCACTTCGCAGATCGCGCTGCGCATGGTTTCCCGCGAAGCCATCACAGAATCGCAATGGCTGGAGTTGTTGGCTACCCGCCTTCGAACCGCCATTCAGCGCCGCAAACGCCTGCTCGACGCGGATACCGACTCCGTGCGCCTCTGCTTCAGCGAGGCCGATGAACTCCCCGGCCTGATTCTCGACAAATATGCCGGGCTGGTGATTCTTCAGCTTCTGGCCAAGGGTCTGGATTCCGCTGCCGTGCGGGAAACGATTGTCAAGGTCCTCCGCGAAGAGCTCAAGCCCTCCATCATCGTGGAGCGGCCCGATGCCCGGGTGCGCGAGTTGGAGGGCATGGCTGCCCCCAACCTGGAGCCGCTCTTCCTCGCCAAGAAAAGCGCATCGGCAGCCAGCGTTCAATTCAAGTTGAATGGACTGGTCTTCAACTTCGACGCCAACTCCGGACAAAAGACGGGCGCCTTTCTCGACCAGCGCTCCAACTACGCCGCTGCCCGCGACTGGGCAACAAAACTGGGCAAGACCGGCCGGGCTCTGGACATCTGCACCTATCAGGGCGGCTTCGCACTGCATCTGGCCGAGGTCTGCGAACAGGTCACCGGCGTGGACTCCTCACGCGCTTCACTGGAAGTTGCCGAGCGCAACCTTGAGGCCAACCGCAAGAAGCTGTCCGCTGCCGTGGACTGGGTAGAGGCCGATGCCTTCCAACTGCTGCGCGACTGGTCCGACCGGGGCGACAAGTTCGACGTGATCGTGCTCGATCCGCCCGCCTTCGCCAAGAGCCAGCGCGCCGTGGGAAACGCTCTGAAAGGCTACAAGGAAATGAACCTGCGGGCCCTGCGGATGCTGAGTCCGGGCGGGCTGCTGGTGACCTGCTCCTGCTCGCACCACGTGGGATGGGCCGAGCTGGAAGCGACCGTGGCCGCAGCCGCAATGGATGTCTCGCGGCGTGTGCGCATCCTGGAACGGCGCGGAGCCGCTCTAGACCACCCGGTCGTTTTGAACCTGCCGGAAACGGAATACCTGAAATGTTTGATCGTCGAAGTGGAATAACAGGACCAGCCCGGATCGACAACTCACAAACCTGGAAGGGGGGGGCCAGCGCCGCCCCCCGCCACATGAAAAAAAACGGGCGAAAAAAACGCA
>Ga0302320_10004578_pt1 | contig 31360 bp, 22 predicted proteins | sample Bog_T0_3_FD_202130 | JGI IMG/M metagenome (GOLD analysis project Ga0302320, IMG submission 202130) | Peat permafrost microbial communities from Stordalen Mire near Abisko, Sweden - Bog_T0_3 | ecosystem: Environmental > Terrestrial > Soil > Wetlands > Peat | place: Sweden: Abisko, Stordalen Mire... | reverse complement strand
ACCGACTCGGTGAGGCGCGCATGGTGGAGGATCGCCCGGTTGTCCCAAAGCGTCGTCGCGATCGACGTACCGAAACTGCCTGCGGTGATACGCGCGAAATTCGAGAGCCCCGAAGCGGAGGGAATCCTCTCGGGAGGCAGGTTCGACAGAATGAGGCTCACGAGCGGCACGAAGAAGAACGCCATCGCCGCGCCTTGGACGACGATCGGCACGACCAGAAACGCGAAATCCGCCTGGGTGTTGTACTTCGTGCGCATATAGAGCGACAAGGCGAAGATCAAGAATGCAACCGTTGCGAGACGCCGCGGATCGGTCTTGCCGACCCTCCTGCCCACGAACGGGGAGAGCAGCAAGGCGAGGATGCCCACGGGCGCGGTCAACAGGCCCGCGTCGGTCGCGGTATAGCCCATGTACTGGATGAGCCACAGCGGCAGCACCACCACGTTACCGAAGAAGACGCCGTAGCCCAAGGACATGGCGAGCGTACCGGTCCAGAAATTCCGCCCCTTGAAGAGCCGCAGATCGACGATCGGAAACCGGTTGCCGACCAACTCCCAGACCAGGAACACGGTGAATGCAACGAGGGACGTCGCGCCGAGCGAGACGATCGTGCCCGAGTGGAACCAATCGAGTTCCTCGCCCTTGTCGAGCAGGATCTGCAGCGAGCCCACCCAGACGACCAGCAGCCCCAAGCCGATCCGATCGATGGGAAGAATCTTGCGCGGCGTTTCGCGCTCGGCGTAGATGCTCCAGGTAGCGATCGCCGCGAACGCACCGACCGGGATGTTGATATAGAAGATCCACGGCCAGGAAATGTTGTCGGTGATCCAGCCGCCGAGCAGCGGTCCCATGACCGGCGCGACGAGCGTCGTCATGGCCCAGATCGCGAGCGCGGTTCCCGCTTTCGCCCTCGAAAAACTCGACAGCAGCAGCGCCTGCGACAGGGGAATCATCGGACCCGCGACCGCGCCCTGCAGGACGCGGAACCCGATCAACATCTGCAGGGAGGTCGACAGGCCGCAGAGCCACGAGGCGATCGTGAACAGCACGATCGAGGCCGTGAACAAGCGCACCGCGCCGAACCGCATCGTGAGCCAGCCCGTGAGCGGCACCGCGATCGCGTTCGCGACCGCGAACGACGTGATGACCCAGGTCACTTGCGTGCTCGCCGCCCCGAGGTCGCCGCCGATCGAGGAGAGCGAGACGTTTGCGATCGACGTATCGAGCACGTTCATGAACGTCGCGAGCGCCAGCGCGAAAGTGCCCACGACCTTGGCGGCCCCCGTCAGCGGCGCAAGTTCCGGCGGCCCCGCACGCCGCGGCGCCGAATCCGGCGGGGCTGGCGCAGCCGGCTCGGCCATCGGCGATCAGGTCCCCTGAACTTGCGGCTGCTGGGTGGGGGGCGGTTGCGAGGGTGGCGCCGCGGCGGGGCCGAGGTCGGCAGCCTCCGCGTGATGCTCGGCCCCGACCAGCAAGTAGACGCCCGGGACGACGAACAGCGTGAACAGCGTACCGATCGCGAGTCCCGTCGAAATCACGAGTCCGATCGCGTAGCGCGAGGCGGCGCCCGCGCCGCTCGCGAACACAAGGGGCAGCACGCCCAAGACCATTGCCGCAGTCGTCATGAGGATGGGACGCAAGCGCTCGCTCGCCGCTTCGACGATGGCGTCGTATTTCGACTTGCCGAGCTGCTGCTGCGCGTTTGCCACCTCGACGATGAGGATGCCGTGCTTGCTGACGAGCCCCATGAGCGTCACGAGGCCGACCTCGGTATAGATATTGATGGTCGCGCCGTTCAGGCCGAGCGAGATGAATATGAGCGCGCCGGCGATCGAGAGGGGCACGGAGATCAGAATCACGAAGGGATCACGGTAGCTCTCGAACAGCGCGGCGAGCGCGAGGAACACGATGATGATCGCAAGCGCGAAGGTCACCATGATGCCGCCGGACTCTTGCACGAACTGACGCGCCTGTGCGCCGTAATCGACCGAATACCCCTGGGGCAGCGTGCTCTTCGCAAGATTTTGCAGATACCGGACACCGTCGTCGAGGGATACGCCGGGCATCGTGACGCCTGAAATCGTCGCGGCAGTCTGCTGCTGGAAATGATTCAGGGACTCGGGAACCACTTCCGAGCGGATGCTCGCGACGGTCGACAGGGGGATCGGCACGCCGCCGATCACCGCGATCGGGTAGTCCAGGAGCTCACTGACGTTCAGGCGCGAGAGACGTTCGACCTGCGGGATGACCTTGTAGGAGCGCGTGTCCATGCTGAAGTAGTTCGTGTAGCCGCCGCCGAGCAGCGCGCCGAGCGCCGAGCCGATCTGGTTCATCGTGAGGCCGAGCTGCGCGGCCTTGTCGCGATCGATTTCGATGACCGATTGCGGCTGATCGATTTTCAGATCCGAGTCGATGAAGATGAACATCCCGCTCTGGCGCGCCGTATCGAGGAAGCTGCTCGAGACCTGGAACAGGCGGCTCGCGGGCTCGGTCGTCTGGATTGCGAATTGCAGCGGCAGACCGAGGGCGCCACCCGGCAGCGAGGGGGGCTGAAACACGGCGATGCGATCGCCGGCGATGCCGCCGGACTTCTGCTGCAGCAGTTGCTGAATCTCGTTCGCACCCAGCTTGCGCTTGTTGCGCGGGACCAGCGAGATGCCCGTAATGGTCTGGGCGGGCGAGTCGATCTGAAACACATGAGTGGGTTTGACCTCCCGATTGAGCATATCGGCGAGCGCCGCGTCGATCGGCGCCTTCTGCGCAAGCGTCGCATTCGGAGCGGCGATCATTTGCATGAGCACGAAGCCCTGATCCTCCTGGGGCGCGAGCTCCTTCTTGGAACTGCCGTACAGATACACGATGCACCCGAGCACGATCACGACGAATATCGCGGTCACGGGCGTGTACTTCAGGGACGCCTCGAGGCGCCTGCGATAGGCGTCGCGCACACGGCCGAAGCGCGCGTCGATCCAGCGTACGAGGCGGTCCTCCCACCCGGTGGAAGCCGCCTCACGCGGCTTCAGCAGCCGCGAGGCCATCATCGGCGAGAGCGTCAGCGCGATGATCGCTGAAACCGTGACGGCGCCGGCGAGCGTGAACGCGAACTCGACGAACAGCGCGCCCGTCAAGCCGCCCTGAAAGCCGATCGGCGTGAAGACCGCGAGCAGCACGACCGTCATCGCGATGATGGGTCCGGCGAGTTCGCGCGCGGCCATGGCCGCGGCGCGCATTGGTGGCTCGCCCTCCTCGAGGTGTCGGTTGACGTTCTCGACCACGATGATCGCGTCGTCGACCACGAGTCCGATCGCGAGCACCAATGCGAGCAAGGTCAGCAGGTTGACGGAGAAACCGAGCATGAGCATGATCGCGAAGGTGCCGACCAGCGACAGGGGGATGGCCACGACCGGGATCAGCACGGAGCGGGGCGAACCCAGGAATGCGAAGATCACCAGCATGACGATCACGAGCGCCTCGATCAGCGTCGCCGCGACCTCCCGGATCGAGCTGTTCACGTAGTCGGTACTGTCGTAGATGATCTCGCCCCTGAGTCCCTGCGGCAGCTGGGCGGCGATGTCCGGGAAGATCGCCTTGACGCCGTTCGCGACCGTCAACAAGTTCGCGCTGGGCGCGACCTGGATCCCGATGAAGACGCCCGAGATCCCGTCGAAGGCGACGCGCGCCTCGTAACTGTCCGCACCGAGCACCACCTCGGCGACGTCGCTCAAGCGAATCGGACTGCCGTTCACCTGCTTGATGACGAGATTCTTGAAGTCCTTCAAGGTGTGCAGGTCCGTCGTCGATACCAGCGTCACCTGGACCATCTGTCCCTTGGTGTTTCCGACGGCCGAGACGTAGTCGTTGGCGGTGAGCGCGCTCGAGACGTCCGCGGCCGTCAGTCCGTAGCCCGAGAGCTTCTTCGGGTCGAGCCAGGCCCGCAGGGAGAAGTATTGCTGACCGATCAGTTCCGCGGTCTGAACGCCGGGGATCGCCTGCAGGCGGGGCTGGACGACGCGCTGCAGGTAATCGGTGATCTGGTTGCGCGCGAGCACGTTGCTCGAAAAGCCGAGGTACATCGCGTCCGTCGTTTGTCCGATCTTGACCGTGATCGCCGGCTGCAGCGCGCCCGCGGGCAGCTGGTTCAGCACGGAATTGACCTTGATGTTGATTTCCGCGGCCGCCTTCGCCGTGTCGTAGTTCTGGCGCAGATTGACGCTGATCGTGCTCGTGTTGTTCGCACTCGTCGAGGTCATGTAGTCGATGCCGTTCGCCTGTGCGACCGCGGCCTCGATCGGCGTCGTGATGAAGCCGGCAAGCGCCTCCGGATCGGCACCCGGAAACGCCGTCGTGACGGTGACGATGCCGTTCTCGGTCTTCGGGTAGGCGAGAACCTGCAGAGAGCTGAACGAGCGGATCCCGACGACCAGGATCAGCAGGCTCACGACGCTCGCGAGCACGGGACGGCGAATGAAGATGTCGGTGAAATTCATGACGTCGGCCTCGCGCTCATTCGTTCGGGGGGGTCGGGGCGGGGTTGTCCGAGGGCTGCACGCTGTTGTTCACGACGACCGGCGCGCCGTTGTGCAGTTTCAGCTGGCCGCTCGTGACGACGACGTCGCCCGCGACGATACCGCTCTCGATCGCCACCTGATCGCCGCGCGTCGGACCCAATTTGACGAAGCGCTGCTGCACGACGTAGCGGCCACCCGCGACTGGGGCGCCCGACTTGGCCGCGCCGGGCGCCGGTGCCTCGGACTTCGCAGCACCGGGCGGGCGTGCGGCGTCGGCGCCCGGCGGCTTCTGCAGGACGTAAACGGTATCGCCGTAGGGGTTGTAGCTGATCGCAGTCTGCGGCAGCGTGACCAAGGACCGCGGGGCTCCGGTGTCGATTTCGACCGTCGCATACATGCCCGGAACGAGCCGCCGATCGGCGTTCGCGAACGACGCGCGAACCTGCACATTGCGGCTCGCAGAATCAACCTTGGAATTGATCGACGTGATCGTGCCGCGAAAGCGCTGGCCGGGGTAGGTGTCGACGCTCGCCGAAAGTCCGGCGCCGCTCTTCAGCTCGGCGAGCGCCTGCTGTGGCAGGTAGAAGTCGATGAAAATCGGGTCGAGCGCCTGCAGGGTCACGACGGTCGTGCCCGCGGCGAGGTATTGCCCCTCATCGACGAGCCGAATGCCGAGCCGACCGGCGAACGGCGCACGCACGATTTTCTCGTCGATCAGAGCCTGCTGGGCCACGACCTGCGCTTGCGCCGACTTCGCGTTCGCGACGTCCGAGTCGACCGTCGCCTGACTGATCGCCTGAGCCGCGAGCTGCTCTTGATCGCGTTTCAGGGTCTGCTCGGCGAGCACGGCCGCGGCCTCGAGCTGCGCAAGTTTCGCCGGATCGTCGTTTGCCCGCAGCCGCAGCAAGACTTTGCCCTTCGGCACTTCGTTGCCGGAATCGAACGAAATAGAGTCGACGACGCCCGAGGCTTGTGCCGCGAGATCGGCGCCGCGCACGGCGCGCAGACTGCCGACGGCCTTCGTGTGGGCCTGCCAGGTCGAGGATGTGGCGACGGCCGTCGAAACCGTCTGCGGTGCCGCCGCGCCGGCCGCCATGCCCTTCTTGATCATGCTGCCGATGAAGGCATGCCAGGCGACGATTGCGCCGATCAAAACGGCGACGACAAGCACGATGATCACGAGCGGCTTGATGTTCGCCGTGTACTTGGTCGGCGCGCCGCCGGCGGCGGCGGTCCCAGTTTGGATGTTGCTCACGGTTGCCCCTTGCAGCAGTCGGTTGATCGGGTATCGAGGTCATTGCGGTTCCACCAGCCCCCACCCAGGGATTGGAACAAGGCCGCTGTGTCCGCGTAGCGCTGCGCGCGCGCCTTGACGAGCGCGACCGCAGCGTTTTGGTAGGTCTCCTCGGCGGTGAGGATCTGGGTATAGCTCGCGCCGCCGCTCTTGTATTGCGCTTGGACGAGACGCAGGCTCTCCGCGGCGGCACGTTCCGCATCGGAGTTCGCCTTGAAGGCGTCCGCATCGCTCTCGAGTGCGATCAGCGAGTTCGAGACGTTCTGGAACGCGCCGAGGACCGTGGACTTGTAATTCGCGGCCGCCTCCTGCGCGGCGGCGATTGCCGCGCGGCGCTGGTGCAAGAGCTGGCCGCCCTTGAACAAGGGCTGGGTGACCGATGCGGCGAGGCTCCAGACCACGGCCGCCGGATTGAACAACTCGGAGAATTTCGCGGCTTCGCCGCCGTAGCTGCCCGTGAGGGTGAGCTGCGGCAGCATGTTCGCCGTTGCGACGCCGACCTGCGCCGTGGCTTCGTGCAGCAGCGCCTCGTATTCGCGCACGTCCGGACGCTGCTCGACGAGCTTCGAGGGCAGGCTCATGGGCAGGTCGGCCGGCAACTGCAGCGTATCGAGCGTGAAGGGCCGAGAATCGAACTCCGCGGGCAGCGCGCCCGTATAGGCCGCGAGCTGATTATGCAGCTGGGCGAGCTGGTTGCGCAGCGGCGGCAGCGTCGTTTGCGTGTTGGCGAGAGTTGCCTGCTGCTGGGCGAGATCGGCGCGCGACGCTCCGCCCACCGCGACGCGGCGGCCGATGATGTCGAGTTGCTGTTGCTCGGCCTGCACGATCGCTTCGGTCGCCGCGATCTGCGCGCGCGTCGAGGCTTCGCTCACCGCGGTGGTCACGATGTTGGCGGTCAAACTCAGGTAGCTCGCCTCGAGCGCGTAGCGCTCGTAGTCGGCCTGCGCCTGCAGCGCTTCTACCTGCCGCCGCGTTCCGCCGAAGGCATCGATGCCGTACGACACGTTCACCGAGGCGCTGTTGAGCGTGTACAGCAGCGAGCCGAATGCCGGCACGCCGAAAGCGGCGCCGGAGGACTTGCTGCGGGTCGCGGAATAGCTGCCCGAGACGCTGGGCCAGAACGCGCCGCGCTCCGCCGCGGCCGTCTCGTTGGCCTGGCGCAGCGCGGCTTGCGCGGCCTCGAGCGTCGGATTGTGGGCAAGGGCGCGCTCGATGAGCTCATTGAGATCGGGTGAGCGGAACAGCGTCCACCACTGGCCCGGAATGTCGAGATCCGAGATGAAGTGCTGGGCGCCGCCGCCCGGCGTGGCAACGCCCGGCGCATCCGTCGCCGTCGTCGCCTGCGGGGCATCGCCGCGTACGTAGCCCGCCGTCGCGGGAGGCGGCGGCGACTTGAAGTCCGGTCCGACCGCGCAGCCGGCGGTCAACACCGCGGTGAGTCCGAATACGAGGGCACGGAATCGTTTCATGGCTGATGCCTTCCATTCGCTGATGGGTCCGGACGCGGCGCCGCTCCGTACAGAAACAGTTGCACGACGCGTGCAACGTGCGCGCAGCGATCGAGCGACGCGACCGCTTGCGGCGACTCGAACAACAAATACTCGTGAACCTGGGCCGTGATCATCTGCAGGAAGAGCACGGCCGCCGACGCAGGGTCGGTGAGCGCCAGCGAGCCGCACTCGACTTGGCCTCGCAAATACGCCGCGAGGGCATCTTCCATGCGCTTCTTGCCGGAAGCGCGCATTTTCGCGGTCAGTTCCGGAAAGCGCTGCGCTTCGGCCGCAATGATGCGGAACAGGGCGCCGGACTCCGGATCCGCGAGCCGACCGACCATGATTTGACCGACCAGCGTCAGGGCCTCGGCCGGCTCGAGCCGATCGAGTTTGGCCCCTCCACCCATGACCGCCATGTCGCGGTCGACGAGCCGAGTGATGACGGCAGCCATGAGGTCGCCCTTGTTCTTGAAGCGCTCGTAGATCGTGCGAGTCGAAACGCCTGCCGCGGTCGCGATCTTGTCGATGCTCGCGAGACCGTAGCCCTCTTTGAGAAAGATGGCGGTGGCGGCTTGAATGAGGCCGTCCAGGCGCTCGGCTTCCGTACCGCGACGGGGTCGGCCGGACTTATGTCCCATGACGGGCGGTACAGGCAGCGTTTCATCCATGCGATAAAAATGACACGTGTCGTTTTCAAAATCAACAACTAGTTACGGAAATGATATTCACGGAGTAGAATATACACGACCAAATAATTAGCTCCCTGATGAATAACATGCTATCGCAACAGATCGAAATGGTCGAGGCAAATCTGCGCCGCCTCAGTTTGCAGCTCGAGGACGTCCCGGTGCAGGAAGTGCTGCTGTGCCGCATGATGCTGTTCCTCGGGCACGAGGTCGCGGTCATGCTCGACCACTGCATTCGCCCGTTTGGGCTCGGCGAAGCGGAGTTCCGCGTGCTGACCGCCTTGTTTTCGCAGGCCGAGCACATGGCGCATCCGGGTGATTTGTGCGCGCGAGCCTCGCAGAGCCCGGCAAACATGTCGCGAATCTGCGATGCGCTCGTGAATCGCGATTTGATCACACGCGACCTGTGCGCCCAAGACCGGCGCAAGATGGTGCTGCGCATCACGCCGAAGGGTGAACAGCTGGTGCGCGATCTGTTACCGACCTTGTTCGCGGCGACGCGCCGGACCTTCCACGATTTCAGTGCCGCCGATCGGCAACTGCTCATCGACCAGCTCAAGCGATTCGCCGCCCTGCTCGGCGAGGTGAGTGCGCTCCCCATCGAAGAGAAGTTCTTATGAAACAGCATGCATCGGCCGGCTCGTACGGCGCACTCATGGTCGGCGTCATGGTCGGCGTCATCGTCGCCGCCGCGAGCGGCTGCGCGGGGCTGCCGCCGCGGGAGCCCGTGCCGACCCTCGCCCACGAAGCGCCGCTCGATTTGCCGGGCGTCGCTACGCCGGGCGTCGCCACGCCGGGCGTCGCCGCGACCGGCGCCTGGCCGAATCCCGAGTGGTGGCAGGCGTATCAAGATCCGACGCTCGACCGCCTCATCAGCCTCGCTCTCGCCTCATCGCCCACGCTCGCCACGGCGCACGTGCGCTTCGACTCGGCGCGCGAGTCGGTGCGCATCGCGGGTGCGGCCTCGGGCGCCCAGGTCGGTTTGACCGGCGATGCCGAGCGGCAGCGGCTCAGCGACAATGGCATTGCGAGCCTGTTCCCGCCCGATCTGCTCGCCTTCCACTGGTACAACGAATTCAACCTCGGCGTCCAGGCGAGCTATACCTTCGATTGGTGGGGCAAACAACGCGCCACGGTCGAAGCTGCAGTGGATCAGGCGCATGCGGCCCAGGCTGAGCGCAGCGCCGCGGCGCTCGCGCTGGCGAGCTCGATTGCCGACACCTACTTCGGCTGGCAGGCCGATCAGATCCGGCTCGCGCTCGCGCGCGAGCGCGCCGCGACCGTCCTGCGTGAAACCTCGATCGCCAGGGAGCGCGTCGAGGCGGAATTGGATCCGGCCGATTCGGGAGAGCGCTCGAACCTCGCACTTGCCGCGGTCCGCGAGCAGATTGCCGCGCTCGAGGGATCGGCAGGACTGCGCGTCGTCGCGCTCGCGGGCCTCGTCGGCATCGCGCCTGCAGAATTGCCGCCGCTCGTGGCGCGGCCATTGCCGGCCGTGCAGGGCTCGATTCCCGATGATGTGCGCCTCGATCTGATCGCCCGGCGCGCCGACATCACGGCGAGTCGCTGGCGCGTCGAAGCGGCCGAGAAGAATCTCGCCGCGGCGCGCGCCGACTTCTTTCCCGATGTCAGCATCAACGCGCTCGCGGGGCTCAACAGTCTCACGGGTACGAATCTGCTCGAGTACGCGAGCCGTGCACCGAATGCCGCGCTCGCCGTGCACCTGCCCTTGTTCGATGCCGGCCGGCTGAAGGCGCGCTACCGCGGCGTACAAGTGCAGATCGATGCGGCCGTCGCGGCCTACGATCAGACGCTCGTCGATGCGGCCCGCGACGTCGCGACGCAGGCGTCCGTTCGCGCCCAGGTCACCGCCGAGCGCGCCCAGCGCGCCCTGCAGGTCGACTCCGCCGCGCGGTTGCGCGACGCCGCCGCCGCGCGTCTGCGTCAGGGGGTCAGCGACTCGCGCGCGGAACTCGCCGCCACCGAATCCTGGCTCGAACAGCGTGACGGCCTGCTGCAACTCGACGCGGCCGCCCTGTCGGCGGACATCTCCTTGCAGCGCGCGCTCGGCGGGGGCTACGCGCAACCCGCCGCGCTTGCGCGCGCGAACCCTTGAGGCGCATGAGCCCATCTTGAGCGACTTCGATTCGACCATCACCACGGCCTACGAGCAGAGCAGACCATGAACGCAAGCATCGAACCCGCAAACCCACCCGCCAACGGCAAGCGACGCCGGATTCTGATCCTGATCGCGCTCGCCTTCATCGTGATCGGCATCCTGTGGGGCGTTTACTGGCTGCTGGTGCTGTCGAAGCGCGAGGACACCGACGACTCCTACGTCAACGGCAACAAGGTGGTCATCTCCGCACAGATATCGGGGACCGTGGTCGCCGTGCTTGCCGACGACACGCAGCTCGTCAAGGCGGGTCAGGTGTTGGTCAAGCTCGATCCGATCGACGCCGCGATCGGCCTGAGTCGCGCCGAGAGCACGCTCGCCCAGGTCGTCCGCCAGGTACGCCAGCAGCGCTCGACGGCCGATCAATACGATGCGACCGTTGCCAGCCGCCGGCTCGATCTTGCGCGCGCCGAGGCGGATCTCGCGCGCCGCAAACCGCTCATCGCAGATCAGGCGATCGCTGTCGAAGAAGTGCGCCATGCGGAGGACAGCGTCGCGCTCGCGCATGCCGCGCTCACGCAGGCGCTGCAGGAGGCGAGCGCCGCGCACGCACTCGTCGACGGCGCCAACGTTGCCGACAATCCGTCGGTGCTCGTCGCGAAAGCCGCCTACCGCGATGCCTGGATCACGGCCCGGCGTAACGCGGTCGTCGCTCCGGTGACCGGCTATGTCGCCGAACGGGGCGTGCAGCTGGGCCAGCACATTTCGGCCGGGCAAGCACTCATGACGGTGATCCCCTTGAACGCCCTGTGGGTCGACGCGAACTTCAAGGAGGTGCAGCTCCGGCACCTGCGCATCGGCCAGCCAGCCCTCGTCAAGAGCGACCTGTATGCCGGCAGCTTCGTGTTCCACGGCCGCGTGAAGGGCATGTCTGCCGGCACGGGCGCCGCGTTTTCACTGCTGCCCGCGCAAAACGCCTCCGGCAACTGGATCAAGGTCGTACAGCGCGTGCCGGTGCGCATCGAACTCGACGACAAGGAACTCGCCACGCATCCGCTGCGCGTCGGCTTGTCGGCAACCGTGACCGTGGACACCACGTCGCGCGACGGCCCGGTGCTTGCGACGGATTCGCCGGATCAGTTCTCCGGCGAAACCCAGGTCTACGCGCCCGAGATCGAAAAAGCCAACACGGAAGCGGACGCGATCATTCATCGCAATCTCGGCGCCGACCGATAACCCGGCACGAGCATGGCGTCGCCCGCACGGCCTGCCGTGAACTACGAGTACCCGCCGCTGCGCGGCAACAAGCTGCTGTTCCTGACGGCCGCGATCGCAACGGCGTCGTTCATGGAAATCCTCGACATGACGATCGTCAACGTCTCGGTTCCCGCGATCTCGGGGAGCTTGGGCGTGAGCGCGGCGGAGGGCACCTGGGCGGTGAGTTCCTACATGCTCGCGGCCGCCGTCATGCAGCCGCTCACCGGCTGGATCGGCCGCCGCTTCGGCGAAGTGCGGACGTTCGTCACCTCGATCCTGCTGTTCATGCTGTTCTCGGCGATCTGCGGCCTTGCGACCAGCCTTCCGATGCTCGTCACGGCGCGCCTGATCCAGGGCCTCGTATCCGGCCCCATGATGTCCGTCGCCCAGGCGATCCTGCTGCGCAATTATCCGGTCGAGCGGCGCGGCATGGCGATCGCGCTCTGGGCGATGGTGATCATCATCGCACCGATATGCGGTCCGATCCTCGGCGGCTACATCACGGACAACCTGTCCTGGCCGTGGCTCTTCTACATCAATCTGCCGGTTGGAGCGTTCGCGGCCGGCGCCTGCTGGAGCATTCTGCGCGATCGCGAGTCCAAGCGCGTCAAGTCGCCGATCGACGTCGTGGGCCTCGTGCTGCTCGTCGTCGGCGTCGGCAGCCTGCAGTTCATGCTCGACAACGGCAACGACAAGGATTGGTTCAGTTCGCCGGTGATTCTCGCGGCCGCAGCATCCGCAGCAATGAGTTTTTCGTTCCTGATCCCGTGGGAATTGACCGACGCCCATCCGGTGGTCGACCTGCAGCTGTTTCGCCGGCGAAACTTCAGGGTCGGCACGGTGGTGATCGGCTTTGCCTATTTCGGCCTGTCAGGCGTCAACATCATCTACCCGCTGTGGTTGCAGACGACGCTCGACTATACCGCGACCTGGGCGGGTCTCGCGGTCGCCCCCGTCGGGCTGCTCGCGATCGTTGCCGCGCCGATCATCGGCCGCAACATGAACAGGCTCAATTTGCGCCTGGCCGTGACGTTCGCGTTTTGCGTGTTCGGCATGGCGATCTTCTGGACCGCGACGCTCAACGATCAGGCGAGCTTCGCGCAGTTGGCGCTGCCGCGGTTCATGCAGGGCCTGGGTTTGCCGTTCTTCTTCCTGCCGCTCAACCAAGTCCTGCTGTCCGGTCTGCGGCCCGATGAACTGGCCACTGCGTCCGGACTCAGCAATTTCGTGCGCACGATGTCGGGAAGCTTCGCGACCGCGATCACGGTCTGGGTGTGGAACAACCGCAGCGATTATCACCACGCCGTGCTCACCGAGCACGTCACCAGCGCGGGGTCGGGTTGGACCTCGTTTCGCGCACAGTTGGAGGGCCTCGGCATCGTCGGCCAGAACGCCTTGCAGTATGCCGACCGGCTCATCGCCCAACAGGCGCTCACGATGGGCGTCAACGACGTCTTTTTCGCGATCGGTTGCCTGTATATCCTGTTGATTCCATTCATCTGGTTCGCGAGGCCCCCGTTTCTCGGCGGTCGCGGCGGCGGCGGTCACTGAAACCTCGGCTGCGGCGGTGGCAGAATCGCCGCCGTGCTCGCCGTGATCTACGTCACGGTTCCAGCACGCAGGCGCCGGCGCGGCGAGACTTTAATGCGAGCGCTTGCGGTGAGCCCCCGTTATGATGCGCGCTGCAGCAAATCAGGGGGACACCTGGCATGGATTCACAGGCGAAAGCGCGGCGCGAGCGCCAAGGACTTCGCGATTTCACCCACCGAGTGAAACTCGGCTCCTTTCTGCATCTACCCTTGTGGCTGCTGATCGCCGGCTGGAACGACCTCGAGGATTCGGCATTCGTCTTTTTCTGGGTGAACACTGCGCTGTTCCTGGCGACGACCGTCGTGCGCGTCGTATTCTACCGATTCCTGTTCGCGCGCCTGCTCGAACGCGATCTCGGGCGATGCCGCACGCTGAGTCGGATCCTGGTACTGATTCCCGCGCTGCAGTGGAGCGCGCTCGCCACCGCGGCCGCCCACGGCGGTCCTTTGCATCCGCTCGCATTGCCGATGCTCCTGGTCGTGATCAGCCTCGCGTCGACAGGCACCATCGGGCTGTCGATCGACCGGATGGTCCGGGTCTGCTACCCGTTCGTGGCGCTCACGCCCACGATCGTTGCCACACTGCTGGAACCCGTGCCCTACAAATTCCTGATTGCATTCATGAGCGGGTTCATGCTGCTCTACACGTACAGCGTCGCGAAAATCGTCTATCAAGACTACTGGGCGGCGGTCGACGCCAACGACCGGCTCCGTGCACGCGCGAGCAGCCTCGAGTCTCTGAGCATCACCGATGCCTTGACGCAGATTCCGAATCGCCTGCATTTCGATCAACGACTCGAGGAAGCCTGGCAGGAGGCCGCCCGGCACGGCAATCCTCTCTCGGTGCTGATCATCGACCTCGATCACTTCAAGCGTGTCAATGACACCTACGGCCATCCCTGCGGCGACGAGTGCTTGAAGGCGGCCGCGCAAGCCCTCTCCCGCGGCGTGCATCGCAACGGCGATTTGCTGGCGCGCTGGGGCGGTGAGGAGTTCATCGTGTTGCTGCCGGGCGCGCCGGCGCCGGCCGCCGGTGCGGTTGCCCAGCGTTTGCTGCGCAACGTGTCGAGCACGCTCGTGCCGTGCGCCGGCACTCCTGTGCGCCTCACGTGCAGTATCGGCGTGGCGACCATGTACGCGGGCGCCCATCTGTCGCGCGCGGCACTGATCCAGGAGGCGGACCGGGCGCTGTATTCGGCCAAACAGCAGGGCCGCAATCGCGTCGTTGTGACGAACGCGGCTTGAAGCGGCCTCCGCGCGTCGATCGCGCGCGGAACCAACGGCGGGTCGCGCGCGTCGAATCGCAACGTCGAACTGCGTATGCTTGCAATTCTCTATCCCGGAGGAGAGATCCAATGTCAAAGCCCTGGAAAGTCACCGCCGCCACGCTGCTTGCCGCTGCCCTCTGGGGTCCCGCGAGCGCCGGCGCCGCACCGGCCGCGGATGCGCCGTCCGCCGCCACGCCGTCGGCCGAACCCGGCATCTGGCAGGAGCACAAGTATTCGTTCGCGTTCTTTGGTTTCACGACGACCTACTCCTGCGATGGTCTCGCGGACAAGCTCAGGCTCTTGTTGCTCGCCGCCGGCGCGCGCGCCGATGCGAAGGCCACGCCGGGCGCCTGCGCCGCGGGCTTCGGCCGGCCCGATAAATTTGCGCGGGCCGATCTCCTGTTTTATACGCTCGCGCCGGACGCGGCAGCGGTTGCGGCGCAGGGCACCGCTCCGGGCGCCGCGCCGGCGGGCGCGCCTCAATCCGCGGCCGCCGGCTCCTGGCGCCAGGTCGTGCTCGCTGCACATTCACCGCGAGACCTCGCGACGGGGGACTGCGAACTCGTCGAACAGTTCGCAACCAAGGTGCTGCCGCTGTTCGCGACCCGCGAGATCGACAACCACACGGTTTGCGTGCCGCATCAGGAATCGGGATCGCGCATCGATTTGAAATTCGACGCCTTCGCCCGGGCGAGAGGCCTTAGCGCGACGTAGCAGGGCGGGACGTAGTAGGGCGGGACGTGGCAGGGCGCGACCACGACGTGGCAGGGCGCGACCACGACGTGGCAGGGCGCGACGTGGCAGGCTGCCGGGATTGCAACGCCGGCGGCTCGCCGCCATGCGCGGCGCCGCCATGCGGGGCGGGAGCGCGCGCGGCTCCCGCTCCGGACTTCACGACAGCGCGCTTACTTCGCGGCTTTGGCCGCCTCGACGGCGTCGTGCAATTCCCTTTCGGTCTCGCGCAGGAGTGACTCCGCCTTCGCGCCATGGCCGGCCATATCGTAGTGATTCAGCTTGCGCGCGCGTTCCATATCGTGGATGGATTCCTGCACGTGCTTGTGAACCAGGTCGAGATCGTGCCAGTCGTGCACCTGTGCCGCGAAGGCTGCGCCGGCGCCAAACGCCGCCACCGTGATTGCCAAGACTGATGCTTTGTTCATTAAAGTGTCTCCGATTTCCATGGTGTTAAGACTTTTTCACAACTATCACAAAAATCAATGCACTGTCGTGCATGTGGGGGAACGGCGGCGCGCCTCGTCCGTTGACGAGGCTTACCCGCATGACGAAAATGTCATTCGCTCGCGGATCTGCGCGGGCGACGAGGATCGCAAGCTCGTCGTATGGATGCAGGGGCGCAGATGGTCTAGCGCTCGATCCCCGGCGCGATCATACCAGCCGATCGCGCAACTCGCCGAGCAGCGACGACGCTCCGATCCGAAAGGCTTCCGGCGCCGCGGACCCGACGCCGAACGCCTGTTCATACTGATCGACAAAGGCTTGCGCCTGATCGGGCGTGCGAACACCCCCGGATACTTTCAATCCCAGTGCACGTCCCGCGGCGCGGGCCTCGGCGAGAACCTCGAGCAGCACGGCGACCGCCGCAGGCGTCGCTCCCGGCTGGGTCTTGCCGGTCGACGTTTTCAGGAAGTCGGCGCCCGCGGCGGCGGCAATGCGGCCCGCTGCGCGCACTTGAGCCGGGTCGAGCTGGCCGGTCTCGAGAATCACCTTGAGCCGGGCGCGGTGGCCGCAGGCCTCGCGGCACCGGCGCACCAGGTCGATACCGGTTTCGGAGTCGCCGGCGAGGAAGGCGCGATATGGAAATACGACGTCGATTTCGCGCGCACCGAGAGCGATTGCGGCGGCGGTTTCGGCGGCGGCTTCTTCGGCGCCGTCGCGACCTCGAGGAAAATTCGTGACCGCCGCCACCGGGATGGCATGCTGACCCAAGGCCTCGGTCGCAACCGCGACGAAGCGCGGCCAGACGCACAGCGCGGCGACCGTCGTGCCCTGCACCTGCGCCATGGCCGCGAGACGCCGTATGCGCTCCTCGTCGTCGTCCTCGTTCAAACTCGTAAGGTCGATCAACGAGATCAAGCGTCGGGCGCTCGCCGCGGTGTGGGCGCTTGCGGTCATGGGCGAAGTGTAATGCAAAGCCGACGCCGCCGGCAGGCTGTTGCGACAGGGATCGGCTATATTGCAATGCTCATGGGAACGGCCGGCGTTCGATGGCGAGCGCCGCGCCACGAGAGGCCCGTCAAGCTTGAGTCAACCGATCGACAGATCAACAGGAGAGGTCCCGCATGATCGAGCAAGAGTGGGCGGCGGACGCTGCCGTGCAGGAACGAAGAATCGGCCGTCGCGACGCATGGCGTGCGGTGAGCGCCGTCTGCATGCTTGCGATAGTTGCCGCGGGCCCCCTCGCTGCGGCGGAAGCCGCGCCGAAAACGGCGATCAAGCAGAAGACCGTCGTCGACGTGACGCCGCCGGGAGAGCGCGTCGAGATCGGCACGCTCGAGGGCGCGCCCTATCGAATCGACATGCCCGACAACTGGAACGGCGTGCTGCTCGTCTACTACCACGGTTATTCCGAGGATCCCGTCACCTTCGACAAGAGCAAGCCCAATCGCCTGGCTGCGGGCTTCGCGGCGGCCGGTTACGCGGTCGCCCAGTCCGGGTACTCGGTGACCGGTTGGGCGCTCGAGCAGGCAATCCCGCAGACCGAGGCTTTGCGCCAATACACGATCGCCCACTACGGACGGCCCAAGGAAACCTATGTCATGGGACACTCAATGGGCGGCCATTTGACGCTGGCGACGATCGAGAGCTATCCGAATCGTTATGACGGCGCGCTCGCTCTATGCGCCCTCACGGAACCGGCAACCCTCGCGATCGCTGCCGGCGGCGCCCTGGTGGCTGCGTTTCACTATTATTATCCCGGCCTGTTGCCGGGTCCGCTCGACATTCCGGCGGCCACGGCGCTCGATCAGGAACTCGCCAAGAAGGTCTTGGCGGCGCTTCCCTCCAATCCCACCGGACACGCCGAAATGCTGGCGCTCGGACATTTCAAAACCGACGCCGATCTCGCCGACGTCATCGTGTTCTATACCTACATCCAGCGCGACTTCGCGCAGAAGATCGGCGCCCCGGTCCTCGACAACCACGGCACGATTTACGCCGGTGGTGCGGACGACAATGCGCTCAACGACGGCGTGCAGCGATACACGGCCGCGCCGGCGGCGCTCGCCTATCTCAAGACTTGGTACACGCCGAGCGGCGTCCTCGTCAAACCGCTCCTCGCCGTGCATACGACCTACGACCCGATCATCCCGCCGCAGACCCTCGAATCCTATGCCGACGCCGTCGAGCGCGCGGCGAGCACCGATCACTTCGTCCAGCAATACGTCAAACACGACGGACACTGCAACATCTCCGGACCGGAGATGGGCGCAGCGCTCGGAGAGCTGATTCGCTGGAAGCGCACGGGCACGAAGCCCACCGGCGCCGCGGTCCCCGTGCCCGTGACGCCGCCCGTGCTCGACGAGAAGCGCTGAGCGATGAGCAGCATGTCATTGTCGGCGGGCGCGCGGGCGGCCCGGGCGATCGGGGTGTCGGGCGTGGTCGTGGTCGTGGTCGTGGGTTTGGCGCTCTCTGCACGCAGTTCGGCGACGCCCGCGGCCGGCGGCAGCGATGCGGATGCGGAGGCGGGCCAGTTGCAGGAGATCGTGGTGACCTCGCAAAAGCGCAGCGAGGACATCAAGGACATTCCATTCAGCGTCACCGCGATCGGCGGTGCGCAATTGATGGAGCACCATGTCGCGGACTACGACGACATCACCCGCACCGTGCCGGGCGTCGCCTTCCAGGCGGGCGCCGGGCCCGGCCTCGACAACATCGAAATTCGGGGCGTGAGCTCGACTTCCGGCTCCGCGACGGTCGGCATCTACATCGACGAGGTTTCGGTCACGACCAAGAACACCTACGACGGGGCGGTACAACCCAAGCTGTTCGATCTGGACCGCATCGAGGTGTTGCGCGGTCCCCAGGGCACGCTCTACGGCGCGAGTTCCATGGGCGGTACGATCCGCTTCATCACGAAGCAGCCTGATCTCGGCGAATTCAGCGCCATGGCGAGCACCGATCTGTCCGATACCCATCACGGCGGCTTCAACAACGACGAGTATGCGATTCTCAATGTGCCGGTCGTCGACGGCGTGTTCGCCGTGCGGATCGGCGTAGACCTCTCGACCGAGAGCGGCTTCATCGACCGTTACGCGGCGACACCGAGCGGCGCGGGCGCGAACGGCTCGGTGCTCACGCTCGCGACCAACGACAGCACCGGCAGCCTGGCGCAGAGCGGCGTCAACGACGTGCATACCGAGGTCGTGCGCATCGTCGGCAAATACGCGGGGCCGGACGGGTGGACGCTCGCTCCGGCGTTCTTCTGGCAGCGCACGAACAGCGAGGACAGCAGCATCTTCTATCCGTCGATCGGACTCTACGATCAGGACAAGCGCATCGCCGAACCGGCGGTGGATCTGGTGACCGTGCCGAGCCTCACGATCACCAAGAGTCTCGACTGGGCCGACTTCACGTCGGTGACGAGCTGGTTCGAACGCCGCTTCAAGCGCATCCAGGACGGGACCTACTACAACTCCAACATCTTCGCGAATTTCAGCGTGCTCGGGTCCGTGCCCCAGACTCCTGCGACGACCTATGCCACGCAAACGGTCCTCGGCTTTCTCGCCTCACCGGTGTTCTACGACACGCATACCGAGCAGTTCTCAGAGGAGCTGCGGCTGAGTTCACGCTCGGCGTCGATCGCGGGCATCCCCGTGACCTGGACTGCGGGCCTGTATTTCTCCAATCAGGACCAGATCCACACGGACGATGAATTCATTCCGGGGCTGCAGACCGCGTTCCGGCGGATTTACGGCTACGACATCAATGCGAGCGCGGTGGGCGGCGGCAGCTTCCCCGGCGTGTCCTATGCGGACGACCTCATCTATCAAGCGCACGTCCATACGAACGAGAAACAAACCGCGCCGTTCGGTGAACTCGGATTCGAGATCACGCCGAGCCTCAAGGGCGCCGTGGGACTGCGCTATGTGACGGCGAAATCCGGCTTCGATTTCAACAGCGCCGGCTACTACGCCTACGGCCTGCCGAATTTCGCCGAGGCGGCGCCTTATGCATCGAGCCAGAGCTTCAGCGCGACGACGCCCAAGTTCTCCCTGGACTACGCGATCAACGATTCGAGCAACGCCTATGTCACGATCGCGAAGGGGTTCCGGCTCGGCGGACCGACGGGTCCCGTGCCCGCTTACGAACCCGGGGGCTCCTGCGACCCGGACTACAACAACCTCGGGCTCACCAGTGCGCCCTCCCAGTATCAATCCGATTCGCTCTGGAGTTACGAGCTCGGCAGCAAGGGGCGCTATGCGGACAATCGACTGTCGGTCAATGCCGCGGTGTATGCGATCAACTGGACCAATATCCAGCAGACGATCAACCTGCCGACCTGCGGCTTCAGCTTCACGACGAACGTCGGCGATGCGAAGATCTTCGGCAGCGAACTGGAATTGCGCGCGCTCGTCACGCCGTCGCTCACTCTCGCCCTCAACGCCGGCACGACCCACGCCTATATCTCATCGGTCCTGGGTCTCGCCTCGGGCATCGTTGCGGTCGGCGAATCGGTGCTCAACGTGCCGCAGTTCACGCTCACCCCGAGCATCGATTACGACGCGCACCTGGGCGACCGCACGAGCCTGTTCGTCCGGGCGGACGTTCCCTACACCGGCCGCGCGCGCGCATATTTCGACAGCAGCGGCCTGCCGAACGTCTTCTCCCCGGGCTACGGCATCGTCAACCTCAACGTGGGCGTCGATCGCGACAGGCTCTCCGTGGGGCTCTATGCCAAAAACCTGCTGAATTGGAAGGGCGTCATCCAATATCCTTCGGTGAATTCCGTACAGGAAGGCTACACGGTGCGGCCGTTGACGATCGGCGTCACGGCGACCTTCAAACTCTAAAGGGGGCCGTCCGGCACGGGCTGCGCGGCTTCCTGCTATGCTGATGGCAGGAGGTGCCATGCAACGACCGCTGATTCCTCGCGCAATTCACGACGCGACCCCGCACCGCGGCTTCGGTCAACTGTTCGGTCTGGACCCGCGCATCGCGTTCTTGATGTTCGTCGTCGACATGATGCTGTTCGGCGGCAATCTGCTCACCTTGGGCTTGCTGCTGCCGGTGTCCGTCGGTGCCGGCCTCGTGCTCGGGTTCATCACCTTCCGCGCCCAGCGGCGCTGGTACGGCGACGATACCGACGCGGCGCTCATCAAGGCGGCGATCGTCGGACTCCTGACCGCGATCCCGACTCCGCTGCCTGCCGCTCTTTACCTTCCGTCGGGCATCGTCGGATTGATTACGCGTTTGCGGTCGCGAGCGCCGGCATGAGATCGGCGACGCTGTCGATGACGACGTCGGCACCCGCGGCGAGCAAGGCCTTACGGCTGGTTGCGAGCCGCATGCCACGTTCATGCGCGGGCAGGGCCGCGAGCGCCGCCTCGCTCAAGCCCACGCCGTTTCCTGAGGCCGCCACGCCGACCGTATAACAACCCGCCGCGCGGCCCTCGGCGATGCCGACTGCGGCATCGTCGACTTTGACGACACGCGTGAGGGGGAATACGCCGAGCTCCGCACAGATCTTGTAGACCATGAGCGGAGTCGGCCGGCCCTGTGGCGTTTCCCCCGAACAGACGACGATTTCAGGCGAATACCCTTGCGCGGCCGCTGCGGCGAGCACAGGCGCCATCATGTCCCGCGTGTAGCCGGTCGAGGAGGCGATGCGCAGACCCGCCGCTCGCAGCGCAGCGACGGTCTCGCGCGCGCCGTCGATGAGTCGCGCGGCGCGGGTCGCCTGATCGCGCATGAGCGGACCCAGATCCGTCATGAGCGCCGCCCCGGCGGCCTCGAGGTCGAGGGAACCGTTCGCCGCCCGCCAGGCTTGCGCGACCGCCGGATCGAGCAACAAAGCGCGCACGTGGTCGGCCTTGGCCTTGCCCATGTCGCGGCGTGCCTGCGCGTCGGTCAGCGCGACGCCCTGGCGTCCGAAGGCTTCGATCAAGGCGATCACGGGTGCCTGACAGCCGAAGTCGACCATCGTGCCGGCCCAGTCGAAGATCACCAGATCGAACCGGTCTTTGAGTGCCATCAACCCGTGCTCCCGTCAAAAAGATTTGCAATCACTTCCTCGCCGATCGCGAAACCCGTGGATGCGCCCGTGCCGCCCGTGACCATCGCGACGCGCACGCGGGAGGCCGGCGCATCGACGAACATCGTCCGATCGGCGGCCGATGAATACGTGCCGGTCCAGCGCTCGAGTACCCGGGGCGGGGCCCGGCCGGTGGCGAGGGCGTATTCGCTCAGGATCAATTCGTCGACGCGCTCGCTCGCAAACGGATCGGGCGTCGGCGCGTAGTGATGGCTGTCGCCGACGACGAGGCTGCCGTCGGCGCTTTGCACGATGATCAGATGAATGCCGTGGTGCAGATGCTCTGCCTGCTCGCGCGCGAGCCGCGCATGCAGGGCGGCCGCCTCCGGCAGCGCCGCGTAGCCTGCATAGCGCACGAGTCCGAGATCCGACATCACTGCGCCGGGCAGCCGGAATCCCGGCTCCGCAAGCCGCAGCATCTGCAGCTTGCACCGCGTGACCTCGTATTGCGCGATACGCTCCGGGTAGAGGCCGATGAGGTCGTCGCCCGGGCAGACGACGGCTGCGCCCGCCTGGACCGCGCCCCGCGACGTCTCGAGGCGCGGCGGTGAGACCGCGTGCACGGTCGTCCGGCGCAGGAACACGACGCCGAGCGCTTGTCCCAGCCATGCCGCGACCTGAGGGATGGCCTCGCGCGATTCGACGCGCAGCTCATTGCCGCTCGCGAGCACCGCATGCACGTCGGCCGCGACGATCTCGGGGCACCGCGCCTGGGCTGCGGCGCGGGTCAACAGTTCGCAGCCCTCGCCCATTTCGGTGCGCATAAAGGCTTCGAGCAGCGCGATGGACTCGGGGCGCCGCGCGAACATCCACAGTCCGCGATGCAGAACCCGAATACCTGCGGCATCGGCGACCTCACGCCAGATCGCGGCCGTGCGGCGAGCTCGCTGCCAAACGGTTCCGCGCTCCTGACCGGTGACGGTCACGAAGCCGAAATTGCGCACGGAAGCACCGTTCGCCTGAGCGTCCCGGTCGATCACCACGACGCGCAGCCCGCGTATCGCCGCGGCGCGCGCGCACGAGAGGCCGACGATGCCCGCGCCCACCACGGCAAGGTCGAACACACCGGTGACTGCTGGGGAAGAGGCCATGCGGGGCGAAATTCTACACGAATCCGACTTCCCGACGGCGGCGCCGGCATGCAGATGAGCGCGCCTCGGTCCGCGTTTCTAAGATACCCTTGCGCGATCTTCATCCTGCAATGGACGGGCGTGCACGTGTACGACAGGCTAAGGCTGCGCCTAACGCGCGACAATCCGATCTTCTTCACGTGCTTCGCGGGATTCGCGGGTTTTGCGGCCTATTTCTCGATGTATGCCTTTCGCAAGCCCTTCTCCGTCGCGATCTTCGGCAGCGTGCCCGGCTGGCATTTCGCGCTCGACTTCAAGATTGCGCTCGTGCTCGCGCAGGTTGCGGGATACGCGCTCTCCAAAATGATCGGCGTGCGCGTCATCGCCGAGATACACGCGGCGGCCCGGGGGCGCGCGATCCTGATATTGATCGGCCTGTCCTGGTTGGCCCTGCTGCTGTTCGCGGTCCTCCCGGCTCCCTGGAGCGTGGCCGCGATGTTCCTCAACGCGCTGCCGCTCGGCATGATCTGGGGCCTCGTGTTCGGCTATATGGAGGGCCGGCGGACCTCGGAGGTTCTCGGTGCGATCCTGTGCGCGAGTTTCATCGTCTCCTCGGGCGCGGTCAAATCGGTCGGCAAGCTGCTCATGGATCGATGGGACGTGAGCCCGTTCTGGATGCCGGCTGTCACCGGCGCGCTGTTCCTGCCCTTGCTCTGGGTGTCCGTGTGGGCGCTCTCCGTGGTGCCCGCCCCGAACCGCGAGGACGAGGCCGAACGGGTGCGCCGCGCGCCCATGGGCGCGGCCGAGCGCGCGGATTTCCTCAGACGTTACGGGGTCGGCATCGCGCTGCTCGTCGTCTCCTACGTGCTCATTACGGCGCTGCGCGATTTTCGCGACAACTTCGCGGCCGAAATCTGGACCGCGCTCGGGATCGGTCATGCCGCGGGCGTGTTCACCGCGAGCGAGGTCCCGGTGGCCGTACTCGCCCTGACCCTGCTCGGGGTCATCATCGTGGTACGCGACAACGCACGCGCTCTGCTCGTGATTCATGGCTGCATCGTTGCCGGCCTCGTGCTGCTCGGCCTCGCGACGCTCGCGCACCAAGCCGGGCTGCTGTCGCCGCTCGTGTGGATGATACTGAGCGGCGCAGGCCTGTACATGGCCTACGTGCCTTTCAACGCCATGCTCTTCGATCGCCTGATCGCCGTCAGCGGTACGGTCGGCACGGCCGGATTTCTGATCTACATTGCCGATGCGTCGGGCTATCTCGGCAGTGCGGCGCTGCTCGTCTGGCGCAACTTCGGGCTCGCACGCCTCGACTGGCTGCAGGTGTTTCGCATCAGTGCCTACGGGACGAGCATTTTGGGCTCGCTGCTCGTGATCGGTTCGGCGATATTCTTCCAGGCCGTCGCGCGCAAGGCGCGGACGTCGGCGAGCGCGCCGCGCGTCGCGGTCACGGCGATCGCGGCGGGCACGGCAGCGCCGTAGACTTCGCCTGCGACCGTCAGGGGGCGAGCGCTCTCAGCGGCCCGACCCAGGGCTCGTAGTGACGCCAGCGGCCGGCGGACGCACCGTGGAGCTTTTGACGCACCTGCCACTTGCTGGTCGTGATCACGACGCGTTCGGTGCGATGGAACTCGAGACACTGCGGATCCCAGGGCAGGTCGAGGAATTCGAGCAGGCGCCGCGTCCAGGCAGCCTGGTCGCCGACCAGCGCCTCGTACGGCAGTTCGAACAGGCTCGCGGCCGGCAGGCAGCGGCGCCAGTGCTGCATGAGCCGCGCATACTCGCCGTAATAGTGGGCCAAATCCTCGAGATCGTGCGCGTACGGGTGCTGGTCCGCGAAATGCTGGAAGTAAATCGACAGACAAGTGTCGATCGGATGGCGCTGCATGTGGATGATGCGCGCGCGCGGGAACACGGCGTGGATCAAACCCAAATTCAAGAAGTTCATGGGCATTTTGTCGACCACGCGTGCGCTCGCTGCGTGAAGCGCTTGCAGGCGTTCGAGGTATTCGGCTGCCATGCGCGCGCGCAGCTTCACTCCGACCTCGCCATCGAGCGCGGCGGCGCCATGCGTCGCGACGGCCGCATTCCAGAACGGCAGCTCGCCGGCGCCGAAGGCGTCGGCGTGGGAAGCGAGGATCTGTTCGCACAACGAGGTGCCGGCGCGCAGCATGCCGATCACGAACACTGGACGCACCGACGCATCACCGGTTGCCGCGGCCGCCGCGAGACGCGCCGCGGAGAACGTCGCCAGAATGTCGTCGACGCGGTTCACCATGCGCGGCCGGTCGTAAGCGGTCGCGCTCGATTTCGCGAGTTCGTTGGCAAGCCGGTAGTGCTCGAACGCGCTGGCATATCGACCGAGGTCGTCATCGTGCTTGCCGAGTGCATACAGCAGTGTGATCCGGTGGCGCAGCGGCAGCCCGCGATCGACGGCGAGCGCGCGCTCGAACCAGACCTGCGCTTCGGCGAAGGCGCCGGCGTCGGCGCACAGTTCACCCCGGAACGCGAGCGCTTCGGCGAAGTCGGGTTTGAGCTCGAGCGCGATCCGGCAGGCCGCACCCGCCTCGTCGAATCGTCCAAGTCGGCGCAGAATCATGCTGAGCGCGAGCTGCGCCGCGTGATTGCGGGGCTCGAGCTCCACGGCCTGGGCGTAAGCCGCGGCGGCGTCGCGTAGCGCACCCAGGTCGAACAGCGCGTTGCCGAGATGAAGATGCACGGCGGCGCGCTGCGGCGCGAGGACGAGTGCGCGGCGGTGGCCTTGCAAGGCTTCGCGGGGCCGGCCGAGATCGCGCAACGCAGCCCCAAGGTTGTCGAGCGCTTCGACGAAGCCCGGCGCCAGCGAGAGAGGGCGTCCCCGCGCCGCCCGCCCGCGGCGAGCGCATTGCCAAGATGGTTATGGGCGGCCGCGAGCTGCGGCGCGAGCGCGACGGCGCGCTCGCCCTGCGCAACGGCATCCTCGAGCCGCCCGGCGAGTCTCGAGGCGTTGCAGAGATTGCTGAGCACGACCGCATCGTCGGGGGCGAGCCGCGCCGCTCGCTCGAAGCAGCCGACGGCATCGGCGGGTCGGCCAAGCTCCAGCAGGACGTTGCCCAGGTTGTTGTGCACCTCGGCGAGTCCCGGCTCGAGATCGAGCGCGCGGCCGTAACGGATCGCCGCCTCCGGCATGCGACCGCGCTGATGCAGGGCGGCGCCGAGCATCGCCTGCGCCGCGGCGTCGCCGCGCAGGAGGTCCGCGGCGCGCTCCAATGCGCCGAGCGCGTCCTTGCGCTGCTCGAGCAGCGCGGCCCCGAGCAGGCGCCACAGGACCCCGTCCGCGGGCGCCGCAGCCAAGCGCACGCGTGCGGCGTGCTCCGCCTCCGGTGCGCGACCCTGCCGCAGCAGGGCCTCGAGCGCGGCGTAGGGCGGCTCAATCACGGTAGCGAACGACGGCGTCGCCGAGCGCCCGCTCGAGCGGCGCCAGCCACGGCTCGAAGTGACGCCACTGATCGAGTCCCTCGCGGAAAATCGGCTGGCGGACCTGCTCGGAACTCGCGGTTCGCACGCTGCGCGCGGTTTGGTGGAACTCGACGCAGCCGGCCTCGAACGCCAGGCCGCAGAAGTTGAGAAGCCGGCGCACGCTGCCCTCGAGATCGGCGACCACGTCCTCGTGATGCACTCGGAGCACCCGGCCCGGGAGCACCGCATCCCAGTGAGCCATGAGCTCGAGGTAGGTGCGGTAGTAGCGCGCGATATCGCCAAGGCTGTAGGTGAACTCCTGGCCGTTGGCAAACAGCTGCTTGAAGTTGCTGAAACAGCAGGCCATCGGCTCCCGGCGTGCGTCGATGATCTTGGCTCGCGGCAGCATCAGGTGGATCAGCCCCAGATGTCGGAAGTTGTTCGGCATCTTGTCGATGAAATACGGCTTGCCGGTCCGGTAGACGCGCGTTTCCTCGAGGTACTGCGCGCCGAGGGCCGCGAACTCGCCGGGCGGCATGTCGGCGAGCACGCGCGGGTAGCGCGGGTCGTCGAGATCCGGGTCGCGGCCCTGCAGTGCGAGCACGATGCGCTGGATCTCGGCGAGTTCCTGGGTACCCTCGACCGCCGAGTGGGAGGCGAGGATCTGTTCGAGCAGCGTCGAGCCCGAGCGCGGCAATCCCACGATGAAGATGGGGTCGGCGTCCGGAGCGCCCACATCGCGGCGGCTGGCGAAGAACGCGTGCGTGCAGACCTCGATTTGGCGGCGCGTGTTGGTCTCGATGATCTCGGCGCGATACTTGCTCGCGGCGCGCCGGATCCCGTTGCCGAGCTCGTAATAGCGAAACGACTCGGCGTAATCACCGCGATCCTCGAGGGCCTTGGCGAGCGCGAACGACAAGTGCAGACGATCGTTCTCCGCGGTTGCGGCGGCCGCGAGCGCGCTTTGGATCGCACCGAGTTCAGCGTCCGTGAATCGATAGGTCTTGAGGTTGGCGAGACTCCAATAGGCATCGCCGAAATCCGGCCGGCAGGCGGCCGCGCGACGGTACGATTCGACCGCTGCGCTGCTCTCACCCAGGGTCTTCTGCGCATGCGCGATCGAGAGATGCAGTTCCGCGTCCCCTGCCTGCGCGGCGCCCGCCTGCGCGGCGCCCGCCTGCGCGGCGCCCGCCTGCGCGGCGCCCGCATCTCCCGCGAGCAGGCGCCGATAGATGTCGATCGCGAGCGCATGCTCGCCGAGCCCCACGCTGCACGTCGCGTAGAGTGTCCGATACCGGCGGTTGTCCGGATCCAGGCCGAGCAGCCGCTCGAACTGCGCGCGCGCCGGCGCGTAGTTGTGGCGCGCGAGCAGCACCTTCGCGTAGTCTTCGCGCGCTGCGCGGTAGTCGGGCGCGCGTGCCAGCACGGCGGCGAGCAGGAGTTCGGCGTCGTCAAAGACTTCGCGCGCCATGCCGATCCGTGCGAGCAGGCGCATGCCTTCGACGTCATCGCCGTGATCCAGCAGGAAGCGCCTGACGAGGGCTTCGGCGGGATCCAGATCGCCGTCCGAGAAGAGTCCCGCTGCGGTCACGACCTCGGGCGGAAGTCTTGCGAGCGTCGACACCTGCCGGGCGGCAGCGGCGGCGGCATGCGCATCGCCGGTCATCCGGTAGAGTCCTTCGAGCATGCGCCAACTCGCGGGCAGCGAGGCGTTGAGTTCCACGGCTCGCACGAACGCCGCAATCGCCTCCGGCGCCCGCTGCAGCGCGATAAAGCAGTGTCCGCGCTCCTGATGGAGGCGGCTGAAGCGCGGGTAGCGCCGCTCGAGGCGATCGAGGACCGCGAGCGCCTCGGCGATGCGACGCCCATAGCGCTCGGCGAGCGCGAGCAACAACAGTACGTCGCGGTGGTCCGGCGCCAGGTCGAGCAGGCGCCGCCCGGCAGCCGCCATGCTCGCGTATTGCCGTGTGTCGAACAGTGCCCGCAGTCCTGCGATCTCGGCTTCGAGCACCCCGCGCGTCGGCGATTGGTCGGCGGTCGAATCCATGGTCGTCCGGTCATCGCTCGTGCAAATGAAAAAGGGCGGACTTGAAGTCCGCCCTCGATTCTACCGGAACCGCTCGGGGTTCGACCGGAGCCCCAAGGCGCGCGGCGCCTCTAGAACTTGTAGCCGAACATCAAGGTCAGCACCTGAGGACGCAGCGGCACTTCCTCCTTGATGAACTGCGCCGACGTCGTGAACGTGCTCGCGTTCGAGTTCGTGAGGTTGCTGCCGGAAATCTGGGCCGTCCACTTGTCCTTGGCCACACCGATGGCCGCGTCATAGGTCGTATAGCCCGGCTGGTCATAACGCAGCAGTGTCGTCGTCGGGATGGTTTCGCCCGGCGCGTTGCCGTCCTGGTAGGTCGCCGGTTCGTTCGACATGTGCGCCACGTGGCTCGCGCCGAACCAGGCGAAGGCCTTGTAGTCGCTGATCGACCAGTCGTAACGCGCCCGCAGGTTGAACTCGAGCGGCGGGGAGAACGCGGGGCGCGTATTGAGAGCGCCGAAGGGATTCTCGAACGGAGCGCCCTTGACGGACGTGATGCACTGTCCGAACGTCGGGCTCGCGGGAATGTTGCTGATCAGACAGGGTGAACTCGTCTGATTCGCGCTGTTCCAGGAACTCGATCCCTGCACTGTCAGGGCGTCGGTCACGCGCGCGACGAACTGCAGTTCGACGCCCTTGACCTCATAGGACGGCCCGTTGACGCCGAACGTCGTATTGCCCAGCGCGACGGGGTTGAAGAACGAGAGCTGGACGTCGTTCCACTTCATGATGTAGCCGGACAGATTGACCTGCAGACGATGATCCAGCCACTCGCTCTTCAGGCCGATCTCGTTGTTGACGAGTTCGTCGGGCCCGTAGCCGAAGGGCTTCTCGTACTGCGGCTCCTTGCTGCCGTTCACCGCTGTGGCGAGAAAGTTCGCGACGCCGCCCTGGGTGCGGTTGAAGGCGCCCGGACGGAAGCCCTGCGACCACGTGTAATACGCCATGATGTCGGGCGTGACGTGCCAGGTGAGGTTGGCGCGGCTGCGGAAGCCGCTGTAGCTGATGTGCTTGTTGATCGGCGTGCCGACGCAGGTACCGTTCGCGACGTCGACGCAGCTCGTCGACGTGTAGAACTCCGACCCCGTTTCGAATTCGCTGTAGTCATAATGACGCGTGCCGGCCGTGACCGTGAGCACCTTTGGAATCAGGTCGTAATCGACCGAGCCGAAGAACGCGAGTTGCTGGTAACCGCGCTGCGCGTCTTCACCGAACGCCGTCGTCGAGGAGCGCAGGCCCGGATCGACCGCCGGCGTGCCGGGCACGGGGCCGACCGCCGACACGCAAGCCGGGCCGCCGCCGTCGGCGATCGCGAGGTTCGCGGCAGTGCACTGCGGGATGTCGAGGTAATTGAAGTTCATCTGATCGTCGATCTCGAACTTCTCCCAGAAGGCGCCGAAGATGCCGCGCACCACGTTGTCCGCGGGTGTCGTCAGGCGGATCTCATGGGTTTGGTGCGTGTTCTCCACCGTATCGCGCCAGGAGCCGTTCGGCGAGTAACAGGTCAGGTTTTGGCTGCTCGGGTATTGGCCCGGTTTCGAGTCGGCGCCCAAGTTCCCGCTGCCGAGTGCGCCGCCCGTGCAGGCGTAATACAGGCCGCCGCCACTGCGCAGATAATTGGTGTAATCGTTCTGCTGCTCGATGTGGCGGTCGAGGTAGCTGCCCGTGTAGACGGCCTTCAAGCCGCCGAAAGCGCCGTTCAGCGTCCAGGCCGTGCTCTCGTACTTGTCCTTGTCGTACGCCGGGCTGAACGCCGTGATCTGGTCCTGACCGAGAGTTTGGCCCGCGGATCCGATCGGGTACTGGGCGAAATAGCCGTCCGCCTCCATGTTTTGGTAGCTTTGGGCGACGAGCAGACTCCAATCGTCGTTGAACTGATAAAGACCCTGGAGCCGAAAGCCGGTGTAGGTGACGGGGTTCGTATTCGAGGCGACGAGCGCGTTGTTGTTCGCCGGCGCAGCGTTGCCGATCGGCAGGGTCACCGTGCTCGGCACGTTTGAAATGTAGCCGCCGCGGTGATCGTCGAAAATGCTGGCCCGCACGGCGAACGTGCCGTCGATCACCGGGATGTTGATCGTCGCGAGCACGCTCGAATTCGGGTCGCCGCCTGCGGTCGTGCCGTAGCTCGCTTCGACGTTGCCCTCGGTGGCGTTGAGTTTCGGCTTGTTCGTGATGTAGCGCACGGCGCCCGCTTCGGCGCCGCCGCCGAACAGCGTGCCCTGGGGTCCCTCGAGCACCTCGACGCGCTCCATGTCGATCATGTACACGTCGAGGTTGCGGCCCGGGAATTGCATCGACTGATCGTCGAGATAAACGGCGACGTTCGGAAAGGGCGCGGTGGTCGCGCCGGACTGGTTGCCGGCATTCGTCGCCGCGAGGCCGCGCATGTAGATGTTGCCGGCGCCGGGGCCGTTGGAGGCGAAGGTGACGTTCGGCGTGTACTTGAGCAGGTCGTCGAAGGTCTGCACATTGAGCTGCGTGAGCTGATCGCCGGTGATCGCTTGAATCGTGATCGGAACGTTTTGAATCGACTCGTCGCGGCGTTGCGCTGTCACCACGATCTCCTCGATTCCGCCGCTCTCGCTCGTCGCGACGTCGGCGGCGAGTGCCGTTCCGGCGCAGCCGCCGAGCACCGCGGCAATCGCGTAGGCAAGCTTTTGGTTGGTTTTCAAACGTATCTCCCTCAATTGTTCATGGATGACGAAACTCAATCAAAACTCATTGCCATCAAGCGATTGCCCATGCCCTTCGGCACATATCTTGCCGTTCCCAAGGCGTCGCCGGAGGGTAGGGACTCTAAAATAGTGCAGCACCGGCAGTGCAGCACCGGCAGGCGCGGCTGCCGCGATGGTCCAAAACAGTGCAGGTGACGCAATGGTCGCGACGGTCTTCCCCAATTGGTTGTTTTCAAATCACAATGGCAGCGAAATTAGACATGCGGATCATGACGGATCTGTGACTGCGCGACAAGATCGCGATCAAAGCAAAAAGCATTGGACGCCGTCGGCCTCGATCGATAGATTTTCGCGGCTGTGCCGCAGATTGACCGCGAGACCTTCCCACAGTGACTTTGAGACGACGAATTCTCGACCAGCAGCGCATCCACGGGTGGCCATGATCTCCCAATCCATCGCTTGTCGTCCGCGTGAGACGCGCGCCCCGTTCGGCCGGCGGGCGGCGGCCTGTCTGTCGCTCGCGCTGATCGCCGCGGCCGCCGCCGTCGCCACGGTCGCCAGGGCCGCGGATGTGCGCATCGGCTATCAGACCGGCGTCGAA